>Ga0210246_100462_pt1 | contig 37019 bp, 19 predicted proteins | sample ChrtobMetaP3_8mM_FD_155469 | JGI IMG/M metagenome (GOLD analysis project Ga0210246, IMG submission 155469) | Chrysochromulina tobin associated microbial communities from unialgal haptophyte culture, Seattle, Washington, United States - P3_8mM | ecosystem: Host-associated > Algae > Haptophytes >...
TTACAGTGTAAACTGCTGTTATTTGCAGTAAATAGTGCCCAAATTTTCGCGCCTGCGGCGGGCTAAGGGGCAACTTGAATACCCCTTCCAGAACGCGCCCCCCTGTCGGTCCTCGACAAGTGGTACCGACCCATTGCCAACACTCCGGCGCCATCGGCCATCCGGACCCGTCGCACACAAACACGATCATTGAACACGATGCACCAGTTCATAGTCGGCGTTCCGACACTTGGCTATGAGGCTATGACATGACCAATACCACCACCGCCACGCTTTGTTACCGCCTGTTGAGCGTGGGTACCCCCCTCGCCACGTATGCGCTGCCGTCAGGCGTAGTTACTCACTTTCTTACTCACTCATAGCCCGCGTGTGCGCGCAACAGGCTTCAAAAGAGACCGAGGAACTTTGGCCGCAGCGGTGGAGGTGGGGGCGGCGTGGGCGGATCGCGCAGCATCGCGAGCACGGAACGCGCCAGTGCTGACGTGTCAAACTTTCGGGCAACCCACGCGCTCCACGACCCAGGAGGCGGCGCGGGGCACGGGAGCCAGAGCATCTGCGTCGAGACGTCGGGCAGGTGCACCTCCTGCATCAGCACCGTGCTCACGAGGGTGACGATGACAAGGCCTGCGAAGCCTAGGCCGAGTGCGAGGTCGCCAATGATCTTGCGATTCCACAGGGTGGAGCCGAAGAGCATCACGGCAAAGGCCCACGTGGCGGGGATGTAGATGTACGCCACCATCGCGATCGCCTGCATCGGGTACGCCACCTGCACGCACTGCCACCACTCGTCACCGAGGATGGCCAACTGCAGCGGGTAGCCTGCAAGCAGCGCGAGCGCAAAGGAGCCCATCAGAAGTGCGACCGCGATGGTTGGCGGCATGTGCTGGATGCCGAACACCGCGAATGAGCCAATCGCGAGCACGGTGAAGGCCGCCACTGCCATGTCGAGCGCTGTGATCAGCAGCGCGCCGCCGCCCGGGAAGCCCGGCATAAAGCGGGCCACGTAGTAGACGAGGCACATCTGGAAGACAGCAGTGCGCGCGAATACGCCTTGAAAGTGTTTGGGCGCACGTCCCGTGATGAACAGGCCGGCCGCCGCGTTTGCGAACGTCGCGTATGCATACAGTCCCTGCAGAAATGGATGGGATGTAATGCGAATGTCACCGGCAAGAGCGGCGATGATGAGCACCATGCCGATGCCTACGCAACCTAGCCCGGAGACACCGTGCGGCAGCGCCTTGAACGGATCGAGCCAGTGAAGGCCGATCACGCGCGAGAGGATTGAGCGGGACGGTTTGGCCGTCATGGTCACGAGCCTGCTGTGGCCGTCGCACGCGGGGCCGGGGGGCTCCCGAATGCTCGGCGACGCATTTCCGGAAAGAACGTCGGCGACGCCGCGGCTTGGTTTGTGTGAACGTTAACACGACAGACGCGACAACCGGTGCTCCGACAACCATACGTCGGAAAGGGGTGGGGGAGTAAGTGCACGCGCTCACGCGTGCGTTGCCTTGGGCCGGTGTGTGCTACGGCACTTTGTGTGAAAGTTTTGACGAGAGAAAGTGCGGGGTCTGGCATGTGCCGTCGTGACGAGAGTTTGCGGCATGCCTTCACACCTGGTCGTTCACGCTCGGAACACGCATGCCTCCTGCCCCGCGAGACGGCTCTGCAGCTCCTCGTACTGGTACCTTATCGATCGACGGCGCGAGCGCTGACTGGAAACCCTTCTTATTCACGACCAACGATGTGCCACATCGACAGTGCGCAACTGAGCTGCGCGCATTACTGCTCCAGCAATGCGGCGCCGCGGTGGCAAACACCATTCACAAGACGGCTCGAGGTGTGATGTGCTCCGCTCCTGCCGCGGTGGCCCCTGCACTCGCGCGCCTCACGTTGCCGGAAAAGGTGTACTGCATCGTATTGGACGTGGCTTCCACGAGCCTTCCGAGTCCGTCGGACGAGGCGTTGTTAGAAGTGGTTTCCCGCGTCGTGAACGCACAGGGTTGGGCTGCAGCCTTAGAAGCGCACGCGGCGGTGCATGGCTCGTCTTTGAGCAGTGAGCCTACGTTTTCCGTGGTAGGCAACCGCCGCGGCACCCGCTTCAAGGCGAGCATCAGCAGCCTGCAGTTCGGCGAGCTCATCGGCGGCGCGCTGCATGAACATTTCGGGTGGAAGGTGGACCTCAACCGACCGCACCTCCAAGTGAGCGCGTCGCTCAATGACGAGGGTCTCTTCGTCTCGGTGGCGTTACTGCGCAGGGCCGACTCATTCGACTGCCGCACGGTCGGCGGCCTCGACCCGCACACTTCGTGGGCCATGGTGCGCTCTCTCGGGGCACTACCCGAGCCCGCCATTGTGATCGACCCAATGTGCGGGAAAGCGGCGTTGCTTCTCGAGGCTTTGAATCTGTGGCCGACGTCCGTTGCCATCGGGCTCGACTGCGATGGCGCCCAGCTCGTCTGCGCGGTCGCCAACCGTGCCGCGCTGCCCGCGCCCCTTCGTCCGCGCCTCGCTCTGTTGCAGGGCGACTGTGCAACCCTTCCGTTGCCATCGAGCTCGTGCGACGGTTTGGTGTGCGATCTCCCGTTTGAGGTGAGCTCGCGCTTCGGCTACCATCTGGACGGCTCGCGAGGTGCGAGCCTTGAGGCGTGCATGCGCGAGTGGGCGCGAGTCCTCAAGTGCTCCAGCCACGCCGTTCTGCTCACGAGCCAAACACAGCTTCCTGCCTTGTATGAAGCCCTACACCTTGCCGCACAAGCGCCGCCGCATGCGGGTCGTGGAGGCCACTCGTACCTGCGCGCGCTGTGTGTGCGGCCTTGCCCTATGGGTTTCACAAAGGCGGTCATCGTGCTCGCTCAGAATGTGCAGCTGGACGAGGCGGCGGCAGCAGAGGATGTTGGCGCGGTCCCATCAGGGCGGCTGCCGTGGGAGTCGCTCAACGGGAGGCGCGCGGAGTGGCACGTCCTGCGAAAGGCGGACCGCGCACCTATGGTCCCCTGGGCGGGTGTGGTTTGAGATGTCGTTGCGATTGATGAAAGCGTCCTCGATGCACGAAGTGGGGCCGTCCTCCTCGCCGTGCGTACGCTGCACGGATGTCCTCGATGATTATCCTCGATGACGAGAGCATTTGTCTGCGCCCTCCACGGTGTATCTCCACGGGACCGGTGCCTGTGCGTCTTGCCGCGATGGCAAATTACCGGCACGTGCACGTGATGACGAGCGCAATTAAGGCCCTTTCACACTCGGCAAATGCGCGTGTCGGCTCCGCGAGCGATCGGCGGCCGCGGATCGAGGGTCCGCGCGAACGATTTTTGCCATGTCTTTCGACTTCGGTGAGTTCTCCGTGCCCACGGAAGACGGCGAACCGCAGCGGCTCAGCTGGCGAGACGATCCGGAGCGCTCGCTCTCCGATTGGACAATCATCGTCACCTGCGGAGCTCGGACGCAGACCTTTAATGTGCACAAGGTCATGCTAGCTGCTGGCGTGCAGCTGAGCGAGTATTTCAAGAGCGTCTTCACAGGGGGCGGTCGAGATTTGCGTGAGGGCATCAGCAAGACTACCACACTCGAGCTTGAGGAGACGGCTGCCGACGCCTTCCCGCATTACCTGGACTTTGCCTACACAGGTGAGCTGAATGCTACTTCCCTGACGGCGACTGCGTTGCTGCACCTCGCAAATTACCTGCGTTGTCGCCAGCTCTACTGCGCGGTGACGAAGTTCATGCAAGGCGATCTCTGCGGCACAAATGCATCGCTGTACTTGGCAGAGGCGGAGCGGTACTCGCTCGAGAAGGTTGCAGCCGCTGCACTCCCCGTGTGCGCCGCGTCGATCGACAAGGATGACTACTTGATGGCGCTGCCGCCGACACTCTTCTGCCGTGTCGTCGGCTCGCCCGATCGCACGTGCCCCAGTGAGGTGCTCAGCACGCTCGTCGTACAGTACTGCCGCGGCCCGAATGGGGCGTCAGTCAACGGTACCTTCCTCGACGAGGTGACGAAACCTGAGATGATGCCCACCATTAGCCCGGACAGCGCGCTCACGCTCATAGAACTGACCGTGCAGCATAAGCCGCCGAACGCGTCGTCATTGTTCGAGCGCTGTACCCACGCGTGCGCCACCCATTGGCGGGACTCGCTGCTTCCGACGCTCGAAAAGGCTGCGGCGAGAGAGGCGGCGGAGGATGCGAACGCAACAGTGCAGCGGCAGAAACGTCGGCGCGCTGAAGAGCCAACCGTCATTGCCGTCGCCCCCGAGTCAGCCTCAGCCCTCGGCAGCACCTTCACATTCACAGCCCTCGGCAGCACCATCCCGGACACCCTACAGGTCAAGCTGCTCTCCGAGGCGCTCAAGGTAGCTGCTGACGAAGCCACACGCGCCACCTTGAGCCACCGTGAGCTCTTGGCTGACGCAGCAAAGAGGCAGAACGAGCTTACCGCTCAACTGAAGGGAGCGGTAACACATTGCGAGCAACTGCGAGCTGAGCTCAGACGGTTCAAGCGCATCCCCATAACTGAGACGATGGGTGTCGTCGAAGAGAGCAAGCTCGAGCAGGTCACGTACAGCATCAAGGCAGACAGCATCGAGATGTACAATCATTATGCATTGCACGAACGACGAAAGTTTGGGTCAGAGGCGCCTAAACAGCTGCCAACTGACAGGCCATTGGAACATGAAGGCTGGGTTTACAAGTTCAACTGCGGGGTGATGGGTTTTGAAAAGAAGGTGTGTGCGGTCTACTACTTCGATTGATTGATTCAATTGGGCGACACGCACTGTACACAGGCAAGCGACGGGCACGAGGAGCGGAAGCGGTATGTGCATCGGGAACTCAGGTGGCGTGCGCCTCGGCTGCTGTTCCTCCTTAGCGCGTAGTAACGCGAGCTTCGATTAGTTTTCATGTTAGAGACGCGACGAAGAAAGTACTGTTACTACATGTGTACGCCGGAGTCTAGATCTGTCCGACTAACTTTGGGGGCTCTAGTAGCGTGTGTTGTCTTTTCGTCGTGGGGCGGTTCTTGTGCTACCTACGGCGTCCCGTCGGACTCGGGGCCGGGGGTACCGCACGTCACACGTCTCCTCCTTCCGCGTGAGTGTGCGTGTATCCTCGAGCGCAGTGTATCCGGTACTATGTCAAGTCGACTGCGCGAGCAGTTCAAGTCACAAGTGTCGTGGTCTGTTGTTTCTTAGATGTGCGTGCTTGAATACCATGTACCGGTAGCTCAGCGTGCGCCGACGCGAACGAAACGACAAACGGGGGCGGGGAAGCCGGCGGTAGCACTCTAAACATTACCTATGGTGTTTCAACATAGTGAATCGGGACCGACGGTCGTGCGTCGAGACGTGTGGCGAAGCAAGCAAGCTAATTAGTCGAAACAACACTTGCTTGCTTGCTCAATTGCTTGCTTATGTGGCGAAGTTTCCTAGCGTCGTCATGGGCGCATCTGAGGCAAGTCGCGGCGGCGGTGGCGGCACCAGCAGCGGCGGCAGCGCGGCGCACGGACCAAAACATTGAGAGCAAACGATCCTCTGCCATCCGATGAGCTCACGCGAATCGGACGATGAGATGAAATACCGCGATGGCTCGCTCTCATCGGACGATGGCACGCTTCTACAACGCGAGCCACCGGACGGCGCTCAGACTGCTGGCTGGGGTTCGAGTGTCGGCGACTGGCTCTGCACCGTCGGAATCTGGGCCATCGGATCCTGGGCCGATAAGCTGCCACCCTTTGAGCGCGAGCTTAAGCCACAGCTGAAAGATCCCAACATCGCCTACCATCACACCCCTGCAGACGTCCAAATGTACCCGTCCGTCCAACTGTGGCGAGTCTCCCTCTACCTGCCGCTCGCCATGCTCGCCGTACTTGCTCTGGCCATGCCACCACGAGCGCTTGGGGCAGGGCGGATGCGGCTCGTTGCTGAGCTGTGGCTTGGGCTTCTCTCATCGGTAGGCCTCGCCTTCACTGTCGTCTGCCTCGTCAAGTCGCAGGTAGGCCGGCTGCGCCCCGACTTTCTCGCTCGTTGCGTGCCCGTGAACGGCGTGTGCACGGGCGTCGCGAGCGTCGTCGAGGAGGGACGGCGCTCTTTCCCCTCGGGCCACTCCGCCCTCAGCTTCGCAGGCCTAGGTTTCGTCAGCCTCTGCCTCGGCGCGCGCCTCGTGCAGGCGCCAGGGCGCTCGGGAGCTCTGTGGAAGCTGTGCGTCGTCGCGCTGCCGTGGCTGCTGGCGCTGCACGTGGCACTCTCGCGCGTGGCAGACTACTGGCACCACTGGGAGGATGTGCTTGTCGGCTCGCTCCTCGGGCACGTGGCCGCATACGCGGCCTACCGGCTGCGCTTCGTGGCGCCGTCGGCCGGCTTGGTGCCGCATTACCATCTTTATGCGGCTCACGGCGGCGAGGTGCCGGACAAGCGTCGCGCCCACACCTCGCCACCCGAGCACGTGTGATATTCGCGAGTCCGTCGTTTCGCGTCTTCCAGATCTTGTGGCGCTCACCATGTGCAAGTCGCCACATGGCACCGCTCGCGCTCTGCGTCATGAAACAGAGAATGCGCTAGTGTGGTGGTTTATGTTTCGCGATCACGTGGGCCGTGCCCGTGGTCCGGTCACGGACCGGCGCACGTGGTTCCAGTCTTTTCATAAAGTCACGCGCAACTGTCGAACTTGATACTTCCTAATACTTGTGAGTTGTGTCTCGGTATATAAGTGGGGTCGAATCGACGAACCCAGCACAGTAGTCAGACTCATCAATACCCATGCCTGTTACCCACGGTATAAAATCCACAACACCGGAGATGAAATCAGCCTGAACACGCGCGCGCCGTGAAGTTGGCTGAGAAGGTGATTTCTCACATTTGAAAAGCGCAATCTTGAGCGTCTTGCGGGTGAACGCCCGTGCGAAGACGCCGTGTTGAGCTCATGTGTCAAATTGACGAAGCGGACGGACTGGGACACACGAGCACGAATCGGCGTCCTGTGACGTTCGGCCGAGCGGATTACCGGGTTGGGGCGTCTCCGCCGCGCCGCTCACAATGCCATTGTGCCAGATCACCTTTCGGGATGGCGATGGCGAGGCGTTGCTCGGATACGGTATGACTACTGTGTCCGCCGTTGTTTACAGCATTCTTGTGCTCACGGTGCGTATCGCCACAGATTCTGGCGCGCCATTGATGCTGGTGCTAGCCGTGCGGTTCGGTGCGCAGACTGCGGCGTTTGCTTGCCAGATGGCAGCAAAGCGCATGCCATTACGTCCCGTGACGAGGTCTGGTCAACTGTTCTGGCTGGCAGCTGGGACTACGATTTCGAGCGCCACTGCTCTTTACATGATCGGAGCCGCTCTTGCACCTCTTGGCGATGCCGGTGCCCTCTCCGGCTTGTACCCGGTCGGTACACTGATCATTGCACGCTTGTGGCTCCATGAACCTCTCGGTATTGCTGGCATCCCCTCAATCTGCCTCAGTGCTGCGGGTGTCACCCTCATATCAAGTGGCACTCATGGCGAGGCCACCGCGCTTGGGAACGGTCTTTTCCGCGACACGTCGGGTGTTCAGGACGAACCGCTCAAAGGGAGCATTGACGCTGCCTCACTGCCAATCGTACGGCCGGTTTGGGGTTTGGCGGCTGCGCTCGCGTCCTCCGCCCTGAACAGTGTGAGCTACGTGACAGTCCGCCAGGCGGGAACTTCCATGGATGCTTTACAATGGATGCTGCTCTACTCGATGCTCGGCCTGCTCGTCACGCTCCCACTCTGCCTTCAACCCTCTGCTGATCAGCTGGGCTTTTCCTCGTTCGCGCCATGGGCCAAGGTCTTGCCATGTCTCTTGGCCGTGGGCGGCTGGGGTGTGGTCGCCCAGACCCTTCTCGGCTACGGTCAGATGATGAGAGGTTGCAGGGCTGGGATCACTGCGCTACTCTCATCGAGTGAGATTGTGTGGAGTTACGTGCTACAGGTGAGATCGCCATGAGATTCCCCTGAGTTTGCCAGCGCGCTCTCACTCGATTGATGTTATGTGGAGCTTCGTGCTGCAGGTCATTGTGCTTGATCAGCCGACCACACCTGTGGCGATCTCTGGTGCAGCTTTGATCTTAGTTGCCATCATAGCTCCGCTGGCGGAGATGGAGGTGCGTCGACGTCGCAACGTCCCCTTGGCGTGCAGAAGCACGCAGTCGGCACCCAAGTGCGATACTGCGGAACTCGAAGGTTTGAACGAAGGCTTTAAATAGAATTTACAGGCGAGCGTGCACTGTACAAATGAATTCGACGTTCGCGTCGCATTGCATTGGGCATGTTCGCCCGTCCCGATTGTTCCTGCATGCATTCCGTTCCGTAGATCCCGTCCGTTACAAGTACCTTTTGTGGTTTTGCGGAACGCAGAGGACAATGTCGTGTGGCATGCAATGTGGACACTGACGCGACGCGAGGCGACGCGTCTTCACCGACACCGTCGCGCGTCCTAAGTATTATTGTCAGAACACACATCCACTTCACTGTTTAGCACACTCACGCACACCGACACCGACACCGAATGGACCCACAATCATGACTATCACTTAGTCAGAACTCAGCGCACACCAATACGAAGCTGTCCGCTTTGCATGTACGATGTCCACTCCATCATCCAATCCACCTCAGATAAGCACGTCGGGCCCACGAATACCTCTAGTGCTCGATCTCGAGCGCGCAATTCCGCCGCCGTACTTGCGTGCCATCGCCGCGGCGAGCATAGCCTCCAGTTCCGCCTCCGAGTCGGAGCCGTCCAGATCGTCCAGATGCCTTCTACTCCGCTGGCTGGTGCCACCGCTTTGGATGCCTTCGGTGTCGGACATATCTGTGCCACTCATATCGCTCCAGCCCAGCTGCTCACCATATGCCTCCTCCAGAAGCGCATCGAAGCTCTCCGGATTGTCCAGAAGCGCGTCTTTCCACACTTCTAGCTCCACCTGCTCGAGGCGCTTCTCGAGCCAACGCATCTGCGAGTGGCGCGCGGCCCCGGGCGCTCGCATCTGCTTGCGGCGCGTGGCCGGAGACTCCGGGGTGTAGCCCGTGGCCGCCCTTGCAGCCGCCCTTACGGCTGTGGGCGTTGCTGTGGGTGCGGCGGGCGCGGGCGCGGCTGGCGTGGTGGTCGCGGCAGGCGCGATGGGCGCGATGGGCGCGGCGGATGCGGCGGATCCGTTGCCAATGACTTGCCCAGTCTCATCAACCACGATCATGCGATCGGCACGCAGCGTCCTCGGGACGATGAGCCTTATAACTCGACCATCAAGAAGGGTCTTCATCGTAGCGCCGGCTTGAAGCTTTGCAGGTACCACCACCGAAAAGCGTCGCGTCGACTTTTGCGCCTCTGGCGGCGCCGATGATGGAGCCAGATCCTCCGCTTTCGACTTGTGCTTCGCCTGCAGCTGCATCTTCAGCTCATCCAGAAACTCGTCGTCGTCATCGTCGGCCTCATCCATCTCAGCGTGCAACTTCTGGATGATGCTCTGCCGCTCAACAGATGAGAGACCGTCCAGCACGCCTGACTTCTCGATCTCGGCTGTGACTTCGGCCAGCTGTGCTACCCGGCTCGCTTCCAACGCGTCCTGCGCCACCGCGCCCACCTTCTCAGCTGCCTCCTCCTCCTTGAGCTCCCAAAACGGCTTCGACTTCTGCTGCAGCCTTTTGCCACACGAACTCGGGGTGGGCATCTGCATGCCGTAGGGCTCCATTGGCGAGGTCGCCTCCGCTGAGGCAGGGCACGGCGAATGCATAGCAGCGGGCGCCAACGAGCCTATGGGGGCTGACGCGGACGCAGCCGTCTCGGCAGCCGCCGCGGCCTCGGCCGCAGCCGCCGCCTTGGCCAGCTCGGCCGCCTCTGCCTCCTTTACGGCCTCAGAACGCTGCCGTTCGGCTTCGACGCGCGCACTTTCCTGCACCTCAGCCTCTTCGGCTGCAAGCCTCTCGGCCTCCTTGACCGCCTCGTGATGCCGGGCCTCCTCGGTCTCGAGAGCGAGCTGGCGCGCGCGCTCACGCGCCGCCTGCGCGCGCGCCAATGCCTTCGCCTGCTGCTGCTCACGCAGAGCTCGCTCGGCACGGAGCTCCTCCTCCTCGGCCTCGAGGGCCATTTGGCGCGCGCGCTCCCGCGCCGCCTTCGCACGCGCCACCGCCTCCATCGCGGCGTGCTCCTCGGCCTGCGCCGCCTCGAGCGCCGCTTGTGCCGGCGTCTGTCCGCGGGTCGGTTTCGCACGCACCATCCCCTTCGTCTCGGCGTTCATCTCGGCGTGCTCCTCGGAATCATCTTCGAACGTCTCGAGCAGGCTGGGAGGAAGCAGCCTGCTCCAGTCTGTGAAGCCGGGCTTGTCGGGCTGGTCGGTCGAGTAAGGAGCGGCGTTGGACGCTGCGTTCAACTCGGCCTCCATGGCAATCTCAGCCTCCATTGCCTGCTCAGTCGAGGGATGGAACCAGACCCCACACCTCTGGTTGACCGGCTGCACGAACAGGCCTTCCCTCATGTCGACGGGCAATCTCGCGTAGCACGCGCGGCAATAGTCAAGGTTGAAATCGCTATTGGAGTGGACCATCTCGTCCAGCAGCAGGGCACTATGGCAACCGTCGCAGCTGAGGCTACTCAGGTTTGCTAATGGCTTCGATGGCTCTCGTGAGAGGTTCGCAGCGAGTCCCCCAGCGAGGAAGGAGGAAGCAGCGAGGATAGCGGCTGAGGAGGATTCGAGCCAGGTCTGACTTCCCGAAGGAGCTTCGGGCACAGCGGCCGGCTCGGCCGCCGGATCGGTGGCAGGGGCTGCACCATTGCCACTCTGTGGTGGCGCCGGCGACGGCGGCGGCCGCCCCGACCGTGGTGGCGGGGTCGGCGGCTCATCGTCGTCGGCAGCAAGTACGAGTGCCGCCGCCATCATCGAGACTGAGATATGTCTCCCAATCGCCGAACGCTCCACTTGTACCGCATGCTGCGTCGTGGCAGCAATCAGATCCGCGATCTGATCTGCGATTGAGGCGGGCGCTGCGTGAGGCTCCTCATCCTCTACAGACTCCACCTTGGCAAGCTCCTGCAGCTCGTCCCTCCTCACATCTTGGCGGCAGAGGACCTCGCTTCCGATCATGCCGCCGAGGGCGGCCGCGCGGGAGAGCGTCAGCTTCTGGTCGAGTCTCGTCGATTGGTACGGCGAGAGCAGGAGCTTTTGGCAGCGCTCGTACATCGCCAGCGCCATCTCGGGCGCCCCGAGCTTCAGATGCATGTCGCCCGCCCTCAGGAGATAATTGGGCGTCTGCGGGTCGAGGCCGATTGCCTCCTCGAGCAGTCCGAGAGCCCCTTTGCAGTCGCCTGACTCGTGCTTGCGGATGGCGGCGCGACAGAGCGCCTGGGCCTTTGCATGCTGCCGTGCAGCTTCGCGCAGCCGCGTAACCTCCTTGATCGCCGCCGCCTCGGCCGCCAGCTCAGCCTGAGCCTGCTGCAATTCTCTGCCCGTCCTGACAGATGCCTCCAGAGCCGCGAGCGTCTCCTGCGCGCCGGCAAGGTCCAGCCGCTCATCCTCGGTCGAATCGCCCTTGGCCATCTTGCGCTCCAGGTCTGCTATGCGTTGACGGACCGCCTCCACCTCGGTCTCCCATGCACAGAGCTGCTTGCCAGTCTGGACGGCCATCTCTTCAATCTCGGCTGCTGCCCTCTCTCTGGCTTCTTGTTCGGACGCGGTCTGCTCAGCCGTGGCGGGCTCAGGGATCTCGGCGCGGCTCCCGTCGAGAATGGAGAAGTCGATGAGGCGCAGCGGCGGGCCTGGGTGCGGCGGCGGCGGGCCTGGCTGCGGCGGGCCTGGCTGAGGTGGCAGCGGGCCTGGTTGCGGCTCTTCGAGCTTGGTGGTGATCACCGTCGGCGATCCCTTCGCGGGAGTGTTTTGAATGATAATGTCAATCGGATCCTTGCGATGCGCACAGCAAAGGGTGCCAAACAGCTTGTTCACATCGAGCTGCCCGTCAAAGTTCGAGGCGACGTCGAGGAGCCAAGAGTCGACCGCATTTCCTCCTGGTCGGTCTGCTATGGGCAGATATCCCTCATCGCGAGGTAAGGGTATCGCAGCTTTCGACGGCGACACGCCCAGTGCGATCATTCTCTGCTCAACGTCATCCTCGTCTGTCTCGCTCTGAAAAAAGGTCTCTTCCAACCGCCCACCTTCCAACCGCCTTGAACGCGACGAGGACGACGCGACGACGGGCGCGACAGGGGCGGGCACGGGCGCGACGGCGGTGTCAACACTGGATCGAAAGTAGGAGGGCACAATCATGTCAAACCAGCGGCCGTGAAGGCGTGATTCAGCAGCTTTTGGAGGGGCGGGTGCTCGAGGAGGCCGGGGCAGGTGCATGGCGCGAAGTTCGGCTATCGCTTTCTCGATCTGATTCGCGTCGGAATCATCATAAGGAAAGGCCCCTTCCTCGGGTAGCAGATCCGCGGGAAACGCAGCACTGGTCCCGTCCGAGTCGATGCCGGTAGTTTGCCGACTGTTCTTGTACCAGTAAGGCGGGGTGAGCTCACTGAGGAGCCGGCGGCACGAAGGGCATGACGGTCCGTCTTCAGGTCCACAAGTGCCGTCGGAGCCCGGGATCTCGCTCAGACCCTTGGGTCTGCCGCAGTAGAGGGTCTCACGCCATCCGTCACTCGTTCCAAACGCGACGGCGTCGCCCTCGTCGTTGACGAGGCTCGCAAGGAAGCGCTCGCATGAGGCACACGCAGGGCCGCATGTGGGGCCGCATCGGGGAGAGAGCCTGGCATCTCGAACGAATTTGCGCCCGCAATAGATGGTCGTTCGGCCGTCGTGGCGCGTGGCCGCGAACTCATCTGTGCCGAGGGCCACTGGTGCACCCTCATCATTCTGCGGGGCCATCTTCGCCTTCACTGGCTCAGTGGTCTCCTCCTTCGCAGCCTCTCCCGCCCTTGGCGCTTTCCTCTGTCCTTCAGGGCTCGTCATCTTCTTCGATCGGTTCTTGGATCGATGCCCGATGGCCTTGGAAGCCCGGGCGTTCTCATCAGCCAGCTCAGTCGCGGCCGTCTCGCGCGCTTTTTTGTCAGCCGCCACTTTCACCGCCTTCTCCGCCGCCGCCTTCTCGGCTCCCGCCTTTTCAGCAGCTGCTTTCTCAGCCGCCACCTTTCCCGCCGCCGCCGCCTTCTCCGCAGTCGTCTTCTCCGCCCCCGCCGTCTTGGATGGCGCCTTCTCCGCCGCATTCGCGAAGGCGGGTGCAAAGAATGTGGCGTTCTCGGACTGGTCGATCGTGGCCTCGTTCTCACGCCCCCCCATGGCAGCCGGGTCCTCAGCCCCCTTGCGTGCAGCCACGTCTACCCTGGACTGTGGCGCCGCCGACGTTCGTTCGAGGAAGCCCTGGGAGCGCAACGCGTCTTTGAGCTGGTCGTTGGACGTGCTGGACGGCACTTGCATCTCCTCACGTATGGCGTCCAGCAGCGGCACCGTCAGAAAATCGCCCACGGACAGCATCACGCCAAGCTGCTCACTCACGTCTGCAGCGCCATCGACGGTGAACACATAACCGCCCTTCTGGCCCCCCTGCGCCCTCTCGAGCTCCCGGAGCAGCTCGCTGCCACCGCCGGTGGAGGGGGGAGGGATGGCCTCGTACAATTTCTGCTCTTTCGCGTGCAGCTTATCGTACTCCGCCTGGCAAATATCGTAATTCTGGCCGCGCAGGTGGTAGCGAATGCCCTTGATTGGGCTCATGCCCGAGCGGTCGCGATTGTAGCTCGGGTGGAAGCCCTGGTTGATGGAATCGGCAGGCGCGGCGGTAGCTTGGGCCGTTGGATTGAGCTTCACGACCTCTTCCTTGACCTTGGCGGGAGCGGGCTCGGGTTCGGGATCCATCTCGGCCCCGAGCTCGAGGAGCTTCTCGAGCCCGAGCGCCTTCTCAAGCTCGCGCATCTTCTCGGTTCCAAGCTCTATCTCGATCCTGCGCAGCTGTGCCTCGGCGGCGGCCTCCTTGGCCGACGGCGACGCGCCTGTGAGGTGCTCCTCCGGCTTCGCGACCAAGCCGACGCCAGCATGGCTGGTCTTGGCCGCCTCCTTCTCTGCCGCGGCCTTCTCGGCCTTCTCTGCTGCTGCCTTCTCCGCAGCCGCCTTCTCTGCAACCGGCGTCTCCGCCGCGGCTTTCTCGCGCGCCCCCTTGGCGGCCGCACCGGCGGTGAGCACGTAGCCGCCTGGCGATGGCGTGGCCAGCCTCTGGGCTCGAAGCTCCTCCGCGAGCTCCCTCATCTTCTCCTCGCCGAGCTCCCTCTCGATCTCGCGCAGCTGTGCCTCGGCCGCGGCTTCCCTGGCCGCCGCGGCTGCGAGGCGCTCCTCCTCCTCGCTCGTGGCGGGCACAGGCTTCGCCTCCTGCTTCATCTTCGGCGCCTTCTTTGCCGCCTGCGCCGCCGCCTTCTGCGCCACCTTCTGCGCCTTCGACTCCGCCTTGGCGCGCGCGCTCTCGGCCTCGGCAGCCTGTTTGCTGGCGGCAGCTCGCGCACGCGCCGTGGCCGCCTCCTCGGCCGCCTTCGCCTTCGCCGCCGATTTGGCCGCACTCGCCGCCGCACTCGCCGCCGCTTTGGCCGCATTGGCCGCCTGCTTCTCCTCCACTCTCGTCATTGGTACCGGTACGGAGGTTGTTCCGCTGCGACCGCCCCGCTCAACAACCTCAGGCCCGACGGCATGGTCCGGAGTGCCAGCCTTAGTGCCAGCCACGCTCTTGGCGTGGGTGAGCTTCGTTGTGCGCGAGGCTGGACCCTGCAGCGGAGCTGGAGGAGGGCCGCCGGGCGGTAGGATCGATTTGTAAAGACTCTGCGTGGCCAGCCTCTGGGCTCGAAGCACCTCCGCGAGCTCCCTCATCTTCTCCTCGCCGAGCTCCCTCTCGATCTCGCGCAGCTGTGCCTCGGCCGCCTTGCCTGCCGGCTCCCTGGCCTCCGCCTCCTCGGCCTCCGCGACTTGGGCTTCGAGGCGCTCCGCCACCGCCCGAGCGCGAGTGTGCTCAACGGCTACGGCGGCACGCCTCGCCTCCGTCTCCTGCTTCTCAGTCGCTATCTCATCCAAAATTTGCTTTTGAAGGCGCTGATGCGTCGTTGTCGTCCTGGCCTGGCCTGCCTTTTTCTGCTCTTCAGGTGGCTCTTTCTTTTTCGTGCCATATGTGAGCGACAGCACCTTCAGGAGCGGCATGTGTTGCCCTGCCAGGGGCGACAGAGACTCGAGAGCCGCTCTCGTTTATTGCCGCATTTGGAAGCGCTTTTGCCGCATGCAAGTCCTTCTTGTCCTTTAAAACCCACTCGAAGCGAGTCGAGTCTATCTTATCCGGTACCCTTTGACAGATGACTTGAAGGCTGAATTTGACATGCATTTCCGAAAGCTCGCCCCCCAAAAAATTCGTGCACCTCTCACCCTAGCGCGCGTCCGTCCCTGATCCCTGACATGCCGACACCGCGCGCGACGCACAAGATGAGCCCGTCGCAGCGCAAAGCATACGACGAGCAACGCATACGCGAGAAGGATGAGAAACGGATCGAGCGCATGGGCGGCGTCGGACCAGCGTCGTATGAGCCCCGCGGCGTCTCCTCATCACGCCTGAACATGACGTGCTCGTCGGCATTCAAGAGCGCAACCCCGAGGGGCACGGCAAAGACGACCGACACGATGCTCCGCGACATCAGCCTGAACACCGATCCGGGGGCCTACGATCCGGACGTGCACCGTAACTTCAAGGCGACGAGCGAGCGCACCTTCTACCGAAAGGCCAATAAAAGCGGTGCTGGATCCTTTGGTTCTCTTTCCGCGCGGAACCTCAAAGTCGACATCCTTGGCGAGGATACGCCGAGCCCGACGACGTACGCCGACGAGACCATGAAGGGCATGTCTCAGCATGCCAGCAAGATGAAATCGGCGGCCTTCAGCTCGACGAGCAAGCAGAGGCCCGAGGCGGAGATTGCGATCAAGGCCGTTTGTCCGGGACCTGGCAAGTACTCGCCCAAGTTCGACGGCATCGATAAGCTCGTGCCGAACGGGATGTTCCACGCCAAGAGCGCGCACCGGCGCTTCCATAGCTCGGGCTCCAACATGAATCTGGCGGGTAGCACATCTGAGAAGACCGGTCCGGGTACGTACAGCTCCGACTCCCTCTCCAACGGCGCGAAGGCGACCATCGAGGGCACGATGAGTCGCTCCAAGAGCTTCGGCCGCAGTACTGCCTTCCGAACGACCGGCGTGCGTGATCTGAAGGGCGCCTTTTTCCCGAACGAGGCCTACTTCTGAAGGAGACTCTCAGAAGACTCATTACAGACTCAAGGCACATGGGTCTGTGCACCGTGGTGTGGCTATGGTGTTGTGGTGCGGCCACTGGCCTGTGGTCCCGTCCCAAGGTGCAAGGCGCTCAAGGTCGCGCCGTGACGACGCGGCACGGCGCCTGTGAGCGCTGTGCTGCCGTGCGGCCATGCGTGCGGCAGACGTAGGTGGACGCGTAGGGTTGGGCGCACATGGTGAGCGATCAGGGGCCGGTCGGCCGTGAGCGATTATAGACCGCCACCGGCGCGGGAATCACGCCTCGATTTAGCTGAATTAGCTGCCATAACGAAACACAACACAGCGCGGTGCGCCACCGGCCGCTCTATACGTCACACTTGAACACGAAATTCTACAACACAGCACACCACGACCAAGATTCCTCGGCTCGAAGCTCGAACATGGGCTCAGGTCGGAGCGCCGCCGCTGCCGCTGCCGTCGCTTGGCCACCCGATGGCGCCGTGACGGGCGCGGCACCGGCAGTCACGGTAATCGTGCTCAGGCGGCCGGCAGGCGCGACATCCGTATCCAGGCGCACCGCCGTACCGAGGCCGCGCAGCTGTGAGCGGCTCCACCAGCAGGAGCGCATCGCCCAGCAGACGTTGTCCCTGCTCTCACCAGCCTCCAGAGCGTCGGGGCGTACGACGACCTCATAGCCGCAGGTACGGAGCAGGCTGACGGCGTCGTCCACGTACGCGACGCCGCCGTTGATCAGGTGCGCCTTGCTCAGCGTCCATTGCACGTGCGCGGCACTGCCCTCGGCCGCCTGCCGCAGCAGCGCAGCGCGCAAGCCCTGGAGCAACGCAGTGGCGACGAGGCCATGCGTCGTGGCCATGCGCGCCAATGCGACGCGAGCTGTCTCGAAGTTGCCACCCTGCGCAGCGGTGCCACCTGAGGGGGACGCCCCCGGTGCGGGGCTCGTTGCTCGCCGAGGCGGCACGATTCGTACCTCAAGAAGCGGCGTGTCTGCTGTGGACGAAGCGGATTGCTGGGCTAGCTGCTGCGTGCCCCGAAGGGCATCCTCGAGACGAGCTTCGAGCTTAGCTTGATTGGCCGCGTGAAAATCGACGCGAGCTTCGTTCTTGCGCTCGTTGAAGGCTGAAAGCATGGCCTCATTCACAAGCGTGAAGATGCCGTCCCGCTGCTCAATGCCCGCCGCGGCGGTGACTGTCGGCCGCGTCGCGAGGATGATGGAGTGTGCGAGATTGGATCTCTGCTGCGCTCCGACCTCGATGAGCGCGTTGCAGTACTCCTTGGCGGACGCGTCGCCCGAGAAGAGCGCGTCGAAGAGACTCGCCTCGTCGTCCATTTTTTTGCGAAAAGGCGCTCCGAGAACGTCACGCCTCGGCCACTTAGGGCCGACCACGCAAAGCTGACACCATTTTCGATTTTGTGGTGATCATTTTCACAGCGCCTTGGTGTGAATCCGTATCGCGCTGAACGGCTGTCGAAATGATAGGCAGGGCGACGACAACCTAGATAGTCTCAACCCGTCTGTACTAGGAACTATGCGTTGTACGTGCCCGGCCCTGGCTCGGCCGACGTGCGCGGCCGATCTGGGAAGCGTGGCGCCCCACCGAAGCCAAAGGATGGCTTGCTCCTAAAGTCGCTGATCACCTGCGGACCAAACGCTGGACGCGGAAGTGGCGCAGAGCCGCCCGACGAGCTCGTCGCCGGACGACGGAAGCGTTCTGCGCGTGAAAAGCCGTAGATGGGATTGCTCTTGAGCGTCGAGTCGACCTGCGTGCCGTAGGCCGGCACCGTCTTGTACGCGCCTGGACCTGGGTTGCGCGCATTCGGGTTGGTCGCTGTGTTGCTCAAGTCAAAGCGCTTGCCTTTGCTGAAGCCGTAGATGGGATTAGTCTTCTTGACGGGCTGGTAGCCGACGGAGGGTACATTCTCGTAAAACTCGCTACAGGCTGGCTTTTGCGGCGGTGCGCCGATAGGCGCCTGGTCACGGGTGCCTGCGCCCCAGCCGTAGCGGGGCGCGGTATGGCTCGTGCTTGCCGCGTGGGTCATCCCGACGGAGCCACAAACCTCGTACTCGCCTGGACCGGGCGTTGCACCGCCCCGTTTCAGCTCTCCGACCTCGCGGCCGCCGCGCATGGAGTATTGTGGGCCATTGCGACCGGCTTGTCCTGGGCCCTGAGGCGAAGGCAAGTAAATCGGCCCGGGAGAGAGCTGCACCGGCCGCGCGGAGGTAGGTTTGCCGGTGATCGAGAATGAGGGAGCGCTCGCTTTGCGCGACTCCGCTTGCGGACCCATCCACGTTGGCATGTCGCCCAGCCCTAGTGCAGCGCGCGGGGACGCAGCGTCGCTCATGGTTCCTGTTTCGACGATGGAGACGATGGGCGGGAGGGATGACTGTGCGCGACGAGCTGTCGTCAGTTGACGCTTGACCTGCACCTTCTTCGACGCTTACTTGTATCGTGTAAGTTCTGACGAAATACTGTACGGGTACTGTACCCGTCGTTTGGGGGCGAGCCTTGGGGTGGTGTCGATGATGAACCGCAATCACCTCGTGTGAACCTCCCGAGTTCGCGACCACATGTTTTCATGGCAGTCGACTACGACGCGCGGTACCGCAAAGGCTACGCCTACGGCAAAGAACCCAACGAGTTCGTCCGTGTGATCGCGTCGACACTCCTGCCACCCGCGACGCGGCCGCTCGAAGTCCTCTCGTTGGGCGAGGGTCAAGGGCGCAACGTCGTGCACCTCGCCGCGCTCGGCCACCAATGCACGGCGGTGGATCTCTCGGCCGTCGGGCTCGCCAAGACGGAGGCGCTCGCATCGGAACGGCACGTCGGATCGCGGGTGACCACGATCCATGCCGATCTGTGCCATTACGACCCGCTGGGCGGCGCGGCGGAGGCTCGCTGGGATGTGGTGCTTTCGATCTTTTGTGCACTGCCAGCAGAGCCTCGCCGTCGGCTCCACCGTGCGTGCGCAACGGCGCTGCGCCCTGGTGGCCTTTTCGTCATCGAATGCTTCGCGCCTGCGCACGCGTCGCTGGGCACAGCAGAGCACGGCAAGATGTGGAGCCGCACGGGACCGGATGCCGCGTTGCTCGTCGGTGCAGCCGAGCTAGTGGCTGACTTTCAAGGCGTGCTGGAGATGGTGCGATGTGAGGAGGTGGCTCGGCGGGTAGACGAGGGCCGCTTCCACCGAGGGCCTGCCATCGTGACGCAGCTTGTCGGCCGGCGGCCCGGCGGCGGCGGCAGCCCGAGAGCGAGTGCACTGCCGCCAACGCCGCCGAGTTTTCCGCCGAACGTTCGGCCACCCACGATTGAGGTCGCTCCTCCTCCGCCGTTGCCCTTTCGCGCCTCGATGGACCGGCTCGTCGGTGCGGTCGCAGCGGCGGGACCCGGAGCCGAGACGGCGCTCGAGTTAGCGCAGAGGGCAGTAGCAGACGCTCTAGCACAGCCGTCGCCACCGCCCGATCGACTTCTCTCGTGTGCCGAGGCGGCCGTCCGCATAGCATGCGAGGCGGCCCTACGGAGCCACACGTGCCGCTACTGCTGGGTGCCCATCACCACAACCACCACCACCACCACCTCCACCAACTCCTCCTCCTCCAACTCCATCTGCTCCTCCTCCCCGCCGCCGCGACGATCACCATCGTCCTCGTCCGCATGCGAGGAAGACGCACTCTCCTTATATGGGTCCGCATGCGAGGAGGATGAGGAGGGCAGAGGCACATGGCCGGCTCCCGATTCACCCCGCTCGAGCACCGCACGCTGCCTCTGCGCCGCCTTCGACACGGGCCTCAAGAAGGCACGCCTGCTGCGCGAGCAGGCGGTCCGCAAGTCGGAACCCGCGTCGTCCCGAGCGGAGCCCGATGCCGCCCGCCGCACCCGCGTCGTCCCGACCGTGCACTGGGCTTTCCTCGCGCACCCCATTGAGCTCCTACGATCCACGTCCACTGCTCGGCTCGCTGCACAGCTGCTGCACGCTGGGGGCGTGAGCGGACTCGACACGAGCGAGCTACTCGTCTACGGCGCGTCGTGCGACGTTGCGCGGCTTGAGGCGTTACTCCACCCAGCCGAGGGTGTCGTGTACTTGCTCTTCCCGCCGCCGCCGGGTACGCCTGCAGCCGAGGCGACCTCGGTCGAGCAAGCGTTCAGCGCCGCCCTAGCGAGCTGGCGTGCAAGGACCGCTGAAGACGTTGATGGCGCGAATGGCGCTGATGACGATGATGACGCTGATGATGAGGGCGCGCCGCCGTGCTCAAGGCCGTCGTGTGGCTCGCCGCGGGCGGCTCTGACGCTCATCGTGCCCGATGGCTCGTGGGAGTGTACTCGCGCCCTCGTTCGCACCCTGGCAGCGCGTGTGGCAGCGCCCACGACGGCGCGCGAGGCGGTGCCCACGGCGGCGAATGCGGCGGCGCCCACGACGGCGCCCATCACGGCGCCCGTTGACCTGCGCTACGTCGGTCTCGATGAGGTCGCCGTGCGGGCGTGCACGTCACCGCTCATCGAGGCATTGCATCAGGGCTCCGGCAAGGGGCGCCTCACGACCCTCGAGGCGTGCGCGCTCTGCGTGACCCAAGCACGCCGGCTGCCTGGATGGCGCGCCCACGACGGCGCCATGCATGCGCCGAGGGATGCGCCTGCCGAGGCCGAGCCAGAGGGTGAGGCAGAGGGCGACAACGGCACGATTGGCGCCGAAGTCCGCTGCGTCATGGAGCCTCTGCTAGCGTATGTCAGGAGGCTCCCGAGCGGCACGCCGAGTCGAGCGCCGAGCTGCCCGTCCAGCGGTGGGGCTAAGGGGGGGGTACAACCCCTCAGCAGGGCGCCTCCAGGCCAGTTGCGCAGGGCAGCTGGAGCGGACCCAGCAGCAGCAGCAGTGAGCGGCAACCACGACGGCGCGAGCGCCGAGCAGAGCGCCCAGCACGGCGCCCAGCACGGCGCCCATGCTGTGGAGAGCCCGCTTTGGAATGAGTCGCTGTGGAACGAGTGGGTGTCGGAGCTGCAAGCGGCCGCGCGGGCGGCGACGGCGAGGCTCACTGCCGTGCCGGGGCGCACACATGCGCTCGGGCTGCGCCAGTGTGTCGTCTGCCAGAGTGGCTTGGGGACGCCGCACCACATGCGCGCTCACCTAGAGGGTCGCAGGCACTGCGAGGCGGTCGCTCGCCGCCACCTGCTCCAGCTCGAGGTCGACGCTGCAGTGCAAGCTGTCAACGTTGGACGGGCTGAGGGTGCGGATGCGCAAGCAACGGCCGCGGCGGCGGCGGTCGTCTTCGAGACGCTCTCGAGCGCAGTGCTACGCGAGTCGGTGGCTGAGCCGCCCGACGTCGCCCTTGCGGCGTTGCAGTGGGCATTCGCAAGCAGATCGAAAGTTCCCAGCGAGGGGTCGTAATAGGAAGAGGCCGTAGGGCCTGGTCTTCGTAGGCCGTAGACCCGTAGATAGTAGCCAGTAGGTCCCTAGCGGCGGCGCAACGGCAGGGCGGCATGATTGCGGCCGCCATCTTCTTCGATGTTTCGAAACGCAAGTGTCAGCGGCGCGGCGCGGCGATTCCTATATGCTATACGCAACATTTACTAATTGCGTCCTTTCGGTACGGACCGGTGATGTGAGACAAAAACTTCGAAAATACTAGCACTATAGGACCTTTTGGGCGTTGGGAACCGGGGGGGTCTAGCCGCCCGATAGTCGCCCGACGCGTTAGGTACGGGCCGGTGAAACAGAGACAACTGCGTGATCCGCAAGACCGACCACCAGGGACCTCCTGTGTACAGTAGCGGCGAAGAGAAGCGTCGGTGTGGGTGTTTGCTGTTTCACACCTTGTGATACGGCGCCGCAATGTGAGTTTCAGTTTAGAGGATTTCCGGGGTCCCTCGGTGTGAAAGTGAACGTGGTTTTGGTATTTGACTCGTTTCAAAACTGTAAACTCACATCGCGGCGCCGGTGTGAAACACTGTTGAGCAGCAGCAGTGAACAGCAACACTGCAACACAGCGCACAGCGCTAACCAGCACAACCATCTGTTCGCCGCTCATACGGTTCTGTACATTAGGTCCCAGTGGTCGGTCTTGCGGATTGCGCAAACGCGATGAGCGAGAACGCGGCCTTGGCACGGGCAGGCTGGTTGATTGCGGCGACTGCGAATGCCGACCGCTCTCCACGGGGCAACAAGCGCTCGACGCCGTCGCCTCGCCGTCATGCGATCGTTAAGGCAAACACAAAGGGCAACGAGTCCTTCAGGCTCATACAATCCTCACGAACCACATGGACTCAGCAAATTACAGCAGATCCGTTGTGGCGTGATGATGTCACAACTGCAGCGTTTCTCACGACCGCGGCATTTCCGGACGCGAGCTCGCTGGATGCATCAGCGCCGCTCAACTCAGGTGCATTGTCGGGCGTGCAACTGACGGTGCACGCACGGCCGCCCTCTGCCACGCAAATACGCACCACCCTGCCTGTGGCGCCTATGAGGACATGGGTTGAGTCATCGCCACGGACTGCCACCATTTTGCAAGCCTCGCGTGAATCATCGTTACCTGCGAGCCGACCGCAGTCGGCACGATCAGTCCGAAATGCAACGCTCAATTTGCGACCAACCTCGAGTCCTCGCCATCGACTGAGAGCTGCAAGCGTTGCCTCCGACGAGTCCACTTCATTAGTGGGAGCTCCGCAAGCATCAGCGTCAGAGGTCCTGCCGTCATCGGATGTAGCTGCATCATCAGCGGTCGAGGCCACAGCACCTCTTCAGCGCCATAGCGAACTGGTTGCACGGTTTCGGCAGCTCGTCCAAAGTGTTGCGACCACGACTTCTATTCCTTCTCCTCCGTCAAAGGCCTTTCAAGCATCGGACTCGACGCTCGGAGCAACCATACAGCTGGAAGGGCCACCGCCAGAGCAGCCACAGTTGCTAAAGGATCAGATGATGGCGTGGGTGACAGGGTGGAAGGCCTTCACAGCCCCAGGTGAAAAAGGTGACATAGGGCTGCCAATGCCTCCAACACACCTCTTGGCAAACTCCGAGCTGCTCGGCGCCGAAGCTATCGGCTGGGCATCTAACCGCACCATTGCTCTTCTCCTTGCCATGCCCGGTGAGGCACACATTCGCCTCGTCACGTACAACTTGCGGACGAAGGAGTGGAGCGAGCCGCCTGTGGAGGGAACACTTGGATGCAAGTGGAAGAAGGTTGGCTCCGAAAGACCGACGGTCGGCAACGAAGTCTTTAGTGAAAGGCTCCAACAAGCCCTACACAGGAAGCAGGACTTCACCAAAGCTGAGGTGAGCGCACTCAACGTTCCGGACCTAACCGATGATAGCTACATAACCGTGGATGGCGAGTACTTTCAACAAGCTGGCGGCGCACCACCCGTTCGGCGTAACGCTGCCATGTACTCTGCACCTGCTCCAGATAATCTCGACCGCCTCGCGCACTTTCGGCGGCTTGCACGGATCATCGTGTTTGGTGGATCGGACGATGGTGGTCGTTTGTCCAACGACCTGTTTTGCCTCACGCTAACAGAGTTTTTACCTAGCCACGACCTTGCATGGAGATGGACGACCGTCAAGACACATGGAGCCCGATCGCCGACAGCGCGCGCTGGGCATGCCATGTGTAGCCGTGGAGAGGTGGGCTACTTGCATGGCGGTACACTCGACAGTGGTAGTTTGTCTGCCGAGCTTTGGGAGCTCAAATGCCAGGGCGATTCCGCTGTAGTGGTCGCTTCGTGGTCCAAGCTTTCTCCTCCAGGGGGAGCCAACCAGCTATGTCCTCGCGGGCGAACTCTGCATACAATGTGCTGTATTGCAGACAAGCTGTACTTAGATGGTGGCGCGGGCACAGACTTGAGCATCGGCAAGGAGGTCTGGACTTATGACCTTCAGCAGAATGAGTGGCGTGAGCACATCAAGGTGCGACCTGGTTTTGATCGTCGTGGCAGCTGCCGCATCTCCCACAGTTGCTGTGCGTGCGGTCCGCTCTACATTATTGCGGGAGGCCTCATCCACGGCTACTGCGATACGGACAAGTCACGTAAGGAGGTTGGCGTGCAGCTATTCGACAGCCGTGATGAACGTCCCAGTTACGTGCGACCAACACCCGAGGATCTGAACCCTGGACGGATGATGGAGCGACCTGCTGTCATTTCTCTGAATACATCAAGCTTTTTGCTACTCCCGCGAGATATGTGTTCCTTTTACGTCGGTGAGATCGCTTTGGACAACTCGCCATCAGTGGTTTCGGTTTCAGTTTCGCTAGACGAGACGCCCATCCTTACCGTGGTGACTTTGGGTGTCCTTCCTTCAGAGACGACTGACCTGCTGATACGGCTTGAGAACGGTGCCATCGTGTTCACAGTCAATGCCACAAGGGATATCAAGGCATTTGGCTTGACGTGGAAGAATCTAGGTCGCAATAGGCCGACAAGGGGTCCCGAAATCTTCTGCAAGGAGCTCAGGGACGCACTGCGCGACAAGCAAGAGTTCACCAAAGAGGAGCTCGATAACATCAAAGTGCCGCTTCTCAAGGTTGACAGTTTCATTCAGGTGGACGATGAGTACTTTCAGCAAGCTGTCGAGGCGCCGGATCAGCAGCATCCGACACGTGAATGGGGGTTCCGGCCGCCGCCGGTGGCGCCTGAGTGGTCGAGATGCACATGGCATGCCTCGCTGCCCAGCCGCACTGACCTGGTGAAGCTCGTTGGGTTCGCCGAGGGTGTGCTCGCCGTCGAAGTGAGCGTCTGCTCGGACAAGGACACGGAGGACGTTTGGACAAGTGACCTACACGAGATCGAGCTGCGCAATCCGATTTCGTTGGTGGTCCAGGGGCTCTTGATTGAGCATGGCAACCGGCCCAGATTGCAAGCCGGTCAGCATCTCCATCTCGTCATGACCGAGGTGGTTTGGGTTCCAGCATCAGCGGAAGCCGACGAGAAAGTGGATGTGCCACCACCCGAGAGCTCGCATGAGGAGGAATTCTTGGCGAGCAAAAACGACGACGACGAGGAAGGGCTCCTGATGGGCAACACAATTGTCAGACGCAAGTGGCCTGAACCAGGTATTAAAGGCCACCGCCGACGGCCACTGGCACCGAAGGTGTGGCTCACCAAAGGTATGGTGTGGAGGCTCACGCGAAAGCTGGCTGAACATTCCGAGCCCGAGGATGGCTCGCGCTATGAGCTTGTGGCACAAGGCGTCCTCGAGCCTACGGAAAGCTTCCAGTTTCAGATATCTCAGATTGTTACCAAGTCTGGTGCATACGAGCTCACCGTGCGACTAGACGACGAGACGCCTGTACCTTTGCTGGACGCTCAGCGATCAATTATTTGGCAGCATGGCTTCCATGTTGTCCCTGGCCCAATCAAGGCAGACGGCGCATCTGCTTACATCGAGTGTCCTCCATCGGTTGCCAACGGTCACTTTTTCAAGGCATCAGTGACACTGAGTGCCGAGGATGCCTATGGAAATGCCGTCGAGCTTGATCCTCGAAAGTGCCATTTAGAATGCCATAGTCGACGAACGGGACACACAGTCTTCCGGCAGCCGCTTCTTGGACATTCGGGAACGACGCAAGCGGTGGAGATTTGCGTCATCGAGCCATCGGGAAGCGCGCTCAATACTCGTAGGCGAAGGCTACGGGACTCCGACTCCGGCTGGCTCAAGCGGTGCGAAGGGGCGAAGAAGGAAAATGGTGAAGCATGGCTACATCCGGCAGAGCAGACTATCTCCATTTTGGATGTTTTCGTGAACTGGACCAATGACTGGGGCGAGTACATCCAGATCGGCAGCCTGCAGGCGCAAAAGAGCCGGCTAAGGAAAGGGCACAGCTGCATTCAGGTCGTTTCGGCAGGCGACGAACAGATCTTGGGAGAAGAAGGTCTTAGCCAAGTTCACTTCGGGATAACTGTCGACCGCATTCGATCTCTGCCCGATTGCGGCGAGCGAACATTTGCCGCCCTCGCCAAGCTTCGCCGTGAAGTGCGCAACGGTCTGGTGCAATGTGTACAGAAGCCACCTGCTCCAGGACGCGATACACAAAGAACTAGATACTTCCACGTTGTAAACGTGCTAATCTCAGACAGCAGCGGGGCCAACATCTTGATGGAATATGCGAGAATGCTCCGCCAGCCCGTTCAGTCGAACGATCCCAGGCTTGGCGTAGTGTCCTCCAAATTCGGGCCACACGAATTCGGTCACAACGCATCGTGGAGCACGGTGCATGGAGTGCGAGACATCCGTCTAAAAGCGGCCAAGGTGCTGGGTGTTGGGTCGGCGCAAGCTGGTGAAGACTTGGCGACGCGTGACGACCCGCCAGCACATATCTGCGCCGCCCACGATGCGATCGCGAAGGTTCTGAAGCTCGACATGACCAAGCTAGAGATCAGTTGCAAGCAGGCCACGTATCGCACCGAATGCGTACGAATGCGTTCGAAGCTGCTGCCAGATCTGCTGTCTGTCTTCGTGATTCATCAAGTGGAGGTCAACATTCATCCAATAGACCAGTTTGACTTCTATGTGAGCTGCCCCGAGCATGATGCCTTCTTTACGTGGCGTCCGCGTCGCCTCGTCGAGCTCGTGCTTAGGGAGCGTCGTCAGCAGTCGCTGGAAGAAGTGCTTCTCTATGAGCGAGGTGTTGACCTCGCGCCGAATCCGGCATCGTCGTGGCTTGCCATTAGCATGCGGGAGCACTTTGACGAGCCCGTCTGCGAGATGCCCGTATTTCTTGGAAAGCATCCATCTATGCTTAATCTGCCTGGTGAGCGCCGACGAGATGTGGACCATCGCGCTCGGACGCTGCGCACTCTATGCTCGCGGCTCTACGACGGTGCTCAGAAAATGGATCTGGTTCCATTACATCAAAGTCACGGCGTGCTCAAGTTCTTCGTCGTTCACACGGGTCGAGATTACATGGCAGCAAGTATCCTGGTTGTTGGCAGTCAGAAGGAGCTCACGAGTCGCGCTCAAGATTTCGGATCCATTGTCGAGCAGCTTCACAAGATCGGCCAGAGCAGTGAACGATTCATTGGCCCAGGTCCACCGGTCCCTGCGTCGCACAGGGATGGCGGTGTTGTTGTCGACGATCATTTCTGGGGTGCCCGGGCTGACATTCACGGTGGTCTGGCCTCGTTCCCCGAGTTTTCATCGTATGCACTTGCACTCTCATTAGAGCCTCTCTCAAGCACTTACGCGTCTATGATGACGGACAACGACCCCACGCGATGCGTCGGTTACAAAAGTCTTGCGCAGGGAGCGCTACTGACCTTTCGAAAGAAACTGTTGAAGGCGAATTCCGATTGGAACCTCTCCCGAACTGATGATCTGGCCGAATTGGTAGCCATGAGCTGCCGGGCGTATGATGTAGAGTTCCGCCACGTAGAACTGATGGAGCCTGCGGCGCTGGATAAGCTGCTCTCCATGGCTGACGAGGAGCTGTGGGAGTTACAACGCGAGAAGTACCCGTTGCGTGATGGTCGGCACGAGCTTCAACAGCCATCACTCGGTTACGAGGACGAATGGCGCAGCGGAGTCAAGGGCGTCATCGCTGCAAGTCGTCGCTACGATAATCTGATGCGGCAGGCAGCCAGCGCTCAGCTGTACATCAAGAAACGCCTGCTCGGTTTGCCGGTACCCATTTCGGATGCTGAGATGCAACGTCGTTGGCCGACTAAGTCTCGAACGGGTGGGCTGAACATGGAGCGTTGGGGCAATGCCGAGTGCTACGACCCTGGCCTTAAAAGTAGGGAGCGTCTCCAGGTGAAAGCCAAGGTCAAATACAATGGCAACCTTGCACAGGTGAAGGACGTCTCACGCTTTGCCCTTTACTATGAGAGCGCGGAGAGCCTTTTGCATGGCATCGAAGCGCTACGGGCCCATTTCAAATGCGTTCGCGTCAAAAATCGATTTCGCAGGCCGACAGTGTGTGGTTGGCGAGACGTGACATTACTTGTCGAGGTACCCCTCGAGAATGAGGAGCGGCACATCTCGGAGCTGAAGCTTCAACTTCACACGTATACTATTGCCCGCGAGATTGCGCATCACTACTACAACATCATCCGCACGGCAGTTGTCTCCTCATCAAACATCAAAAACACGAACCAGGTGGCAACGCTGCGCAAGGAAGCGGCGACGCTACGCGAGAGCCTGATAGTCAAAGAGGAATCGCTGAACGCGTCAGCTGCCTCGGTGAAGACCCTACGCGAGAGCCTGAGAATCAAAGAGGACGAGCTGAGCGCCGCGGCCGCGCGAGCTGCTGAGGCGGCCGAGGCGCAAGAGTACCTTCTGCAAAGCTGGCTCGATGCAACGTGTCGAGTGAGTAATGACATTATGCACAAGAACTACGCAGTGCTTGAGAACTTGTGGAACGCTTGCTTTGGTGAAATCTGGAGCATGATCACTTGTCACAAACCCATGACTCCAAAGAAGCTTAGTCATGGCTGGTGCATTGCAGATGACTTCAAGAGTCATGATCGCAGGTCGAGCTTGTTGGGTAGCCCTATGACGCAATCGCCGCGTGGTCCTCGACGGAATGCAGTCGAATCCGTGGCGCATCGGACGAAGAAAGATCCTATGGTCAGTAGCAAGCTTGAAAAGGCGGCCTCAGTCATTCTTCGAGCTACACGAATCCAAGGCGGTGAGGTCATGGGCTTCGTGGTCAGAAGCACCCTCCAGAAGCTCAACCTCATATCGTGGGACTTTTTCAATGGGGCCTGTTTCAGAGATGTCGCCGAGGCCATCTTGGCGTCTTCGGAGATGAGGTTGCTACACCCTGAGGTCTTAGTTGCGCCCTCTCATAATCACTTGCGGCTGGGTGACCTGCTCTGTGATCTTGGTGGCAATGTGTGGTGCTCGGTCCTCGACGGTGTGGCGGCTTGCAAGCAGGCGTCGTACTCCCCCGTCGTGCAGGAGTGCCAGCTGACTTATGGATCTGTGCAGCTGCGCTCGATCACTGATCTCGTCGAGGCTTTCAGCCTTTCGAATGCCCTCGCTGACCTGGGCGTAGAGAAAAAGTTGGGTAGCAAGGGTGTACTTGAGTACACCGACCCGCCTTCACAGATCAGGAGCTACCAGCCTCGGCAAAGCTTTGTGGCCGCTGCGAGCGTCAGGCAATACGCGTGGTCTTACTCAGGCGACGAGGCAGCTCAGAGTGGGAGCACAGCTGATTTGATCAACCTTCAGCTATCAGGGGCTCTTGCGCGGCACTATCTACTATGCGACGAGTTCCTGGCCAAGGCAAACGTGTACTCTATTGCTTGGGCGTTCCTGGGCATGTGCCTCAACTTTACACGAGCTTCTGGTGTTTCAGAGGAAATATTCGTCGAAGATTGGCCTCAAGGCGACGAGGCACTATCATGTAGGCGCCGGTTTCAAATGGCACGCGCTGCCTTTGTGCATGGCTTGTGGAAGCGTGCGCGGGTGCGAACAGGCGTACCGCAAACTGTCCGAAGAGGTACAGTTAGACCAACGCGACGCGCTGACGGAGAGAGCCACGGAAATGAGCCAGATCTGCTTCATTCTGCCCAATGCGGATCGAGCTCAGATGACGACGAGTTTGAAGATGTCGAGCCGCACTCGCAGATGGCAGCATCCTCGCTGTCCCAGGCGTCTGACAAACTTGCGCCGGTAGGCAGCAGCTCGGCCAAGCTTCCCCCCCATACTTATCGAGCGTTGATGAAGAGCTATTGTGATTCGGTGCGCCGAGATTGCAGCAAAGTGAAAGCAATCGCAGCGGTCGGAGCGGCGGCGTCAGCGGTGCTATCATCAGCTGTCGAATTGTCTCCGCCCTCGCCCGAGCCCTCGCCCGCGCCCGCGCCCGTGCTTGGCACGGGCGAGGGCGAGGGCACGGGCGTGGGCGAGGGCGAGGGCGAGGGCGAGGGCGAGGGCGAGGGCGAGGGCGAGGGCGAGGGCGCGGGCGCGGGCGAGGGCGAGGGCGAAGACGCGGCCGACACGCGCGAGGCAACCGAGGAGGCCACATCACATTCGCCGCAGGACTCGGAGACTGCAGAGGATTTGCATGTTCGACAGACGATCCGAACCAGAAGCCGGCCCAAGTCCACGAAACGGGAGGAGCCTCGATCATTCCGTTTGACAGACATGCCTTTTGCTGTGCGGGAAGCTGCAAAAGGCAGCCATCCGACTGAAACGACTTGCATGGAATTCGACGCTGTTCTGCGCGAGATGCTTGAAAAGGTGAAAAAAGAATACAGCCCCAACGCTGATCCAACCTTCTTAGTATTTCGGGGGTCGGAAATCGCTGAAGGCACCGATTTACGATTCGATCGAATTGAGCAAGAGCGGATGAACGACTGCCTCAGTAAGAAGGCAGCGATCCTCGCATGCATGTACATCAACGATTGCAAACATTTGATTCCGTACGCTGTCAACGCTCTCGACTTGATCGTGATCCTCAAGGGACTCAAGGAGCCTGAGGATGCACTGCAGGCATGTTGGAAGCAGCGTTACGGTGTCCATGATCGGCGCTATCTGTTCCTCAAAGATGCGCAGGTGAACGGCGATCTCTTCTTGCTGGTAAGCGGCCTCGACGACGTGCAAGGCAATCTCATCCTGCTGGAATATTTGTTCCGCTGTGGGGCGCCACTTATCGCCGTGACCTTTGTGCACGGTGCGCGGATTCCCTCCAAGCTTGCTGAAAGTCGTAAATTAAGGATCTTTGATGTGCTTTATCCTGGGCCTCCAGTGGTCTCCACGGAGAAGCGGCCCCAACCTCTTGTGCTCACCCCGCAACGAACGAGCATCACGGTGCAGTTCGACGTGCACACGATTCACAATGAACGGCACGCGAGGTGCTCAAACTTCTTCTTGCGCTGGAAGCGACAGGACACAGCAACGCGCAAGGGAACGGCCTGGGTCGACGTGTATTTGGGCAATTCGGCGGACATGCGCCCTGTCGACTCAGCCATATCCGTGTTCACAATCTCGCACACTTTGACGGGCCTGTCCGAGAACACCCCCTACGAGGTTACCATTTGTGCTGCAAATCGCCAAGGGATGAGCGAGTGGACCGAGCCGGCGGAGTGCTGGACGTTGAATGAGTTCCGGCAGATTGGCACTGTGGGGCCTCTCGAGCTGCTATGCAGTCGGTTCCGGCCTCCAGATGCACATTTTGAGATGTTCAGCCGCCGGATCGTCCCAAAGTTCCATACGTTCGACGAGTCCAATCACCAACAGCCGTTGCTCTCCTTCTGCTGCCCGCCTGCCAACCGCTTAGGCAGATACGTTGGTGGGGCCATGGCGCAGTACTTGAGCTCTCTGCCCACTCTTGACGAGTACAAGGGAGATGCGTGGTCTCACCGTGGGCATTTTGCGTTCGTGGCTGCCAGCTCCGCTGTCGCCTCGAACGAGGGTATCAAGCCCTATGGTCCCGAAAACGTGCTTCAGAATCGAGCCCACTTCTACACACAGCATGGCGAGAAGGTGAATCCTCTGGCAACGCTGCCGTGCGATTATCGGCCACATGAAGGGTCTTTTGCCACGTGGGTGACCGTCAGTCACCCGAATCCTGATTCGGATCGATACATTACAATGATGGGGAACAGTCGTTACAATGCAGTGAAATCCAGCGATCACTGCATCTACCATGAGATGGTGCATGCCAACATGAACAGCGAGACGGCCAACGTCCTTGGCGAGAAAGAGCCGTCCACTGTGCATGCTCAGGCGGCTCCAGATCCACGCGATCCGAACCCAATTCTCTTCGTGGCGCTGCCCGTCGGTTGTTTGCTCGAGGAGATCATCCTCATAGACGGATTCCCGTCATCCCTAAGGATTGGCAACAAGAGCCGCCTCGAGAATTTGAGCATTTCAATCTACCACCTCCAACCAACGATTCTCAATCGTGCTCGCGATGCGGGTGAGGCAAATCGTTTTGAGGCGTTGTATGCAGCAACCTCTTCAGCTGAGCCGTTATGGACAGGCGAGCCAGGCATCTCAAGCTTGAGCTCCGATGGACCACCAACGGAACTTGCCGCTGTGGTCAACCTGCGTCGATGGGCGCATTTACGACAGCAAGACGAAATGGCGGCAGAGAGCGTACCAGTGGAGCAAGTCGGAAGTGTCATCTTTGGCCATGGGGAGCTGGGTCTTGCGACGTTGCCAGAGAGCGATGCCCATACGGCCCTAACCCGCTCAAACTTTAAGACGGCACGCCTTGGGGCCTATGTCCCTCCTGCCCACGCGCACGGCGTCATCGGGAACGTAATTTGCATTCAATGGACGCCATCTTCTGGACGCCTCCGTTCGATGTGCGATCCGTTGGATGTGCGATTCTGCATCGGTGGCGTGACCATTGTTGGCCGACGCGTCGTTGATCCGATTTTGGTTCACGATTTGACTTTCCTCCGCGAGCAAGCAGAGGAAATCGGTATGAAAAAGCGGATGGAATGATACCCCGAGACACGAAGCACATGCGGCGTGAATTGCAGCTTCTATACGTCTGACGTAAGAAGCTGTTAGCTGCCTTTGCTCTTAGTTGTCACCGCGGTCTTACCGTAGCAGGTAGCACCGACGGACTTTCGACCTACGCTACGCTAGCGTCCACCTACAAATAACTAAAGGGCCCCGCCTCTACGCTATAGGATTACCTCATGGGATTCGGTTTTGACAGAGACTTGACTGTGGCGGGTGTTTCGTCGTTAGAGATCAAAAATTCAAAATACGGTATGTAGACGATTTCTGTGTCAATCCGATCGTTATTACGTTACCATGCCAAGGCTGTACAACTGAGCGCCACTGCGGTCTCAACCGGCGCGGGAGCTGCCGCCAGCTTCTCATCTTCGTAAGCTAACGCAGCCTCTCTTCGCCGGTTGAGCTCGCGACGTAACTCGATGTTTCCGAGCTGACCACACGCGGCCATCTTTTCGGCGCCTTTGGCCTCCCGGATCTTGACAAAGAGCTTGGCGTCCACGAGCTCCTCCTTGAAGCGCTTGCAGTCCGCGTGGCTTGGGGTGGTGTAGCGTGGCTGCGGCCCGCTCTGCGGATTGTATGGAATGAGGTTGACGTGTAGGCGGGCCGCAGGACCGATGGTCGAAAGGAATGCAGCAAGCTCGCGCGCGTGAGCGACCGAGTCATTGACGCCCGCGAGGAGAACGTACTGCACGGTGACGCGTTGCTTGGTGAGCTCGAGGTAGTGGCGCATGGCCGCGGCCAGCTCGGCGAGGGACACGCGCCTGTTGATCGGCATCAGCTGCGAGCGCAGCGCCTCGTTGGCCGCGTGGAGGGAGAAGGCGACCCGCACAGCGGGCAGCGCAGCGATCAGCGTGTACACATGCTGCGCCTCGCCTGAGGTGGAGACGGTGATGTGGCTGAGCGGCACATTGAGCCCGGCCGGATCAGAAAGGATGCGGATCGCGCAAATGACGTTGTCGACGTTGTCCAGTGGCTCGCCCATCCCCATGAAGATCACGTTGCCTACACGAAGCTTGAGCTCGTGCGCCGCCATCGCGACCTGCGCGACGATCTCGTCCACACGCAGATTACGCAGAAGGCCCATGCGCCCCGTCTCGCAAAACGTGCACCCCATGCGGCATCCGACCTGGGACGAGACGCACAGCGACCACGCGCCATCCAAGCCCGGGGCGGGCATCGCCACCATCTCCACCTCCTCGCCACCAGCGCACACCAGCACGAACTTCTCGGTGGCGCCCGCTGGCGGCGGCGTGGCGGAGCCATCTTTGCCTGCAAATCGAAGTGGTGGCCGCGTGGCGCATAGACCGTGCAACGCCGCGCCCAGATCCGTGGCTGCGAGCATGTCCGAAGATGCAGCAGCACGGTTCAGGTCACCCGCCGCAGCGAAGTATGCGCGGTACAGTAGGCGCGCGAGGCGATCGCCGCGGCCAAGCCGCGCGCACACCGCATCGGCGAATGATCGTTGCGTATGCGCCAATAGCTGCTCCGGCGCAAGGCCGTCCGATGGCGGCCGCGGAGGTGGTGGCACAGGTGGCAGGGCTGGCGGGGGCAGGGCTGACGGCGGTGGCTTGAGCTCCTCTGCTACTGAACCACCAAATGAGCCAGGAATTGAATGTACCCCAATCGCGTGCAAGCATGCGAATATGATGTAACGTAGCACGTCTAGGATGTACGCGCGGGCGATTGCATCAGAGGGCGGCGTGGACGTCCGCATCGCAACAAGGAGTGCGATCACGTCCTCACGGAAAAAAGTCAGCTCAGACCACACGTTTACAGTCGCGTCACACGAAAGATTAGCACAACGGAGGGGATTAAAGGACGGACCCAACCCGACCCGTTCACGCGGACCGCCAGGTTTTCACAGGACCGGCTCGTCATGGGAGTGGGCGCATCCAAGCAGCTCGCTCTGACGAGTGCAAAGTTTCCCGAGAGCGAGCGCTACTACGGGCTCGAGAACTTTGGCAACACCTGCTACGCGAACTCCGTGCTGCAGGCACTCTACTTCTGCAAGCCACTGCGACAGCGCGCGATCGAGCACAGTGTGGCGCGTCGCCCGACGACGGTCCCGACGAGCGAAGGCGAAGATGAGGATGAGACACTCCTCGAGGCGCTGTGCGACCTATTCAGAGAAATCAGCACGCAGAAGAAGCGAGTCGGCGTGATTCCGCCGCGCCGCTTCATGCAGCGATTGCGAGCAGACAATCAGGTGTTCAACAGCTTCATGCATCAGGACGCGCACGAACTGCTAAATTACTTGCTCAATGAGGTGGCTGACATCCTCGAGAAGCGCAATAAGCAGGCTGCCGAGCCGGCTGTCGAAGATGCCGCCGACCCTAATGCCGACGCAGCTGGCGCTTGCGCTGCGAGCACTGCTAGCATTGCCGGCGTTGGTAGCACTCCCAACAGGAGTGCTGCCAAGCGAGGTATTGCGGGCGGCAGCAGCAGCAGCAGTAGCGAATACGCGTGCAAGACTTGGATCCACTCCATCTTCGAGGGCCTCCTTGTCAACGAGACGCGCTGCCTGAGCTGTGATAAGGTGACGAGTCGCGACGAGTCCTTCCTTGATCTCTCGCTCGAGATTAAGCCGAACTCAACGGTCGCTGATTGCCTGCGCGACTTCTCGCGCAACGAGTCGATGCGAGCGGACAACAAGTTCTACTGCGACTGCTGCCTCTCGCTACAGGAGGCGCACAAGCGCATGCGCATCAAGCGGCTGCCCAACGTGCTCGCGCTCCACCTCAAGCGCTTCAAGTACTTTGAGCAGCACCAGCGCTTCAAGAAGCTCTCGTATCGAGTCGACTTCCCTTTCGAGCTGCCGATGCCGCACGAGGTGTGCGTGGGCGGCGCACGGGGCGCCTCCGCCGAGCCCGAGCGCCTCTACCGCCTCTTTGCGGTCATCGTACATGCGGGCTCTGGCCCCAACCACGGTCACTACGTGGCCCTCGTGCGCTCTCACCAGCACTGGGTCTGTTTCGACGACGTTGACGTGTCCCTGGTGGACGAGGCGCAGGTGCAAACCTACTTTGGCAGCTCGCAAGATACCATCGGCGCCACCGAGACGGGCTACCTTCTCTTCTACGAGGCTGTGGAATGGGATTCGTCTGGCGACCCGCCCGCTAGCGTTCCCCCGGGCGGATGAGGTGCGCGTGCTGCCCACAGGCTCGCAGCCGCTTTCGCCGATGCGTGGCTGATAGAGCGAGAGGAAGCCGAGAGGGCGGACGCGATGGGGCGAGCCCGATCCAAGAGGGATGCGCTTGGGCCGGCCCTGGCTGCCAACGATAGGAGAGCACTTAGCAGAGGAGGCGCAGAGGCGACGCAGATACGCCCCGCCGCGGCCCGCGCTGTACACGTACGTGCGGCTCTGCGGCAAGTACCCACAAGGCCAAATGTGCCCTCGCCCTGCGCCACGTCACACAATGTGAGATCTGCACTGCATGCGCTCCATAGGATACGCTTTAGCTCGGCTAAACAGTACGGAACGGTCTTGTACTCAATTGCTACTTGTACTGTTGCGGTACAGAGCTCAGACGAGGGCATGCGAAGGTCGACGGGTCGAGCGGGTGCCGTCGGCATGTGGGCGTGGGTCGACGATCTGACTCCGCTCGTCGCTCGAAGTCGATTCAGACGATACACAAGATCCCCCATGCGCGATCTGACGTGACGCTGGCGACCGTTTCGGGTCCTTGTGTCGGCGCACTTTTTTGACCTAGGGGGACCTTCCCACTACTCAGGTAATTACCCCATAGGCTTTGAACACTGTGGGGCGCACTTTTTTGACCTAGGGGGACCTTCCCACTACTCAGGTAATTACCCCATAGGCTTTGAACACTGTGGGGCGCACTTTTTTGACCTAGGGGGACCTTCCCACTACTCAGGTATCACGGGGCATGGGCATGCTCAGTGCGCCAAATCATCCCTTATACGGAAGTACCTGTTAGTTTAGTCAGGTTTAGTCAGTAACCACTGTGGGGAATTCCCTGTGGGGAATTAGTGGGTACGTGGACGTTTGTGTTTGGTTGTTGAGTGGAGCCATGGTGTCTCTTGCTCTATTTCTCGCCGCGTTTGGCCCTGCGTCTACGCGTTATGGCTTCCCTTCCGGGAATTCTTCGGCGGCGCCTATTGACGCTTTCGCCACTGTCACCCCCGTCTCCTGCGAAGACGTGGTTTTCCCCCCGCCCCGTCGTGCGGATTTGTGGAATTTGTCGACCCCTAATGCGGAGGAGACCCAGTCTCCTTTTTCGCTTGGCTTTGTCGACCCCCAATGCGGCATGTTTGCCTCGCCAGGTTTTCCGCCGCACCATGCGATATCGGACTGTCGCTGCCGGCTCGCCGGCGTGTCGTGCTGGCCTCTTCGTCAGCGCC
>Ga0210246_100473_pt1 | contig 36677 bp, 16 predicted proteins | sample ChrtobMetaP3_8mM_FD_155469 | JGI IMG/M metagenome (GOLD analysis project Ga0210246, IMG submission 155469) | Chrysochromulina tobin associated microbial communities from unialgal haptophyte culture, Seattle, Washington, United States - P3_8mM | ecosystem: Host-associated > Algae > Haptophytes >...
TGGCGCTGCAACGCAGTGAATCGCCCGCCGACGCGCGTCCCAGCCGGCCGGGCCCACTGACGCACGCCATAGCCGGCGCGCGCGCTCGCGCAGTCACCGTGGCCACCGTGCGGCCACCGTAACACCTCAATCACTCCAGAGGCTGATGTCTACAGAGAAGGAAGATCAGCCTAGGGCTGCGCGGCGCGCCGAGGACGAGGCGCGCGTGCTTTTCCTTTAGGTACCGCTGCCACGCCGCGTTGCCACGCGTGCATCTCGCACTATCCCAAGAGCCTCCTCATGGTGACCGCTCGTGCCGACGTGACCGCGCTGTCTGTCACAGGCCAGATTCCAGGCTCACATCACGGCTGGAACCCACCGCCAGCTTGGCGGGCACGCCCAGCGCGCTGCACGAACGGCCGTGCGAATACGCCGAGACAGTTCGGGCATGCTGAGGAGTGTGAGAGCGAGTGGAGCATGGACTGGGTCACGCGACGCTCCAATACAAGACATGTTGGCGGAAGGGGTGGAGTCCTATGTACATCCAAGAGTGTCTCATGGTGTCCCTTTCATCAGGGCAGATCAGGGGCTGCTCTGGGCTGTAAAAGAGACGAAAATGTAAACTTTTTACGGATTTACGGAATTTTGGGGGAACCGGGAGGAAGAGGGGGGTGGTCACACGCATCTCTGAATCATCAAGTTACCGCCGGTCGATCGAGAGACGGCGTCCGACATCGAACGTGACTCTCAATGATCACAAAAGGGAGCTGGGAGGCGGGAGCCGGGAGGCCGGGCGCTTTCGCGCGCGCGCGCACCGCGGGCAATTCTTAGTTGTACAGGCGAAGGTGTACGCGCATAAATGGCGAAGGGCCTTTGGCGAGCACAGCCTGCTGCTGCTGCTGCCGGGCGGCGGCGGCGGCGGCGGCGGTTGGCGGCGCTTAGGCGGCGCTCGAGGCCGAATCCATTGGGCGCCGTCTCGGGCGCTCTGCTGGCATGCTCTGCACGCTCCCTGATTGCCACTGATTGCCACTGATTGCCACTGATTGCCACTGATTGCCACTAATTGGCATGCTCTGCACGCTCCTGGTCAATCTCCTCCATGAACTGAAGCAGCGTGAGCTCGGGCGCGTCGTCCCGGGCACCGCCGTCTCGGGCGTCGCCCTCGCTCCGGCTCGGCTCGTACTCGACCCCCTCCCTGCCCGCCCTTCTCCCCAATCTCCCCTTCATGATCCGGCGCATTGCCTCGCGTACGCTCAAGGAGCAAGCACGGCAAGCGCCGGACATTACACAAGAGGCTCCGCCGCCGCCCCCGCCGCCGACCCCGCCTCCACCTCCGCCTCCTCTTCCGCCTCCGCCTCCGCCTCCGCCTCCGCCTCCGCCTCCGCCTTAACCTCCGCCTCCGCCTCCGCCTTTGCCTTCGCCATCTTTTCGTCAGTGGGGAATGCCACTTTCTTTGAGATGGACATCATCGCATTTGCAAATGCGTCATCTGAAGCACCCTCCTCTGTGTATGCAAACAAGTGACGAACCTGGGAGGCGGGATACGCGGGAGAGATCAGAAAGGGGGTGAACTTAGGAGGAGCGGTTGGCTGCGACTCGAGAGCGCCAAGCGGTTGAGAATTTGGAAGTAGCGCGAACCTGCGATATGTACAACTTCTTTTCAAGCAGATTGGCAAGAGGCTGGTCCAAGAGAAAGCGTTCAAGAGCGCCAGGCTCGTGAAGCGCAGCGCTGGGTACTTTCAGAACGACCTTGTGGAGATCGTACATTTCTTGAAAGGGATAGACGTGGTCGATGTTCCCAGCGCCTGAGCCACAGCCCACGAAGAGGCTATGGGTTTTGCAGCCCGCCCGCTTTTCAAGCCCGCTAACAGTGCTTTCACTCCGGTTTGCATACCAAAACGTCTCTGCAAAGTTCTCTGCTTCTCCGAGAAATGAGCTCACCACCACAGGCACACATCCTGCCCATAAAGCGTCGTAGAACCTGTTTTGAGCATTTGGCGTGTCTCCCGGTGGTACGAGGCAGAGCAGGCTGTCGTGCATCTTGTCGTACAACTCATCCTGGGATACAGGCAGCCCGATATGTCTGGTCCCCGTAAATCGAAGCCACATTTTAAGTTCCGGATGTGCATGCTGCATCCTTTCGAGTGCGAGGCGGAAGATGCAGCGATATCTATTGGACGCAGCTCCAGCGAAGGAAGCGAAGTACTGAGGACGAAGATTGACTGGGCGAAAGGAGCGGCCTTTGCCCAGTTGGGCGTAGGGCACGACGACGTCATGACTCTCAAATGGTGGTGCCAAGCGCGGCCCGGTGTGTACCCAAAGTATTTGGTGCTTGTGGACAAAGGATGGCCAGAAAGGAACGCGATCGCCGCGGCTGAGCCGCATCGGGTTGCACCCATCTGTGGTGCCTAGGAAGATGTGCCGCCGTTGCAGCCCTTGTTTGAAGTATTTGAGCCGTTGCACCATGTCTGTGAAGCCCCCAAAGTTCCTGGTGTCCCACGTCCAAGCGTGAGCGCATGTCTGCATGAGGTATGGAACCACAAAGACATCCGCTTGCGACCCTTCGGTTACCAGATTGGGCATGCGCATTAATTGGCGGAGGAAGAAGACCTCGGCAGCCAGCGTGCGCTGCTCGGAGTAATCACGGTCATTCAATACCTCGACGCACGGGCTTCGCATGAAGTCACAATTCGATTTATTTCGGTACCTTTCCATTCTTGCGATGCATTCGCAGTGAGATGACTGGTTGAGCTCATAGATGAAGATGCGCAGGCGAGAAACCTCGGGAGGCAGCGCAGAGTTGACTGTGAATACCTGACCCGGAAAGCACGCACGCCACGTTGTATTGTGGGCTCGACTGATCTTCATGTTCGCGAGAAGATCCGAGCCGACATAGTGAAATGGGTTCCCACCGAGCGTGAGTAAGGTGCTCGACTCAGCGTGGAAAAAGGTTTGGGAAAGGTGGTTGCGAAGCCATGTTTAGGGTAAAATACGTGAAGGGCAACATTATTGGGGGCCTTTTTCCCAATTGATCATCACTTATTGACCCGAATTACTACTTTCTCATTAGGTTTGCTGTTTACCGGTATACCGGTACAGTGTGTCCGTGTGCCCGTGTGTGTCCCGGCTCCCCCCGGTGTCTTTTTACCGGGTACAGAACACGCTACGCGCGCACGTATGACAAATCTCGAACAGCGGAAAGAATGATGAGCTCTGTTGCGCTCGGCGCCCGCCTTCATCGGCGCATGCTGGCCATCTTGTACGCAGTGATGCCAGTGCCTCAACACGCTTTCGGATTTCTTTACCCCGGCTTCGCCATCACTGGTGTCCATGCGAGAATAGACCCGTGCAAATGCCTCCGGGCCGACGCGGCTGGCTACTCCCTGCGGAGCTCATCATGCTGCCGCTCGGACGCCCTTCCGGGCACCGACACGCCGCATCCAGTGTGCGCCGCGCGTCGCCTCCGCGTGGCCATTGTTGGCGCTGGTGGCTACATTGGCTCCCGGCTCCATGCAGTGCTTGCACAGCACTGCGACTGGTCCGTGACGGGCTTTGACCATAATCCGCAACTCAGAGGGGGTTTGCCTATCGCCAACCTCGCGGCGCGCGACATCCCAGTATCCATGCTCCACAACTACACGGCCGTGATCTACCTCGGAGGCCTGACCGGCAGAGTCGCTTGCGATGCCGCAGGCAAGCAAAAGTCGCATGCCGAGAACGTTGATGACCCAGTGGCACTGGCCTCGCGCATGCTCCGCCACCAGCTCTTCGTCTTTGCCAGCACGTCTGCAGTTGCAGAAGGCAGTGGCGATCACCCCAGAGATGAGCAAGATCCGGTGCACACTGACCTGCTCGACGTCTACTCGGCGTCCATGCTCGAACGTGAGAGGGCGATGCTGGCTTTATCGTTATCTGCCAACGCGCCTCAGCTAATTGGCCTGCGCTTCGGCACTGTCGTCGGCAATTCGCCCGGCCAGAGGACGGATCTTGGTCCCATGGCGATGATGCGGAGTGCGTACACAACGGGTGTCCTCCACGTGCGGCACCCTGAGACCAACCGCGCCTACCTCTGGCTGGAGGATCTGACCCGCGCCTTCATCGACATCCTTACCGTGTCGTCTCTCAGCAGCGAGCCCCCCCGCTTTGCCGTCTACCACCTCCTGTCGTTCAACAGCAAAATTGGTACGCTGGCGAGCGCGATCGCCGGACGCACGAGCGCCCGCATTGACACTGCGGACCACGCCCCTGCACCTGACTCGATCGGCTTCTCGCTCAATGGCAGCCTCTTCTCGCGAACCTTCAAGACTTCCATGAAAGGTACGCCGGCACTTGTCATTGCAGATCTCGACATGCACGTGCCAGACTCGATCACGGCCAAAGGGGCGCACATTCTACTGTCTCACATTGTCGAGGACGGTACCGACGAGAAGCCCAGTCACGATGCGATACGCAGCCACAGTGAAGTACGGCGCACGCATCTAGGTGGGACGAGCCATGGGCCAGAGGGCCGCGTCCTGATCAGCATCCCGTGCCCTGTCTGCGGCTCCCACGACATCCAGCTCGTGCTCGACCTGCACGACCAGCCGCTCGCCAACGACTTTTTCAACACGACCGACAAGGCGTTGCAGGCAGAGCGCTATCCACTGGCGCTAATGCGCTGTCGCAGCTGCAACCACATGCACCTCTCGCACCTTGTATCGCGCCCACGCCTCTTCTCACACTACCTGTACGTCAGTGGCACCAGCAAGACGCTCCTGGGCCACTTTGAGTGGCTCGCCAACAGGGTATCTGCAGATGTGGCCACCTTGCCGGTGAATATGCAGCGCCATGCTCCAAGTGGGAAAAAGGCCCTAGCCGTTCTTGAGCTGGCCTGCAACGACGGCTCGCAGCTCGATGCATTCAAGAAGCGTGGATGGAAGACATACGGTGTGGACCCTGCCGCCAACATCGCGCATACCGCCATCGCCAAGGGCCACCACATCCAAGTTGGCTTCTGGGGGGCTGAGAACGTTTGGCCTCCGAACGAGTTGCCGGTGCACCTAGATGCAATTGTTGCACAGAACGTGCTCGCCCACGTGCCCTCGCCAGTCGCCTTCCTCCGGGCGTGCGCCAAGGCCATGGGCGCCCATACGCTCCTGTACATACAGACGTCGCAGTGCCAGATGCATGAGGACGGACAGTTTGACACGGTGTACCACGAGCACCTCTCCTTTTTCACGATGCATTCATTCAAGGTGGCGGCAGAGCTTAGCAATCTTACCATCGTCAGCTTTCAGACTGTACCCATTCACGGAATCTCGTGCTTCTGGACGTTGAGCCGTGAGAGAAAGGCATGGAGCTCGTCGAGGAAGTGGCAGAATCTATCTTCTAGTGTGCAGCAGCGGCTGAGCAAGGAGGTTGCTCTGGGGTTCACGACTGACTTCTTCTACGAAAGGTACAACTCGCGCGCCACGGCGACGGGCATGTGGCTCGAGGCGCAGCTCGCCCGCCTCAAAAGGAGCGGATATCGGATCGGTGGATACGGTGCGGCCGCCAAGGGAATGGTTCTACTGCACTTCATGCTCGGTCGCGGAGGCCGCGCCGCTGCGCAGCTTGAGTTTGTGCTCGACGACGCGCCCATGAAGCAGGGCACCTTCTGCCCTGGGACGCGCATTCCGATCCAGCGGACATCATTTGTTTCCGAGCTGCTGAAGAACTCGCCGCAGCCGCTCGCCATCGTCGTCTTCGCGTGGAACTTCTTGGAGGAGATCAGGGCCAAGCTCACGGCCATCGCCACGGCTGCCACGCCGCACGCCGAGCCCATCCTAATCGTCCAACCCTTTCCGTCGCCGCGCGTGTTGTGGCTCAACGGCAAAACTGTGAACAACATGATTTACCAACCGACACCCGCCAGCAAGCTGCCGCATCATCCGAGCGTCTCCGGCGCACCAGCATCCGCCAACAGTACGCGGCGGCAAGTGATGCTCACCAGCCACTTCTTCAACGAGGAATTTCTGCTGCCATACTGGATTCGTCACCACGCACACATGTTTGATAAGGTAGTCCTTATCGACTACAATTCCACAGACCGGTCAGTCCAAATCATCAAGGAGCTTGCGCCACCAAACTGGATCATCGTCAATTCCAGTGTACCCCATTTTGGCGCGGCGGAGCTCGACATGCAGGTGATGAGCGTGCAGAAGTCACACCCAGACTACTGGCACATTGCGCTGACGACGACTGAGTTCTTGGTGCATGCGGATCTGCGGGGGTCGCTCGCAGTCTTGAGTGGCAAACGACCCTTGCGCATTCGCGCGGTTTACATGGTGGGCAACGACTCACGGCCGCTCGGACGCTACAAGGATCTGGCTGCGCAACGCTCGCTATGTACAACCAGTAATGCTAGTGGATTCGAACGCTTCATCTTTGGAGGTCGCTTTATGCAAGGAAATTGGACATACAAACCCGGACGCCACTTCATATATTATGACGGACAAAAGAGGTTGGTTCCATTTGCGTATCTCCAAGGTGGGCTCATCCTTAAGTACACATACACACCGTGGCCACAGGTTCAGAGCCGTCTCGGCCAAGTGGGTACGAGGATCCCATTGCACGACCAGGAAAAGGGCATTGGTGCGTATCACACTCAGCGGTTAAGCCCCAGCTTTTTGAATCAAAGTATTCAGCAGATGGTCGCTTCTGCTTCAGATTCGATCGAGAAGATGACATTAGAGTTCTTCGACCTCTCCGACCTATACAGTCTTCTCCGACTCAGCAAAGCACTGCCATCCGCTACATTGGCGATGCTCAGGTCCTTTCACGAGGCTGGGCTCGCTGACATGGAGCTTGCTTGATCACACTCGCCTTTTACTTGTTAGATCTAGATCTAACCTCGGTACAACGCACGCGACACGACTACGTAGTTTGATCTATGATCACAGAGAGTCGAGATACTTAGCGGCGAGTAGTCGCAGTATACGTCACAGTATACGACGCTGTCGGACTCGGAGCGACCAAAAAGTACCCGACACTACAGCCAGACATGCAGCCATACTAATAAACTCTGTACTAGAATACTGGGAGCAGCGTGGCGACATTTTCACCAACTAAATGAACTCCTCGGCGTAAAGGTCGTCCCGCGATCTTCTTCGTTGTCTTTTTCTTCTTTTCGCGACTTCGCGCACATGGAACGCGCGTGGGTACGGCATGAGCACGCCCGCCCGCATGTCGCGTGGCTGGCGCACGCGGAGCACCTGCGGGGCGCCGTCGTCGGCGGCGCCCGCCTTCTGCACGTGCTTCACCTCGGAAGCGACCCCCTCGGCGGCCTTGGAGATGGCAGCGGCGGTGCCAGACAGGGGCTTCATGATGAGGCCGATCGTGCCCTTGACGACGCCGTACATGAGACCTTTGGCGCCGCTCTCGCGCGCGCCCTTGAAAGGCTGGCGCACGACGCCGGCGATTCCCGAGGCGCACCCATCACAGAATGCCTGCGCGCCGAGGTAGAGCCCCCGCCGGCCAGAGAGCGCGGGCTTCTGAAGGATGATCTGTCGGCGTAGGTGATACTTTTTGTCCATGGAGAGCGCCGAGGCCGCCTCGGACAACCCTCGCATGAGCCCGGAGGTCGCGCCCATTGTGAGCGCGCCTGTGCCACCCACGACGCCCGTCGTCAGCGCGCCGAGGGACCTGACCATGTGCCCTTTGCGCCCCTCGGAGTACATCTCGCGGACGCCTCCGCCCACGTCCGCAAAGATGGCGGCGGGGTTGCCGAGCAGATCCAAAGAGCCAATCAGCTTGTACAGCTGCAGCGTGGCCTTGACTGCGTAGTAGCGTGCCACGCGGTTGAGGAGCGTGTCGCCCGTGTCAAAGACCTCCTCCAGTTGGAAGCGGTCGAAGGTCACAGTCACGTTCTGGAGCGACACGAGATGACGCGCGACGCCCACGAGGGACGAGGTCGGGTGGAACCGCTGCAGTTCGGGCTCATCGCACACCATGTCCATCTGCACCGTCAGCGTGAGCGACACCGGGTGCAGCTCGAGCTCCTGCAGGTAAAACTTCAAGAAGGTCGCTGGCAGCGCGCCGCGCTCCGAGTCTGTGCGGGCGCGCGTCAAGCTGCCGCCATCGCTCGGCTCGAGGGTACTGTCGGCGCGTGGCCAGCCATCGGCCACGTGCCCATCCACTCCCAGCATCGCGGGCTTGCCGCTGCCGCTGCCGCCCGCCCCCGGCTTGGTGGCGGCGCTCTGGGAGCCGTTGGGACGTTGGGACGTTGGGACGTTGGGCCGTTGGGCCGTTGGCCGTTGGGAGCCGTTGGCGTGGGCCGGGATCTGTGCGACCGCGCGGTTGGCCTTGTCCTCGATGCGCGCGAGAGAGTCGAGGAGGCGGAGCAGCCGTGCGATGGTGTTCTGCTCGAGCTGCAGCCGGAGCGGGCGCACTGCCAGCCCAACATACTCGAGATAGATGAGCGAGTGCCATCGACGGTTGTGCGTCACCGAGAACTCGACGCATACCTCCGTCTCGCCCGTCTCCCCCTCTGCCGAAGCCACACGTGCGTGCGGCACTGGCGCGAGCATCACCGGAAACTTGGTGGCCGCGACCGCCGCGTCGACCTGCAGCCGAGCGAGGCGCAGCTCGAGCGACTGCTCGCTCTGCGATCGCGACGCGCGCAGCCGAAGCTTATGGAAGGAGACGTGCACGAGCTCGCGCGGCTCGCCATCGATGAGCGAGAGGCTGACGCCCTCGAGCCGCAGGTCGAGCAGCACCGCCGTCGACTGGTCCCGCTGCACGAGCGCGTCGTGCGCCTCTGCCTCGTCCGCCTCTTCGCTCTCGAGCATGCGGGCATCGTCGGCCTCGTTGTGCAGGCGCAGCTCGGACACGGGCCCCTTGAGGACCACCGACACCTTGATGGCCGGCCACCCAAGGCTGCGCGTCGCCGAGCTCTTGGAGCTCGAGGCGTGGTGCTGGTGCTGGTGCTGGTGCTGGTGCTGGCGCTGTTGCATCACCCTCGTGAGCACCTGCAGCGCCGCGTGCGACGGGCCGCTCGCGCCGCCCTCGCCACCGCCGCACAGCTCGGCTGGGAGCCGCTGCATCCGGTCGCGGCGCGTCGGGTCCGCGTGTGCAGCCAGCAGCAGCTCGAGGCATCGCAGAGAGGCCGATTGCGCTGCGCAGTGCAGCGGGCGTGAGCCGAGGGGATCGCGGGCGGCGCGGTTGGCTGATGCGCCCGCCTCGAGGAGCATTTGAAGCAGTGGCGCCGCATCGTCGCCACGCGCGCAGGCCGCATGCACGGCCCCTGTGCCGTGCTCATCAATCGAGTCCGAGTGCGTGCGCGCCTGCAGCAGCTCCTGGACACGCATCGCCTTTCCAGTGGCCACGGCGTGCACGAGAGCGGGCCGCGGCGTGCGCTCCGTGTCGTGCAACGCCCAGAGTGCCTCGGCCGAATGCAACGCGCGGCGCGCGCGCGTGTTGTCCTGCGTGAGCTGGGCGGGAGTGCGCCCATCGACGCGCGTGGCGGTCGGATCGGCGCCCGCCGCGAGGAGCTGGGAGACGCACGCGAAGCCCTCGGCGCGGGAGGCGGTTGCGGCGGCCGCATGCAGCGGGCGGATGCCATGGCGTGTGTCGGAAGGCAGCTCCACGTCAGCCCCCGCCTCGAGGAGCAGAGCGAGCAGCTGAGGCTGGGTGTGCGCGCACGCGACGTGCAGCGCGCCGAGCCCGTGCTGGTCAATCGAGTCGGGGTCTGCATGCAATTCGAGTAGCTCGCGAGCGCTCGGCAGGTTGCCCGTACGCACCGCCTCGAGGAGCTCATACGACTGGAAGCGGAGCGGGCCCGGCACACTGCTGCCGCCGAGCAGTAAGGGAGCATGCTTGGCGCGAACGAGCACCTTGGCAATCGCCGAGTGCCCCGTCTCGTACAGTCGTTCCACACGCCGGCGGCGGAGCTCGCGCCGCGCGCGGGCCGTGCGGACCATCGCCTGGACAGTGCGCGTGGCGCCCTCGCGTGACGGCGGGACGCTCCGCGTGCTGCTGCGGCCCGTTTGGAGATTGGGTGCCCACCCGCCCTCTGCGCTCGCGTCCTTGGCTTGGGCGAGCGGCTCACTCGACGTCGTCGACAGTCGAGAGCTGCGCGAGTACCGGTCGCCTCGTACCTTTTGGTGCTGCGACGCAATCCGCTCGCGTAGCGCCTCCGCTTGGTAGAGGGAGCGCGCCACCACATGCGATCCCAGGCGCGTGAAGATGAGCAACTCGCCCGGCAGCGCGCCCGCGCGCACATGGGCGATCTCCTCAAGCTTGAGCGGAGCATGCTGTAGCTGGTGGATGTTGTGCAGGCTCTCGCCGATGCCAGCCGTGGCGGCCGTGGCGGCGCCCGCGGCGCCCGCAGTGCCGTGCGAGGTGTTGCGCCGTGTGCGCGAGAGGCGCATGCCCAGGACCGACCCCTTGCCGCCCTCGCCTGGCTTCTCGAACGGCACGAAGAGCACGTGGGTCGAGGTGAGGCACAGCCAGCCGCTCTCGCGCGTGAGGGATCGCCGCGCGGCCGCTGCCGACTCATAGCTGTCGGCGCCATTCGCGCCGCGCCGCGTGCGCGGGCGCGGTGCGTATGCAGTGACGAGGCTGCATGCGGCGGAGAGGAGTAGAGGCGACTCGAGCGCCTGCAGCCGCGCGTGTGCCGCCCCCGCCGGTCGTGCTGCTTGGGGCGCGGGCGCGGCCTTCGAGCTCTCAGAGCCCGCGGAAGCCGTGCTACTCTTGTCCGGCTTGATGTTGTTGTTGTCGAGCTTGAGTTCGGGGCACGCCGTCGCCTTGCCCGCCTTGCGCGCAAACGTGTACGTGCCCGCCCCTGAGAGACCCGAGTAGAGGCCGGTCGCGTCGCATGCGTAGATTTGGAGCGCGCGCGTGCCGAGCGGATCGTCCCACGTGTAGTCGCACGACTCGGCCGCCCCGAGCAAGTCCCAGTGGTCGCAATTCTGCTGGCGGAAGGCGATGAGAGAATCGGATCGGTTGACCACCTTGAAGGGGAGCTGGCGCTGCGTGAGCGGCTTGAGGCGCAGCAGCCGTTGCGAGCCGTTCATCGTGACCGTGAGCACGAGGTACAGCGTCTCGCCCTCGTACCAGAGCGAGTGCGTGTCGTCGGCAGAGGCGGCCGTCGGCCCACCCGTGCCCGCCGGCTGGAGCTTCCCACCCTTTGGCGGGTGGGGCGTGCCGCTCGATGCACCCACCCGCGACGTCGCCGACGGCCCCTCGAGCTCCGCCGAGATCGCTTCGTCCGTCGGCCCGTCGGCCGTGCCGTCGCCCTCATAACGCTCCCGCAGGTGCTGAAGCGCCGCCTCGCGGTCGCCGTCCGTATGGATCACGGCGCGTGGCCGCAGCTTGAGGACCACTTTGCCCACCGCCTCTGCCGAGAATGGTGCGCACCAGTCGTGGAAGCCGTTGGTTGGGCGTACGCTCAGCTTGCGAGCGAGCTCTGACTTGCGCCCCTCGCCCGTGCGTTCACGCCACTTGATCGGTACGCCGCCGCCGTCGGCGGGCAGCCGACCGATGCGCGCCTCCGCCTCCGCGCCGTGCTCGGCTTTGGGCGGCGGCCGGTCGGTGCTCGGCTTTGGTCGGTGCTCGGCTTTGGGCGGCGGCCGGTCGGTGCTCGGCTTTGGTCGGTGCTCGGCTTTGGGCGGCGGCCGGTCGGTGCTCGCGAGGGGAGTGCTCGTGGGCGGCAGCTCGCAAAAGTCAAAGTCGACGCCCGTGTCGTTCCGAAGAATGAAGCGATCTCGCACCGTCACGATCGTCGAGCCGGCCGACGCGAGCGAACCCTCCGAGGAGCCGATATGCACCGCGAGCTCGGCGATCTCGCCCTCGTCCGTCCGCAGCTCGAGCGGCCCATCGTTGCCGACGGCGTCGACCGAGAAGGCGGCCGAAAGATGCTCCCGCCGGGCGCGGGGGTGCTGTGCCATCTCGTGCTCTCGCCCCGCCGTCGGGACGGCCACCGAGCTCGAATTGCATGCATCTCCAAGTTGCATGCATCTCGGGACGGCCACCGAGCCGTCGCCTGTCGGGAGCGCCGTGCTGAGCGTTGGGGCGATGCCGAGGCGACCGGGGCAGCCTGTGCCCGAGATGCCCGCGCCGGCGAGCATCGCGCCCGAGATCGCGTCCTTAGCGGCCATGTTCTGGTCGGAGAAGGAGAAGATTTGAGGGCAGCGGGCGTTGGGCAGCGCCTCGAGGACGTGGGATGGGTACGACTCGCGAGCGTGATACACGCGCAGCGGGAGCGACGACAGGTTGACGAGCCAGTGCGGCGAGCTGAGCGAGAGAAGACACGTGCCCTCGGCGGTCGTAGTTACACCGAGGTGCACCCACACGGCCCGGGGCGACTGCGCATTCTCATCCTTCGGGTAGACGATGCACTGCAGCTTGTGCTCGGTCGCGCCCATCGGCCGACGAAACTTGATCTCGCCGTGCATGCGCGCGCTGTCCCACGCGTGCCCGTCCATCCATATTTGGAGCGAGAGGCTCGTGGTTGCATGCAGCGAGTGGAAGCGATGGACTGTCCCCGGCTGCACGAAGAGCTCCTCGGTGTGCGTCTGCTGATGGCGGCGCTTGTACCGCGGCGTCCACGAAGAAAACAAGGAGCTCTTGGATGCGGCTTCGCGCTCGAGGAGGGGCTCGCTCAAGGGGCTGGGAGGCTGGCGGGTGGGTGACCTGCTGCTGTTGCCCTCGGAGACCTTGTCAAGCATCCCCGCCGCCGGAGACTCCTCCCGAAGCGAACTTGCGGAGGCCTCGGCCATCGTGGCCGCCCTCCCCGAGCCCGCCCTCCCCGAGCCGCTCCCCAGCTCGTCGTCATCGGGCATCTCATCCTCGCGAAGCTGGCGCATGGCCACGTGGACGGCGCATGGCAGCAGGCTCGTCAGAGTGAGGGGCGCTTGGATCACGAGCCGGCGTGGCTGCCATTGCTCGATGCCCTTGAGCCGCTCGGCCCGCGCACGCGCGCGAAGTTCGTGCATCTGGCTGATGACGTGCTCGCGGTTCATCAGCCCGCCGAAGACGCAGCGCTTGCCGCTGCTCATGTCCACCTCGATCACATTGGGCATCGTCAGGGACAGCTTGGCACCAGCGTGGATCTGCTCGATCTCGACCCACTTGTGCACCACGTTCTCGCTGCTGAGCGACGCGCCAATGCACATGCAGCCCGTCGTCAGATAGAGCGTCGCGGGCACCGGCACGCCCGCGACGGCGCCCGCGGCGGCGCCCGCAGGCAGCAGGCACGCATGCGTCTGCAGCAGCAGCTCGGACGGATCGAGACGAAACCGAGTGAGCTGCCCACGAGCTCGGTTTGCCGAGGCCGAAGGCGTGAGCTCCGAGGTGGTCGTCAGGCGGTCGATGCGCGCACAGCCCATCCACGCAGGCTGGGGGCCGCGACCCGCCTCGCCCGCGCGCAAGCTCGAGGTCCCGCACGTGAGCAACGAGGAGCCGGGCGCGAGTGGCACGAGGGAGCCGTAATGGTACGCGGGCGGACCCGAGACGATGGGCACGGCCGGCCCGATTTGGATGTTCCTTTCAGATGCATGCACGGCAGGCCGGATTTGGATGTTCCTGCACGTTTCTGCAGAGCCGGCGGCGGTGAAGCGCAACGGCAGCGACGCCGTCTCCCCCGGCTCGACGCGCAGCTCACGCTCGGTGCGCTCGAGCCCCTTCATGATGATGAGCAGCGGGAAATCGGTCTCATTGAGTACCTCCACCGCCGACTTGACGGTGAGTTGCCGCCCACCGCGATGCAAGCGCACCTCGCACACGACGCCGAGCGCCTTGACGCCGAGCGCTGCCCGGGAGGCCTCGAGCAGCGCCGCCGCCGACTTGGGCTCCGAAAGCGAGCGCCGGTGGGCCTTGACCCCGCCGGCCGCACCGTCCACCGATCGACTGAGCATCGGTGGCACGGACGCCCCCGATGGCGGCTGCTCGTCGAAGAGCTCGGGCACTGGCGGCGGCGGCGGCGGCTCGGGCCGCTTCCCCCTGCCATCGACCTCGGGCAGCTTCCCCCTGCCATCAACCTCATGCCTCGTCGCGAGAGCAAAGGGCGCCGATGGTGTGCGCCGGTGACGGGCTCCGACGGCGCTCTTGTGGTCTCCGACGGCCGACACAGCATCCATCGTCGCGGGCGCCGCGCCACGCCGCTGTGCGCTCTCGTTGCGCTCGAGGCCACTGCGCTCGAGCTTCTCGGCGGCGGCGCGCTCGACGGCGGCCGCCTGGTGCACGATCGAGGTCTTGTCTGCCGCCTGCTTGAGCAGCAGCACCCGCGAGCCAACGTCAGTGCCAATCATGCCCACGTCGTACAGCGGCTCATACGCGCCATCGCCGAGGAAGAGCACCAGGTCTTGCACGAGCTCCGAGGTCTTGAGGTGCTGGTCGTTATGCTTGTCATCGCCCCGCTTGGAAGAAGGCACGCGCCTCGACTTGGATGAGAGGTACGAGCTGCTCGATTGGAACGGCTGGGACGGCCCAAACTTGGGCGAGAGCGACGATCCAAATTTGGCCGAGAGCAGGCTCTTGGTGGATGAGGTCGGCACGCTCGTACTCGTGCGCCCCTGGGCGCTGTGGAAGGTGGTCCCGCAGTGGGCGGGAGGCAGGGAGCGTGCGTGGCCCTGCTCCTGGGGCACGCGGCTCGCACGCTCCATGTTGACGACGCCCAGCGGCTCGCCCTCATCCTCTGGCGTGCCGATGAGCTCTTGCAGGCAGCGGAGCCAGCCATCGAGATCGGCTTGGCTCTCTGCGAAGAGCACGCTCGTCGAGGTCGCGTCGCCAATATCGAACGAGTAGGGCGTCGGCCGAGGCCACGTGCCAGCGACGATGGTCGCCGGGCGCACGCAGGGCGATCGGAGCCGCTCGACGTGGCGCAGGTCGACGCGTCCGAAGAGCTTGGCGTCGTCGAGTCTGACCGCCTCATAGAACGAGATCGAGGTGGGTAGCAGAATAGCATAGCAGCGCTTGCAGCTGCGTCGGTCATCGCTCATACGAAAGAGGAAGGGCGTCACGTGCGACGAGGTGAGCAGCGACGAGAGCTTGAGCCGCTCGAAGAGGAGACCTCGTACCGCGTGCTTCTCGCGCGTGTGCAGGCTCGAGATTGCGTCGAGGGGCAGGCTGCCTTCATGGTCCGCGAGCGTCGGGTCGGCTCCTTCTAGCAGGAGCAGCCGGACCGTTCGCTCCGGCCCCGCGCGGGCCGCGCAGTGCAGCGCCGATCGGCCACCGGCCGCGACCGCGTCGACATTGGCGCCCGCGAGCAGCAGCTGCGAGACGATCTCAGGGTAGCGCCCCTCGGCGGCGCGCATGAGGGCTGTGAGCGTGCCGTCTGTGGACTCCACGTCGGCACGTTGGTTGAGGAGCGAGGTGACGCGGTCGCGCATCCCCTTGCCCGCGGCCGATACGAGCTCGGCCGACGGGAAGGTGCGCCCCTCGTCGCTTTCGAGGGAGACATGCAACGCGTCCTCGAGTAGCCTCGCCACCTGTGGATGGCTCTGCGCGAGGCTGAGCGCCGTCTGCCCTTCGCAGGTGGTCGCCGTCGCGTCCGCTCCCACCGAGAGCAGCAGGCACACGCAATCGCGTGCGCCCGCGCGGGCAGCGTAGTGCAGCGCACGCATCTGGCGCTTGTCCTGTGTGGGCAGCTCAATGTCCGCCTTGGCTTGCACGAGCAGTCGCAGCACCTCCACGTGCCCGTGCTTGGCCGCCTCGTGCAGCGCCGTCTTCGATTTGGCGCCCGACTTGGCGGCCAGGCGCCTCGAGTTGACATTGGCGCGCCGGCGCAGCAGCTCAAAGACAAGATCCTGATGGCCTCTGGCCGCCGCACTCACGAGCTCCTCGCAATTGGTGGTGACGGCCTCCTCCCCTAGGGCAAAGCGCGCATGCATCGAGCCGCCCCGCTCTTCGGCCTCCCGCTGGGCCGCCGCCTGCTCCGGCGTCTCGAAGGCCACCGTGGCCCCCGCCTTGACCAGGGTGAGCTCCGGACCCATGCTCGAGTGATGTCCAGAGGCTGGCGGCTGGGCTGCTGCCCTGGTGGCGCCGGGCGCCGGAGGATGAGGCGCGCTGTCATGGGCGCTGTCCAGCCATCTGCGCGCGCTGCCAAAGACGTTTCGCCTGCCCGGGAGCGCGGCGGCGGCCGCGGCGGCGCTCGTGGCGAAGTGGAGCTCGAGTTCCGTCAGGTTGCGCACGGCGCACGGCATGAACTTGATCTGGGCCTCGTCGCCATCGCCGTCACTCTCGTGGTCGCCCTCTTCGTCGTCGGATGCCTCGGATCCGTCATCGGTGGTCAGCACCGAATTCATCCAAGGGGCTGGGAGTGCGCCGTGATCCCTCGAGCCCCTCGCCACGTCGCCTTCCTCGACGGAGTCGGCCCCACGAGGGGCACGGCCGTGTCGCCGCGTCGCACGGTCGAGCTCGGCTGCCTGTGCACGCTGCCGTTCTTGCTGCGTCTGATGGGCGTGCCGCAGCTTGGCCTGCTGCACGATGCGATCGACCTCGACGAGAGAGACGAGCAGCGCGTGGGTGAGGTTGACGTCGAGCGACTCGTTGGCTTGTAGAGTGATGCGCTGCGCGTGCGCCGTGTCCTCCCTGGCCGTCTCGTCGGCACCCTGGACGTCGGCGGCAAATGTCGACGCTGAGGTCGAGGCCATCTCCGCCGCGGACGCCTTGGACGCGCCCGCCTTGGACGCGCCCACCTTGGACCACGAGCCAAAGAGATTCCAGGGCTCTAGGATGGGCTCCCAGTGTCCGTTGCGGGCGTTGAAGTGCGACGCCTGAAGCACGAAGCCAAAGTGCGCGATGCCCGAGAGCGCGCCCAGCGCCTTGTCGACGAGAGGGTCGCGCGAGCTCGCGAGCTCGCGCGAGATCGCGAGCTCGCGGATGGAGACCTCGCGCGCCTCGCCGAGCGCGCCTTCGATGCGCATCTCGATCCGTTGCACCCCTGCCTCGTACAGCGGCATGAGCGCATCCTCGGCATCGTCCACCACGCGCACCCAAATGCCGCCCTCGCACACAACGTCCACCTTGAGCGCGGGCAACACGACGAGCTGCGGCTCCAGCGCCTCCTCGCTCGTCTCGGCCTGCGCGATCATCTCGTCGCGTAGGACGGACTCGGAGAAGGCGAGGGCCGGGGGCGGCTCGGGGAGCGAGTCGGAGCGGAGCGTGCGCCCACCCCAGCGCCCGAACCTTGGCGGCAGCGGCGGGGCACCCGTGGAAGCGCCGTGGTGGGCGAACACAGAAGCCGGCTGGGCAGGGCGCGCCGTGGTGGGCGCTGGCTCGACAGGCGCTCGCGCCGTGACGAGCGCCTGCCCAAAGTCCCGTACGAGGTAGAAGAGAAAGGCAGCCTCGTGCACCGCGAGCGAGATTGTGGTGGTCGAGACGACGACGCGCACCGACAGTTCCGTCGGCGCTGCCCCCCCCGGAGGCTGCAGCGGCGGCGGCGGCGGGTACATGGGCAGCCAGCCCTGCCCCCCAAGCTCCACACCCCCGTGCATCTGAGCCACCAGCTGCCACAAATTGCCATGCATCGGACTCAAACGCGGCCGCGTGCTCGGCGGCACGCGGGGAGCTGCTGCCTCCTCTGCCGCTGCCGCCTTCGTGGGCGCTGTGGTGGGCGTGCGCTCCACCTTGCCCGTGTCCGCGGCGGCGAGCTTGGCCGTGATCGCGATCTCGAGACACGGGAGCATCCAATGTGGGGTCGCCTGGGGTCGAAGGCGCCAGTCCTTCGTGAGCAAGCGCGAGGCACGCGATGCGCCGTCGCGCCGCAGGTGCTGCTGCGGCGGAGCAAGCAAGATCTGTACCGACGCGAGCCGTGCGCACATCGAGTGCAGCTGCGGCGGCGCGTTGGGCTCTTGCGTGAGCTGCAGCTCGAGCTCCAAATCTCCCGCCCGGAGCAGGGCCGCCGCACACGGCAGCTTGGGGCAAGGGATCACAAGGAGTGGCCCTCTCACGAGCGCATGCAGCTCGATGCGAGGCTGCGGCAGGCCCGTCCTCTTGGTCAGCTGCGGCGGCAAGGTGGCGGCCGTGTGGCCCTCGGCCATCTGGGCAGCGGCCAGATCGTTCTCCGCACGCTGCAGGCCGAGAGTCACCTGGTGCGCCCACACCGCCAGGCGCGCCACGCCTTTTGCGATCGCCACGGCACGCAGCCGCCTGAGCCGCAGCTCGGCGCGCACGCGCACAGTGCGCAACTCCTCGGGCACCGCGCCGTCCCGGGCACCGTCCACGTGCCCCTGCACCGAGAGCAACAGCAGCGGCGGCGCACCTGGCCCGGGCATGAGCAAGGGCGCGGCAGCCATGAGCACGGCGCCCCGGTCGAGGACGCCGTCGTGGTCGCCCAGGTCGGGGACGCCGTCGAGTGGTGATTCGCGAGCCCCGAGCCCCTCCAGCTCCTCGAGCTCCACGCCCGACCGACCCCCAGCGCCGCCGCTCAGCTCATCAGAGAGCCCCGCGTGCTCGTCTGAAGGGTAGTTGCGCGCGTACGCGGGCGAGCCGTCCACGCGCTGGTACGCGGGCGAGGGGCTCTGAGCGCGCGCTGTGGCGAGCGCCTCCTCCTCGTCATCGAGCATCGAGAGGAGCACCTCGGGTGCAGCGCCGCGGTGGGCGCGGTAGAGCACCCCGATCGACGAGAGCGAGAGCGAGAGCAGCGTGTCGACCTGGGGAGTGTTGTCGCCGGATCGGAAGTGCACCTCGAGGGCGTGCAGTCGCACGTCACACAGGGCGCTCGAGCTCGCCTGCGCGTCGATGAACGAAATGCCCTCGCGACCGAGAAAGGCGGAGCCGACCGATTTGGGCGGGCGCTCGTGCAGATGCATGCACACATCGCTCGTGCGCAGCCGCAGCTCCAACGGCCCCTTGCCCGCGTAGTCACCCCATCGACTCCAATCCTTTGGCAGGTCGAGCTCGGGGCGTACGTCGCCCACCCAGTGATCTGCGAGGGTCCGCGCCCCCATGAGCATGCTCATCGCCCAGCTCGCGACGGGTACGAGGGCGACCGGCGCCAAATGGATCGAGAGCGCGCCCGTCTGAGCGTGGCACTGCAGCAGCCCTCCCATGCTCGCGTAGCGCGGCGAGCCCGGTTCGCACCCACACAGGCGCACCTGCAGAAAGTCGTCGTGCACGACGTCGAGCGCGGCTTGCTTCGATCCGGACGAGTGCGGCCAGCTGCGCTCGGCCATCGCCAGGCGCGGCGCCGCCGGCAGAGGCGCAAAGACCCGTTCGCCCCCCTTGTCCCTCTGCGAGCCGGTGCCGCCGAGCGTCGCGCCAGCTGCGCCAAAGATCCGTTCAAACTCCTCGTAGTCGACATGGCGCGAGCCGCTCGCGTCGAGCTCCTCGAGCAGCGCCTCGATCGACTCGAACTCCATGTCGACGCTCGGGCGCGGCCCGGGCGTCGTGTCGGGCGGCTCGGGCGTCGTGTCGGGCGGCTCGGGCGCCATGGCGGGCGTGGGCGCCATGGCGGGCGCCGTGCCGGGCGCCGTGCCGGGCACAGTTGAGCGCGCGCGCTGCGCGGCGAGTCCGAGCTGCTCGCGCACCTTCGAGTCCCTGTGGCAGAGGGTCTGCAGCTCGCACAGGGAGACGCGCCCGTCGCCGTCCACGTCGAGCTTCCGAAAGAGCTCCCCACATGCAATCGAGCTCATGCAGCGGCCGTGCTCCAGTCGGTCAACGGGTGCGCCGAGCAGCATCAGTGAGTTATAAAAGGGCGCCGTGGATGCGTAGACGCCGCGCTCCGATGCGTTGCAAGGCGTCGATGCGGGTGGCTCGGCGTTGCCAGGCGCGCCGCCGTTGCACATGGCGCTCAGCTCGCCCACAGTGAGAAGCATCGACAGGTCGTGCAGACGCATGATGTAGTCGTACCCCACGTGGCGCAGCCGCAGAGCGAGCACGGGCTTGCCCAGGCTGCCCACGGGGAAGGATGGCGCGGCCGTCGCGGACTCATCGTCGCTCGATGGCGCCGTGGTGGGCGGCGACTTGGTGGGCGGCGACGACTTGGCGCGCGACGCGTAGCCGCCGGCCGAGGGCGCCGTGGTGGGCTCATCCGGCGGCACGATCGTCGAGTAGCTCGAGCCACTCCTCGGGTCCGCCGAGTAGAGGGAGAGCTCGATGGCTGAGAAGCGGCACGTGATGCCGTGGCCACAATAGGGCGCCTCCGCCTCCGAGAGACGGCGTGGACGGCCGAGGCCTGGCTTGTGTGCTCTCCACTTGGGCGGCTGCCCATCCGTGTGGAGAGGCTGGCGGTGTGCCGGTATGCCCGTGCCATCCTCTTGTGCCGAGGCGTCGTGTGGCGCCCCGTGCTCACAAGAGTCGACTGCTCCCAAATTAGGGACTGCTCCCAAATTAGGGACTGCTCCCAAATTAGGGACTGCTCCCCCAGAGCCAAGCCTAGGGCTGGCGCCGAAGAGGTTGTTGGAGCGCTGGTGCGCGCGGATGAGGCGGGCCCAGAGCTGAGCCTCCATCACGGAGCTCGCGTGCAGCGTGACCGCGCGAGGCTGCCCATCACCCCGTGTCGGCTCGCCGTCGACGCGGCGCGAGGGGGCGTAGCTGGGCGTGTACAGCGTCAGAGCGGTCACGGTGGGCGTGAGGAGCTCAACCGTGTCGAGGAAGAGCGAGCGGCGCACGCCGTCCATCGTATAATACTGAAGCACGCCCGAGCCAATCGACACGAAGCAGCCGCCGAGCACCTTGCCGGCGGAGTGGCTGCTCGGCGCGAGAAGGCCCGCCGCCGCGACCGCGGCCGCGGCCTTGCCCGCGTGCGGCGCCACCGCCTCGGTCACGTTGAGAAAGCCGGAGGCGCCGTCGCCCACCATCGGCCAATGGACATTCGAGTCCATCATATGGAGGAGCGGCGCGAGGGCGCGAAGGAGCGACTGGATGAGCGCGACCACCGTGAGCGCGTGGCCGACACGGAAGTTGAAGCGGATGGGGCCGTCGGCGCTAAAGTCAAGGCGGAAGGCCGGTCGAAAGAGGCGTCGCGGCATCTCGAGCGCAAAGATGAACTTGATCGTTAGGGCGAGCGGGTTGCATTGCCAGCCCGAGGCGGCCACCACGCGATCGACGAGGTCGTCCTTCCGAAGCCACGCCGAGGGCAGCGAGTCTGGCGGCAAGAAGCACAGCTGAGACGCGGGCGATTTGTTCGTCCACGTCTGCTCCTCGGGGGGCGAGCCCGGCGTCGCGCCGGGGGGCGGCGTGCCCGGGTGATCCCAATCGAAGGTGACGTCGTTGCACCGGATGCAGAGCGTGTGGAAGCCGGTCGTGCCGAGGGCGTGGTCGTCGTACATGGTCTCGTCATTCCCGTCGAGGTCGGGCGCTGAGATGGGCGCCGAGATGGGCGCCGAGATGGGCGCCGACGACGTCATCGAAGCAGCCGAGGGCGCCGAGACGGGCGTTTGGGACTCACCCGACCTCGCGCGCTCGACATCGACCGGGGGAGGCGGCGACCGCTGGCCGGCGCTGGCGACGGGTGCAGCGGGCACGCGCGTAGGCAGCACCTCCAAGGAACGCGTCGCCCGCGCCCCGGCGCCCGGCACGGCGCTCTTCCGCGGTGCGCGCGCGGTGCGCCGGCGCGAGGGACGCGGCGCGAGGGTGAAGCCGGGCGTGGGCAGCTTGTGCTCGACCCACAAGATCTCAAGGCGGTCGAGGTGCAAGTGCAGCAGCAGTGGTCGCATCCCGAGGCCGTCGACCACGGCGGCGCGGATGCCGTTGGCCATCTTCTGGTTGAGGCCACGGACGAGGCCATCGATGGACTCCTGCACCTCGGCGCCGACGGCCGCGTAGTCGGGCGGCTTGATGAAGAAGAGGAGGAAGTAGGCGAGCAGCTGGGCAGTGAAGAGCAGCTTCAAGTAGCCTATCTCGACGTTGACCACGGCGGCCGCCTCAGAGCCGAGCGGTGCCGACTCGAAGGCGATCGTGATCAAGTTGGCGGGCTTCGGACGGTCGGGCAGCGTCCCATGCGCGACGCAGCTGTGCAGCTCGCGGCATGGCGTCGCCATGTCGAACATCTCAAGCAGATGCACGGTCACGCCCACGCCGATCGCACACGCCCGAGGGCGGAAGCGAAAGTTCCCCGCCACCCCGCGCAAAACGAGCCTCACGAGGGGCTGCGGGCCCCGGCGGCCAGTGCCCGGCTCCAGCGGCGTCTGCTCGTCGGCTGTGCCGCCCACAGGCACATGCATAGCGGCGCCACAGAGCGTGATCGAGATGCACGCGAGCTCGAAGTCGGCGCGCAGCAGCACGTACGCGTGGGGAAACTCGGGCTCTGCCGCCGACGACGCCGCCGCCGCCGACGACGCCGACGACGACGACGCACCCCACGACAACGTCGAGGAGGCGCCACTGGCCGCAGCCGCCGCGCTCACCTCGGCGCCCACGTCGGCGCCCACCCCGAGCCGCCGGCGCAGCTCGAGCAGCTGCTCGGCCACAAGCTCTGGACGATCCTTTCGGAACCCAGCCGTTGGCGGCGCGTCGGGCGGCGGGTGCAGCTTGCCCTTGCCAGCGTGCACGGAATGAGCGAGCGCGATCCCCTCGCTCGGGGCGCTGGCGCGCGCCATGGCGATCGCTGCGGCGGCGATGCCCGAAATGGAGAGGCGTGACTCTTTTCGTGCGCGCAAGATCTCGTCGACCGTCTCCATACGTCCTTCGATGTCGACGAGCTCTCGTTCGCTGCTGCCGCTGCTGCCGCTGCTGCCGCTGCTGCAGCTGCCGCCGCTGCTACCGCTGCCGCCGCTGCCGCCCGCCCTGGCGCCGTCGTGGGCGGGCGCGGGCGCACCTGTGGCGAGCCCATGGCCTGTGGCGAGGCCGTGGCCTGTGGCGGAGAGCCGTCGTGTGTACTCGGCCAGGACCAGCTGCACGTACTCCTCGTGCCGCCGACGCTGCCGCTCCTTGCGCCGCGCCTCGGCACGCACCTCGGCCATGGACAGCTCTCCTCGTGCGCTATGCACGTCCACCATCGTCGCCGCCATCGCGTAGCGCCACCAGTCCTGCGTGATGCGGTTGGTAGGGCGTGGGCGCCGGTCGCTCGCGGACGCGAAGGCGGCGCTCGGCGCGGCGGCGAAGGGCCTCTCGGATGGGCGCTGTGCGGGGCGCACGCAGCCTGCGCGCTTGTATCGCTCCCGTCTGTCTCGGGACGCGAGGTGCCATCCCACCGATTGGAGCAGCGCCATCTGGGCGGCGGAGATCGAGATGCCCAGCTGCTCGACGCGCGCGCTCATGCTGAAGCGCGGGCGGTCCAGGTCGTGCTGGAGCACCGCACCCGTCGCGTCCACCACCAGCCCGAGTGACAGAGCCGTTGGGTTCAAGATGTGCCCCGGACCAATGGGCGCATGGATCATGGCGACCATCTGCTCCGCCCAATCGCTGTCGAGCTCCCAGTGGCCGGGCTGGCTCGCGCGCGCCGGCGGGGGCGCTGTGCCGCTACCGGCGACGGCCACGCTCGCCGCCTTGGCCGCGCGCTCGGTGGCCGCAGCCACGCCGCGCTCGCTCAGCACGCGTGTGGAGTCGAGGTAGGCGGCGAGTCCGGTGATGGCGACCCTGGCGGCATCGGGCGGGCGCACGCACGGGTGAGCATGGGCGAGCGATGGCGAGCGCGAGTGCGCAAGCGGTGCACCATGCGGCGAAGCGGGGCGCACCGCGGCGATGTGCAGGCGGCGCGGCGGGGTGTGGCGCGGCAGGGTGTGGCGCGGCGGGGTGTGGCGCGGCAGGGTGTGGCGCGGCGGGGTGTGGCGCAGCGGGGTGTGGCGCAGCGGGGTGTGGCGCACCGTTTGCGGCAGAGCATCTCAAGAAGCCTCTGCTCAACCTTGCTACTATGCGGGCGCGCCGGCTCCTCGGGCAGGCACTCGACGCGCAGCTCCCTGAGATAGATCCCACCCGCGAGAGCGTCTGCCTCGGGGCCGCCCTGCACGCGCACGTGCACATTGGTCACACTCACCTGCAGCTTGGCCACGAGCCGCTGTACGAGCTTGTCGACCAGCCCTGGGCCCATCTGCGCGCCGGCGTTCTTCTGCTCCTCGGCAGCCTCTGCGGCGTCGGCGAGCGCGGCCTTGGCCTCCGCAGGCGCGGCATCGGGAGTGTCCTCTGGATCGTCCGTGCGCGGAGCAAGAAGCAGCAGCACACGGTCGATGGTGAGGATCATCGGCTCGTCGCCGAGCAGGTTGCGCCAGGGCACGCACACCCGCACCTCGCCCAGCGTGCCGCCGATGCAGCGCACGGGTAGTGAGAGTGCATCGAGCACCTCCGTTCTGAGCTCCAGCCCCTGCAGCCGCACGTCGCCGTCCCACACGCTCAGCTCGAGGCTGTGCTTGTCAATTCCACGTACGAAGGCGCCGAGCACCTTGCGCAGCACGTCAGCCACGACGCCCTCGATGAAGCCGGGCGCGCGGCTTTTCTCCGGCCCACCGCCTAGCAGCGACGAGGTGAACTGGCTGAACAACGCGAACGGGCTGCTATCGACAGTCGCCTGATCGCTCGACATTTCGATCGCGTGAAATACGACGATAAGTGCGATTCAAGTTCGGGGCCCGAATTGTGAAGAAGACGCGACGCCTGACGGAACATGCTCCGCCGCCATCCGACGTGTCTCACGATGGGACCGCGACGGCGGCCATCGCGGTAACGAGTTTCGTTGTCGCATGCCGTTCATCGAAGGCCAGCCGACCCAGGCTGTCGATCCGCCCCTGTCGATCAGGAACGTCAGCAGCAGCTTGGGTCCACGCGATCTGCAGCTGCTGGCCGCCATCTTCCGAGCACCCTCGCCGCAGGGGGTTCCAAGGAGTCCACGCCGCCCCGCTTGGGATCTCAAGAGCGTCGCCGCCATCGCTGCTGCCGCACTCAATGATCCGGCGACGAGAGCGACGTTGAGAGGGCTTGCGGCACCAGCGCCGCTGGAAATCGGCGAGATGGGCCATCGTCCAGCACCGTCTATCGCGCCGCCGATGACCGCACGATCGAAATGGCGAGCGACGATGGCAATGGCGGCTGTTGGCGTCGATTCTCTGGCGAGCCCGCTGAAGGTCCAGTGTAGGTCTCCGCGACAGCCGGAAGAGAAAATTGTGATTCCATCAAATGTTGCGGCGGCGCGTGACGCCGAGAAGGAGCGGCTCCAGAGACGGCCCACGGCGGAGCAGCGGACAGTGGTTCAGGAACACCTGGACACCGTGAAGAACCTCTGGATAGCGCGGCGCTCGGGCGCTCCACGCCAGGCGCCCGTCTTTGAATACCGCGGAGGGGGCAAAAAGGACCCGAACGGAGTGGACCCTTCCGAGCTCTCGAGGCTCACGCTCCAGGTGGCCAGAGAGCAGAAGCGAGCGAGCTCTCCGTACGCTGCCCTCTTCGCCGCGGGCGCGGATCTCGGCGAGGATCTCGAGGAGGAGGAGCTCACCAAAGCAGAGCTGCAGCTATTTGCACGGGCCGAGGCGCGCTTGACGTCCTTGCTCAAGTATGGTGCACGGATACCGCGGGACGCGATGATTCCCGAGACGCCAAGGCCGGAGGTGCGCGCATGGAACTCGGTGCAGCGACGAGCCGACCAGATGCTGCACCACACACACGATCGCGACATGCATCTTGTGGCGCAGCGCGCTAAGGGCGCCTACGCGTGCCTCGCGGAGCACGAGCTGAGCAAGCAGCTAGTCGGCGTGCGAGCTGTCATGGACGCGCGGGATGGACCGCCCAAGGCTCCCCAATTTGTGCCGCCACGCGTCGCGCGGAGCCGTCCGGCCACCCCGCGGGCGGCTCGCACGGCACTGGCCTCGCACGGCCTTCCGCAGCGCCCGCACTCAGCCCGCAACTGAGGGAGCGGCGTTCCCTTGTCATCTACACCTTCCGTGCTTTCTCGGGGTACGATTCACTCTAGATTCACGCTTCAATCCCAATTCCGCCGCTCGCACGAAACTCCGCGCGGGCTGTCGCGTGCGCCGCCGTGTCCTCAGAGGCGAGACCGTAGAGCAGTCTGTGTTCGTCAAAGGTTGTCACTTCTTTCAGACGAGAACTAGTTGTGTAACTTGATCAGAGTTGACGATCTATGTACTATGAACTCGAGGGAGGCTGAGCGAGCGCCGGCCCGCCGACGTGCGCGCGGTGAAACCCCAGAGGGGCGCGAGGCAGCCAAGCGGGAGCCGGGAGCGGGACGCGCGAGCATCGAGTCAGAATCGAGTGTTTCGCGGCCCCCTGAAGAGACGCTAGCTCCGTCTTGCTCCGTCCGTCCTCTTGGCGCGAGGACAACAACCCGGCAAAAAGACAGATTCGAGGCAGGGATCCACTCTCAAGCTCACACCCGACCGCGGATACATGTAAGATGTATTGAGCACCGCGCCGCGGACGTGCGCTGCGCTATTGACGCGTTTTTCATGGTCAGTTCGATGGTCAGATGTGTGATGAATAAGAGGTTTCCGTTAGTCTTTCACAAGGTTTTCTTCTGCTTCAGATTTGTATTCTCGTTTAGGCCCGTCGCAGCCGGGGGAGCTGGGCGGGGGAGCAAAGGCCAGCGGCACCGCCGTTTGGCGAGTCGTACTACGCTTACGGCCAGCCAAGGTACATGTAACGCAGCCATGAAGCCTGGTGGGTCGTGGGAGGAAGCCGCCGTCCGTGCCTCCGCGAGACGCCCCTCGTGGAACTCTACAGTGGAGTGCCCGCGCTGACATACATGTAGCGCTGATACGGGATGCAGGGTGTCGCCGCGCCTCGAAACGACTTACCGGTACGAAACGTCGGCAGCAGGGCAACGTCGCCGTCGGCACCTCGTCACGCTCTCCCCCTTAGACCGGGCCGCCATGCCGGAAGCGAAAGCAGTTACGCTCACATTGCGCCAGCGCATAGTCATCGGGCTCGTGCCGTCCACCGTCCCAGCTCTCGTGCTCATTATTGCCCTCGGCATCGCGGTCGGCATCGGCGAGCTCTCAGAGTCGCTTGGAAATGCTTCTGAACAAATCGCAGGCGGCGCGCTCCTCATCACGTATTATAAAGAGCTCTTCCCCAACGTGATGGAGAGCGGCGATTCCGCGGTCGCTGCCATCATCAAAGGCAGCACCGATAAGTCCACAGTCATTCTCGCCAAGATTGCAGTCACCGTGCTGATCGTACTGAGCTTTTCGACATCGGCCATCCTCCAGACAGCTGCGGCCGGCTTCCCTGGCTTGAACCCTGAGGAATCGGGCTCGGGGACAGGTGCCGAGCACATCTTCACGCCGGCTGAAACAATCGCGTACTTTATCGGCTTCTTCGTCGACGGCGTCGTCCTCGCGTATGACGACGAGCCGGTTGCCTGTAACCTATCGCTCGTCAAAAAGATGATCATGAGCCTTGTGTTCGCCATCGACAATCTGCTCGATGGTTTCGGCCTCGTGCCGGTGCTCAAGGAGGCCTTTGGCGAGTCTTGGTGGGTCATCATGTTCGTATTCGCGGGTTGCGTCATCGCGGGCGCACTCACGACTGCCATGCTGCTCCATTGCATCCCCTCGCCCCTCTTCCACACCTGCTTCCTCTCGCTGGCGACGACCTCGATCCTCGTCGGCGCGCTTGAGCTCACCCCGCATGGCCTGAGCGTCCACGTGTGCATCGGCATAGTCGCCGTGTGGTTCGTCCTCTTCGTCGGCGACCTCGTCTCCGAGAGCGACGAGGAAGAGGGCGAGGGAGCCGCACGCGCCTCGAACTGGGAGTGCAACGCCGTGGTGACAACAGAGCAGATCGACAAGGATCTTTCTCGCGCTGGTCGCCTCGAACTGGGTGTGCACGATGACGACGCTGCTGCGCACAGGGAAGGGCTTCGCCAGCTTCTGAGTAGGTGGGTGTCGTCACAGCCAACCCAAGGCTACCATCAAGCGATGTGCTTTATCGGAGCTTCCCTCCTCCATGCGGAGCTGCTTGATGTCGATCGCGCGTACGCATCATTTGCTGCTGTCATGCGCTCACTGCCCGCAGGCTACTACGGGGAAGCGCTGGTGGGCTGCCGAGCAGACGTGCGTGCCTTGCGCTACCTGGCCGCCTCTCGCTGGCCAGATATTTGCGGTCGGGCTGCCATCGTGAACGAGCCTATGGAGTTAATGGATCGCGTCTGCACGCAGTGGCTGCTTGCGCTCTACGGCTCGCAACTCTCAGCCGAATGCTGCCGAGTGGTTTGGCACGAGATGGCGAGGACGAGGGTAGCTCTGGGCGACGATGGGGCCGAAGCACCGCCGTCAGACTTGCCACTGCGCGTGGGCCTGGTGCTGCTTGAGAGCGTGCTCGTGGATCTGCCAAAGGGGATAGAAAAGGACGCAGCCGAGGGCGAGACGGCCGGCGGAGGGTCAAGCTATGCGATCTTGCAGGGTGCAGCTAAAACTTGGAAAGGGACGGCTACTGACCTCCTCGCCGCCGCGCTGGCAGTCAATCTACCCTCGGAAGAAGTCTTTGTAGCGCGGAGGAAGGGACGGCGCGAGGTCGAGTCTCAGGATGTAATGGAGCGAGCGAGGAAGGCGATGGATAAGGCAGGCGTGGTGCTGACGACCCCCACCAAACCGATGAAATCGAGTCACAAACTCTCTTGTGCTTCGTGCGCTCGGGCGACGGTGGACCTCTTCGTGCGGCGCTCGGGCGAGCCAGGCTCGCTTAGCCACAGGCTGCGACAGTTTCGTGGGCGCCGAGGTGGCTTCGGGAGCGATGATGCCGCCTTTGCCTCGGAGTCGGAGATGCCGCGGGTCTGACATCACTGACAACTCGCGTCTGAGCCGGGACGGCGCAGCCTTATCATCTTTCATCCAGCGTACCAGAGACCCAGTGTGTGACGGGGAAAATTATAAATATTCACGCAACTGGGAACGGCGAGCGCACGCTCCCACCCAAAAGAGAAACCCGAGTAACTACCGAATCCGAGCACCTGTCGAATCCGAGCACTTGCCGAATCCGAGCACCTGCCTAAAGTGGAACCCGAGCATTTGCCTAAAGTGGAACTCAATTATTCACGGTAAAATGCATAGCTAAGTCATGTAATATCTCCGTCCGATATCGCGTTTTGTCAATTACAATTTGTCCTGTCCGCGATCGGCGATAACCTCGTCATTCGTTCGCCTCAGCGCTCGTCACAGCCGCCTTGGCCGAGGTGCGTGTCCCATGGGCGTCGTGGTGGCGTGCCGCGTGGCCGTCCTCGCCCCGCGAGCGGGCAGCTTGCGAAGCGGCTCGTGCAAGCCTCGTGACATCCTTGACAGATGCACGATGCATTACAGCACAGGAACGAGCGCGGGGTTGCGTCCACGTCGCGCGCCGACATCGTGCGCCGAGAGCTGCGACGCATGCCGGAGAGCTGCCGATGGCACACGTGTGACACGTTGGCGCGGGCATCCCGACAGCCGCAGCGCATCCCGATCGCATGCTCGAGAGCGGCGCGTAGCCCGTGCACGTCCACAAGCACACTGGCCGCAGCCGCGGCATGCGTGCTGCGCGAGTCACAGCTCGGTCCGGCCCGATGGCAATGCCCCTGGCGGTTCGCTGTAGCCCAGTCCACCTCGAGCGGAACATTCTCATCCGCTTCCCTACGTCCAAGCAGCCAGCGCAGGCTCAAGCGCTCTCGTCCTCGGGCTCGAGGCCGCTGTGTCTGCCGTCGAAGAGGCAGATGACCGCCCTCAAATAGCCAGCCACCTGTCCAGTTTCGTCCGTTGCGGCAGGGAATGTCGTCACTGCGCGTTGGCGCTGCGAACAGGAGCTGGACGTAAATCGCACGGGAGTGCGTGAACAGTGGCGCGGCGAGCAACGATGATGAGGTACCGGCGGCGATGAGCACGTCGACAGCCGCGAGAGAGCGTGCGTATCCCATGCGGCCAGCTTGGGTTCTGTCGGTGGCCGTGCTGGTGCTAGGCGACAAAACGGCAAGAGGCGCATGCACATACTCGCCCACAAGTTGTTCGATCTGATTGAGATTTGCGATATGGTGCGAACCTGGCAGAAGGGCAACTCGTAGCTTTGTGGAGCAGCTTGGCGGGCATCGAAGCTGCGAGGACCGCACCGACCGAAGAATGGCGCCACCTTGAGCTGACTGTATCCGAGGCTCGTCCACTGCCGCCAATGCCTCGCGCACATATTGACGCCACGCCTCCACGCCATCAACAGCATGCCCGCTCGGGCATGCCTCGGGCTGTACTGGCAGGCTTCTTGGATTCACCAACGCTTGTAGGGCCAAGTTCAAGAGCGCCTCTCTTGTGTTATTGCTCAAACACGTCATGCAAATTCGGCACAGTGCGCGCTGGCCGCGCTGCGGTCCTCAAGAGAGAGAAGAACAAGGACAACATGGGAGCGAGAACGCAAGAATTCCTTATTTGTAAACTTCTGAAGCCCCGGTTGTAAACCCTGCGCCTACTGTACCTCCAAGAGCACACGCCGCAGGCCGGTCAGTCTCTTCGTCTCTCTGTCTCATTTTCCGCGCTATCGTCGGAGAGAGACGCCCTCGTAAGGTCCTTGGCCCACAAGGTCGCCGCCGCGGCTCTCAAGTCTGATCACAACTCCACGACACCCTCTTCCTTGAGCCGGTAGTCGAAATCTGCAATGTAGCGCGTCTCGATCTTGATCAGGTGCCAACCAAACTTGGTCTGCACAGGCCCAAGCACCTCGCCCACCGCATACTTGGGCTCGTAGAGCACGGCCTCGTTTTTCTGCCAAGGGACCCGCGCGAGATTCGACCCATTGCTGCTCAGTGGTGCACGCAGCGTCGGTGGTGTTTGCGCACGCGCGTGGCAAAAGGGCTGCTCCAGCCGCCTTGGCCACGTGTGTCCTCACCGGGTTGAGCTTTCCAGTGTCCACCAGGCTAAACACTACGTCGTCAAATTCTTTCGCCATGACGCCCGGAGCGAATTTGCCAAGCTTGCCACCACGAGCCGATGACGAGCATGTCGAGTACTTGGACGCGGCCTCCGCAAAGTCGCATTTGTTCGAGGCAATTTCATTCTTGATTTGGAGCGCTTCCGCCTCAGTCTTGACGAGGACATGCGATGCGCGCCTGCCAGATTCAGGTGATGGTCGCTGCCGTATCATACCCGTTTGAACAGAGTGCATCGGCAATCAAGCAAAAGGCAGAAGGCAGTGCGCATTCGAAGCGGCGACTCAACGCGTTGGTTTGCTCATAGGTGCCTGGCGACTGAGAGTAGTCCTTATTCTCGAACCCCTTCTTGAAGGCATCGAAGAGGCCCATCGTCGCCACGCACGGCCGTGTACCGACAGCCGACGCCGCGGCAGTTGGCGCCGCACCATATCGCTGCAGCGTCGGAGAGAAGGCCAGTACGGAAAGCAGTACAGAGTTGCCGAGCATGGGCCCCTCTGTTGGTTCTTTCTTGAGACGCGTTTTCGGAGATTTGGCAGATTGCGCCCTCAGTTTCCAAGGCACCGCAGGGGTGCCGAGATGATTGGCTGGGTGATGTACCGGTCATGGTTTTTTTTGCTTCCCTTCTTCGTGAGAAGACTGTGTGAGAAGTGTGAACGCGCACACGCGGCATGCGTCGGACCCGGTCTCCGTCGCCGAGTCCGGCCCGCAACGACCGCAATGACCGCCGAGTCGGAGCTCGCTACGATGACCGCAACGACCGCCGCGGTCCCTATGATGACCGCTACGATGACCGCCGGCGTGCCGACGATCGCTTCGATGATCGCCGGCGCCGTGATGATCGCTACAACGACCGAGGCTGGGACGATGGCCACCATGGTGATCGCCGCGGCCGCCACTCGCCGCGGAGGTCTCCGGAGCGCGGCGACGGTCGCTATTCACCGCGGCGATCGCCGGGCCGCCGCGATCGCGGCGACGAGCCACGCGATCGCGTGGACGACCGGCGGGGAGGTGACAGACCCAGCGATCGGCGTCGGGAGCGCTCTCCGGAGCTCGACGAATTCGGGCGTGTGATTCCGCCGCCGCGTGGGCCAACGCCACCTCCTGCCGAGCGGCGGCGCGAGTCGTCGGCGTCGCGCGAGCGCCGCCGCCGAGAGCGCCGCGAGCGCAAGCGCGAGAAGCGCGAGGAGCGGCGGCAGGGTGGTGCCAATCCCGACGAGGATGACCGTGGCGCGGCGGACTACCGCCAATCACTCTATCCCCCGGGGAGCGACACATCACTCTACGAGTATGACGCTGCCACCTTCTGGCACGTGACCCCCGACCAAGTCTGGTACTTTCGTCCGGACCTGACGCTCTGGTATGACTGCCGCAACGAGTGCTACTACACGTACGACAGCAGCCTGGCCGAGTACGTTTCAGTCCCCAAGGATCGCGCGACCGAGGCGCTCGCGCTTGGCCAAAATGTGGCGCCCCGCGGTGGCGGCGGAGTCGCCGGCGATGCGGCGGCGGCGATGGGGCCGGCCTCGGCGGCGGCAGCAGCGGCAGCAGCGGCAGCAGCGGGCGAGCTGGCGCCTGTTCACGGGCCGGCCGGCGAAGGCGAAGTCGCCGGCGATGCGGCGGTGATGGGCCCGGTGGCGGCCGATGAGGCTGCGGCGGCAGCAGCGGCAGCAACGGGTGCGGGCGAGGGTGAGCTAGCGATGATCCACGGGCCAGCCGCACCGACCGGCCTAGCGGGGGCTGCTGAGGGCGTAGAGGTGGAGGAGGGCGAGGGTGGCGAGGGCGAAGGCGCGACTGTAGACGCGCCTGTAGACTGGGAAGAGCTCGTGGCGCGCTCGCTGATCGCGCACACGGAGTCGTGGCAGGGCAAGAAGGAGACGCAGGAGGATCGCTACCTGCAGGGCACCCGGCTCGGCCGACTCGGCACCGCGTTCGGCGTCTTCGATGGTCACGGGGGCGTGCACGCGGCCGAGTATGTGGCCAAGCACTTGCCCAACAACATCGTGCGCTGCCACCAGCAGCGGTCGTCGGCATCGACGGGCTCGAGCGGCGCCGGGCGGCGCGAGGTCTCCGCCGAGACTCGCCGGCTGACGGTGGCCATGGAGGAGGCCTTCCCACTCACCGACCGAGAGTTGATGAACTTGTCGCGGCGCAAGCAGCTCAAGGACGGCACGACGGCGCTGCTCGTGCTCGTGCACGGCGCCCAGCTCGAGACCCTTGAGCTGCTGTGTGCGCACGTGGGCGACTGCCGGGCGGTGCTCTGCCGCGGCGGACAGGCCGTGCGCCTCACTCAGGACCACCGACCCGACCGCAAGGACGAGCAGCTTCGCATCCGTCAAGCCGGTGGCGGAGTCTTCCAGGTCGCGGGCATCTGGCGGTGCACCTCGGCCGCAGGCGCGGCGCGTGCGGTGGACGCGCGGGCGGGCTTCCTCGAGGGCGAGTCGCACACGTACCTCTCGTGTTCTCGCACTCTCGGAGATCCCGAGCTCAAGGCCAACCCAGAGCGACCGATCCTGTCCAACCAGCCCGACACCTCGGTCGTGCCGCTGCTCGCCGAGGACCTCTTCTTCGTCCTCGCGTGCGATGGCGTGTGGGACGTGCTGAGCGACCAGCAGGTCATCGACCTCGTGCTCGAGCACTGGGGCGACGCCTCCGCCGCCGCTTCGAGGGTCGTGCGCACCGCCCTCTCCTCGGGCTCGGGCGATAACCTGACCGCACAGGTGGTTTTCTTCAGCTGGAGGCACGAGCTCGGCGTGGCCACGGCCAGCCGGCGCGCGCGCGAGCGAGAGGAGGAGGCGCAGCGCAAGCCGCCGCCCAAGCCGGTTGTCGAGGAAGAGGACATCGACATGTTTGGATAGAGCGTAGCCCAAACTCGTTCGCACCGTCGCCGGCCGCGTTTCCGGGCGCTAGCGCTCGCGGTGTGGCTCCGTCCATGCGCTCGAGCAGGTGGTCCGCGCCGCGCGGCTCGCGAACTGACCTGTGTATTGTGAGAGCGGAATGCAAATGGCTCTGCTCAATTGAGGCAAACACCCACAACCTAAGCACACGCTATAGCCGCACCGGGATCGCTCCCATATCGCTCCCACACTGCTCCGCCTGTGCTACGCCTAGTACGGCCGCAGCTCGAGCTTCTCGCACCAAGCTCTCGCTCGGGAAATTGTGAGAGTCCGCCACCTCCGGCCGCGTCGAGAAGACCACGTACCCCACATGCCGGTCGGCGCCGCTCAAGTTGGCCCGCCCGCGATGGTAACAGCGGTAGTCAAAGAGGAGGAGGGATCCGCCGGGCTCGGCTAGCTCGGCAGCGACGGTTGGCGTGCGAGCCTCGTCCCACCGAGGCTCGCGGCCCATGGCAGTCTCCCGCCAGACGTGCGTGCCCGGCCGCAGCTCCGTGGGCCCTGTCGCGTGCGTCACTGGCACCAGTGGGACGAACACGTTGACGAGACCAACCGCGGTCCCATCGGGATGGAAGTGCTGGTCGGGTGCACCAGGGAGAGATGTGACGCATCCGAGTGAATCGACGCGGAGCGCGGCTGCGTCGCCGCTCGAGCAATAAAGGCCCTCGTAGAGACCATCGTAAGGGCCGCCGGTCTGGCTGCTGCCGCTCGACAACTTGTGAGCGTACTCCTCCAAGATGGGGAGCATGCGTGACTCAACTGCAGCCTGCAGCTCGGCCCAGCAAGTCGGCACAGCACCGGCCATCGATTCTGGCTGCTCCTGCACCTCTGGCACGAGCGGCGCTCCGGTGGACGCGCTCCACAGACGCTGGTCGTAGCGCATGCCGCCTGGCGTACGCGAGCACACCTCGGTGAAGCGAAGGATGTCATGCCGAGGTCGCAGGCCCAGTTGGCGGGCGCACGTGAAGAGCGTCTCGAGTCGGCGTGCTGCCGTGGCCGCACACGCCGTGCAGGTCTCGGCCGAAACCATTCCCGGTGTGCGCAACACGCAGAATCCATTGTGTGCAAGTGACGCTGCAGCCGCCACCACCCACTTCTTGGAGCCATCATCGGTGGCTTGGACTTCGTGAGGAACTTGCGGCTTGAATCGGCTCGCGTCATCGTCAGCGTCTTCTTTAGGAGCGCTGATCGGCCCACAGGGAACGCCGACGTGCTCCTCTAGCCAGTCGAGGAGCGCGTCAGACACGGCCTCGTCTCCATTGTCTCCAGGTTCCATGCGCGTACCAAAATCAAAGTATCAGTGCAGCAGCCGGCGGCGGCCGCGGAGAGAGAATGAGAGCCTTCAGCGATGAAGTGTGAACTGCCGGTGTGAAATATTAAGAGCGCTGCGCGCTCTTCAAGCTATGTATACGGAGACGGGGTTGTCCAGAAAGCTAGTGCGCTAACACGTTTGTCAACTTCGTTGTCGCTAAAAATCAACTCTGTGAACATGTGTGAACTTGCGGAGGAATTGATCCACGTTCATCTGCCATCTCCCCACGTCCTGGGCCCATCATAGAACCTAACGCTGGTTCTCAACAGGTTAACCCACCTCAACACCTTTTCTCCTGCATGCAGCGAGAGGAAGTGTGAATTAACAGCCCGTGGGCGCCCCTGTGAGTACCATGGTATAGGCGACCAGCGCGTGATGCCGAAGGCCAAGAAGCACAAGCCCAGCGGTACGGAAGCGTCTTCGCTGAGCACTGCTTACGTCTTGCACGACGTGGCCGAGTGGCTGGCAAAGCGCAAACTCGAAATTCCCGTCGCGTTGAGAGAAGCGTGCCCCAAAGCGTTGGCGAGTCCTCGGCAGCCCCAGGCAGCTGCTGACCTGTCGGCAGAGTTCCAGTGGGCGCTGAGAGTACTGCCGGCACTCCGCGAGCGTGAGAAGCGTGCGCTCGCGCGTTACGTCCAACAGCGCGGCGCGACCGGCGGCAGCACTGGCCCATGCGCGGGAGCGTCCAGTACGGTGATCGCCGATTCTTGGTGCAGCTGTGATGACGAACCGGATGCAGGAGCCATCACGGCGGTGCCGACGGTGCGAGGTGGGTCATGGCCGGCCGATGTGGCGTACTCGAACGATTACCTATGGGATGCCGATGTGCCGGCCGAGCTGCAACGTCGCTACCGTCCAGAAGGCGCGCGCAAACGTGTTGCGCGCCCTGGCACACGCACCTTCTCGGCCGTGGTCACGGAGGCGCATCATCCGGCCCGCGGCCAATTTGGCCTATTCGCGGCCCATGACCTCGCGTGTGGGGCATGGGTGATCGACTACGTGGGCGCCGTCGCCCTAGGTGAGAATGAGGATAAGACGTCCGATTACGTATGTGACTTTGGCGAGCAGTCAGAGCTCGCTCTCGACGCTAAGCGCGTTGGCAACGAGGGGCGCTTCGTCAACGACTACCGCAATACTGGGCGCCTCCCGAATGTCGAGTTTCGCTTGCGGCGTGACCGACGTGGCGAGCTGCGGCAGGGCATCTTTGTGTGCAGCAAGCAAGGCGTGCGACAGGGCGAGGAGCTCCTCATCAGCTACGGCAAATCGTATTGGCGCCCGCGCATCGATGGAAGCATGGAAGACTTTATTTACCGGCTGCCGGGTGAGGGGCCCAAGCTGCCGCCATCAGAAGAGGCACGCTCTCAAAGCTAACAGCCATCTACTTTGAGCAGTCCGCGCGTAGCAAGGGTCCCGACCCTACCCTTTTGGGCCCTTTGGCGCTCGGCTTGGCTCGTGTGTCGTGTCGTGTCTGGTTACAGCTCTCAGCTGCGCGTCTCGACTACGACTGCGACTCGCGCTCGGCTCAGCCACGCGGTTTACTTCACGGCTTGCGAGCACTGTGCCTCTCTCGGGGCCTCTATGCCGTGCCCAGAGTGAGAGTCGACCGACGTGACGCCTCTCCGGCGCGGCCGGCCCCGCCCGGACGTGTTGCATGCCAGGGTGAAACCAAGCGCGTCGCTTTCCGACAAATGAATGAATGCGGGTCGTTAGTAAAGCCTAAACACGTTACTGATGCGTGTACCTCCGGCCCAAGCATGTACGAGGTCGG
>Ga0210246_100478_pt1 | contig 36585 bp, 25 predicted proteins | sample ChrtobMetaP3_8mM_FD_155469 | JGI IMG/M metagenome (GOLD analysis project Ga0210246, IMG submission 155469) | Chrysochromulina tobin associated microbial communities from unialgal haptophyte culture, Seattle, Washington, United States - P3_8mM | ecosystem: Host-associated > Algae > Haptophytes >...
GAGGCCTCCTCCTCCTCCTCCTCCTCCTCCTCCTCCTCCTCCTCCTGAAAGCGCTCGAGCGCCTCGAGCTCGGCTATGGTCAGCAGGTGGCCGTCAGCCATCTTCCGCAGCAGCTCGTCGAGGTCGGGCGTCGCCGTCGCATTCGGATCGGAAAGGTCCTCAGCCAATCCGGCCAGCTGATTGAGCCGGTCATTCCAACTGCCACTGGCCACCGGCACGCTGTAGTATTCGTCCTCCGCCGGTGCCAGACGAGGTCTGGCCACCGGCACGCTAGCCACCGGCACTGTTCCCGCTCGCGGTTTCGTAGCGCGTACAGCCTCCATGGGCCCAACACCGTAACTGGCGGCCGAGCGGGTTGCGTTTGAAGAGCACATTGAGTATGGTAGAATGGTCGGATCTCTCGCATGGTCCATGCCATAGGCCTTCTCAAGGTCCGCCTCGGCAGCCTCAAAGGCCTCGACTGCGAGAACGGCGGCTACTCTCCGACGTTCCCGCTCGAGAAAGTTGTCGGCGTCGACTGGCCCAAATAGCCTCAGCTCCTCGAGTCGCACACGGAGCGCGTTCCTCTCCGCCTGCAGTTCTAGCGCGGTGGCGTAGTCTTCTCGATCACCCGCGGCGCGCATGCTCCGCGTGAGCTCATCAACGCGCCGCGTCAGCTCCACCACCGAAGGCCCAGACTCGGTGGTCGTTGGCAGCGGAGCAGAAGGTGGCAAGGCCGGGGCTGTCGCATTGGCAAGGTAAACTGTTTCGTCCTTCTCCTTCCTGCTGCTGTTCCTGCTGCTGCTCTTCCTGCTCGGTGAATCCTTCTTCTTGGGGGATTTGGCGTCGCCGCTCGCCGCGGTGCCGCCCTTATTAGCCTTCTTCTTCATCCAAAGCCCGACCCTCCACGATTTTGGGCGCTGCCGCCGTCGCGAGCACTTTTTTGGTCGTTTAGAAGTACAGCCTTTTGTACGCGCGTGATGCGAACCACTGGGACCTGTGCTGTGTGGTTTTGAGAGGGTCTCGCCGCTCCGGTCGAAATACCAAGCACGCGTAGCGCGAACAGAAGCGCGAGTGGTGCGTCGATTTTAGAAGCGCACGATTGGCGGCGGCGACGCGGCGCCGCGCAGTTACAGGAAGGCTGGTGCCCAGTGAATCGCAACATGACGACGAGCCACTACCGCTTCACTCTAACTGCACACCAACGAGCCGCTGGCCTCGCGCACGTCGGCACTGACGCTGCACATGGCCGGCTCTTCGAAAAGCTCGACCGCGGTGAAGGAATTAGCGTCGCCGTGCTCGGCGCCTCGGTCGCCCAGAATGGCGGATGCTTCACACAGCCAGGCCAGCGGTGCATGCTTCGGAATGGTCGCGTAAATGACACGCTATCTTGGGGAGAACCGCGCGTCCGCCAATTCAAGGGCTTCCTTGTGCGCTGGTTCGAGTGGTTGGAAACGACCTGGCCGCAGCCGCATACCCTGTACAACTCGGGGAGGGATGCCTCGTCTTTGAGCTCGCTGACGCCGTGCCTGGCAAGCCATCTTCCAAGCAATGGTGCAGATCTGTTGATCGTCGAGGCGGGCAGTATGTTCCTCTCGCACAGACCCGCCATGATTGAGCAGCTCGTGCGAGCGGTCGCCTCGATGCGAGTGCCTCCAGCTGTCGTGTTCGTCACAGTGCACGTGTGGTGCACTTTCGGCGGCAGCATTCGAAAGAAAACGGACGGCTTCAACATGCGCTCCCTGCCGTCGCGGCATTACGACTTTTTCCAAGGAGCATACGGTGCCCTTGCCAACGCCAGCGAAGCCGAGCTGACGCAGCCCGAGTTCATCCGTCAGTGGCAACGTCGAACACTCGGCGCGAATAGCACTACCAATATGTACTGGAGACTCGTGGATGACCTCGAGGATGGCATCAATGATCTGTGCCGGCAGTACCGCATGAGCTGCGTCTCGATGCGTGACGCGCTGTCGAGCGGCTTCTACGGAGGCTGGCCTGGCTTTGAGATCGGCGACATTGCAGGTGACTGTCTGCACCCGTCGCATGGCCGCCTCGGCACAGACTACATGACCGACATGCTCGTGCACTGGACCTCCGAGGCCAGCGTGCGTGCGCGAGCCGAACGCGTGCCCGCGCTGACGAACGCCGCGGCCAAGGATGACACCGTGATTGCGCCAACCTTAGAGCGGCAAGCTCTGAAGCTCTCTTCCCCAATCGATTCCTCACCGGCGCTACCTTCACCACTTTTTCAGCGTGATTGGGAGCGCCCTGAAGGGGAGGTGGCTGCGTGTTACGCACTCAAGGATGCGGCCGCAACGTATGTGGATCATAGCCGTGGGGAAGCGCTGCTACCGTGGCGCACGGCTATTTGCTCTGAGGATGCGATTCGATCCGCTGCCAAGTCCACCCCCGGGAGATCGATGGACAGGCTGCTGTCGCTGTGCAACGCGCCGAACGCGACCTTCCCTACCCAGTGTACTACGCCAGGCTCGCGCGCTGCCCTCCCCGCTGCCACCACTTCGCCCTTGCCCACGTTGCCCACGTGGTCGTACTGCCCATATGACGAGCAGAGCCACAAGTTGTCGCCGGGCGTCTCCGCCTTCCGCGCTGGTGCTACGCTCCTCGTCGACTTGCCCACCTCATGGCTCCCGCGCTCGAATGTATCGCAGTGGATTCCGTTCAACTTGACATTGCAATACCTTGTCTCGTGGCAGCCGGACATGGGCACCGCATGGATCAGCTGCCTTGCCCAGTGCGCGTGTGGCGAGCACAGTTCATTGGGGGCGCTTAGGCCCGAACGCCTCTCGAATGTCGGTGTCCTCTTCTCCGCTCGGCGCTTGTCCTCGGTGCGCAACGCCACCATCTTTGTGGAGAGGACCATCCCGATCCGCTTCCAAGCGCCGAGCGCAGGGCAAAGAGCCGAGTGCTTGCTTGCCATCCGGATGCAAGAGGGAGCTCATCAGGATGCTCGCGAGAAGGGGGCATCTGTCGGACAGACCGCAGAGCCTGAGGGCGAGGCACGGCCAGCCCGTTTCAAGCTTCGTGACGTGGTGCTGTCCACTCTGAGGAGCCCTTGTCAACACAAGGGCATGGCTAAGTTCCTGGCGATTCGCAACGGCCTGAAATGTGCGGACGAATCGTCGATATTGTAGGCGGAGCAATGCATGAGGGTAAGACGTAAGTGCGAGCGATGCGTGCTTTGCGGGGGTTTATGAGTCGTTTCACGAATAGCGGATTGTTTACAATTGATTGTTTAATTCGATTCTTCTGTTTAGTGTTTTTCAAACTAACTGTGCGGACGCGTATCCGTAACCGTATGCCGCGCAGACGACGTAGGAACGCTGCTCGGCGAGCATGCCTCGCGAGCCGCGAATTATCGTATGGTGCCTTTGTATCGCCACGCACGATCCATCGGGCTTCGAGGTACTTTGGCCATTCCAAAATTGGCATGGTCCGCGTCTGACTCTGAGTACTGAGAAGTGAGAGTTGGTCCGGTCCTTGAGGTTCGCGACCGGGTCTCGGTGTCGTGTGTATGTTCAGGGTGGAGGGTGGGAAACTTCCTGTGGGGAAACTTGTGGGTGTCCGCGCCCGGGATCCGTCGGCGTCTGTCCCGTGTGTGTCCCGGCTCCCCCCGGTGTTTTCTAACCGGGAGGGAAGTGCCGTAGCCGGGACGGGCGGCGGTTTCGAGGATCTCCAAATCCAAATCTCCCAAGAGGTGGGTCGCCGTTGCAATTGAAATTATTGAAACACCGTGCGCGCGCCGCGCGTATCTCGACCCGTTGAAACGCCGCACACACGTCCGAGTCAGGTCCGGAGCGGTTTCAATGCCGCCCATCAAACGACAGCCGAGCCAGGGGAAGGCGACATCGCCCACCCGGAAGCCGGGCGCCGCAGATCACATCAAGCGTAATTCGATGGTTACCAATGGTGCGTCCGACGGCAAGCTCAACGAGCTCTCCAAGCTCAATGCCACTAAGGTTGACGTGCAGACGACCAAAGAGATCCGCGAGGAGTTGGCAAGCGCGGGCGTCGATGTCCTTGCGGGCGCAGAGCTTCTGGATATGTCGCACAAGTTCGCCGAGTGGGTCAGTAACTACCGGTACAAGATGGGCAAGGATTCGCACGGATGGGGAAACCTCTTTAGAGAGTTGGACGTCGATGGATCCGGAGACGTGACCTACGACGAGTTGCAGCGGGTGGTGCGCAAGAGGCTCGAGATCACGCCGCAACAGTTGTCGGAGCACCAGCTCAAGGCATTGTGGTGCGCGCTGGATCCCAACGATAGCAACGACTGTAGTACGGACGAGATGGCCGCATTCTTCAAGCTCGCCGAGCGTGACACTGAGCGGTCCGGCCAGATCTACAAGCGCCAGGCCAAAAGTTTCACCGCGGCTGGCGCTGGCGACACGAAGCTGAAAGAGCTGGCCGAGCTCAACCAGCAGATAGAGTGCCAGCCAACCACTGAGATGCGCGCAGAACTTGAGCAGGCTGGCGTGGCCTTTCCCGACGACGCTGAACTGCTGTCGCTCTCGCACAAGTTCACCGAGTGGGTCGGCGAGTACCGCTACCGCGAGAGCAAGGATAACCACGGCTGGGCTAGTCTCTTCCGCGAATTTGATGAGGATGGCTCAGGATTCATCACCTGTACGATGCACTCTCACGCCGGCCGCGCTCGCGTTCCGACGCCTGCACCTGCACTCGCGCTTGTGGTGCTGACAGTTCCTGCTCCTCTCGACTCACGCCCATCCCTGTCAGATGACGAGCTCCTGGACACCGTGTATGGAAAGCTCCTCATCAAGAAAAAGGATATGCCCGAGGCAAACTTGAAAGCGCTGTGGTGTGTGCTCGATGCGGACGATTCGAATCAGGTGTTGGCGGACGAAATGGCTCGGTTCTTCAAGCTTGCAGAGAGGGACAAGGACTACACGGGCCCTGGCGCGAGGCGCCAGGACGCGAATTTCACCATGGCCGCACGTGGCTTTGAGATCGATAAGGCATTTAAGGAGTTATCGAAAAATCGTGCGCTCGAGCCACCGCCAACAAAGGAGCTCAAGCAGGAAGTTGAGGCCGCTGGCGTCGCTATCCCGGCGGGTGACGAGCTGAAGGCGTGGGCTGAGAAGCTTATCAACTGGATCGAGGACTACAGGACCGATCAGCAGCTCGGTGTGTCGCACTCGTGGAACAATCTTTTCCGCACCGTCGACGAGGACGGCTCTGGCTTTGTGACCTTCGACGAGCTGCTGAGATGCGTCCGTGGTCGGTTGCGCGTCCGGCCCAAGATGATGTCGGACTTGAAGGTGAAGGCAGTATTTTGCGCTCTGGACTTGGACGAGTCCAACCAGGTTCTCGCGGATGAGTTCGCAAAGTTCTTGAAGCTTGGCGAGCATGTGCTTGAGGAGCGCCAGAAGGCCGGGCTGACAGCGCGAAAATGGAGCACGAGTGGCGCCGGCGACGAGAAGTTGAAGGAGCTCGCCCAGATGAACATGGAGCTCGACTGCACGCCAACGAAGACTCTGCGCCAGGAGCTCGAGGCAAAGGGTATTGAGTTACCCGACGAAGATACGCTGAATGTGCTGTCAGTAAAGATCACCACCTGGCTCGAGGACTATCGATTGAAGCAACGACTTGGCGAGGCGACGGGCTACGGTGTTCTCTTCAGAACGATCGACGAGGATGGCTCAGGGTTTGTTACATACGACGAGCTGTACAACGTGCTACGTATCAAGCTGGGCATTCGGCAGAAGACCATGGCAGAGGACCTCATCAAGGCGCTGTGGTGTTCGCTCGATCTCGACGACTCGAACCAGGTGATGGCAGATGAGATGGCGAAATTCCTCCGCCGCGCTGAGAAGCATGGAGTCAAGGCCCCGGGCCTCAAGCAGTGGAAGTCCGGACACAAGAAGAGCGCAGCGGACGATTATAAGGAGTTGGCTGAGGCCGGCATCAAGGTTACACCAACGCTTGAGATTCGGCAGGAGCTCGACGCCCTAGGCATTGAGTTGCCAGGGGATAAGCAGCTGACCGAGTTGGCCAAGAACCTCACACAGTGGCTCAAGGACTATCGTCAAAAGGAGCGGCTGGGCGACGGCGGTGGCGGCTGGCACGTCTTGTTCAGGACGATCGACAGAGATGGATCTGGTTACGTCACCTACGACGAGCTGGTGGACGCGATCCGTTCGAAGCTCAACATTAAGAAATCGGTCATGTCGGAAAATAGCATCAAGGCATTGTGGTGCACGCTGGACTTAGACAACAACAACCAGGTCGTGGCAGAAGAGATGGCCAGATTCCTCCGCCGCGCCGAGGTGAAACAAGTTCGGAAGAACGTGAGCACGATCGTTCGGCCGAGCTCACGCGAGGGCCAGCGGGCGGGCGCCCCCGCCGCCGCTCCTGCCCCAGCACCGACTCCTGCTCAGGAAACTCCAACGACCACATCGCCAGCAAAGGCAAAGGCCATCTACCCGCCCCTGGAGCGTCCGCTCGTGCCACCGGTTGGCAAGGGCATGCCCGAGAAGCCGAGCATTGTGCGCCGCAGGCTCATGGCAGCCGTTTTCAGCACAGACGGCCGCTCCAAGTCACCTCAGCGACAGGTTGAGGCGCAGTTCTTGATGTCCGATTACAACGCTAAGTACAAGCGCCGCATGCTCAACGAGATGCGGCAGACGCTGCTCTCCACGCCGATCCCCGAGGATAATGGCAGCCGGATTGGTGGCGGCCGGGTGCTGCCACTGTACGAGTCGGAGCGTCTCATTAGGAAGATGGAGCTCCGGGATAACACGACGCTGGCGCAGTGGCAGTGGCCGAACCCGTCGGTCTTCAATAAGCGCGGCATGACGGCTTCAGCGAGTGCCGTGAGCCTCAGCCGACCTTCCTCTACCTACTTTACTGAGTTCATGGGCCGAGGAGACGTGGTGCCCACTCCGTCTCGACCCAAAACGGCGCTGGAGGCAGCGTTCACCCTTCAGACAAGCGCCTCGGCTGCCGCATTTTGACGATCATGAACGACGTGCTGCACATGATTGGCTCTTAGATGAGGCACGAGCATTGACGGTGCCGATCATGCGCTGAGCGCTGAGTTGTGTGTGGTATGCACTACCATGAGCACGTGATGCGCGGGATGGCTTGTGTTGAGTGTATGATGCATGTGGCGAGCGCGATGATGAATGCTGTGTGACGTGGTGAGGCTGCGCGATGATCTTATGGGTGGGTGGCAGGTGCGAGTGCGCAGGCCGTCCTGTGCGGCCTTTGGCCGCGGCGGTCCACACCAGTGGATGGTGGAGCGCGCAGTCGGAACAGGTGACCTCTCGACGTCACAGTGACCGGACCTGAGCGGAGCCGGAGCTGAAGGGCAAGGGGTGCGAAACGAATGAAGCGTGCACAGCGCGGTCCGTAGCGCACAGGCCCGACACGCCGCCACACGGATGCGACATCATGTCACAATGTCACAGTGTCTCGCGTCGTTGATGATCCGATTGGATGCGATGCCGATCGGATGCGCGATGGCTCGGTCTGGCGCTCGGCTCGGACGGTGACGCTCCGGGTCCGGCCGGGCCATGACGTGCGAGCTGCGACGTGGATCGTGGTTCGGCCCCTGGCGCGGGTGCGAGCCTCGTGCGTCGAGGAGATACCATCTAAGGTTCTTAAATAAGGAGGGGACGGGAACACATAGGATTTCGCCGGCCATGTCGCATGTGCATGTCCCACCGGTGCTTTGACTGCTGTACGCGGTACTTCCGTACTTGCGTACTAACCTGACCGACGGTCTCGCAGGGCCTCACGCGTCACGGGGCGCAACGCGCCACGCCTCGCGTCGTGACGAGATGCGGGGCGCGCAGGGTGAACGCGCTATCTCCGGTCTCCTCCACACGGCACGCAGACACGCGCACCGGCGCATCGTCCAGGCACTCGACTACAGAACAGATCGCTGTACGCTTTGACTCGCGAACACATTACCATCCGTATTTTGCGGCCGTCTCTTTCTTCGACTTCATGCTCTTCGAGCTCCGGAGCGCCACGTCGCTCGCCTGTGCTGCCGCCTGCGCCGCGAGCGAGTTGATCTGGTGCTTGCGCTTCTGCAGTGAAGAGGGCTGGTACTGCTGCACCACGTCGCCGGAGGTGCGGCTCCAAAAATTGGCCGCGATTTTGGTCTCTTGCGGCGGCGGCGGCGCAACGAAGTCGTACTGGCGCGACTGGCCGATGATCTTCCGGAGCGCTGCCGGATCAACGTCGACAACCCGGCCATTGCTCAGGTCGTAGCCGCCGTAGCCCGCGACCGCCTCGTCGTACCCCTCCACGGCACTGTCAAGGCTGTCGACGGGCGGGCCGCGCGCTGGGCCTGCTGGCACGTCGTACGAGAGTCCGACGTCCGGCGCGGCCGTGAGCGCAGCCGAGGACAGTCCAGTGCATGCGGGCGGCGCGCTCTCGTAGAGGCTCGTGTGCACCGTCGGACGCAGCAGCTGCGGCGCGGCCGTGGGCGCCGCTAGCTGACTGCCACTCGCGTGGGCATATGGCTCGTCAGCCGCGGTCGTCAGTCCCGGTTCCTCCACAGCCCAGGTGGCGCCACTAGGACCGGCGCCGCCGATTTCGGCCGGAGATGCCGATGGCGCAGCCGCTGCGGCCGACGCCTTGCGCACGAGCGGTTTCGCATTTGCAAAGAGCGAGCTCGCACTCTTCACCCCGACCTTGCCAGCATTCTTGGGTGCGGGAAGGAGCGAAGACAGCGCCGACCAGCCGCCGCCGCCCTTCGGAGCGCTTTTGCCGGCATCGGGCTCGATTGCCGCGGGTCCTCTGTCGAAAAAGTCCGCAGGCAGCTTCGCCGCCTCCTCAAAGGGCAGGGCCACATCGTGCTTTTGCAGCAGCGCTTGCAAGTCGACCTCCTTGCGGGGCCTCTTTGCTGGGGGGGCCGCGGTTAGAAGAGAGGTAGATGCAGCTGGTGGTGCCACAGGCACGGCCGGCGGCGCGCTGTCGGCGCCCGGCTCGTCGTCCTCACTGTCGGAGTAGGCGACCAAAGACCCTTTCTTCATGTTTCTCGCTCTTTTCACAAAAAGGTCAGCTCAATAATCGTGAAGAAAGCGGTCAGCCAGAAACGCTGCCAAGAGCGATGAGGAGTCTCACTCGCTCTCAGATCACCCTGACGAAGAGGTCAGACGCGAGTTCACATGTAGCGCCACAAGCACTCCCGATATTGTTGGTCGGGCGTGGAGTGAAGGTGGGTCGAGTCGTCGCTCAACCAAATCTCGCGCCCGCGTCCATAGAGAGGGCGCAGCACATACTCCTCTGGGATGGGCTCCGGTGGGGGATCGAAGCGCTCGTACTCGACCACCGCGCCGTGCGTCTCGCCCTGCGTCGGGCGCAGCGGGTGGGAGAGCTTCACGTGCGACGAGAAGACGCCGCCGCCCTCGTACCCATTCCGGCGTGGGAAGCCGAGCAGCACCGTGAGGCTCGAGATGCCTGCGTCCTGGTGCCAGCTGTGCTGCACGCGTCGCTGAAGTGGCACGATGTCGATGAGCGATCCGTGCGGCCGCGAGCCGCACAGCGCGCCCAAGCCAAGGACAAAGTCTCGTCCGTTGAGGTCTAGGCCGTGTGCCTGAAAGGCTGCCGTGAACGCCGCGCACGCATCTCCAGCAGTGGCCGCACGTCGCCAGCTGACCATGCACGCCGCATCCAGCCCTGTAGCCGCGGCGTATTGCTTCTCGCTCCATGCCGCTGGCACCGTCGGCAAGAACAAGTCTTGCCTCAACGCATATCGCAGTGCTGTGCGGAGCTCAGAGTTGCCTTCCCACGCCTCGCCGAGGCCGACGCCAGGGAACACGTCGTCTAGTGAAGCATGATAGCCGTGTGAGGTGCACGCCGGCGCACCAGGTAATCGCAGACGCGGAGGCACGTCCCAGACTGGCACGTCCTCCACCTCTGTGCCAGGCAGCACAATTGGTGCTGCGGCCGCAGGACCAGGCGCGGGCTGAGCACTCCGTGCGGGTCGTCTCGTGCGACCCTTGCGCATGGCGTTAAGCTTGGCGGCAACTGCATCATCAGTAAGCGGTACGTTCGCGCAGGCGCCTGCGACGGCTGTGGCAGCGGAGAACACAATAACTCGCATCGAGGTGTCCGATCGCATCGAAAAATGCGATTTCGTCACCTCGTCAGCTCAGAACGACGCTTTTTCGACCGCTGACACACGAAACACTGCCAAACAGGGGTCGTGAACACGTTTATTTGACCGCGGCCACGGCCGCGGTAGTGCACTGCATCGCCTATGTTCCACCCGCCTTGACGGGCGCTGCCGCCTTGACGGGCGCTGCTGCAACCTGAGCCTTCTCGAGCTGTTTCCTGAGCTCCGCTATGCTCTTCGCTATGTTCTCTGGCGTGTCATCTAGAGCATCGCCCAAGTCCGCCGCCGCCTTCATGGGCACCGTCGCAGCCTTCTCCACCCGTCGCTTGAGCTCTGCTAGGTCCTTTCCCACCCTCTCCGCCTCAGCTCGGTCCGCCGCCGCCCTCATCGGCGCCCCAGCTGCCTTCTCAGCCTGTGCCTTCTCTAAGACAACAAGGTCGGCGGCTGCTTTGGCCGCCTTCGCCTTCTTTAAGGTCTTCTCCGCAGCCGCCTGCTTCTCGGCGGCCACGCGCTCGGCCACAGCCTTTTGGGCTAAGGCCTTCTCCGCGACTGCGCTCTCGGCCGCCGCCGCCTCTGCTGCGGCCTCGGCTACGGCGGCCGCCTTCGCAGCTTGCTCGGCCATCTCCGACTTGAGAACGGCGACCTTCTCTGCTTCAGCCTTCTCCACCTCCGCCCGAGCCGCCGCAGCCTCGGCCGCGCTGATCTTTTCCATCTCCATCTTCTCTGCCGCGGCCGCTCTCGTGACGGCTTGCGTCGAGGCTGTCTGCTCGGCCGCCGCAGCCTCGGCCGCCGTCTCCGCGTCTTTCGCCTTCCGCACGAGCTGCTCGGCCGACAATCGCTCCTTGAGGGCAATCTGTGCTAACGTGTTCTTGGCGTCCACATTCTCGGGCTTCACCGCATTCTCCATGGCGGTCTTATCGGCGGCCGTCGTCAGTGCCACCGTTGCCGCGCGCGCCGCCACCTGCTGGTCGACGGCGGCCTTGTCGGCCGTAACGGCCTTCTGCGCCGCCACCCTCTCCGCCACCTGCTTCTCCGCGGCTGCCGCGGCTGCCGCTGCCTTGTCTGCAGAGAGTGTTGCGGCCGCCGACTGCGCTGCCGCTGCATTCTTGGCCACCGTCTCAAGCGCCGCCACCTTCTCTGCCGCCAACTTCTCCGCCCGTGACCTCTCAGACTGAGCCTTGATCGTTGCTTGGGCGGCGGTCGCCTTCTTGTCCGCCGCCACCTTGTCCGCCGCCGCCTTCTCCAGCGCTGCCTGCTCCGCCACTGCCATGGCCTCTACCAGCCGCACCTCTGCCAGGCTCTCGGCCGCCGCCTTCTCGGCCGCCGCCTTCTGCGCGTCCGATGCCGCCGCCGCCGCCGTCTGCATCTTCGTCACCACCCGTTGGAACGCCACATCAGCCGTGACGAAGTCGTTCGCGTCGACCTTCGTGAGGGCGGCCAAGCTTGTGAAGAGGATCCCGATGGCCGCCGTGGTGAGCGTGGCAGGGCCCACCATCGTCCACAGATCCAGCGCATCTGTCTCGAGCTGGCGGAAGACGCGATTGTTGCGCACGTAGAAGGCTCCGATCGTCAGGGACGAGAGCACGATGACGGCGGTGACTGGCAACGAAATCGAGCTGTCGAAGACCGCCCACGTCTTCAAAACGGTCGCGAGCAGAATGGCGGCAATGCCCAGGTCGAACGCGGCGCGTGCGGTGCGCCACTCGGCGCCGTACTGGGTCGTCAGCCGCCCCAACGCGGTGTCTCGGATGTTGGGCTTCTCGTCCGTTCCGAAGCGGACTGTGCCATAGCTGCCATCGGCCAGCCGGTAGAGGAGCTGTTGCGAGACCACGACGCAGATGAGCATGAACCCAAACGTGGCGACGTCGAGCACCACGAACGCCTGCAGTAGGTCGGAGTCCGGGACCGGGCGAGACGTCGACACCGACGAGGCGGCGCTCGTGACGCGAGACTCGGAGATGATCAGGGTACCGGGCAGGTTGAGAGCGCCGAAGGCGAAGGCAGCGAACAGGGCAGCACTGGACTTGAGCTCTCCGACGATGTTCATCGCGCGCTCTGGGGTTTTGGGGAACTCCTCGACAGGCAACAGCGGCCGCGCCCCCGGTAAGATTGGCTCTCTGATGCGGTCTGCCAGTTGGTCCATCTGAGCACCCAGCGTGCGCAGCCCGCTGGCCAAGGGGCCACCGAACGAGTCGAACCACTCCTGAGAGCGTCCCGTGTCGATGGGCAGCTGGGACGTCAGCTGACCGCGCAGGCGGTCCAAGCGGTCCAGGATGGCCTTTTTGGCATCGTCGACGGAGACCCTGTCGAATGAATCCAAGCGATCCTGGAAGCCTTTTCTGGCCTCGTCCATGGAGACCCTGTCAAGCACGTCCCGATCCAGGATGACTTGCTTGGCCTCCTCCACGGCCCTGTCGAACTCGTCCAAGCGATCTCGGATGGCGTTTTTGGCATCGTCCAAGGAGACCCCGTTGCGCCCGTTGATTGCTTTTATGTACTCTGTGTATTCGTTTGACAGGGGAGGCGTGGGCGAAGCGTCTGCTGTGGGCGCAGCGTTCGGTCCAGCCTCATCAACGACCACGGGCGGCTCAGGACCATTGTCTGCCGGACGCACTTTACTCTCCTCACGCGACTTGAGGTACTCTGCGTATGTCATCGGCTGATTGCATTTCAGAGCAGTCGTGCGGGGGAAAGAGGAGCTCCTCTTGAGAAGGTAGCGTGTCGGCGAGGCTTCCCGTCTCAGCGTCGGAAGGTTATGGACGTAATGAGGGAGGCATGACGACTGGTGTACGCCGGAAAAGCTGATGCTGCCAAGAGCAAGGAGGAGCGCCATCGAGAAGCGTGTGCAATCTTCTCCAGATCCAATCTTCCCAAAGTTGGCATTCAACTGGAGTCGTTTGCATACAATTGTACGTGTCACCACACGTACATGTAACACGTAAATTGGCCAAACCGGGGTCTGCTTCGACGTTGACGAAACTGTGTTCCGCGGCATCTCCGATCACAATGCCGACGGACAAAAAACCCACGAGAACCGTCCTCACCGTGATCGCGGCGCTTGTGGTTCCAATCCTAGCCTTGGACAATGGCCTCGCGCGTAAGCCTCCGCTCGGCTGGAGCACATGGCTCACATGCGAGGACGACAAGGAATGCGGTCACGACGTGTGCAATGAGGCGGAGGTCAAGGCGTCGGCCCTGGCACTTCAGTCAAATGGCATGCAAGCTCTCGGATGGCACTACATTGTGCTCGACGACTGCTGGGCGTATGCGCGCAACACGACGACGGGCCGATTGACCTGGGATGCGTCGCGCTTTCCCTCCGGTATGCCTGCGCTCGTCGAGTGGATGCACGAGCGAAACTTCCTGCTCGGCTTGTACACGTCGGCGGGCAATGAGACATGCTCGAGCGGCGGGCGCCCGATCACGGTGCCGGGCTCGCGTGGCCACTACGATGTGGACGCCCAGACGTTTGCAGACTGGCGTGTAGATTACGTCAAGCTCGACTGGTGCGGCGACGTGAAGCATGAGCCCTGGGTGGGCCCAAGCGCCCATCACGAGTTCGCCACAGCTATGAACGCGACCGGCCGACCCATGATACTTGAGGTGGTGGCGGGGTACTTCTTCACGGGTCCTGCACAGGTGGCCAGCGTGGCCAATGTGTGGCGCTTCTGCGAGGACCACCACGACAGCTGGAAGTCGACCGCAGAGAACGTCCTGTGCCGAGAAGACCAAGGTGCACGAAGCAGCTTGCCAGGCGGCTGGGGATACATGGACGTGCTCACCACGGGCGGCGCGGGATGCTCGCTCGCGGCGCACTGCCCCGGCCAGACCGAGGACGAGTATCGCACCGAGTTCGCCATCTGGACCCTCACGCAGTCGCCTCTCATGATCGCAACCGACGTGCGCAACATGAGCAGCTTGGCACAAGCCACGCTTCTCAATGCGGAGATTTTGAGCGTGCACCAGAGCACCGCCACGCTTCCAGGCCGGCGGCTGGCCACAGCAGCCGACGCGTGCGCACTGCCGGCACTCTGTGCCGTTTGGGGGCGCGCACTCAACGCAGCAGGTACCACCTGGATCCTTGCTCTCGTCAATCTCGACAATATCTCTGTGCAGGAGGTGAGCGTCAGTTTCGCCGACCTCGGCTGGAATGCATCGGCGATGGCGGGTGCGCTTGTTCGCGACCTGTGGGCACGGCACGATTTGCCCGATGCAACGGGGGGCAAGGTGACCGCAAGGGTGCCCACGCACGGCACTGCGCTGCTGCGAGTCGAGCGCATTGGCAATCGTGATCCATGAGTGTTGTGGTGTTGACACGACCCAGAAGAGGTCCTTAGGAATCCTAGAGACGGCCAGTGCGGAAGCGTTACCGCGAAAACTGAGCCGACTCGATGCATTCTCGGACTCAAATTGCCCTTCAAGACCCACGTGAGCCATGTCTCGTGTCTCGAGGCGCCGTCGAGGGGCTGTCACTTTTATAAAGACTTTAACGCGACGTTATACACACGTACTGCCTCCGGCAACTCGAAATACGGGATGGTCTCGCAGTACTTCGTTGCGCGCGCGTGCTGGCCAACCTGTCGATGTTCCATGGCCTCAGCCTGCCTCCCATCGCATCTCGCCCCGCCCCAGCTCGCAATTGATGCCGCTAAGATGCCGCGTTCTGACTACTGACTTAAAACCCAGGACGACCGGCCCGCGGCCGGAAAGTTCTGCTACGATTATATTACAATTTCGTACAAGCAACAAGGGACCCACAACTGACGACAGAATTACATTTTTCTGATGAACCACATCCGCCACCGGCAAGCCGCACGCACCAGATTGCACAGTGACCAGAAACGGATGCAATAAAGCCCGGCGGGCGCGCAGCACATCGCGCCACCCTCAAAGCACGCGACTCAGTGGACTCGCACACAGACAGTCACACCTTCAGCTTCACTGGGAGCCAGTGCAGTGCACGAACGCACTCGGAGCTCGTTCACTGGAGACGGCGCTCCAATTGACATGCGATCTCAAGAGATCTCACGAGATGCTCACACTCTTGCCATCGCCCTTGTTGCCCATATCGCAAGCGTCCGTCATGGTTTGCGTCACCACCACGGACTTGGTGAGCGTGTCGAGGCTCTTGCCCTCCTCCTTGGAGTACGCCTCGACCTGCGTCTGAATCCAGTCGTACGTGTACTTGAGGCCCTCCTTGAGCGGCGTCGTCGGCGCCCAGCCAAGCACCTGCTTGATGAGCGTATTGTCCGAGTTGCGGCCGCGTACGCCCTCTGGCCCGGGGATGTGCTTAATCGGGAGCTGCTTGCCCTTGAACTCGAGGACCATCTCAGCCATCTGGTTCATGGAGACCATCTCGTCCGAGCCGATGTTGAGCGGCTTCTTGTAGTCGGAGACCATCAGCCGGATGATGCCCTCGACGCAGTCGTCGATGTAGCAAAAGGAGCGGGTCTGCAGGCCATTTCCCCACATCTCGAACTCAACCGTCGAGGTGATCGCCTTGCGGCTGAAGGCGGCGGGAGCCTTCTCGCGCCCGCCCTTCCACGTGCCGAGCGGGCCGTAGATATTGTGGAAGCGGCCGATGCGGCACTCCATGCCGAAATCCGCATCGTAATGCATCAGCAGCTCCTCTGTCATCAGCTTCTCGAGGCCATATGCGTCCTGCGGCTGTGCGGGCCACGCGTCCTCCTCCTTGAGGCCGCTCGCGCCTCCGAGGTTCTCGTCGAGCTGCTTATACTCGGGGTAGATGCACGCGCTCGACGCGTACCAGAAGCGCTTGACGCCTGCCTTGCGCGCCGCCTCGGCCACATTGAAGGAGATCATGGTCGAGTTGTACAGGATGCGGCTGTGGTTGGACTGGATGAAGCCCATGCCACCCATGTCGGCTGCGAGGTTGAAGCACCACTCGCAGCCCGCGACGGCCTTCTCGCAGGCGTCGGCGTAGCGCAGGTCGAGGTTGACGAACTCGTCGCAAAACTCCTCCGGCTTCATGTACTCGTTCTCCTTCCAGTCCACGGCACGCACCCAGTGGCCCTCCGCCTTGAGGCGGCGCGCAAGGTGCGAGGCGATGAAGCCGCCTGCGCCGGTGACACAGATCTTGATGCCGGACGGAAAGTCTTTGGTGAATTTGCACTCGGACACGGGGGGGAGCACCATGTTTTGCTACTACGTAGGTCGGAGTTCCGTCTGCGGAGCGTGGTCGGGGGCGCAATGTGAGATATGTAGGGAGAGTGGATGTGGGCATACACCGCACGTGAGTGAGGTATGCAAAAGCGCTGCTCTTCAGCCTTGCTCGCGCTCAGGCGTATGAGAGTCATCAATTCCTGGGAGGGCGGGCGTGCGCACTCAGGGTGGAAGCGCCGAGGTGCGTCGCTCCTGCTTCGAGGTCGCTTCACAGTAGTTTCAGTGAATGCACTCTGAGAGCAAGCAAGCAAAGCAAGCAAGTGAGAGAAGCGATAGTGTGAATAGAACTAAAGTGTGAATTCGGAGAGGGGAAATTCAAATCGATCGTCACCGCGCGCCAAAATTTGTCGTTCAATGACGTTCCAATCTCATGTGCGGTCACGACTCTCAACGTCCACATTCTACTTGCAAGAAATCAAAATCAAAACAGAAGAAAGAATTGAGAAACGAGACCGCGAGGGGCTCGACGGCGTAGCAAACTCGAGGACACACGGTTTTTGTGGCCTCGCCTCGACAGACACGTCGCGGCTCGCGCCCGACTTCTCATCGGCGCAACTCGTGCTGGGCGCGTAGGCTGCGCCTGGCGCCCTCGACGAGCCCGCCGGCGCCGGCGCCACCCTTCAAGCTGCCATTGAGCGCAAACTGCAGCATGACGTCGATACCGTCCGAGACAATCTCATGCGCGGCCCACGCCACGTTGAGCGCCTCGGCCACCGCCGACGCGTCTGGCAGCAGCGAGTCGGCTTTGGCGCCGCCGCCCGGTCCAGGCAGCTTCTCAGCGAGCCCTGGAGCGGCTCGGATCGCGGCACGCCACGGGCTGCCGCGCGGGTCCGTAGCGAGGTACCCGTCGGCATCCAGCAACTTGTGACGTCGCAAGGCCTCGTGAATCTCCGTGGCTGTGGACAGCGTGAGACCCTCTATGCGTTCGGTGAAGAAGGCGGCCGTGGGCTTCTGCGCGCGCACCTCCAATTGGTCCGATCCGGCGGCGGCGCCGCTCGAGTTCCGCAGCTTGCGCACGCACTTGTTTACCATGCTCGCCGTGCGCTGGTCGCGTGGCATGTGCACAAAGAGTGTCGGTGGCATAGGCTCGGGCAGCATCGGCGGTGGAACGGCCATGATCTGGGAGATCACAGCGCGGAAGCGAACCGTTCCGGCGAGCAGCAGCACGAACGCGCCACCCGAGGACGCGCCCAGGGCCACCAGTGGCAGCGCTGCCAAGTTGTGTCGCTCACGGAAGGCTGTGAGGGCCTTCTGCACGATGGGACCATCGGTATCGATGTCCCAGCAGCGCGAAATCAACCGATCTTGCGAGGAGATCGCGATGACTGCGAAGCCTGCGCGAAGGGCTGCCTTTACGATACGCACCTCCTCGGGAAGGCCAAGGCACTGCGGCGCCGCGCTGGTCGGCGCCCAGAAATCAGTGGCACTGTGCTGGCAGCCGTGCGCTAAAAATAGAACGGCTCTAGGACTCGTGGCCGGAAGCTCGTACATAGCCTCCGCCCCAGCGAGAAGTTCGTATGCGGGTCCGGCGGCCGACGTCGTCACGGCGACCATGACGAAAGTCATAAACAAAGTTGAGCAGCCTGTCATCGCGACCCTTCACCTCCGTGGGAGTCCGTGGGTGCGCACCAAGGTGCGTGAAAACTTTGGACTCGAGAGCCGTGTTGAGCGCCGCGTCATTAAACCGACGCCCCCCAAATAGAGTTTATGGACACGTGGTGTCGCGCCCCTCGAGTGCCGCGCATGGACGCCCACGGCGGCCGCTTCGGGGGTTCGATCTCACGCGCGATCCTTCACGCAAGGTCGCATTTTCTCGCCGCTTTGTTCTATCGCGCGATCGATTTCCTCCATGAGCGACGACTTCCTGCACATCGGCGACTTCATCACCGTCTACGATGACGTTTCCGACGGCTATGTAGGCGCGCACGGCATATCGAGTAACCAGGTTGCAATGCGCGAGGTCAGCGACCCTTTACACCCTAAGCTCGTCGCCAAGGAGGCCGTGTTCGTGCTGCTCCAGCAGCACAACTACGCAAGCTACCGGCAGATGCGCTCTTTCCTCGAGCGTGAGGGGTTGAGTGCGCACGCTGCCCTGTCTGATCCGCGCTACCGGCAGCTGTGCGACGCGGTTGACAGCGAGCGGGCCCACAATCGCCAAGAGTTCAACCAAACGTGTGGGCGCGAGGTGCGCTATGGCATGATCGTACAGCTGCAACAGGAGAGCTCGCACAAGTACCTGTCCGTCTCGCGCCAGCCGGCCGAACTGAACGCCGATGGCCGGCGCGTCGTCCTCGACGCGGAGGCGGCCGAGTCGGCGTGGGTGCGCATCATGCCAAGGCTGCGCGTGCATTCGGAGGGAGAGAAGGTGCATGTGGGCGATCCGGTGACGCTCGAGCACGTACAGACTGGCTTGCGATTGATGGTGGATCAGCGGCTGCCGGATGGGCGCTGTGAGGTGATTGCCACGCAGCAGGCGCTCACTGGCTTCAAGCTCAACCTGTTCCGCCTCCACGACGACGACGCGTCGGCGCACGACACGCTGCTCGGCTCGCAGCCTGTGCGTCCCGTCCCAAAAAGGAAACCTCTTCGGCTCGGCATGCAAGTGCTCACCACGGCGCCCCCCCCCCCCTCCACCCCTCTCCCCACAGGTGCGACTCGTCCACAAGGAGGCCTCGGGTCATCTCGGCCTCGACCGAGAGCGCGTCGAGAAGGGCGCTCCCGCGTACATAACGAATGCCGACGCGATGGGCGCGTGCTCCTCCAACTGCGTCTGGCAACTGGTACCGATCGGGCCCGCGACCTCTCACGCGAGCTCTCACGCGACCTCCACTCTCCCCCGCTTGCCTCGCTCGCCCCGCTCGCCCCGCTCGCCCCGCTCGCCAAGCTCCAGACTCGTCGCCGCGTCCGACTCACGCGTTTCCTTCAGGTCAAGGCCGATCTACTCGACGGCTCCCGCTGTGCATGGACCGACCAGGTGCGGCTGCGCCACGTGGGCACCGACTGCGTGCTGAGCGTCGTGCTGAGCGCCCGGAGCGCGAGCGGCGCCGTGCTGAGCGCCGGGAGCTCGCGCGAAACGTCGCGCCGCTCGCGTTTGACCTGGGATCTCGCGCGCCAGATCTCGCGAGATCTCGATCGGAGCGAGAGTGGTGGGTCCGCCGGCGACGACTCTGCACGGGAGGAGGCACGCTCGGCTCCTCCCTTTTTGCGCCGGAAGACGAGCCGGTCTGCCTCGCGCAGCACCTTCCTTGTTGAGCAGGACGACGAGATGGTCGAGGTGATCCCCACGAGCGATCTCACCTCCGAGCTCAGCCTCTTCGAGCTCGTGCCTCAGTACCAGGCGACGAAAGGGCACGTGGGCCTCCTCCAGCTGATGCGCATTCGACACGTGGTCACAGGTTATTGGCTGCACTGATGGCCACTGATGACCGCTGATGACCACTGATGACCACTGATGACCACTGATGACCACTGATGACCGCTGATGACCTCTGATGACAGGTTATTGGCTGCACTGCCCGCCGGCGATGGCGCCGGCCGCGGCCGAGAGGGACGAGGTCGCGGGGGGGGCGGCGGGCGCGGGGGCGTCCCGCGAGCCGTCGCAGCCCTCACAGCTGACCAATCTCCGGGCGACGCGCGTGATGCGTGATGAGGACGTCTTTGGTCTTGTGGCCGTCGAGCGCGCCGAAGAGGCCGACATCCACTTTGCAAAGGACATTTCCGAGAAGCTTCGTGCCTTCTGGGGGGCGCCGTCTTGGCAGCCATGCGCCCAAGACGGCGCCCTGGCCGAGCGCGCGGCGTGCGATTTCAAGCCGCTCATCCATCTGCTCTCCGAGTTGATCGTCTTTGTGACCTCGACGGACGAGATCGACCCACTCAAGCGCGAGGGGCTGCCCATCTTTTCCCGCCAGACGCTGTTGCGCGAGCAGGGCGTCGTTGAGCTGGTGCTCCTCACCCTGATGACCTCTGATTGCCTCCCTCATCAGGTGCTCCTCACCCTGATGACCTCTGATTGCCTCCCTCATCAGGTGCTCCTCACCCTGATGACCTCTGATTGCCTCCCTGATCAGGTGCTCCTCACCCTGATGACCTCTGATTGCCTCCCTGATCAGGTGCTCCTCACCCTGATGACCTCTGATTGCCTCCCTGATCAGGTGCTCCTCACCCTGATGACCTCTGATTGCCTCCCTGATCAGGTGCTCCTCACCCTGATGACCTCTGATTGCCTCCCTGATCAGGTGCTCCTCACCCTGATGACCTCTGATTGCCTCCCTGATCAGGTGCTCCTCACCCTGATGACCTCTGATTGCCTCCCTCATCAGGTGCTCCTCACCCTGACGGAGCCGTTCAAGCCGCACCTGTTTGCCTTTGAAGATCTTGGCGGGCACAATGGCAGCCCCTCTGGCCATGCGGCCTCGCAGCTCAAGCGGAGCATGGTCCTCGCCCTCCGACTCTGCCGCCACTTGGTGCGTGACAACAGCCCGAACAAGCGATGCATGGTGAGCCACGTGCCGCTCTTCCAGAGCATGCTGAGCAAGGGCCTCAAGGCGGCCCAGACGTTGCGCGAGTGCTTCGCCGACAATGTGCAGATGCTCGATCTGGTCACCGACGAGCTCGTCGATCGCTTTGTGCAGCTCATTCGCGAGGCGGGGCGTGAGACGTACTTTGTCGAGTTTCTGATGGTGCTATGCGAGTGCCAGGGCAAGGCCGTGCGGCACAACCAGTGGCGCGTGTGCCGCCTCCTCATGCAGGCCGCGCCCGAGCTGCTCCTCCAGCTGCGGCTCACGCCCACTGGCGAGATTGCGATCTCGGGCGACCCGAGATTCTTCCCCACCTTCCACGATGTGCGCGAGATTGCCTGAGATCAGCCCGAGATCGAGTCCTCGCGACGCCCCCATGTTTATCACTGATGACCTCTGATGACCTCTGACGACCTCTGATGACCTCTGACGACCTCTGATGACCTCTGATGACAGGTGCCCGAGATGGAGTTCTCGCTCTGGCTGGGCACGAAGGCCACCGCCTCGGACGTGGCGTACTTCAAGAAGACGATCGAGCTCTGCGCCCTCCTCATCCGAGGGCGCAACATGCGAAACGCCACGACGGTGCAGTCCCTGCTGCCCTACGAGCTCGTGCAGGCCGTGATCACGTCGCCCGCGCTCAACAGCGGTCTGCTCGTCGACGGCACCGACCGTCGCTTGGTCGTCACCCACTTCGTGCAGCTCGCCATCGACGCATACCTCGACCATGAGCCTCACGAGGTCATGATGCGCGTTGGGGTGCAGCGCATCTGGTCGAACGTCGAGAGGGCCGCGGACAGTCGCCGTATGACCTCGTACATCACCACGGTACTCCCGGAGGAGTTTGACTGGCAGCGCTTCGATGGGTTGAAGGAGTACATGCGTCAAAGCACTCCCACCAGGCTGGTGGCGACGCATGTTGCTGAGAATCGTCTCGTGGGGACGCTCCTGCACGCGGCCCACTGCCTCCTGCGCTTCGGCTTCTACTCGACCGACGAGACGGTCGCGCTCGTGCCGGTGGTGCTCGCGGTGCTGGACAGCGCGGGAGAGCGCGTGGGGCTGCATGCCGACGAGGCGCCCGACGAGAGGTACCGTTTGCGAGTCGACCCTGGGTGCAACACGCTGTTAGTGATGGAGTGCAAGGTGTGATGGCCTCCCTCATCATGTGATGGCCTCCCTCATCATGTGATTGCCTCCCTCATCATGTTATTGCCTCCCTCATCAGGTGTGGGCATGCCGGGTGCTCTCGCTCGTGTGCACCATGCGCTGCGATCTGCGCCTCTCGAGGCTCCTCAAGCACTTCAAGCACGAGCTCGTGCAGGGGCGCCCCTGGTGGACCTTGGAGCAGCGGCCCTCGGGCGCCGTCCCGGGCGCGACGCCCAACGCGACGCCCTCGCTCGTGCGCCATGGTGGTTACATGCGCCTCCCCGAGGACAGCGACAACTTGGCACAGGAGCGCAGGTGTGGTGATGGCCCTTGATTGCGCCTGATGGCTGCCTGATGGCCCTCCTCATCAGCCGACTTTGGCGCATGAGCGCGGCTCCTTGCGCGACAGCAGGGGCGGCGGCTTGTTCAACACAACGGGCGCGGTCCAACAGGCCGCGGCGGCCGTCCGGCGGCTCGTGCATGCACGTCCGGCAACGTCCCGTCTCATTCCAGGCCTCTTCGAGATGCTCAGCCTCGAGGTGGAGCCGTCGGGCGGATCCGGCGCGGATTTGATCAGCATCCTGCTCGATCTGACCTTTTACGAGCACACGGAGCTCGTCGAGGCGGCGCTTGAGCTGCTCGTGCGCCACTACCAGCAGCGCGACACCCTGTACAAGTATGGGCTGGACGTCAAGTTGCTCGCCAAGCCCGAGGTCGTGCAGCACTACATGCGCTGCGATCAGTTGCTCCGGCAGCTGCAGCGGCTCGCGAACCGCCGCCGGCTGCTTGGGATGGAGCGCTCCCGCGCGGTGCAGCTGCTCGGATTGCTGACCAAGTACTGCTACGAGGACGCCCGCGCCGTCTCGAGCGCACGCCCTCCCTCGAAAAAGGCGCGCTCGCCACGGCGCTCGCCGACCAAGCCGGCCCCGTCGGCGTCGCGGAATCCGTCCGACGGCTTGTACCTACTGCTCGTGGGACGAGCGATGGCCTCGCTCGGCTCGAACCAGATGCTCATGCTCCCCGAGCTCGCCGAGGACGCGTGGCTTGACGAAACCTTGAGCTCGGAGGACGAGATGCGCGCGCCCATGCCCTTCCCGCCCATTTATGACGTGCCCGCCCACAACCCGTGCAATCGGCGGCTGCGCAGCGGCGATCGGGTGGTGATTGAGGGAGGCCAGTACAAGGTGATGGCGACGGAGGAGGTGCTCAGCACCGGCGCGCACGGTGTGCCCGCGACAGCGCTCTCGGTGACGCTCGACCGCCCGCTCGCACTCGAGCTGCCCTCAGGGCACAAGGGAGTGGCGCCCGTGCCGCCCGCGCTGCAGGCCACTGGCTCGGGGCACGTGTGGGTGATGCTCCAGTGTCGCTCCCCTGCGATGAACGTCGATTGCCAGCTGCTGCTTCTGAGCATGGGTGCACATGACGTCGCAATCCAGCTGCTCAAGACGCCCTTCGTTTTAGACGAAGTGCGTGCCGACGAGCTCGAGGTGCGCGCCGTGAGGGGAAGTGAGCCTCGGGGCGAGCGGGGCGGCTGCATGCGAGTGCTCATCACGGCGCCGTGAGGGGAAGTGAGCCTCGGGGCGAGCGGAGCGGCTGCATGCGAGTGTGCTCACCACGCCCCCCCCACCCCCCACAGGTACGCGCCGTGTGCCTCGCGGCCTACCGGCTCATCAAGGCGATGGCGATCGGATGCCCGAAGGCTCAGCTTGCCCTCTTGCCTTCACTGCCCACCTTTGTGGCCATGACATCGGCGAAGCCGAGCGCCGCCCTCTTGTGCGTCGACGTCTCGCCGATGATGACGATCCAAACCATCTACCACGGCAACCACACGGTGTGCGCCCAAGACAGCGCCCATGTGGAGAAGGCGATCGTGTGACGAACCCTCACCCGCGCCCTCACCCTCACCCGCACCCGCACCCCAACCTTCACCCAGGTGTGTGCTCAAGTGGACGAGGCGACCGTTCGTCACGTTGTCGAGCTCGCGTCAGAGTCGCACGCGCCGCGCTTCTTGCGCGTCCTGCGCAGGTGAGTGCCACTGATTGAGCATCGATGAGCGCTGATGAGCACTGATGAGCACTGATGACCACTCTAATTGAATGCGCCGCGCATCCTCCGCCGCAGCCTCATGCGCCCTGGCGGCCGACCCATCAAGCGCAACCAGAACCTCGTCGTCAACTGCCTCAACGAGAAGGGGACTGCGCTTGTCTTCTACACCGGAGGGGCAGGGCGCGCCCGGCGCGACGCCCTCGTCGAGGCCGGCAGCCACCGCCATCCCCACGGCGAGATACGCTACCACATGGAGCTCATGGCGTTGCTCGGCGAGGCGGTGATGGGTCAGTGTGCCGCGACCGAGAGGCAGGTCCAGGAGATGCTTCCCATCGACGAGCTGCTGCAACTGCTGCTGCACGCGACGGTCGTGCTGCCGCTCGAGCTGCGTGCGCATTACCTTCAGATCCTCCAGGAGGCGTACGCTAATTGCCCTTGATTACCTTCAGATCCTCCAGGAGGCGTACGCTAATTGCCCTTGATTACCCCTCATTACCTTCAGATCCTCCAGGAGGCGTGCGCTAATTGCCCTTGATTACCCCTCATTACCTTCAGATCCTCCAGGAGGCGTGCGCTAATTCCCTTTGCCCTTGATGGCCCCTGATGGCCTCTGATGACGCCCTTGATGGCCCCTGATGACGCCCTTGATGGCCTCCCTCCTCAGGTACCTCGCCACGGCGCATGTGTGTGACGACGTGGCGAGCGCGGATGATTTCGCGGAGCTTATCCAGATGCTTGCGGGCGAAGTGGAGGAGCTGGTGCACGAGGCAGTGCCGTCGTCGCGTCCGCAGAATGCCGATGGCGACGGTACCGACTCGGTGCGGATAGACGAGGACGAGTTCCACGATGTCGAAGAGGAGGCCGCCGCTGCGGCTCGCATGCAAGCGATCGTGCGCGGGCGCGCGGACCGGAGGCGTGCTCGGAGGATCAAATGGCGCGCGCAGCACACGGCCGTGGATGAGGACGAAGATGAGGGATTCGGGCTGCGGCGTGAGAGTTTCGTCATCGGCTCGGTGATGCCTACGCTCACCCTCATCTATCAGTGCCACTACGTGCATGTGGCCGCCCTGCTCCACGAGGACCCGTCAGCGCGTCTGGTGCCGTTGCTGCATGAGCTGCTTGCGGAGGGCCCCTTGCCGCTGCTGCTGCAGGCCAGTGAGCCCGTGCGCGCGCTGCTCCAAGCGATCGCGCACGGGAGGGGGGAGGGCGCTCACACCGACGCGTGCGGCACTCAAGGAGGCACCCAGAAGGCATTCATGCTCGGCGGCCTCGGCGGCGCCTCGGACGCTCAGGATGGCGCTCGGACGCTCAGGATGGCGCTCGGGGACGCTCAGGACGGCGCTCGGACGCTCAGGATGGCGCTTGGCCCAAGCGCCGTCCTGAGCAGCAATGACGGCGGCGACGGCAACGGCGGCGGCAACGTTGGCGGCGGCAACGTTGGCGGCGGCAACGTTGGCGGCGGCAACGTTGGCGGCGGCAGCGGCGGCGACAGTGGGTCGGTGGATAGCGCCGAGGACGACCCTCAGGAGCAGTTGGGCCCTTTCATGGATGCGTTCTTCGCGGGAGATCACAAGGAGATCGAGGGGCTCGTCAACGTCTTTGGCGCCGGGCTTCGCGCCTCGCTGCGCGCAGTTGCCGAGCACGCGCGGCGCAACCCGCACGATCCCGATCCGATGAGCTCAACGCCCATGCCCGAGGTGGCCAACACCCGATCCCGCATGACACGGTTGCTCGGCATGCAAGTGCTCACCACGGCGCCCCCATCCACCCCTCTCCCCACAGGTGGCCAACACCCGCTCCCTCATGAAACGGTTGCTCGAGGTGGGCTCCGCCGAGGACCTCAAGCGACGCAAGACCCCGAAGCTGCACCAGTATTGGGACTCTCTCGGGACACAAGATCTGACCATCATGCTGCTACGAGTGCTCGAGGAGATCCTCAAGGCGCCCACGAGCCTCTCCGAGCGAACGGCACAGCAGCGGCTGCTCTGCCGACTGGGCGCACCGACCATCGTCCTCAAGTTTGCATCCTGCGAGGTCGATGCGCCTCTTGATTGCCTCTTGATTGCCACTGATTGCACAATGATTGAAACCGATTGCCACTGATTGCCACTGATTGCCTCCCTCATCAGGTCGATGAGCTCGCCCTCGCGGGGGTGCGCCTCGGGATTGCCATGCTCGAGGGCGGCAACAGCGAGGTGCAGAGCGCGCTCCTGAGCCTCCTACAGACGAGCCACCCCGCCATCGCGCCGGCCGACGGCTCGGGCGGCTCCTTCGTGAGCGCGGTCAAGCGGCGCATCCGGCTCGGCATCAAGGAGATCAAGGACCGAAAGGACTACCTGGCTCAGCAGCACGAGCGGCGGGTGCTGTGGGAAGAGACGTCGGAGGGCCTCTCGGCGAGCGCCAAGGCGCGTCTGATGACCCCTGATGACCTCTGATGGCCTTCGTCATTAGTCGGAGGGCCTCTCGGCGAGCGCCAAGGCGCGTCTGATGGCCTTCGTCATTAGTCGGAGGGCCTCTCCTCGCCTCTGAGTGCCTCTAATGACGTCTGATGGCCTTCGTCATAAGTCGGATGGCCTCTCCTCGCCTCTGAGTGCCTCTAATGACGTCTGATGACCTCTGAGTGTGCCTCTCATGACGTCTGATGGCCTTCGTCATTAGGCGATGCTTCGAGAGGACATTGAGAGGCCGTTCGAATCGCGCGCGAATGTGGTCGATGTACTTGAGCTCATCCGCCTATTCTGCGAGGGGCACCGCGTGGACGTGCAGGTGATGACCCTCTGATGACCCCCTGACGACCCCCTGATGACCCCCTGATGACCCCTGATGGCCCTCTGATGAGGGGGGCACCGCGTGGACGTGCAGGACTACCTGCGCGCGCAACAGTCGTCGGCCACGAGCCACGATCTGGTGACCGAGATCTTCCATTTCTTCCAGAGCCTCGAGCCGGAGCTTGATGTGAACAACGTGGATCAGGCGTGCAAGGCCGTCGACACGCTCACCGAGGTGGTACAGGTGATGAGCCCTGATGACCTCTTGATGACCCGATGATGCCCTACCATGGATCCCCGATGGGCCCCTGATGAGCCCTGATGAGCCCCTGATGAGCCCCTGATGAGCCACGGATGACATGCTCGATATGCAGGGGAACACGAGCTACGGCAACTCGCAGCTACTCCTCCAGACGAAGCTCGTCTCGATCCTGGAGCGGCTCGTCGAGAAGACGGGGCTCGATGGCGCCCAGGACGGCGCCGACGAGGTGACGAAGCTGACGAAGCCGACGACGTCCGATGAGACGGGGCTCGAGGGCGCCCAGGACGACGCGTCGCATCTGTCGAAGCTGCGCGTGAGCTCGCTCACGCTGCTGCTCGCTCTGCTTGAGGGCTCGACGACCCAGAGCCACCAAGAGAAGATGCTGCGCGTGCTCGACCTCGGCGCGCTCGCCCGCTCCGTCGCCAAGAGCTACGAACGCTCCGTCAGCCTCGCCGACGAGGCGCCCACGAAGACGCTCGACATGGAGACGGCGGAGCTGCACTATGTACCTGCGCTGCCAATCGAACCGCAGGGCAGGGGCTTCGGGCGCCTCGCGCGCCGCCCCGGGCGCCTCGCGCGCCGCCCCGGGCGCCTCGCGCGCCGCCCCGGGCGCCTCCGCCCCGGATGGTGTGGGGATCTCTTGGGGATCCTTACACCATTGTGTCCCGTCTGGCTCTGCCTCTGATCGCATTGCATGGCGCGCCTGCCCCTGCGCCCCCGTGCACGCAGATGCTGCTCGCGAACCTGAAGCACTGGCAAGAGCAGCGCGATGGTGTGCTCCCTGGCCAAGCGCGCCGTATCGACGAGCTTCCAGACGCGATCAAGACGGCGCTCGACCAACGGGTGTGCTCGATCGAGGTGGTCAACGCCGTCGGGGAGCTCGAGCGTGTCTATTTTCGGATGCCCGCCTTCTGCCGGCACCTCACGCGCGCGAATCGCGTTCGGATCCTGTGGGGAGTCGACCGCGAGACACCAGGCAAGGCGATCCAAGACTTTTGCCTCCGATTCGCGCCCGAGATCTATCGCGAGATGCGCCACGTCGAGTCGCTCGAATCGTCGAGCAACTTCTGGAACCTTCTCAATTGGCTGCACGCTCGCGCGCTCGTGGTCGAGTTCATGTTTGGCCTCGCGATCGCGCAGAACGTGCTGCTCCTCACACGCTTCTCGTCCCTCCACTTCGACGTCGAGTTCCTTGAGTACGCTGATGGCCACGGATGGCCACGGATGGCCACGGATTGCCACTGATTGCCACTGAGTTGCCACTGAGTTCCCACTGATTGCCACGGATGGCCACTGATTGCCACTGATTGCCACTGATTGCCACTGAGTTCCTTGAGTACGCCGATTGCCACGGATGACCCGCCTTGCATGCAAATGCTCATCACAGCGTCGCGCCTCCTTCACATTCACAGGTACCTGTTCGGCAGCCTGCAGCTGGTCTGCTCGGGCACCGTCTTCGCGCGCCACGCCATCCACGTCGCGCCCCTCCGCGGCCCCGGACAGCTCATCAAGGACACCGAGCTCATCTTCCTCACGGTCGCCTCCGTCTTCTCCGTACTCGGGCTTGTCGTCTCGCCCCTCTTCTTTTGCTTCCACCTGCTCGACATCGTCAACAAGTTCTCCGACCTGCAGAACGTGTTCAAGGCGGTGACGCTCAACGGCTCGACGATCCTGCTGACGGGCATCTTTGGCGGGCTGGTCGTGTGGATCTACGCGATCGTGGGGTACGCCTTCATGGCTGATCTCTCCTGATGACCTCTGATGCCCCCTGATGACCTCCGATGGCCTCTCTCATCAGGTACGCCTTCATGGCGGATCTCTTCGTGCGCCACGATGAAGTGAACGAGATGAACGTTGAGATGTGCACCGACGTCTTCGTCTGCTGGGTGACGTCGGTCTCGATCGGGCTGCGGAAGGGCGACATCGGCGAGGTGATGGAGTCAAGGACGCCGACGATGTGATGTGTGGCTCTGAGTACATGTGATTGCCTCTCTGATTGCATATGATTGCCTCCCTCTTTAGGTGATGGAGCTCAAGCCCGCCGACGATGAGTGGTGGCCCTACCTGGCCATCTATCAGATCTCGTACTACATCATCGTCATCACCATCCTGCTCAATCTTATCTTCGGCATCATCATCGATACCTTCAGCCAGTACGGACTCACGCACCCGTACCTCGCCCTTCATGGCCTCGCCTCGCTCCGCCTCGCTCCGCCTCGCTCCGCCTTGCCAGCTCCCCACCCGCCCGCCCGCCCGCCCGTTTGCCACTTGCCTCCACCGTCACAGGCTCCGTACCGAGAAGGCCGAGGATTACATGTGATTGCCTCTCTGATCACATGTGATCGCCTCCCTCCACCGTCACAGGCTCCGCTCCGAAAAGGCCGCCAACAAGCGCCAGATGGAGAACACGTGCTTCATCTGCGGCGTCGACCGCTTCACGTTCGACACCAAAGGGGGCGGCTTCCAGCGCCACATCGACGAGGACCACTGCATGTGGCGCTACCTGTACTGCCTGTGCTACCTGTGGGATAAGGTGCCCACCGAGTACAACGGGTGGGAGCAGCACGTGGCGGCCAAGTTGGCTGCGGGCGACTTCTCGTTCCTGCCGCAGAACAACGCGATCGTGCTGCGGAAGCTCTGGATGGCCAAGGAGGAGGAGCACCGCGCCTTGCGCGACTCGATCCGACATGTGTGCACGCAGCTCGACAAACTGATCGTGGGCGAGTCGGGTAAGGCGATGGGGCAAGGCCGATGGAGCAGGGCGATGAAGGTCACGGAGATCAAGATGATGGAGGAGCTCTCGAACCAGCACGCGGCCGAGATGGAAGAGACCAAGAAGCAAGTCAAGGCCCTCGCCGAGCAGAGCGAAGAGATGCGCGCGACCTTGCGCCAGCTGGTCTCTCTCGTCGGCGGGCGCGTGAACGGAGTCGAGGCCGCATCGACGTCGACACAGATGGCCGAGCCCGCTGGAATCGTGTGACCCCTCGATCAAAATCCCACAGCCATCCCCACCCTTGGCGCCAACGGCGACAGCACGGCAGCGGCGCAAGAATGGCCTTCTGACGGAGGACGCGATGGAAGTGGCGTGGTGGTCATACTCTTCTCGTAGGACTAGGAGCCGGGAGGTAAAAGTGTCGCGTACAGATGTAGCGAGCCTGACAGGGCCGAGCCGTACCGGGTGTATGGAAACTCCTACCTGCCCACGTAAAATCTCCCCACGAAGCGCCGATCTCACACGCTTCCTAACTACGTAGTAAACTGGTGGGCAAACGCTGCCAACGTCGTGGCTGCTGTGGCTGAGAGGCTGCTGTGGCTGCTGTGGCTGAGAGATACCGAATTCCAAGTAACGGTGCACTCAGCAGGTATCTCGATCACGGCGTGAGGACATTCAATATCTGTGGAATCAAAGCTGCCAAAGACGCACAGCTGACTCAGGTCGTGCGGCTGCGGAGAAAATCTGCTGTGAGGATGGAATGACAAGTGGCCATGGGGGGCCATCGCCGGTGTTAACGCATTGGGTCTGAAAGCCACGACGAGGCCGTTGCCGTATTCGCCATACTCTCCGCATCGGATGTGGCGGAGCGCAGGGCATTGGATGCGCTCAAAGGTGAGTCCCTTGCTGGCGGCGGTGAGGTCGATGACCTCCAGGGAGGCCGATTCGAGGTCGATCCGCTCATTGCAGAGCGACTTGATGTTGCCGCCGGTGATGGCGAGGTGTCGAAGCCTCGGCAGCTCGGCGAGGACGAAATTGATGTCGTCGGCCTCGAGAAAGTGCGCTTCGAGATTGGTGAGCGATTTGATCCTGGCGAGGCTCGGCACATCATCGACCTGTTTGACGAGGGCGAGGTGACTGAGGTTCGGGCAGTACTGCGCGAGGCAGCCGGTGAGCGTGCGAGCTGTCTCGGGCATGATGACCACCGAGAAGAACCCGAGCACCTCTGTCACCGCAATCTCACGTCGGAGTGCGTCGTCAGAGTCCTCGACGTCGAGAGGATGTGCGCTGCTCGCGGTTCCAGGCGGTTCCAGTCCAAGCGACATCTGGCCTCTCTGGCAGTGGCGCTCGACACGGATAGTAACACGGGCCAAGTGCCTCGTGTTGCATTCTTGCAGCAAGTAGCGCGCGACGTCGAGCTCCGCCATGCCACAGTCGATGTGCATCGTCCTGAGCGCTGCCTTCGCCTCCCCAAGCCGCCTTGCGAAGTGGAGTTGCTTGCTCGGCCGCACGCCGTCGCCCACCGCCACACCGTCACGAAGGTGGCACTCGCCGAACGGGGCACACCGACTCAGAGCGGAGAGGGTGCGTGTCGCCTGCAGCACGTGGCAAACGTCCGGCGTCGTCAATGCCTGCAGGATCTCGACCATCAGCGCGTCGGGGAGCGATGTAAATGGCGAGCGATGTGCAATGTGGACGGCCATGCCGTCCGCCGAAATGTCGCAGTATTCGAGGCCGGGTTCAGGTGCGCCCTCATGCTGTGCCAGGACTGTCGCCGATGCAGCGTGGACTGAAGCCACTATTTCAGCCGCCTGCGCCTGTGCCTCCTCCCGTGCGGCATCTAGAGCGGCTTCTGGATCGGACTCCTCGTCAGCATCTTCCCAATGGCCACTGCGCCATTTGACAGACTTGCCGCTGCGAAGGGCTGCAGCAATCCAGGAGCCGCTCCTCTTACCGAGGTGTGCAAGCTCGCCATTGTACTGAGCCTTCTGGCCGGTGCCGTGCAGCAACGTGACAGAGCAGCGGGCGGCAGCGGGGCGCGCATGCGCATGGGGCATCCGGAGGGGCAGGGGAGTCGGCCCCTCTTACCCCCGCGGCCCACGCTCGGAGCGTGGGAGCCCATTCACCATGAGAAAGGAGGGGATCGCGGGAGGGGTGTGAATGGGCTTTATAATTTACACCGGAAGTGTTGTTTCGACTACGTAAGGCAAAATGTACGCCGTGTTTGGCCGCTCATGGCCCCTGGCTCAGCTTCTGCGAGATCATCGAGAGGGCCATCTGAATGGCCTCGGGCGTGCCACTCACCGTGAGCTTGCGCTGCTCGGTGCCCGGCTCGCAGTCCGAGAGGATGCGGATGGACGCGCGGGAGACGTCCCGCAGCTCACGGATGCCAGAGCCGCCCTTGCCGATCAGCCGGCCGGCGAGCGCAGAGGGCACGAGCTGCATGACCTCGCCGTCGGCTCCCCCGGTGGGCGTCGCTGCCGTCACGCGCGCGGCCGCCGCCGCGCCGGCCGCTCCGGCTGCACTGGCCGTGCCATCGCCAAAGCCATTCGGCAGCGCCGTCCCGACGTGCGCTGGGTGTGAACACGATGGGTGTGAACACGAGTAGCCCTGCGCACTCTGCTGCTGGTAGGCCGTGGCCGTTGCGCCATACGGCGGCGCTCCGTACCCGGCGGGCGGCGGCACCAAGGGCGGCGTCGCATGGGCCGGCGCGGACGAGGAAGTGGACGTAACCGCCGACTGCTGCTGGGTGCCATACACGCTCGCGGCATAGAATGGCGGCGCGGCACCCACTGGGCCCTTCCCCACTGGCCCCGGCGCACTGCTCCGCGCGCCCGCGTGCACGACGTAAGCTCCAGGCAGACCCTGTGCCAGCCCTTGGCCCACATAGTACTGGCCGCTGCCAGCCGGCATCGGCACGTAGTAGCCAGCGGCGCCGTTCTGTGCGCTGCCGGCGGCGGCCGGCTGGCCGAACGCCGACGCGCCGGTGGGGCCACCAGGCGGCCCATAGGCGCCGTAGTAGGCACCCCGTAGCCCTGGCGCGGTCGGCGCGCCCATGGCGGTCCGCTGGTACTTTGCAGGCTGGTTGGCGCCCAAGGGCTCGTCTGGCACACTGACGAGCTTCAGGACGAGCAGGTGGAACGCGAGCTGCACCTCCGTCCTCGAGCCGATGACGGTGACGTGGCGCTCTCCCGTGACGGCGAGGGCGGTCTCGACACGGATGGTGGCGCCAGTGTCCTCGCGCAGCGCCTTGATCTGAGCGCCCGCCTTGCCAATGACGGCGCCGACCTGGTGGTTGCCCAGGCATAGCTTGAGGCTGTGGGTGACACCGCCGCCGCCGCCGCCGCCGCTGCTCGCCCCGTTGGACTGCGTGCCTGGCGTATCTGCGACGGCACTTGCTGCAGCGCCGCCGCCGCTGCTACTGCTGCCGCAGCCACCACCGCCGCCGCCATCGCTGCGTGCGGCGTCGCTCTCGATGCGGTCGAGCATGAGCTCGACGGCTCGGCTAATGCTCACCGGCGGACCGACGATCGTCACGAGCCGCTCAGCGCCCGCCTGCACCGGCTCGGCGATGGTGACGCGGCACGCCGACTCGTCGCGAATCGCCTTGATGCTCGCACCGCCCTTGCCGATGATCGTGCCTGCGAGATTGTTGGGGAGCCACATGCGAATTGTCATACTGTCGGAAGTCGGCAAGGCCGAAGCGCTTGCCGAAGAAGCCGCCACCGCTGCGAGACCGCGACGTGACATCGAGTGGAGCACACGTCAGAGCGATGGCGTCAGGAGCAGGCTGCGGCTTGAGGCAGCAGAGACGAGCAGGCAGGCTAACGGCACGCACCATTGCTTTGCCTAGGCGCTGCCGGCCAATTCGGGCTGATCGGCGCTGCTGCGATGCTGCTAGGGCTCGGATTGCTCACAAAGGGCGAGGCACCATCGAAGCACGCGTTGCCGTCTGCCTCGATGCCTCTCTTGCCCGACATCGTCCTTCTTGAGAGGAGCGCCTCGCCGCGGCCTGTTTTAGTCGCTCGTGGGTGACGGAAAAATTCCGCAAGTCAACATCGCCAATCGCGCCTCTATGATTGTGACGTCGCGGCCCTGGAGCTATTGGCTTCCCGGCATGCCATGCATGCCATGCGTGCCAGCCGTGGCGGCGGCGCCAACTGGACATGCGCAGGTACGCCTGGAGCAGCTCGATGGCATGCGAGCGCTCGCCACCACGTGGATCTTGTGCGGGCATTTTCTCGACTGGAGAAGCCACCGCGGCCTCTTCACAGGCTTCCTTGCGCGCGGCAATGTCCCTGTGTGCTACTACATCGTGCTCTCGGGCTTTGTCACACACTGGGCGTACGGCAAGCACAACTTTGCGTTGCACGCACCCGAGCTGCAGAGCTTCTTCCGAACTCGCCTCGGGCGGATCGCGTTCTCGTACTACTTCTTCTTCGGCCTCGGCCTTGTGCAGCGCGTGATGGACGACTGGCCTCTCAGCCCGATGTGCACCGGCCTCGGAGCCCTCATGCTGGAGGCGTGGGACCCGGCGTGTGAGATCGTGATCCAGTCGTTCACGTGGCCGTCGGCGTATGCGCAATATGGACCGGGTCCCAACCCCGCAGGCTGGACCATCGGCACACTCGTCTTCTGCTGGGTGTGCTACCCCGTCCTCGCTGTGACGCTGCACCGTGCCGTCGGACCGCCAGGTGAGGGCCGATGGCAGCAGCTGCTTGGCCTGGCGATCGTCGCGTACGTATTGGCCGTGCTGCCTCCGCTCATGATGCTGAGGATGAACGCGCACCGGCCCGATGGGCAACGCATCCCCGCTCTCACCATGCAGTACCTGGAAGAGTTCCCGCCCTGCCGGCTCGCCGACTTCAGCTTGGGTGTCCTCACTGCCGCTCTGATGAAGCTACCCGGCGCCACCGAGTGGACGGGATGGCCGTTGGTCGGCTGGGGCGCGGCGCTGACGCTCGTCGCCCTCGTGCTGTGCGCGCCGCTGCAGCTCCCCAAGCTCCCGGGCCACCTTCGGCATGATGCGGAGGCTCTCATGGTCTCCGGCCCGTCGGCTCTATGGGCTCTCATGATCGCCGCCATGGCCTCGCCGCACACATGGCTGGCACGGCACCCGATGCTCATTCGGGTTGGCCAGTACTCGTTCGCGGCGTATCTCCTCCAGTTTTGGCTCGCGCACATCTTCGTCGAGCTCCAGAAGTGCGCGAGCGGCCATAAGCACGGTCTTCAGCCTTGGTGGATGCTCGCCTTCATCTTCTGCGTGTGGACGCTCGCCAGCGTGTACACGGAGTGCGTGGAACTGCCCTTTGTGCGCGTGCTCCGCGGCACCATCGGGTGGGTGCAGGTGCTGCACACTCTTGCACGCGTCGTCCCTGCATTCGCCGTTGGCTGCCTGCTCCTCAGCTTGCCTACGTGGGTGGAGCGGTGCCTTCCAAAGTGGGGATGGAGCTGCAAGCAGGATATCTTAGGGGATGGAGCTGAAGAGCTAGCCTACCTAGCGCTCTTTCTCTTCAGAGACGTGGCTCACGACGTGTCATCACATGTCTCTGATCTAAAATCGGCTGTATCGCATCATAGCACACAGCTCATAGGTCATAGGAACTCCTAGCTGATTACGTAGAAGCTGCGTAGAAGTATTTTACACTGCAGAACCGCCGGTCCCACACCCACGACCCGAACAGTCGTTCCACCGCGCGATGCCGGGCCAGCTTTGAACTCGTCAGGCGACCGTTTTAGGCGTTTACACAGAACGAGGATGCAGTCTATGTGGGCTGGTACAGGCAACTAGAGGTCCGTGACGATGCTGCCCCCTGACTTCAAAGCCCTGTTGCACCTGCCCGCGAACGTGCCATCCGGGGTAAGGTGTGGGATTCCACTCTCCACGCGCCTTCGTCCTGGCTGCGTGTACCGGGCGCGGGCTCCAACCCGGCCGCGGCTCATGACGCAGCTTGTGGTGCACAGGGTTCTCCTTGTCCTGAGCGATGAGTACAGAAGTAGGCACCTTGTGGCTCAATGGTTGATCACGCCAATTCACCCCTCCACCAACAAAATGAGTCTCGACGACTTTACGTTGCTCCGGGGAGGCGTCGTCGTAGTGGAACTGGATCTTGTGCGGCGATGAATGGAGCTTCTCAGAGTCGCCGAAGGGTAAGAACCTGCGCTCACTGAGCATAGCAACACGATCGCGATCGCGGTTGCGCAGGGCTCGTCGACCCAGATCGCGCTCCTCCTGCTCCCAACGATGGGGCTGCTCGGGTGGGCCGGTGACCAGCCGCTCGACCTTGACTTTGGAAAAGCCGACTTGATATTTCTCCAATCGAGCATCGTTTTCCCGCTGGGCACCTGCGGCATGCGAAGTTGGGTAGATGCGAAGTTGGGTTTATGCACGCCGCTCAATCAGACACCGACGGGTGTCACGTTAACAGATGATTTGTTGAGTGCATGCGGCGCACGAGCTACGCGGTAAGCTCGCTCCTCGTCAGGCTTGCCAGCGAAGGGTGACGTGTTTATTGGCAGGAATTCCATGCTCGTTCAACGTGCGCCGTCCGGAGGGCGGCTGGCGCTGCGCGAGGCAGACGAGCGCAAAACGAGCCTCGTCGACCTGCCATTTTGGGATTTCGCAAGTTTTGGACGTCACGAGATTCGTTTTTCATGATGTCGTAAACTTGGTCGCGTAGGTTGGTGATTGCAGGTTCATCAAACTACACAAAGGCAGCCTGGTGAGCGCGACATCCCAGGCTCTGAATCGCGGTGGGTGGGCGGGAACACATCACACTCCCAGAACTGACGCGCATCGATATTCGAAAGCGCCGACCGGAGACCGTCGGCACATTCTCGGAGCATGCCGCAGAGACCGGCAA
>Ga0210246_100482_pt1 | contig 36469 bp, 24 predicted proteins | sample ChrtobMetaP3_8mM_FD_155469 | JGI IMG/M metagenome (GOLD analysis project Ga0210246, IMG submission 155469) | Chrysochromulina tobin associated microbial communities from unialgal haptophyte culture, Seattle, Washington, United States - P3_8mM | ecosystem: Host-associated > Algae > Haptophytes >...
GGGGGCGACGAAGCCATGGAGCCCCAAGAGGTCGAAGACGCGCGTTCAGACCGAACAAGACCACGAACACTCTAGACGCTCCCGTGACATCATGTCCCGTGAGAATCCCTTCCGGATCCCCCGGTACAAAGTCCGATCTCCTACGGCGGTTACCGGTCTAAGTATCCGGTTCCCTTAGCATGCCTAAAGGACCGCCACACCCTTCCGCCGCTCGCAGACCTTTTTCGCAACGTCGCGGCGGAGCGAAGTGTGCCGCCATGAGCTGACCTTTTACGCAAGTTTCTAACCTCCACGACTCCCATGCAATCCTGCAATCCCATACCGGTGCGCCGCTGCTGCTGCGATGACGCGCGAGGCCGCGACCTTGACAATGCTTGACCGCCCCCAAGGCACAAGGGCCGCATCTCTATGGATTGGGCCCTCCACACACTACACTTGACTCTCTTCCACCATGGGCGCCCAATATCTTTGTCAAGGCAATTTTGCGAGGCTCGCAAATGGGTCTGGCGCGGCGGGGGCGGGGGCGGGCGCCGGGGTGGCCGGGGTGGCAAACATGGAGGAAGGCAAGGCGCCCATCGGCGGCATGCCACCCATGCCGCCCATGCCGCCCATGCCGCCCATCGGAGGCATGCCACCCACCATGCCGGCACCCATTCCCATGCCGCCGCCCATGCGGCCCATGCCGGCACCCATTCCCATGCCGCCGCCCATGCCGCCGCCCATAGCGCCCATCGGCGGCATGCCCCCCATGCCCCCCATTCCGCCCCCCATACCCATGCCGCCCATTGGAGACATGCCGGCGCCCATCACGGCGCCAAAGTCGTTGGCCGACAGAGGCGCGCTCGGCGTCACCCCGAAAGTCATCGAGGAGAGTCCCGCCGTCATGGAAGATACGCCCGCCGGGACAGGCGCTGCGGCCGGCATCGGAGCCAGTGGCCGCGGCGCGGGCGCCCCGAATGCGGATGAGTCACCAAAGGCCGAAGACTCGCCGAAACCCAAAGGCGCCTGTGGGAATCTGGGTGTGCCGGCGGTGGGGGCCGCGGCGCCGGTGCTGCTGCTGATGCTGCCGCCGAAGTCGGAGGATGAGGTCGGGAAGGCAGGCACGAAGTCGGAGGAGCTCCCGAAGCCGCCGGCCGCTGTGCCTTGGCCGGGGCTGTCGCCGCCGCCAAACAGACCGTCGAGTAAATCGACCTGGCCGTCCTCGTTGCCGCCGCCGCCATCGCCGTCGTCGTCGCCCCCCAAGAGATCCAAATTAGGCAAGGGATCCATACCGGGATCCACACCCTCCTCCGAGCGCGCGGACACGTTGCTCGGGGCAGCCGTCGAGCTCAAGGCGGCCTTGCCCTTGCCCGGGTTCCAGAGCAGCAGCGCCGCGACTGGCTTATGGTCCGAGACAAGCACGGAGTTGGCCGAGTCGTACGCCAAGCACGCCACCTGCTTGACCTCGGAGCGACTGCCCTCGCGCCAGAGCACTCGGTCGGTCCACGACGGCACCCGCGCCTTCTCGCTCGTATCGTAGACTTGGGTGCCCGCGTCATACTTATACGTCGGCGCGAACTCGAGGGGCGCCTCTACGAATTCGTCAAACGCGGCGCCGCTCGCCTTCGCGATCGTGAGCTGATCGTACTGGAGCATGGCCTGCAGCTCCTTGGCGGCCTGTGGCGCCGGCATCGAGGCCGCATCGGCCACGATGCGTCGCACCTCCTCGTTGGGACCTTCGAGCCGGTAGTTGAGATCGCCCAGCCAGACACACAGATCGTGCTCAAGGGGCGGCGGGTGGGGGCCCCCGCGGCACGCGGCGAATCCGCTCTTGAGACCCTTGAGGATCTCGTGGTAGGTTTCGTTGCGCTCTTCCGGGTGCGACTGGCCCGCGGGTAGGTGCGAGTTGATGAAGCAGACCGATGCACCGAAGAGGTCCAGGCGCACCGCTAAGCCGCCCTTGTTGCCCGCTTTGATCCCGAGCGAGTCCGAGCCGAAACCCAGCTTCACCACCTCGGCGTGCACGCCACGCACGAACGCGGCGAGGCGCGGGCGCACGTACACGAGTAGAAAGACGCCAAACATTTGCTCGGCGCCCACCTCGACGTAGCGCTCGCCATGGAGGTCCTGGAGGACGGCGAGTACGCGCGCGCGGCACTCGCGACGACGCTCTTCGTGGTCCTTGAGCATCAGATTCTTCGCATCCAACGAGACGAACTCCTGAAAGCCGAGGATGCACACGCCGGGCGGTTCCTCGGCCAAGAGCCGTGCACTCTCGTCCGAGGGCGGCACGCGCGACACCTTGGTCGAGCACGCCTGCAGCCACGCCTGCACCTCGTCGGCCGAGCCGACCTTGCCGTTGTTGTTCCAGGTACCCACCAGTAAGGTGACTGGCTCGACGCCGGCCGCCTCGGCGCCACCGACGGCGGACGAGACGCGGCGCAAGCGCTCCGAGCCCGCGCCGAGGAGCGTGTCGATCGCCGCCTGCCGCGTGTCCTCGAGGAACTGCTCATTGACGAAGCGCTGGGCTGTCTTCACACCCTTCTCGACGGCGCCGCGCGCCTTTTCGAAGAGGGACTTTTTCTTCTCGCTCGCGTCCTCGCCCAGGATGCCGGAGCCCTTGCTCAAATTGCTCGTGCCCGTGTACTGGACCGAGATCACATCTCCCGCCTCGGTCCACAGCTTGCGGAGCGCCGCATGCAAGTTCGTCTCGAGCGCGGGCGTGTTCGCCGCCGCGGGCAGTTCACAAGCAGTCCCGAGCGCGCGCAGCTGTGCCGTCGCCGACTGCAAACCGAGCACTGTCTGCGCCATGTTGGTGCGGTTGAGGCAGTCGAGGCAGTTGGTGCGCACGATGCCGCGCTGCGTGCTCACCGGTGCCGTCGTGCTCTCGGTCCCTGCCGCCGCCTCGGCCTCGTTCACCCGCATCGCAAAGTAGCCGTGTGCGGCCGGGTGCGCGTCGGCATGCTCGGTCGAGAGGCGCTGCAGCAGCGTGCGGCACGCGTCGCCGCGGCTGGTCGCCTTGGCCGCATGGTGGAAGTCGAAGGCGGCGTACCGCACGCTCGCGGAGATTCGCTCCTCGAGAGCCTCGAGACACGTGGCCAGCGCCGTGGCGAGCTCGGTTTCGTCGCCGCGCTGATCGAGGAGCGAGAGCACGATCACCTTGCCGTAGAGCGCCTGCAGCCCGTCGAGGTGCTCGCGCAGCGCGGGCGTCGTGAGCTCGGTCACGCGGCTCACGCGCGGCTTCGGGTTCACCGTACCGAGCTTTGTCCGCTGCTCCCAGAAGACGGGCACCGAGCCGCGAATCTGGACGAGCGAGGTCACCGCCTGCCGCCGGAGCTTCATATGAAGGATCTGCTCGAGCTCGACGCAGTTGGCGGCGGCGCCACTGTCATTGATCCCGCGCGTCTTGAGGCGTGTGCCCGCATGCTCGCACGAGCGGCGCGCCACGAGCGACGCGGTGAGCACGCCGTCTCCAGGCAGCAGCACCTGCTCCGTGCACACGTTGCCCTGCATGAGCGGAGTGAGCCACTCGCCCGCGCCCGCCTTGGCGAGCGGCGCGAGCGCGCGCGCGTTCCACACGAAGCGTTCGTCCGCGTCCGCGAGCGAGGGCGGCGCGCTCTGCAGCGCCTCGCGCCGCGCCGCGCGCCGCTGCAGCGTGTGCGTGAATGCGCCGCGCTCCTCGTGTGCGAGGAACACGTCGCCCGCCTCCAGAAAGTCCTTGAGGTAGCCACGCTGCTTGGCACTGAGCGCGGTTAGGCTCGCCTCGGGCGAGTACGGGTCCTCGCCGCCGGCTCCACCGGGCGAGCCCGGCTCCCCCCCACTCGGCGGCTTGAGCGCAAGGAAGACAACCTTGGTGATGTATGGCACCTGCAACATGCCACGCTCGCTGGCGACAGGCTTGGTCGCGCTCTCGCCGACGACCACGAGGTAGCGGTCGTCGGGGAACGTGACCAGGCCGACCACCGCGTCCATGCGAAGTGATCGCGCACGCGACGTTGGCGGGCCGATGAGGGTGTCGAGCTTTGATGCGTCAACGATCGAAGCTGTACCCGTCTGCCGGTCGATGACGAGGAAAGGCTTTCCGGGGCTGATGGCGATGACGTACGTGAGGTCGTCTGCAGGCGCGAAGACCCGGCCCAAGGCCGGGCGCTGCGGATTGCCTGCCATCGGGATTGAGGAGGGGCTTGGGGGAGTTGCGGGGAGGCAGTGCGACGTGGGAGAGGCGTGAAGGACCTCGTGAAGGGCTGGAAGGACCTAAAATTGGACCATTTGACTACTTCTAGTGGGAGTCCGAAAACCAGGCTGTGAAAGGTCGGCGGTCGCCAGCCGCGATGCTTCCGGCCTCCATTCTAATATCTTCATGCCTGGCGTGGACCTTGCCGCAACTCTCAGTGACTACAATGACGCGTGCCTCACGCATCGCGATGTCGGCCGATCCGGCGACGCTGAAAGATAGCTTGCTGTCGATCATCGCCGCTGGTGACATCTCCTCGCTGCCACTCGCTGCCACTCAGCAGCAGGAGCTAGCTGAGACCATCCTTGGGCTTTCGGCCTGCAATCCGACGCCGATGCCCGCAAAGAGCAACCTCCTGAACGGCGTGTGGGAGGTCGCATACAGCCAGACACCTGGCGGCGGGCTCGTCGACTCGCCCACTCGGCCACTGGCACTCAGCCTCTACGCGACCGGTTTCTCGCCCGCCGTGCTGGCGCAAGGGCTATCAAAGCTACCCTTTGGCGCGGCGTCGATTGGCAAGGTGCGCGTGACGATCACATCCATGCAAGCCGGGCAGCCGCGCGTCACCACAGCCACGAGCGTCTCACTCTTCGGTGCGGAGCAGACGCTCGAGCTGCGCGCGAATCTTCTAGCGCGCTCGGACGTGTGCTTACGCGAGGAGTTTGTAGAGGCATCGCTGCTCGGGCAGCGCTCGCTGCTCCCCGGCCCCCTAGCGTATTCTCGCCAGCTCTACATCACCTACCTCGACGATGAACTCTGCGTCATGCGCGACGATGGCGGCCTCGCCAACGTGCTGCGCCGCGTCGAGTTGTTCCCCACCGCGGCCTCGCCCTCGGTTGCGGACGAAGACGCCTCGCCGGGTGCCGGCTGAGCAGCGAGCTCCCACCACGTTGCTTGGCGCGTTAGACGCTGCGCTCGTTTCCGCCGCGCAATGTGCTTGTCTTCTTCGAGCGCCCTCGTCCAACCACGGATTTCGCGCGCGTATTGGCCACGTGCATTCCCAGTGCGCACCGCCGCGTGAGCGACGCGGTCGTTCTGTTTCGTCCCCCTGTGCCCGGTGTACTTAGCACTCTTCAAAGCATCCATTGAAGTTCCCAGTTTAGTCTATTTCGAACCGACAAGGCGCGTCTGACTCGAACTTCGCATTCGCTTCGAGCGGAAATCGGCGTCCGCACTGCGCACACCGGCCGGCACGGAGCGGGTTCGAGCGGCAGCGCCAGCGGGGACCGCACGGCTACGGATGTTCGCACCCGGGCACTGATCGACACGACACAACGCGTCGCAATACCGCCGCCGTCCCCGACCTAGAATCTAGATGCTGTGCACACGACCAGCTCGACGCTGCCGAAGGGCACGTGGCGGAGTACAGTGACGCCGGGCAGACAGCGCAGCGCCTCGACGGCGAGGGGATTGGCGATCCAGCACATCGTCGCCCCCGCGAACTGAGAGGTCACCGAGGTGACAATCGCCTTGCCGTCCAGCCCCTCTCCGATGTTGTTCCCCCAAGGTGGATTAGAGACTACGAGGGTTTGACTGAGGGAACCAGGATCGAGCTGTGAATGTGAAGAGAGGGAACCCGGATCGAGCTGTGAATGTGAAAGCGGATCGAGGTCCTCGGCGAGATAGGGAGTGGCCGCATCATGGACGAACAAGCGCACTCCCGAGCCGAGGAGCCGCGCGTCCAAAAGATTCGAGCGTGCACGCGCGACAAACTCGGCGTTGATGTCCGCGCCGACGATGCGTCGAATCCCTCGCGCGGCTGCCGCAGCGAGGATGGTCCCAGAGCCGAGGCACGGATCGAAGACCCGCAGGGTGTCCGAAGGATCGGCGCTGTGCACGTCGCTGGGAAGCGTCTGGTCGGGATGAAGTTTGAGGTGGGTGTGGAGTGCGATATTGAGAGACGCTTGGGCCACGATCGGGTCGAGTGCGGCGGAGAAGAAGAAGGCGCGGCGGTCCCACGCGCTGATCCACCGCGGCAGTCGCAGCTGATCCCGAGAACTCGGCAGCTCGCCTTCGGCCACGCCCTCGTCTACCCGTACCTTCGGCGGTGCGGGGTCGTCCTCCCGGAGCAGGAGCACAGTGCCCTTGGTCACTAGGAGCGTCAGATGAGCTACCCCATCTGGCACCAACGAAGGAGATTCCGTCTCCTCGTCCACTCCCAGAGCCCCCCGGTCGAGCGCGCGAGAGAGAGCCACACAGAGCTCGCCAACGTCGTCGAGGCAGTGGAACGGCAGGACGCGCTGGTCAGCAGGGGGGTAATGCTGCTCAACGTGCAGAGTCCATCCGTGCGCACCTCCGGCTCGAATGGCGCCGTCCTGAGCACCTCCGGTTCGGCGGGGGCCGTCCTGATCACTTCCGGCTCGACCGTCCTGCTCGTCCTTGTCGTTCTCGGGGGGACAAAACCAAGGCCCTTGACGAAACACGCGCCGGCACAGCGAGTCGCAATCACGGGCCCCGCGCAGCAGCTGCACCATCGCCGCCGCCGTTGACGCGCCGAGGAGCAGCGTGCCGCCGCCTCTCACCGCCGCCAGATGTGGTAGCAGGGTCGCCATCCTCATGGCAGCAGGGCCGCCTCCGTCGGTGCCGCGTACTTGGAGCCACAGGCCCGGAGTGAGCGGCCTCAGAAGCTCCGGCGCCAAGCCTGCGTACTCGGCGGCAGATCGCATCTCCTCGTCGAGGAGCGAGACGGTTCGGGCGGACCCGCGCACGAGGTAGAGTCGAGACCCGACAGCCGGGCTCGGCAGTGGATCTGGAGAGGCCATTGCGGCAGTGGCCGTCGCAGCCTTGCGCTGCGCGCGGGAGAGCCCCGTCAGAACGCCGTGTCGAGCTCTCGCAATCTCAGCCATCGAGATCGCACTCTCAGCCGCCGAGCAGCCACGTCGCCTCGAAACCTCCGCGAGGGTCATCGAGATCGCTGGCGTCCCGTCGTCGCGTTCGTGCCAAGTGAACTGCTCCTGGCGGGAGTCGACGAATCGGCGAAGGTGGGCGTCCCGGCAGGCGCTCCATGCACACGCGCGATCCTTATACCCAAAGCGCGCCGGGTCGAGATGGAAGAACCATTCTCGCTCAGGCGCGGCGATCACAAGCGCCTCGATGGGGCTAGGCATCGAGCGGACGAGCCACGAGAGGGGCACAGGGTCGGTTGGCAAGGATGGCCGATGAGCGTGGTACTTTGAAAGCGTGGTGCCGAGCCGCTCGCCGAGCATGTCTGCGACACCTGATGCATCCATCGATGGCGTGCCATCATCAACCATGGCGGCTGTGCCCACAGCTGGCGAGCCACCATGGGCGAGCCGAACGCAGAGCAAAGAAACATCGCTCGTTGTGGGCTCAACCACAAACGCTTCCGGGAACAGCTGCAGCAGAGCCAGGGGACGAATGCGCTCGGTCACACACCACGCTTTCAGCTCGGGGACCTTTTGGGGCAGAGCGTGAAGGCCGACAGGACCGAGCGCATCCTTGAGTGCCATCTCGACACTCGCAGCAACGTTACTCTCAGCTTCGGTCACAGTCATGGCGAGTTCACGTGACAGAGCCACAGTGAGCTGCGGCGCCCGTTGCAAGCCTATGCGTGTGAAGGATGCGGTCGCTGCAAATCGCAAAAAGCAGGCGAAGCCGGCCTTCATGTGCATCGCACACTAGACCGCGATGTCAAGTACTGTGGAAGGGCCCGCCATGAAAGACATGAAGTTCGCCCAGGCAAGTCAAGTCAAGTCAAGTCAAGTCAAGTCAAGTGATTCAAAATGGCGGTCGCCTTTCCGCCGCCTTTGGTGCCCATCGCTGGCGCGAGCGATCGGGAGGGCAGATCTCGGCGCAACCGGCACCACTGGAAGGCCCCGAGTCGGGGCATCATCCCCATCTTCTTGATCTTGATCATCGCGGCGCACCGGGCTTCAAGATCGTGCCATTTCAGGAAGTCTACAGTACGGCAATGCAGCACCGCTCCAGGCCGACGACGGGAGCGATCGGGGGCCTGCGCGAGGGCTGCTCCGATGGGCCAAGGTGTCGGTAGGGTCTGGCGTCCGCCGGCGCCGCGCGTCGAGCGCGCGCGGCCTTTCTCCGACGAGTTTTTGGCGTTTTGGGCTTGACAAGGGCACGTCAATCGATTTTGGCCAGGCAACAAGGGCGGCTGGCGCGGCAGCGGCAAGAGTGGTCGAGGGCGTTTCCGCGGTGCGCGCCACACACCCCGTCCTCTATCTCACGCACGCGCGCGCGCTCGCGACATACAGGTGTGGCGTCGATGGCGGCGCGAGAGACGGGCGGCGGGAGCAGCTGAGAGAGAGGGGCAAGCAAAAGAGCAGCGGTCAGCGGAGGCAGTTGGCGATAGCGCAGCGACTACTGGCAGGGGGCGTTGCGAGCGCGAGTCAAGCTGAACAGCGTGACTGAGTGGGTACCGGTTTCTGTGTCGGCAACGACTACAGGAGGGGCCCTCTCTCTTGCGCTGGTCATCTCGACGAACGTGACGCGGCGCCAACTGGCCACGAGCTCTTCAGTCGAGGCGTCTACGTCCCCCCCTCTTTCTCTCCCCCAGTCCCCCATCTTATGCTTGACGCCACGGTCGATCTCGAGCCGATTTCCTCTTCGGCGTAAGAGTGGCGCTCATCGGCTTGAGATCGGCCCGTTACTTCTCACCTACTTGTTCTCCGAGGGCACGTATGTCAGCACTTATGACGTGTCACCTCTAGATGGACCCCCTCCGTCATCTCCGCCTACTCCCGTCCTCCCCTGCTGGCTACCGGAGCACATTCGATAGGCTTCCGTATGGTTGTCTGTTGTTTATGTATAGACTTGACATGACGCCCACACAAATGGGGCGTGAATGTGAGTCGTGATTTATCTTGTGAACGATTTCTCGCTCTTCCTGTGAATGCACCCATTTGGGGGTTCACCGCCCACGTCGGCGGGCGCACTCCCTCCCGAGTTCATATTTGGGTCTCGCCGCACTTTCTTTTTATGGCTGTCTCTCAGCTCTCCATCTGCATGTGTCTCATGTGTGGCCTGCCCTCTTTGTCTTTGTATTGTTTTCACGGTTGTGCTGCTTACGTGTTGTGTGTAGGATTCCTATTCATAATGAATGCATGGCTGATTCGAAGCCCATGGCTGATTCGAAGCCTGCCCTGCCCCGCGTCTTCGCTTACCCCGTGCGGTACACGCCACGTTCGACGGACGCAGCGCTTGCCGCGACCACACTGCTGTTACCTCATGGCTTTCTTATCGATGGATCGCCCAGCGGCTTGCAGACCACGATCGCCGAGCGGCTCGCAATGCTGCAGAGGCCGCCAGCCGACACGGCAGATCTCTTCTTCGGTTTCCTGCCGCTGTACGGTCCGCCGATGAGCACTTGGACGGAGGATGACCATCGGCTGATGCACTCCATGGGGCCCGAGCGCGAGGACTACATTCCCATCTCGCTGCGCGTGCGCGTGCACCGCATGTGCGAGCAGCTGGGCAACTCTACTCTCATGCGCACGCAGCTGCCGCACCTGACGCGACGTACGCTGAAGCGGCACGTGCTGGTGACTCCGTTCGTGCCACATGCGTGCGATCACGAGGCACGGCTCACGGGCCGGCCTTTCCCTCCTCGGCGAGAGTGGCTCAGCCACATCATCCTCGAGCTCAATGTGGATAATCTCGTGAGCAGGGACGATATCCGCCATCGCAGGATCAGCATGCCGTATCTGTCGAGCGTGCGATGGTCGCGCGCGTGGCAGGGCGTGCCGCCGTGGCAACGGGCGCCTCCCACTGAGCGCAACGCCGCGCAGAGTCGTTCACACCTCGTGAGCTTCACAGGGTCCCTCCGAGGTCAACCGATCTCCATGCAGCTCCGTACCAGGCTAGTGGCCTCGTGCCGAGCCCGAGCGGCGCACGTGTGTGCGGCGCACGTATCGGATAACTTTCCGATCCTCGCGCCTGAGGAGTCGAGTGATGCCGAGCGCATGAGCATGCGGCGTGCGCTGCGGCTCAAGCTGCATTCGACATTTTGCCTCGAACCTCCAGGTGAGATCGCCACTGTTGGCATGCTGATGGCCCTCCCTCATTGCATGCTGACCTCGAGCATGCATCCTGCCTCGATCCTCCAGGCTTCTCACCCCCACGCAAGTCTTCACTCGACTCGATGCTCAGCGGATGCATCCCCGTCTTCTTTTACTCGGACGAGGAGTTTGCGAGCCTCTGGCCCTTCCACATGGGCGGGCTGCACGGCTGGGGAGCGAATGCGAGCGTGCGAGTGCCTCTGGAGGCCGCGCTGGACGGCAGCGTGGACGTGATCGAATACCTGCAGGCCGTGCCTGAGGCACGCATACGGGCCATGCAGTCGATGCTCGCCGCGCACGCGCACACCCTTTTGTACGGCATCGGGCCCTACTCTGGCGACGCAATCGAGACGATGCTAGCCGCCTTGCATGCCGGGCTCTCGCGGCCGGCCCGGGCTCGTCATTGACGTATCCGGTTTGCCCAGCGCGGGCGGCGGGCGGGGCGCGCCCCTGCGTTTGGTGGTGATACAGAGAGGAGACTCGTCCGAGTCTGAGACAGTGATTTTGTAATGCGACTTGCGGGGTTTTGTGCACCCGACGGGTCAATAGGTTCACATGAACGCTCCGGCGACGAGGCCCGCGCATGAAGATGCCACGATTTCTCTCTTCGATTGCGCTGCGCGGCCCTCTGGCGCGGCTAGCTCGGCCGCTGTGCGTGCGATCGCATCCGTCTCCCGCTGCGCTCATCCCGGCCGAGCAGATGCCGCACGCCTTGCGGAGGCGCATCGCAGGGATCGAGGCACTGCACGCGGAGTTCGAAGAGCTCGAGGAGGCGCATCACGAGCAGCTCCGGCTCATCGAGCAGTCGTTCACTGAGAAAAGCAATGCACTCTTTACGCGACGGCAGCGGATCGTCGCGGGCGTCGAGGAGCCTACCGATGAGGAAGTCGCACGTTCTGCGTATTTTGCCGAGTTCGAGGAGGTGCTCGGGAAAGCGCCGGTGCCGCGGCCTGGGGATGCGCCCGTTGTGGGTATCCCTGCCTTCTGGCCCACGGTGCTGCGCCGCTGCACGTCGCTGCAGCCAGATGCCATCGAGGGCTTTGCCATCTCAGAGGCGGACTGGGCCGTGCTCGAGCACCTGGTCGAGGTGCGCATGGAGCCGTGGCAACCCCAGGAGCAGATGCCGGACGACTTCGACGCCGACGTGGTGCATGACGAGCCCGGCTTCTCATTCACGTTTGTCTTCGCGCCCAACCCGCTCCTTCGCTCACCCGAGCTCACGATCTTCTGCCTGGGAAGCATGGAGGTTGCCTCGGCGACGACGCCCGAGTGGACGGACCCAAAGCACGACCCAACGGTGACGTGGCGGACCAAGAAGGTACGCAAGAAGGGCGCGGCGGAGACCATCAAGAAGCTCTCGGCGCGCCCAGTCGAGTCCTTCTTCCGCATCTTCGCCGTCGAGTCTGTCGCTGGCGACGAGACGCTCGCCGACGAGGAGGACGAGCGGATGTCGCTGCAAGAGCTGCAGCAGGACATCGTGTTCCGGCTGCGCGATGACGTGGTGCCACGCGCGTCGATGTACTACATCAGCCAGCTGCACGGCTTCGACGACGAGGACCTCGATGACGAGGGCGAGGAGCTCGAGCGCGAGGATTGGGAGCGCAGCCGCCGCGAGGGCAAGGGCCAGCGGTGAGCGCGCGGTCGGTGGAACGCGCGGGGCCGGTTTTCGCAAGGCGGTTGCGACGACATCGTATTCGTTGAATTCGGCTTTCGGGTAAAACTGGTGCATACTTCATCACATATAAATAACGTTTAAACTCGACACATTAAGTAAGAGCGTAATAACAGCGTCCGCAGACGCGTCGCGCCAAAAGTGAAGAGTCGCAGTCGGCCGCGGCGCGCGCGGCCGCGGGGACCGGGGCGACGCGCGGGACTTCCGACAAGGGCGTTACCGGCTAGCCGCAGTGGACTGGGCGACAGAGTGTTTCATCGCTGGTCCATCGCCCAGCGGTCCGTGTGCACCTGTGGCTGTGCGGCTGTGGATCATGCGTGGTCGCTGGTATCACACTGTCCCGGTCCATCTGCCGGTCATCGAACTCCCTAGGCATCCCGCGGACTTCCGATCTGCTGCCCCCGCGTGTCACGCCGCCTGCCTGGCCGAGCCGCTCACCTGCCGGTGGAGCCCCCCCCTCCCCCTCGCGTGTCCTCATTTCGCGCTCATTTTTCAAAGACGCTGATGAGCGGCAGCCGGAGTGGAGCTGAGGAGCCGTCAACCTTGGGGAGTAGCGGCTCGCGCGGCTCGTTGATCTTCCAGATCGTCCACGTGAGGACCGACGCAATCGAGATCCACACCGCTGAAGGCGCGAGCAGCTTGCCAGCGAGCGGAGCCACTTGGAAGTAGGTGTACACGGCGTAATAGACACTGGCAAGCACCGCGAGCACTCCACACGCACTCGTTCCCAGGCGACGCTCGACGTTGGTGACGCAGTTCCACGTGTCGCCCACGCACAGATGCAGCACGAGCACGAGCAGCGCCGGCGTGTAGAGCAGCCGGCCGCTAGCACGCCACACGAGCAGCGACGAGGTCGCACGTAGCCCCGAGATGGTGAGCCAAATAATGGGGAAAGCAATGCCCGGGGGCGTCCAGCTCCTGCGCGCGCGAGTCTCGGTCAGCAGACCCTGAGCTAGAAGACATCAAGCGGGCAGCAGGCGTGGATCACTGAGCGTAGCTTACGGACGCTTCACATCCTTCGGAGTTGCGCTGCCCTCAAAACCACCGCGTGGCGGACGTTTGGCCGGGAGGAGCGCGAATACGCGCGAGCGCAGCGAGAGGAAGAGAAAGATTGGAGGCACAATGAAGGAAGGCAGCACGCCAACCGTAGTGTCGATGGCCTTGAAGAGGCTTGCAATGACGGCAAACTCACCAGCCGTGGCGAGAGGATAGACAGCCAGCTGCTTGAAGTCGGTCGGAGGGCTGCTTGCAGCCCTGGGTGCCGAATGACGCGCGGCCGTCTGCGTCGTAAAGGTATTATGGGCGGGCGCGCAACGCAGTGACGTAACCACTGACACTGTGAGGGCGAGCAGTGTTGAACGCAGGGCGAACGCGCCCATCCGACACGGCTGGATATGTTCTGGTTCGCCCGGAAAATAGAGGACGCGGGGCACGGACGGGGAAACCCGCGTGTATAGCGGACAAAAACGCCGTTACATGAACGGACTCTCCGACGCACGCCTCGATGAGGAACGAGCGGAATCCTGAGTATTTGTTCTAGATCTTCTAGTCAACTCAAGACATGTCTCAAGACTCAAGTCAAGTCAAGTCAAGTCAAGTCAAGTCAAGCCCTTGAAGTCAAGTGAAGCTCCCCTTTCATGGTTACGATGTAAACTATTATGACATCTTCTTTCGACCAGCTACTATGTGCCCATTGACTTGACTTGTCTGGACTTGTCTATGCCTCTTTCGTGTTCTGCCCGTCTCGCCTTGAGATTTTTGTCTCAAACTTTTCCAAAAAGATGGCTGCATCTCCCGCGTGTTTGTCCTCTCCAAAAGTGCACGAAAAGCGTGGAAGACTCGCAGCGCAGCAGGCCAGGACAAATAATCGCCAGAGACCGACGCGTGCGTTGATAGCGCGCGTCGTCGGTGGAGCGTGGGAGCCACGACGTCAGCCCGGACGGATTCAACGTCCATAACCGCCGGGACCTCTGCAAGAATGTGGGGGGATAGCAGCTGCCGTGTTAGTACCGCCCCTGCATCGGGCTCAACAGCTTCCGGAGAGATGATAACCCATGCGCACCTCAGTGCTCTGGAGATGCGCACGCAGAAACGCTTGGGAGAGATGCACGAGACTCTCAACAAAATCCTGCAGCAGATGCCCGAAATGCTCGGGCCCTCGCGCAAGCCGACCCCCACGTCAGCCCACGGTGCCTCTCTGGACTCAGTGATCGAGGAGGCGAAGGAGGATGCAGCCGCGCGGATGCGAAAGCACGGCACGCTGACGGTAAACATCATGAAGGCGAATAACCTGATCAAGGCGGACCTGTTGGGGCTGTCCGATCCGTACGTGCACATTGGGCTGCCTGGGCTACCTGGGCAGCCCACGATGCGCACCCGGACGATCAGGAGTAACCTCAATCCAGAGTGGGATGAAAGGATCGAGTTCGAGGGAGTGCTCGAGCAGTTCGTTTCAAGCACTTGCAGGCTCGACTTGTTTGACCAAGACTTCCGAATGTCGGATGCGATGAGGCACGGGAGTTCAAAGCAGGACATTCTCTCCGACGACAAGCTGGGTTGGCTCGAGTTCAGCCTGAGCGAGCTGGGGACGAAAGATTCGATCCTCAAGAACGACTGCGTGCTTTCCGGCGTCCCACACGGCACCATCACCTTCGAAGTCTCGTGGTCGCCAGATTCGAACGCCGGCGTCAACACGGTAAGAGGACCCCCCTGTCGCCCGCGGAGCCGCGTCACGCAGTCACCTGGTCCCTCCCAGCACGCTCCCCTTTCGACCCCTTCGCCCTTGCCCCGTCGACGCAACTCCTCGGCACCCCCCGCAGATTCGCTCGCTGGTCGAAAAGGACAGAGATGTGAAATTCCAATTGCGCAACTTGCGCCGTGCCATGAACGCCCAAGCCGAGAAAGATCGCCGAAAGGCTGCGCGTGGGATGCGCCGACAGATGACTCTGAATCGGTCACCTACGCAGTCTATACACGGCTCACCTCCCGGAGGCGGGCTGCAAAAGCAGTCCACCAAAATGTGCGCTTCGCCCCGGCCGGCGTCGTCGCCCCTTCCCCCCCCCTCTACAGTCCGCGCTCCGTGTGCGTTCACTCCTTGGCTCACGTTTTGTTCCACGCGCCTTGGCCCGCGCTGCCAGTTCGATCAGTACGTCCATCTCGGACGAATCCGACATGCGCTGGTCCAACAAGGTGTGCAGGTCCCTCTGTGGACCCATGATCGACCCGAACTCCCGCTTCCGCACCTCGTGGAACATATGTCTCGCATTCTTCATCATCTACTGCGGCATCGCCGTTCCGTTTGAGATCGCCTTCGAGGTGGACATGGTCAACGCCATGTGCGGCGTCGGCGAGGAGCGTTTGCTGCGTGAGGACTGCCCCTCGTACCTCCAGTGGTTCTGGCTCAACTTTCTGGTGGACTTATGGTTCATCTCGGACATCGTCATAAACTTCCGCACTGGCTGTGCGCGTGCACCCCAGAGCCACCCGCTCCCCACCCGCTCGCCACCTGCTCGCCACCCGCCGCCACCCGCCGCTGCCGCTGCATCGATGCCTCGCCCACTCTTCCTTCCCCTCGCATACAAGCGCTCACTACGGCGCCCCCCCGCCTCGCCCACTCCTCGCTTACGCCCCACTCTCACGCTTCGATGTGCTCCGCACACCCCACCCTCAGATATGCAAGAAGGGCGCCTGGTGAAGGACGATTGGTTGGTCGCGAAGGCGTACTTGCGAAGCAGCAGCTTTTTCATGGATGTCCTTGGCTCGTTCCCGCTCAACATTGTGCTGATGATCGTCACGCCCGACAACCCTTACGGCAACGTCGACGTAGCAGCCACAGATGACGCCGCGGGGAGCGCGGCGCGCGCCAATCGATTGCTGCGGCTGTTGCGGCTCACAAAGCTGGCCAAGCTCGCGCGCATGGCCAAGCTCAGAAAGTACTTGGCAAGCTTTGAGGAGTTCATCAATCCAGGCGTGCTCGCGGTCACGAGCTTGTCTGCAGCGGCCCTCCTGTGCTGTCACTGGTTCGGATGCCTCTGGTGGCTCGTCTCGGACCTCGAAATCTCTGAACCCGACCTCATGCACCAATGGTACGCTGGCGTGGAAAATACGTGGCACCCGCCCGTCTGGCTGAAGAACGAGGAGAATCTCGGGGCCAAGTATGCCTTCTCATTCTTTTGGGGCGCCGGGATGGTCACCTCGACGATCCCCTTCGACATCTTGCCATTGACTCCCTTCGAGTCGATCGCAACGACCTTCATGATGTTCGTGGGCCTGCTGCTGAACGCGTACGTGATCTCATCGCTTACATCAGCTCTCGCCTCGATGAACTCGCAGAAGGAGCTCGCGCGCAAGGAATTAGGCACCGTGAAAACCTTTCTCGTCATGAAGGGTGTGCCGACGGACCTGCGCTCACGCATCCTCGAGTACTTCGAGTACCGGCTGACCTCGTCTCAGGGCCTCGCCAAATCCATCAACATGGAAGAGATGCCAGCGAACTTGCATTTGCAGCTCTTGATCGCCATGTGCAAGACGCTCGCTGCCAAGTGCCCGCTCTTCCGAGATCTGTCCGAGCCTTGCGTGGTGACGCTCATGTCGCGCCTGAAACCGTGCGTCTTCGTGCCGGGCCAGGTCATCGTCTTCGAGGGCCACGCACTCGAGAATGTGTACTTCATCAACAGGGGACTCGTCGAGCTCCGCGTGAACACTCTGATCGTAGGGACGCGGCGCGACAGCGATAACTTTGGCGTGGATGACTTCCTGACTGCGTACCTATCCAAGGAGGTGCCTCTCGTCATGGCCACGGCCCGAGGGATGAGTTACTGTGACGTGTACTCCCTTTCGCACGAGGTGCTTCTCGATGCCGTCGAGAACGACAAGCACTACCAAGTGAAGTCCGCCGCCCGCGCCAACGGTCTGCCAGGCATGGAAGCCAGAGACTTGCGTGCCGCGACGCGCCGCGGGATCGACACCCTTCGCTCCAAAACGGCGACCTTGTACAGCAAGGGCTTTGGTGGGCCATCGAGAGGGAGCACCAAAGGAAGTCTTGCGACCGGTAGGTCGTCAGAGGGTGTATCGAGCGATCGGGAGTTGATGGCGTGAGAGCACATTCGCCAGCAGGTACCAGGTTGTTTGAAAGCAATGCCACATATGTCATATATGTGGACGTAAAGCATACAGATACACGACGCGACGTGTGTGTACACATGTATCAGGTAGGTTAGGCTCAGGGCGTAGGCTCTCGGCGCGACGCTCCATAGAAAAGTTTTCTTTTGTCTCACCGGACCGTACCTAACGAGGCGGGCGACCATCGGGCGGCTATATAACTCGGCCTTGGCACGGCGGGAGCGGGGCGGGGTGCTTATCGTTCCGCCCGACACAGCGCTTCTTCGACTTTTTTGGTCATTCAACGCGGTCCGCGTTCTTGGACGGTGCATATGTCCGCCGCGGAGCTCGCGAGCGCGCTGCACGCGATGGAGTACAGGTTATCGAAGCAGCTCCTGGAGACCAAGCACGGCCTTCATGAAGTCATCGTAGGCGGTTCGGAAAAGAGCTCGCGCGACGGCTCTGGCGGGCCGTCCATCGTCCTGCTCCCCGACGACAGCGACGCAGCCTGCGAATCGTGTGGGCGCGAATTCGAAGCGTTCCGTCTCGCCGTTCACGCGCGCGCATGCCAAAGGCTCAGCGCGCGCACACCGCCCGCGGTAGTCGCTGCGGCGCAGCGTGCCAACAGCATGCGACAGCATGCAATGGCGCTGCTCAAGCAATTGACGAGCCAGCCTGCCCGTCAGCCGCAACAGCAGCTATTCTCGCGCTCGGCGACGCCACTCGCACCCGCGGCTGCGGACCGCGACAACCGCACGCAATCGTCGGCGCCATCGAAGCGGCCTCCCGTCGGCGGCGCGCCCGCTCCCCCAGTCGCTGTGCCGCCAGCTGCGATGCGCTCAGCTCACCCAGAGAGTCGTGGCGCATCGTACCGCCACGACGAGTACGCGTACGCTCAGGAGTGCGATGACGAAGCGTACGATTGCGACGAGGCGTATGGCGATGAGCACGAGGCTCCCTACGAGGAGGAAGAGCCGCCGCCGCCGCCGAAGCAGCAGGCGAAGGCACCGCAGCGGCCTCCGCAGCAGCCTAAGAAGCCGCCACCGATGGAGTATGAGGAAGAGGAGCCACCGCCACCGCCGCAGGCGAAGGCACCGCAGCGGCCTCCGCAGCAGCCTAAGAAGCCGCCACCGATGGAGTATGAGGAAGAGGAGCCACCGCCGCAGGCGAAGGCACCGCAGCGGCCTCCGCAGAAGCAGCCTAAGAAGCCGCCACCGATGGAGTATGAGGAAGAGGAGCCACCGCCACCGCCGCAGGCGAAGGCGCCGCAGCGGCCGCCTCAGCAGCCTCGCAAGCCGTCGCCGCCGCCCAAGCAGCCTAGCCCGAGGGCAGATGAGGATGAGTTCCCTCCGCCGCCAGCTCAATACCCGACAGGCGACCTCGGAGAGGATGCCTTCGTGGACGAGGAAGAGATGCGACAGCAGCAGGCGCAGTGCGACATCTGCGGGCGCAACTTCAACGCCGACCGGCTCGAGCGCCACCGAGCCATCTGCATCAAGCAGAGCACGAAGAAGCGAAAGGTCTTCGGAGAGTCAGCCGAGCGCATGAAGCTCCAGGAGAAGCTTGCCGAGGAGCATGCCAAGGAGCTCGAGGCCAAAGCGGCCAAAAAGGCGCTCTGGAAGCAGCAGTCGGAAAAGTTCCAGAACGCGATGAAGGCCGCGCGTGCCGTCCAGAATGGCGAAGCGCCGCCTGTGCTTGAACCCGAGGAAGATTCTCGCGTCCAGTGCCCCCACTGCGGGCGCAAGTTCGAGGCCTTAGTGGCCGAGCGCCACATCCCCAAGTGCGCGCAGACCAAGGCAAAGCCGAATGCCGTGGGCACGCCGATGAAACGTCAGAGTACGAGCAAGAACCTGCCGGGCATCGGCGGTCCCGCGCCTCCGCCTCCGCCCCCGAAGAAAGAGAAGGCCGCAGAGGCGACGCCGGAGAAGGTGAAGGAGAAGGAGCCGCAGCTCAACCCTCGCCAGATCCTCGAGGCGAAAAAGGCGGCGGAGAAGGCGGCGGAGATGGCGTCACCTGCAAAGAAGACGGCCAAGAAGGCGCCGCCGCGTAAAGCCTCGCCGCTCGGCCGCTGAGGCTTTGAGCGCGATGCGATGCTGAGCCGTGAGCTCCTCGGATGTCAAATGAGCTCGAGATGTGCATGTCTTCATCATTGGAGTAGTTTTTGTGGCGGCGGCGCGCGGGTCGGCGTCGGGTTGCGCCTTCGTGCCTATGCATGCGTCCTGAAGAGGTCGGCAGTCGCCAGCTGGTCGCATGTATAGCCCTGTGTCGCGCGTGCGTGTGTTTTTTCCGCACGGCGCCCCCCGCCGGCCCCCGGCCGGCCGCGAGCGTATAGGCGCCGTAAAAGGCGTACGACGGTCCGGGGGCCCGGATTTTTTAATACGTTCAACGTTGACCGGCCCGTGTGCGCGCGCGGCGGCGACCGGCGTGGGCGCGGTGCAGCGGGGCTTGACGCGGGCGGAGGTGACAGGACACAGGTGTGCGGCCCCGGCCGGTGCGACGTGCGTGTCCAATAGGCAACGCTCACGATTCGGTAGGATGCGTCGATTGGATGCGGGGGCCGGGGGCGCCCCGCCTGACCTGTCGAGAACGTCACGCGACGTCGGACGACCAGACCGTTCATCACACACCCTCCGTTTGCCGTTGATGGCCCCGCGGGCAGTCGGCAGTGGTACACCATTGCTTCCCCCACTCTCCTATACACGACCCACGTCCGGCCAGCGCCACAAGTCCAGGTGTGTCCGCGCGTCGCGTCGGTCCCATTCCTTTCAGCGCCCATCTGGCAGTGGCAGTGCACACACACTGCTGGCCCTCACTCATCCATGCGACTGCGACTCGTCCTTCCCAGTCTCGCCCTCATAGGCATTGGACTTGTGCTTGGGTGTGAAGCTGAAGCCCTTGGGCACTGGTCCAAGGAGTAGCTCCGTAATCTTCACCCAGTCCGAGCTCTCCCGGGAAGCCATCAGAGTCTCCAAGTCATTACGCCCGCGGAAGGCCGGCGGCCGGTCTTGAATACGCGCGGGAAGGCGCTCCAAGAGCCCGACAGGCACGTACCGGTAGAGGAACGAGAGCCACTCAAGCAGGAACTTGCGCACGTTCGCCACGCCCTTGTCGTCCGTACCCCAGTGTTCGAGGCCGTAGCGTGTGAACGTCTTCAGGATGTCGAGACGCTCAGAGGCTGAGATGTCCCAGTGGCGTCGCTCCTTAATCTCAGTGAACAGCCATGGCTTGATCAGTGCGCCACGAGCCACCATGACCGCGGAGACCTGCCCGCCGCCATCCTGGCCCTCCCACGCCGACACCGCGTCCTCGAAGCTGAACACGTCGCCGTTGCCCGTGAACGCGAAAAAGTTAGGCGCTGCGGCCGCGCGGGCGGCCGCCTCGGCCGCGTTTGCCTCGGCATCCTCCTCGGAGGCGGCTTTGGCCGCCGCGGCCACCTCGGCAGCCGCGTCGGCCGATTGGCTGGCTGACCACTCGGTGACAGCAAGCTGCTTGCGGCAGTCGGCCGCGATATCGGCGCAGCGGCGGATGAAGCCCCAGTCCGCATTCTTCGTGTAGCGTTGCTGGCGCGTGCGCCCGTGCAACGTCACCGCCGAGGCGCCCCATCCAGGGAGACGCGGGATCAGCTTGTGCGCGTTCGGGCAGTCGTTGTCATACCCGATTCGCATCTTGACCGTGAGAGGGCAGTTGAGAATACTCGACATGCTGCGCACCACCATCTGGACGCGCCCCGCGCGCTGCGCCAGCGACGCCCCCATCCCCTTGTTACACACGGAGTCGATCGGGCAGCCCATGTTGATGTCCACAAAGTCGAGAGTGCAATGCTCGTTGAGGAGCTGCGCCACGCGCCCCATGTGCTGCGCGTGGTTGCCCGCGATCTGCACGCCAAAGAGATCTTCGCACGGGTGTCTACGAAGGAGTGCCCATTCCGAGGGAGATCCCTGGAGAAGGCTGGTCGCGAGCGCCATCTCGCCGCAAGTGATGTCGACGCCAAAGTCCTTGCACACGCGGCGGAAGGGTAGGTTACCCACGGTCGTGAGCGGCGCCAGGTACAGCTTGCCCCCAAAGTCCAGACGCTGTGCGCGTCGAGACGGAGGCGCGTGAGGGGTGACGCGTCAGAGATGCATCGGAGATTTGTCAGAGTCACCAGTAAGCGGACAAGGGGATGCGGAGAGGGAGGCGACGGGTCGGGCGGGCGAGGATCCCATCGAGATCGAGATCGAGATCGACGTACCTTGCGCGGCCTGATCGAGACGTCATGAGCTCCATTCGCCAGTCGGTCACGATACGCTGCCATCGCGGCGTTGGCTGCCGCGGCGCTGCTGCTGCCGCCCGGGTCCCTCTCCGTCTCCTCCACAGCCACATCCTCTGCAGCCATGTCTGCTTCCGCTGCTTCCTCCACAGCTGGCGCCGCATGCGCGGCTTTCAAGCGTGCGCACCGTTCCTCATCGTCCTGCTCGTCGGCCGCGCCCTTAGTGCCCTGCTGCAGATGCTCATTCTTGCTGTTCACGTCATCGACGATTGCCGCCGCAATTCGATCGGTGGTCGCAAAGTCGTACTTGTTCTGCCGCAACTGCTTCGTGATCTCGAACGAGACGAAATTCATCTCCTCATATGGAGGCGTTTCGACAGGCTTGCGCAGGCTAAGACCGCTCGGGTCCTGCAGATGGGAGCGGCCGAAGCGGCAAGTGACGCCGAACCGGCAATCGCCACGGAGCGTCCAAATCGGGCACTCCTCACCGAGGTCCTCGGGCCGTTGCGCAAAGTAGGCAGCGATGTCATGGCTGTAGCGGCACGCGTTGCCGTATCCGCAAGCCGACGTTTGCACGAAGGCAGAGCACATCTTCATACCCTCTTCGGGCTGTTCGTGCTTGAAGGGCTTGCGATGCTTGTTCATGCCACGCTGCCGTTTGTGTGGATTGCTGTCCTGAGTATCTGCATCAGCGCTCGGCCGCTCGTGTGTCGGCTTCTCGCCACTCGGGGCGGACGATTCGAGTTCGTGGGAGGTTGCACGCGGTACAAACGGCGCGGCGGCAGCTGGCGGCGGAGCCAAGTACTCGGCCTTGATGGGTGCGACGCCAGAAGCCAGTTGGCTTGTCATTGCTCGACCTTTTTGTTCACGATGTGCCACACTACAGGTGCTCCGGCGGCGTCCACGCAGAGGGCGTCGTCGTCGCCTCTCGGGGCTTCATGGATCTCGCCAGGGCTGCAGACACGCCAACTCTTGGGTCCTCTGTACAAGTTTGGAGTACCGGTACGGGTTCGCTGGGGGCGGCCTCTTCTGAATCGGCCGCGGGGAGCGGTCGGCTCCGGGCCTGCGGCTCTTGAGTCGGCCGCGGCTTCGGTCGTCGCGCTGACGTGCGGGGTGTGTGTTGTTGGTGGGTTTGGATCATTGGATGGTTGTGAGGTTCGTCTGTGTGGTCCGTGTGCCTTTGTGCGTCCGCGTGTCCCGTGTGTCCCGTGTGTGTCCCGGCTCCCCCCGGTGTCTTTTTACCGGTATGGGTGTTGGTCGGCCCCTTCCCGACCGAGGCTCCGACCGAGACTAAGGTCGCCCTCGCCCTAACAAGGACGCACACAAAGGGTTCAAACGCATAAACGCAAAGCCAACACAACTTTACTGAGTACTCACTCGCTCGGGCTACTCAAATTCACAACGAGCGACCTTTCCCACTCAGCCCCGACCGACCGACCGACTCGGTAGGGATTTTCACCCGCGGCAAACTTGGGTCGGCGGGTGACAGGCAGCGACACAAAAGATAAAAGCAATTTGGAGAAAAGTTGGCTGCAGCGCGGCCAGGACGAAGGCCAGGAGCTTCTAGGAGCCGCGTGCCACCGTGCCATAACGCGCAAATCCAATTCACATTATATTAGTGAACGTAAGCCGCTTCATCGCTTGAGCCCTGGCCTCGACAACTCGACAGGAAACTCGACAGGAACTCGACAGGCTACTCGACAGAATAGCTCTTGATAGCTCGACAGCTACTTGACAGACCTCGACAGACCTCGACAGAAACCCCCCTGACTACATGTGCCGGCGGCGTCAAGTGTCAAGCTCGACAGCTCGACAGCTCGACAGACATCGACAGACCTCGACAGGCCTTGACACGAGGTCTGAGACTGGGTAAAGCCGGGTTACAAGAGCCCCACTCTTTCAAGGTGAAGGTTGATGGACCCACTCGTGGTCAACTACACAACTTTGTGGCTAGATGATGGATGTTCTGGTGGACCTTTCGTTCCACGTTCGTGCACTTATTCGTGCTCTTTTCAACCTAATTCTCCTCAGAATTGCATTAAGGTTGCATTTTCTGGTCTTGAAACCAGTGGCTAGGTAGGGGTTTAGGGTGGGTATTACAAAAATAACAGTAAAGAAACCTGTGCCTATGTAGGGGTTAGGGGTCAGGGGTTAGGTTGTGTCGATAGGTTGTGACGTCCTGTCTCCGAGTTCTTTATCCGTTTGACCTTGTAGTTTGGTTGGTGGTTTATGTGTGGGTCCTCTAGGCCTACTGCTGTGAGAGTCAGAGTGCTTCATGCAAAATAGCAAAGCTACATGCCATTCTCGAGCTCGACAGCACACTCGACATAACTCGACAGCCTCGACATAGAAACTCGACAGCCCTCGACAGCCCTCGACAGCAACTCGACGCGCCGCCACATGGAGTCAGCCTCGACAGGCTCGACAGGAACTCGACAGGCTCGACAGGCAAGGCCTCGACAACGGCCTCGACGGAGCCTCGACAGCTCGACAGCTCGACAGCCAGGGCTCAGCCAGCTACACCTCGTGCGGCCGGCGCGGCGCCCGGCGCGGCGTGTGCGGCGGTCCGGCTTCCAATCACCAATGGTCGCTTCGCGTCCGGAGCGCGCCAATTTGGAGCGCGCGTACCGCGTTAAACTGGGTTTTAATCGTTCCGTTTAAGATATAACTATCGCGTAGTCCACCGGCGGAAATAACTTCGTAATTGTCGCGGTACGAGGAGCGGACAACGCCAAGTCAACAGGTACGTGGTCGTACACGCACATGTGGACGTGCGGTGGCCTGCCCCGGACGGGCCGTGACTGCGACCGAAGACAATCTAGATGCACATACCTGAGCGGACCCGCGCGCTCGCGCCTAAGTGCATGCATGATGCATCGCATGTTCGCATGCTGGGCTGGGACAGGAGTGGACACCTGAGGAGACACAGGTCTCACGCGTTAACCCTCTTTAGCTCCCTGCGGACGTCCACGCCGTCTCGAAAGCCTTGACAGCGTCGAGGAACCCTTGGGGCGCGCACTTGCGATACGCGTCTTGCTGCCACTCGTTGAGGAAGCCCGCGATACGCCCGTGGTCAATCGGCGGGATCGAGCGGCGGTTCCCTTGCGCCTCAAGCACGCGCGCAATCGCCTTGAGTATGGCCGTCCAGTCGGCCACCGTTGCGACGTGCGACAGCACGAACTTCACATCGTCCGCGCTGTGGAGGCCCGTTTCGCGAGGATCGCTCATGCCGACCTTATCAGTCGGCCAGACGTACCAGGCCCAGTGCGAGTGCTTGCTCCACGACTCCGGCGAAGCTTTATGCAGTCCACTCAGGATGCCGCGCAGGGTGTCCTGCTGTGCACGCACGAGAGCGCGAGCAGACCCCGAGGGTTGCCCCGAACCATGCGCACTCGTCGAGTCGGTTGTGAGGCGTGCAAGGCGCTGCTCGACCTCTGAGGTAGGAAAGCTGCTCTGGCGAGTTGGCACAATGCTCTTCCGATCCAGTTCAAAAGGGTTTGGAGCTCCATTTGAACTGGATCGCCGCGGTGCCAAAGTACTGGATCCGCGAAGGAAGTCACCGACTGCAGAAGGTTCGACTGCCTGTGAAGTGCATAGCTTCGAAGCGTGCGTGGTCGCCATGGCCCGCGAGGCACCACCACTCTGGATGAGCTTGTGCGTCGCCGTCGGCTGCCTTGGCGGCAAGTCACGGGCCCAGTTCGCATCGACGCGTGAACCATAGTGTACGAGCACCACATCGAGCGGCCGGCCCTGGTACAGATCGAGCGCATGAGAGATCGCATCGCGGATCCATTCGTACCGGTTGCCGAAGACGCCGCCGCCGAGGGTTGTTAGGTAGCACTTGACGCGCGCGCCTCCAGCTTCCAAGGAGCGTACAGCTCCGACGGCGAGCGTGGCCTCGTACGCAGCGCGTAGCACGAGACGCGCAAAGGGCTCCCAGTCGCCCTCTGGCGGCCCGCTCGCGTAGGCGCAGGGCAGCGCGGACGCGTACACTTGGCACACGCGGTGCTCGAGAGGCGGCGCCACCGAGGTCTCCCAGTGCACGCCGACGCGCAGCGCGGCCTCGGCCTGCTTGACCAGGTTGGGCTCCGTCCTGAGGCGTGCGGCGAGCTTGGTCAACGAGTCGCGCCCCACCGGCATCGCGTAGCCGTTTTGCATGACCCAGTAGCGCCCGTCGTCGTTGCCGACGGCCACGCCCACCGCCTTCAGGTTGTCAATCTGCACGGGGTGCTGCCCTGTGTTGCCCTCGTGCTGCACGAGGTAGTTGCGATACACGGTCGCGGCCGGGCACGCGAGCGCACACGCGGGGCCCTGGGTTTTGTCGTTGACATAGATGCCAACGCCAGCAGCGGGCGACACGCTGGGGCTCATCATCTCGAGGCAGTTGAACTGGCTGGCCGCCTGGAAGACTGCACCGGCATTACTCGGCTCGTAGTGTAGCGGTCCGACACCCGCCGGCGCGGCAAGGTGCGCGAAACTAAGGCCAGCCGACGGCGCCACCGCACCCTGTGCGGCGGCCAGCTTGCTGCGCAGTTCGGCGACAGACGGGCACTCGAAACGCCCAACGAACTGCCTTGGAAACTGCGGAGCGGTCCTGCACACGAGCGTATCGCCATCCATCTGGAAGTGGTTTACGTTGTCTCCCCACGTGCTGCTCTCGTCGAAGCCGAAGAGGTCACGGAACCACGCTGGCCTCCTGTGCTGCATCCGGAAATGAGAGGAGCACGGCGGGACACGGGCGCCGCGTGGGCGCTTTTTATTTTCCGCGTCTTAGCAAGTTGGACGGGGATCCGAAAGTTGGAACCGGTAAAATGACTCCGGGGGGAGCCGGGGGTGACGGTAAGTTCATTTACATGTACCGGTCAGTTTACGTATGAAAAAAAGGGGGGGCGACAACGAACTATTCTGCTACGCACAAGGGCGTTCGAGCGAAAGCTGCGCGTTCCCAAATATGGAGACGAGAACACGAGACTGACAGACCCGCGCATTGCGACGTGACACGACCTTGACATCTATCATAGACAGAATGCACGTGATGCCGGAGCCAAGCTCAAACGGGCCGCGCCACGCCGATGAATCACTCGAAATTGCAACGCTGCCCGACGGGCAGAAAGTGGTCGTGCAGAAGGCCCGTCCGTTCCTCGCGGTGCTCCCGCTCTCCGATCAGACAAAAGCTTTGGACGGCCACGTGCTCATGATGCCTGTGCAGCTCTCGTACCGGACGATGTCGACTTTACTCGCCCAAACAACCGTCACCACACCCTTCATGACAGCGGCCAAAGCGCGTCAGCTGAGTGAAGCGATGGAGGCTCTGGTTCATTCGGGTCAGCTACGTGTCTCACAAACGCCCGATGGGCTGACTGTGGGCTACCTACCGGGCTGCGAGCCTCCCAAAGTCGGGGAGCGCGTGGTACCGCCTGCACTGCGTTGCGACGACAAACAGGTGCTTGAATTCCAGGAAGCAACTCGCGCCGCAGTGCGCAAGCAGATCGATGATGACATGCTAGTGCCCCAGGTCGCGACACCGATGGCTGATCTCGGCGCCGACGAGCCGGTATACCCACCACTGACACTGACACCGCCGCCTGCGTCGCCACCTGTAATACCAGAGAGTAAAACCCAGCAGCCCCTGGTAATTGAGGACCACATCGAGATGAATGCTGCACCGGAGGCCGAACTTGCCGAGGCAGAGGCGCACCATCAGTACGCGAGCCAAGCGGCCGAGGAGGGCCCCCAACAAGCCGCGCAGCAGGCCGCGCCGCAGCGAATGCACGGGTATCGATGCGGGTGCTGCGGCCTGCCGAAGAAGGGACACGCCTGCCTCGCCGGCGCCACCGATGCTACCGCACCCTCCGTGTCGGCAGAGGCGAGGGACCACCCGCGTCCACGGGGCGCTGCGCCCAAGGGGAACTGCGGCAAGCGGAAGCGGCCCGGCGTCTACGGTCCGGCCTTGGTGGCACTGAAGCACGCGGCTCAAGGTATTGAGGCCGCGCAGATTGAGGCGAGACTGAAGATGTCTGCTCACGAGGCAGAGACCGAGATGAACAGGCAGCAGCAGCAGCAGCAAGAGCAGCAGCAGCAGCAGCAGCAGCAGCAGCAGCAGCAGGCTGCTTCTGCGGGTAACGGCGAGCAGCCATCTCTGTCGCAACCGCAAGCGACGCGCCAGCTGACATGGCAAGAGCACCTGGTGACTTGGCAGATCCAGGCGATGCAGTATACATCTGGTGCGTACACACAAGCTCGCCACCCCCCTCCTCTCTCTCTGTGCGTGTGTGTCCCCTTCTGTGGGCACGTATCCGTCCGAACCTTGGTCGCGCTTTCGCGGTTCGTCTATGCATTCTCCATGCGTGGCGTTGCCCTCCCCGCTCCCGCAGGTGCAGTTGTCGGGGGACAGGTGCGCCACTGGGATGCTCAACGAGGAGTCTTTGAGCTCGCCTTCGACAACGGCTCTGTCGAGCTCGCATACCTGCCACAGCCCTCAGTCAACATCGTCGACGCTCGCGGGACGGTCCTAAACTGGGAGACGTTCTTCCTGTACTGCCGCTCCGTTGGCATGTGCGCGGCTACGCGAAGTCCCAACCCAGAACAAACCGTGTTCCGGCCGTGACTCTCAACCTGTGTGTGATTCTGTGATACCCACTCTCGCTTTCTGGCAGTTTCGCGCCCTTCTGATGTGGGCTTCGTTGTCGGGAACGCAACTCATCGCTCGAATCTCCATTGGAGGCGAGTGCCCTACATGGCGCCAAACATGGCCAAATATGGGACCAAGAGATAGGTAGTGGCCCGCGCTGAGCTTACCGGTGCCATGTGTGGTGTCGCGTGAAAGTGTCTCGTGCGTATGGCTGCCCACTTGGTGTTCCTTAACGAGCATGGTATCATGCTGCTTCAACCAGGCATCGCCTACACATTCGGACGCAGTAACATTCAGGGGCAAGAGGGCCTCAAGGGCGTCTCCAAGATCCATATGACCGTGCGCAGTTCAGTAGACGGCCGATATGAGGTCGAGGATGCCGGGTCCCGGAACGGCACATTCGTCAACGGCGAGCGCCTTGAAGAGTCGCGTCTACTCATGTGCGTGGTTTGAGTCTGCCTCGAGCCTATATTCGGCTCAACTGACTGTTCCTTGCCTGCTTCGCCCTGCCTTCGCCACTGTTAAGGTGACACGTTCGTTCCTTAATCGCAGGTCGGGCGATCGCATTGCCATCGGCAGAGGCAACGCACGCACGGGCTTCACTTTCCACCATGGCACGCCCGACACAAGCGCGACTGCGGCACTCGCGCCACCGATGCCGCCGCCGGCGGTTCTTGCGGCTTGGTCCGCTGGGCCCGAGCCGTCGCAGCTGGAGGCCGCCGAGGTGGCCCTGAGCGCGTTCAAGGTGTCCTTCCATGAGCAGCACGGGCGCGAGCCGGTATACGCGGAGCTGAAGCTCGAGCGTATTTATCGTGACTGGCGGCGCATCCATCGGGCAGCCAAGCGCATGGCGGCGCTGACGGGTGGCAAGCCCGTCACGTCGTTGGAGGCGAAGCCAACGGCTGAGAGCGCGGCCGAACGCCGAAGCTGCATCTCCGTGGTCAAGGTACATGTAGACACCGCCGATAGTGCGGGTGAGATGGGTCTGTCGGACGGCGCAGCCACCAAGGAGGCAGAAGGGGACGATGGGGGCGAGGGGGACGGTGGCGAAGAGGACGAAGGGAGCGAGGGGGACGGTGGCGAAGAGGTGACCGATGGGCTCGCACTGGCGGAGGGCACGCAGCCGGTCGCGATGCCGGCGCAGGCGCGCTGGCGCTTCAACCAGAACCCCACGCGCGCTGTCCAGTGGATCGTTCGCGGCGAGGGCGGCGACGGCGCGCTGAGCGGCTTCGGGCACGCCGAGATCGCGCCCGAGATTGCGCGGTGGCTCCTAACGGAAGAAGGGCTGTTAACGAGCAAAGTCGGCGAGTTCCTCGGCGGCGCCGCCGACCTCAACCGCGACGTGCTCGCGGCATACATCGGCACGCTCACCCCCTACTTTAGCGGCGCGACGCTCGACACGGCGCTCCGCTACTTCGTCTCGCTCTTCAAGCTGCCTGGCGAGGCGCAGATGATTGATCGGATCCTGAAGGCGTTCGCAGAGGCGTGGGCACAGAGCAACCCTGAAGGCGGCGGCATGAACGCTGAGGTGGCGTATGTGCTCTCGTTCTCTCTGATCATGCTCAACACCGACCTTCATAACCCGCAAGTGACGCAAAAGATGACCCTAGAGCAGTGGATCACAAACAACCGCGGCATCGGCCTCGACGGCAAGGACCTCGAGCGAGCACTGCTCGAGAACCTCTATCACGCGGTGCATGCAGATGAGATCCGCATCGAGCAGCGCGAGTACGTCCACGGCGCTTCCATCCGCAGAATTCCTCTGATTGCATCTGATTGATTGCATCCGATTGCATCCGATTGCCTTGTGGTCATCAGGTACATCCGCGGCGCTGTGCGCGAGGGCTGGCTCACCAAGCAGGGCGGGCGCATCAAGACATGGAAGCGCAGATGGGTGGTGCTCGCAGCGGGCGGCGTCCTCTACTATTTTGACAACAAGAGGGCGGCCGCGCCCAAGGGTGTGGTGCCCCTCGAGGACATTGTGGTGCGCTCGTCAGTGGAGCGCTCCTTTGCTTTCAGCCTCTCACATTCGGAGGCTGAGGGCGGGCGCATCAAGTCGGCAAAGGCTCTTAAGAGCGGCTCGTCGAGCGGTTCGCTCATCCAAGGACGCCACGCCACATTTGTGTTCGCCGCCGAGTCGGACGCGGAACGGCAGCGATGGATCCGTGCCCTCAAAAAAGAGGCGCGCACATCGAGCATGTGCGACAAATTAGAAATTCACGCGTGAAATTGGGTCGTGCTTTTCGACCTTTGGAAGGATGGGACGACTCTGTTCTGACGCGGTTGGCTCAGGCGGCGTAACACCAGGTGCGCCAGCCTTCGAAATCTACTCCTCGGCCGCCTGCCCGCCTCGTAGGGAGAAATGCAGCGCCCCTCCACACGCGCTCAGCCGCGCAACTGCGACCTGGTTCACGACGCATACAAATGTGGCTAATAGGGGCAGTTTCTATCACTTAATTGCTTGCTTCATTGACCGATTTGTTTTTCCCCTTTTTGGTCTCTATCGCTTTCCTTTTTGGGACAGTGTGGTTCGCCGCTCGCGGAGGCGCCGCCAACGATGAGACGCCGTCGTTCAACATGGTAGGCGCAGGTTCGACGAAGGTTCAGGCCCAGGGTCATGGACAGGATCAGGTACATGCACATGAACAGGGTCGGGCATAGGCACAAGGACAGGGACAGGCACAGGGACAGGCACAGGGACAGGGACAGGGACAGGGACAGGCACAGGGATAGGAGCTATTCCAAAACGGCGATGCGTCATGTCCCTCGAATGCAGCTCGCATGCAGGTCGCTCATGCTGCTGACCTGCCTGGCGGTGACTGCATCCGACTCTGGCCATCTATTTGGTGGTCAAGAGCACCACGAGGACCGCGGCGGCCGCAGCATCGACCATGAGCGGGTTGGACCAAGACGAGGCTCCGGTGGCGACAAGAAGCTAAGCATTCCGCGGTTCGATAACGTCACCACCGTCGATTCATGGCTCAACGGTGCCAAGAAGGGCTTCTGTGGGCACACGATCGCCGGATCGCTTCATGAGTGTCGAACATCTGGGCGTGGGTCTATTGGCCTCTCCATGCAAGCGGCACGCTCCCTCCGAAGTGCCGTGCGCGTGTGTCTGAATGAATGCGCCAAGTGTGAACGCTGCAACTACATCACCGTCAATCCCGAAGTACGCGACTGCTCTTGGTACGCTACGTGTAACATGGATCGTCTTCTGACCGATTATAATGGGTTCCTCTCAGCGCCAGTCGTCACACTGCGCCACGTTGCTACGCGTACATCACGCGGGCCCGCATCTGCCGTCGTCATCCCAAAGCCCCAGGAAGTGGTCCTTTTCATGCATATGGAGAAGACAGCGGGCACCGTCGCGCGGTCATGGTTTGAGCAGCACAGATGGAACTTGACGAACTACTGTGCGAGGATGCCAGCCGTGAAAGGCGAACTGATCGAGTTGCTCAAGGCTAACCGCAAGCGCATCTTTGTGGAGCATCACTGCGGCCTCGATTGGTAAGCGCACACGCGCCCACAGCTCGCGTCCGTCTGCAACCCGTTCACAGTATCAAGTTGCCCTCCCCCTTCGTCTGCTCGTATCTCAGGGGCGCGCCCCGACAACTGCTGAATACCATCAGGGAGTACGAAGCTGTCTCAGGCCGCAACGTGCGCTTCCGATCTTTCACACTTCTTCGGTCACCGCTCGTTCTCGCGCATTCTCAATTCAACTATTGGCACCATGCTTCCGCGGTGCCTCGTCAACTCTACTATCAGCTCTCGCCCGAGATGCTCTTATTCCAAGACACCCTCAAGCTGATCGACGCTCAGGGACCTGTTTGCAGGGACTCGGTTCCTGGGGCAACGGCTGGTGGCATGTTTCTCAGTTTACCTCTCGAGAAGAGCGGGAATGACAACGTTTGCTCCGCAGAGCCATGGAAATCGATCTGTCGACAGTTGATGCTCGCTCTGGTGACATCCAAGGACATGCGTCAACAGCAAGGATGGTTTCATTTGGAAGCAGGTTTCCTCGGTCACAACGCCAAGCTGCTCGCGGCAAACGATGTGAGCGTCACAGCGCCACTGAAGGCGTCGTCATCGCGTTGGTCGTGCTCCAATCAGACGTGGGCTGCCGACCTCGACAAGGTGGCCAAATCTGTGGCTGCAGTAGCGCCGGACGCCCCATACGCTGAGCTTGAAGCCGCCCTGGCCGGTATGTGCGCTGCGCAGCGGCTCAAGGTGTTGCAGATCTCTGGATGCTTAGTCGATCGTGCGAGGCGTGTTGAACAGATGATGCTCAAGATGGGCTGCGACGGCGTCATCCGACAGGCGTTTGATCGTCTCGATCAGCTCAGCCATGTGATGTTTATTGACGCGACCCAGTTTGCATTGGAGCATGCATTTGAAATGGCAGCACGCGGAGTGATCCAGAGAGATGCGATCACTCCGCAAACCAAGCCAGGTTATGTTCCGAGCAAGCGTTTTCGGACCAACCTCGGCTTTGGCCATGTTCCGTTCATACAGAGCGAAATCGAGCCATTCAATCGATGCTCGCATCGCTTCTGTGCGTACCATTTTGAACCCGCGCCTCACGCAATGAAAGCTGACTTCCCCTGCCTGTTCTGTGCGTGCAGATGGGGAGGCATTTGCCAGATACACCGCGCGCGTTCCGCACTTTCAGGTGTTGCGCGAGTTGGAGTTGATGAAGTCGCCGATCAATCGCCATGTCCTTGAGGTCAACCAACTTAATGCAGCAACTTAATGGATATCCGTAATGCAGCAACATAATGGATAATGCAGAGCCCGCTGCGAGAAAAGGAGTAACAAAATTAAAACTACTCCACGGATACATGCATACCATCTACGTGTCGCGTGTCGATGTCCACGGTCGGGTAACGTCTCGACCTCTATCCGCCCACACAGCCACACAGGCACACACGCACGGTTTTCGTAACCGCGCGCGGCGTTTGCGTTCGTCGTCGGATCTACGCGCTACGTAGATGCATCTCGCTACAACGTGTACGAGGTAGGTCCTCGGGTAAGATCCGGGGACCGCGGATGAACGCGGAAGTCCAAGTCGGTAATAACGTCCGGGGCGGAGTGTCCCTCGCGGCTCGGGTCCGCGCGCGCCCCACGTTGCACCAGTTTTGCGGGATTGCGCGCGGCATTCGCGTCGCACCCGCCGCCCCGCACGCCCCAGGCGGCGGCGCGCCCCCGCCCCGCGGCAGTGGTACCGTACCTGTCGTTGTGAGCACAGTGTACGCTCGGGCTACGGCGCCACACGAGCGCCTAACACGAACCGGAGACACCGGGACCTCAAACGAGGCACACTCCACGCACATGACACCACATCAGAGTCGAGTACACTCCACACAACTGACTAAATTTTCACTCCTCCTCTTCCTCACCCTCCTCCCCCTCCCCCTCCTCCTCGGCTTGGCGGATGCCTTCGTCCGAAAAGTCGAGCAGCATGATGCGATCGTTCGTGCCGTCGGCGAGCAGCCACGTAGGCGCAATCTGCACGGAGCCCAGGTAGGCAGTGAAGCCTTGGAGAGCAAAACGCATCTTGCCGCTCTCCGCCTCCCACACGCGCACCGTGCCGTCGCGCGCGCCGGTCACAACCTTCTCGCCGTCGCCTTGAACGCACACGACGGGCGCGCGGTGACCTAAATAGGTGGTCAGACGACGGTCAGAGTCTCCGTCCTCGTCCAAGCGCCACAGCGATGCCTCGCCATCGGCGGAGCCCGTGAGCAGCTGCGATGCAGTCACTAGGTGCACCGCCGTCGCGGCCGATGAGTGCGCGTCGAAGGCGAACAGTTGGCGCAGCGGCGACAACGTACACAAGACCACGGAGCCGTCAGCTAATCCGACGGCTGCGTAGTTTTCATAGGCCGAGAAGCCGAGGATGGGCGCACGCAGGCTCAAGCTCGCGGCCTCTGCTTGCGCCTCCACGTCATGGCACACGAGCCGCCCGTCCAGTGAGCACGAGTACGCGCGTTTTCCGCCCGTCCAGTGAACCCCACTCACTGATTTGCTGTGCGCCACGCGCAGGACGGGCTGCTCCTGACCCGCGCGCCGGAAGAAGGCGACCCCCGACGAATCGCCAGAGCTCACGTGCTCGCCGTCCCAGTCGATGCACGTGATCTCAGGCCGCTCGTCCTCCTCCACCTCATCGTATGGCTCCCACGAGCTGTGCACCTCACCGGCCGCCAAGTCGATGAGAACCGTGTCGCCCGAGAAGGTGCCGCAAGCAACCACGTCACCGAAGCGCTTGACGCGTCGCACCCAGTCGTCCAGCTCCGCGAGGGTTCGTTGCGCGCAATTCCCACTCCGCCAATTTCCGGCGGCCGCCAGCAAGCTGGCAACGCCATCCGCGCGCTCTCTCTCGCGCGCCTCGTCCATGCGCTGTGCCAGCAACGACATGTCGAACGGATCGGCGCTCAGCGCCATGCGTCGCGTACGTGGATGACGGTGAGGCGAGCAAATAGAGTGTACACCTCTCCATGCCGTGGAGGACGCGGTCAGAAGCGCGAGCACAACCGAGCGCATCCAGCTGGTTGTGTGGTGTGGAGGGTTGTCGAAGACCGCGAGAAAGTCTCCGCTGTGAATGGGGCTGTTTATACTCGCCGCCTAACTTAGGTGTTGAGGAGAGGCGGCCCCGTGGGGAGAGGGTGCAGGGTGCGAAGATCGACGTTTTACGAAAAATCGCGACGAGGCGGGCCTATTAAACCTAAAAAAACTTTTTTAAAGGCGCTGCCTCTATAGTCTATTGACGGGTATTGCTCCTTTCTCGTCAGGGGACGAACCCTCGTCCCCCTTGATTAATGTCTCTTTCGGATAACATGGCCGCGTCGCACCCTGCTCCTGGCGCTCAAAACATCGACATGACGATCGCAACCCCTGGGAAGGACGCCTCCGACCCCAACAACAAGCCGGCACCAAAGCGCGCGCTCTTCTCGTCGCCGCCGGTGGCTACGCACATGACCAATGCAACTACACCTTCAACGACCGAAATTCGCAACACTAGAGAGTCGCACATCGTGATCATTCGCGGCGGCTACACCTTCAGCACGCCCGAGCAGTTCGTCGCGGACATCATCAAGGCGATCGATGCGGATCCGACGCTCGAGTCGCTTCTCAAGTCGAGGCCGCTCGAGATGATGCCGATGGCATTTGCCAAGATCACGACAGGGTCTATCGACGGCACCTCACCACTACTCAAGCACAAGCACCTTGCCTTCATGAAGGAAGGGCTGCAGAACACGCAAGCGATGTTCGTGATCCCCAAGTCCGCCTGCATTGGCGCGCTCGCCACGGTGATCATCGGCTACCTCGACGTCTACCAGCGCATCCACAGCATCACGCAAGGCGATGAATCCGGATAGGCGCCATGGATGAAGTATGTCGCGGGACTCTTCAGCACCGGCACGGACGGCGAGTTCGACATGAGCTTCGAGCGCAGCCTCGACCGCCACAAGGACAAACTGAAATACTACGCGGATGCCATGGCCCTCGGTTTCGCCTCGTGGGCACTACCGCACGTAACCAACGCGCTCATCTCGGCGCTTCGCATCGAGTTCATCTCGGAGGAGGCGGATCTCACTATCAAGAACACTCAGGACAAGCAGTTCACCGAGTTCCGGAAGGATCTCAAGGAGTCTCTCCTTGCGCTTGGGGTCCAAGGACCTGAACGCGATGACGGCTGGGTCGTGTACCCTGTGAACAAGACGGTGGAGGTCACGGCGAAAGGGACGGACCTGCTGCGTCTTCCCGTCGGAGTAAAAATGGAGATGAAGTGGCTCGTTTCAACGGAGGAGCTGCAGTCCACGGTTGACGTATATGTCGCTCCTCAGGCCGGCATCTTCAACATCAAGCGGGGCTTTCGAGAGGGCGGTGACGGACTCGAGGCCGTCCTCACCGAGCTCGGCGACGACGTGTTGATGGTGATCCCGCGCGTCGAGATGGACACGGAAGCTACCGGCCTGCTCAAGCTCATGCTGCGCATCAAGCTTCCTGCCGAGAAGACCATCGAGAAGAAACTGCAGATCCTCTGCAAGGACCCGCGCAATGACGCCGCCGAAGTCAAGGGTGTCCCGACGAAACTAGCGTCAGGAGCCGAGGTGCGCATGATCTGGTCTGGTGACCTCAGCACGGCTCGCGCTCGCAACGGCCTCAATCGCGTCGCAGCGGTCTCGGCAGAGCTCAACAACAAGTCCTCGGAGGAGATGAAGAAGCTCAAGGGCGAGCTCGAGAAGCAGATTAAGGTGAACGCCGACGCGCTTCTGGAGCACGAGACCAAGATCACGGTGTACACGGCACGCATGCAGGAGCTCATGGACAAGCAGGCAATGGTGATCACGGACATGCAGAAGCAGATGGGAGACAATGAGGCTGCGCACGTCAAGGCGCTGTCGGACACCGAGGCGGCGCACGCTAAGGCGTTGGCGGACACCGAGGCGTCGGACATACGCTATGAGGGCATGAGTGGAATGCAGTGCTATGATACAGCCGAGCTCCGATGCTATGGAACGCGGCAGGGCCCTTGGATTAGGCATGCAGGCATAAAGGCGCAGCTATCGACGAG
>Ga0210246_100484_pt1 | contig 36439 bp, 48 predicted proteins | sample ChrtobMetaP3_8mM_FD_155469 | JGI IMG/M metagenome (GOLD analysis project Ga0210246, IMG submission 155469) | Chrysochromulina tobin associated microbial communities from unialgal haptophyte culture, Seattle, Washington, United States - P3_8mM | ecosystem: Host-associated > Algae > Haptophytes >...
CCGCCGCCCTCGCCGCCGCCACCCTCGCAGCCCGGCCGCCGCCCACGCCGCGAGGAATGAGCGTGGTACCGGCCACGTCCTTGGTCCCGAGGTGTTACCAGGACTATCGACAGTCTTCCCTGGCGCCCTGGGGCCGACTATTGGAAGTGTCGCGCCCTCTCCATGCCACACACATCGACCCGTCCCGACAAGCCGCTCGACCCGCCCGCCGTGTGCTGCGGTCGCGAGTTCCGCGTGCGACACGCCCTCGAAGCGCACGAGCGCAGCCACGACGCGTGCGGCGAAGCTGGGTGCACCTTCGCCAGCAGCCGCGCCGTCCTTTGGCTGCACGCGTGGGAGGCGCACGGGTGTCCGCGACCCCACAGCAGGCGCTGCGCACCCTCGCGCTCGACCTCTATGAGCGCGGTCGCCAGGCGGACAAGCCGGACACGTTCCCGCCGCCCTCAACCTCCTGGGGGGTGTCCGACGCGCCAAAGATAGCTCGGTGCCTTCACAGTGGCCGCGCGGTGCCGGCTCACTCCCCTCGTCAAAAGGCGAGGTGTACTAGGGGCGGCTGTACCCGGGCCTGCCCCACCCCTGCGCGCCCACGCCTCGTCCCGAGTCGGTTTTCCTCCCGGCCGCGGCCGTCCTGCACAGCCCTGCCCCACCCCTGCCGCCACGCTTCGGCAGCGCGCCAAAGACCGTGCGTGGCGGCAGCAGCTTGCACGACGAGCTGTGCGCCGGCCGAGCCGGCAACGAGTGCAAGGTTGTCGACGAACTGCCTGCGGAGGCGGTGCCTCTCGAGGTGCGCCTCCCCTTCGTGTGGATTCACGACGCGGCGGAAGCGGGCGCCCTTGGGCCGGCGCTGTGTCGGGCGCCCTTGGGCCGGCGGAGGACGGCGCGGACGATGATGAGTGGTCGCGCGAGGCCGGAGAGCTGCCGCATTTTCATGATGATCGTCGGCGCGACGGGCAGCGGCAAGACGCGGCTGCTTCGCTCGCTCGCCGGGTGCGCGGCCTCGCTCCGCAGCCGGCCGCGCTGGCCGTCGGGCCGCTCGATCCTCGATGGCCTGGGAGCCGACGGCGCGGCGCGCAGCGGGGCGGTCGGCGCCGATGGCGCATGGCCGATGGCGGACGGCGGTGCGGCGGACGGCGGTGCGGCCGCGGTGCGGCGGTGCGGCGAACGCATGGGCGAACGGCGGTGCGGCGACGGCGACGGCGGTGCGGCGACGGCGGTGCGGCGACGGCGGTGCGGCGACGGCGGTGCGGCGACGGCGGTGCGGCGACGGCGGTGCGGCGACGGCGGTACGGCGACGGCGGTACGGCGCGAAGCTCTACTGCGCGGCTACTACTCGCGGGGTCATCGCTCTCACCGCTCAGACACGCTCCTCGTCGGTCCATATCACGGTGCTCCGTTCTTCGCTTCTCGTGTTGCAGCGGCCGCGGCCGCGTTTGGGCACCGGATGGCAAGAGGAAGAGCAGTCCGTACGCGACCCCTGCTAAACCAGTGACTAGTAACGGTTACGGTTTCGACTTTTACGATCACGCACGGCGTTATACGACAAGTCGCCACCTCGCTGCTCTTGTGCTCACCGGAACCGATCGCTCCACACAAATTGCCGACGCTGTGGCGCGCATCAATCATCACCAGTTCGCGCGGCTGGACCACGTGGATAAGTCCACCGCGCTGCCCTTGCGCACGACGACCCCCGCCTGCCACTGCACCGCCGCCGGTGCGTCCGGATGTCGTTGCAGATAGGCCGCGCTGTAGTTGCCTCGCATGTTCACTTGCGGATTGTTCGGGTCCTCCTGGTGTTTGAGCCAGCACTGGGGCCAGCACGTAATCAGCACGTAATCAGCACGTAATCAGCACGCAATCAGCATGCAATCATCATCTGGTGTTTGAGCCAGCACTGGGGCCGATCATCGAGCCCAGTGGCAGTCAGCACGCAATCAGCACTCAACAAGCACGCAATCAACACGCAGTCAGCACGCAATCAACACGCAATCAGCATGCAGTCAGCACGCAATCAGCACGCAATCAGCATGCAATCAGAGAGGTCGCACCTGGCCGGTCATCGCAATCAGCACGCAATCAGCATGCAATCAGAGAGGTCGCACCTGGCCGGTCATCGAGCCCGGTGGCAGCGCCGCGGGCGCATAGCACTTTGGCAGCGGGCAGAAGACGAATACGTTGCATGCAAAGAGGCTTGGCTTCTGAGGCTTCCAATTTAGGCAGCGCTCGCCGCACTCGTCGAGCGTGCGCGTCCGATGCCGATCGCCCCACACGAGCGCGTAGCCGTCAAAGTCCATGTTCGGGTATGCATGCACCACGCGCTCGGCCTGAGCCTCGGCAAGGTGGCAATCAGCACACAATCAGCCTGAAATCAGCCCGCAATCAGCATGCAATCAGCATGCAATCAGAGAGGTCGCACCTGAGCCTCGGCAAGGTGCTTGTCGGCGTCTTGCTTGAGTGTCCACTCGATCGCCTTCTGCACGTCCTCCTGCTTCGTGGCGTTCACGGCCGAGAGCGCAGCGACGGCCTGGGTGCGCGACAAGCCCAGTCTCGTCAATATCGTCAGATGAGTTGCGCGAAAAGCCCGGTGGCAATCAGCGTGCCATCAGCATGTAATCAGCAGGCCATCAGCATGCCATACAATCAGAGAGGTCGCACCTGGGTGCGCGAAAAGCCCGCCTCGATCATGGCCTGAATGAGCGGCGAGCTCTCGGCGACGCGAGGTGCGCCGCCCGGGTCAGTTGCCCCTTTGGCGTCCACCACGCGGGCCGCCGCCGCCGCCGCCGCCGCCGCTGCCGTTGCTGCTGCTGCTGCTCCTGCGCCTGCGGCTGCATGGCTGGGCGAGGGCGACGGCAGCGGCGGTGGCGAGGACAGCGGCGGCGGCGGAGGAGGCGGTGGTGGAGGAGGAGGCGGTGGTGGAGATGCTGCAAATAGCATACGCAGCTGGCGGTGGGTTGGCTGGCCGAGCGCTACGACGACTGGGCCGCCAGCCGCGAACAGCGTGACCGCGATGATGGAGAGAACGCTGAAGGTGAGCCATGGCCGCTTGCAAGACCTGGACGTTGTCTGCAGTCCGTCCTCCACATTGGCAGCGAGGACGTCGAGCAAGGCCGAATTGGCAGCGAGTTCGCCGAGCGAGGCCGACATATGATCGGCGACCGATTTCACAGGAAAACCAAGAAGCCAGGAACGACAAGACTCCAGACTAGAAAGCCACACCTGCATGCATAGCATACCGACGGCACGTCACCGGAACTACACGCACCTAAGAAAACGCGTGTCCGGTGCACAGCATACAACAGGATCCAAATTCCAATCATCAATGTATGTCAATGAGCTCCTATTGACAATTGCCTATTGACGCGTCCAACTGGCCAAGGCACGTCTCCTGACTGGAGCCCTTGTCCCGCTCATCCCCTCGCCGGCTGGAGCTGCGGATCCGCCCTGCGCTGGGTGCTGCTGGCCGCCATTCTCGACGGCCGCCCGAACCGCCATGTGGAGACGATTGAAGAATGGCAGGGCGACGCGAACGGCGTCCTCGACGGGGGAGATGAGCCCGAAAGCCAGCTCAGCGCGCAGCGCGCTCCCGTTCCCTTTGATGTCGACGCTCGTGTTCGGGCTTCGTAGCGTCGCCTCGAGCGCGACCTGTTGCTGCAGGCGCTCGTGGAGCATCGTCCCGTTGATGCCGAGCGCCTTGAAGCGTACGGCGGAATCGTTGAAGAGTCCGGGCGTCTTGCAACCAGACATGCAGGTGTTGCGTGCCCCCGTCTCCGAGAGCGAATCGACGAATGCCGCCACTTCGTCGACGGACCAGTGAGCGAGCGGCGGTAGCATGTGTAGTCTTCTCGTAGCATTTGTCCTCTCTGCCGCGGAGCTTGGGCCGGTGGCTGCCTCGCAAACGCCGTATGCATCGCACATGCATCTGCCACAGGCTCGACAGCACCACGGCGCGACAAAGGACACCTGACATGCCAATTGCATCACGCGCAGCAGCCGACCGGTCGACGGCATTTTTATGGCCTTCATCGTCGACCGTTTTCGTGCAATGGATCTTAATTCACAGGTTGCCGTCATCCGATCGAAACATGCGGGTGCGAGAGCGGAGAAAGAGCCGAATTGTGAGCGGCGAAAACTCATCTGTCTCGTTCACAGCCAATGATCTTAACGAAGCTTTCCATGGGAGAAGTCACTGGAATCCTGGTCCGATGAGACGCCGCCAGCTGGCGCGTGACGCCCGCTCGAGCGCTCCACGTTCTGACGACGACGACGACGAGGACGACTACGAAGAGTGGGTTGCGCTGCCCAATGGCTCTTTTCAGTTCGCATCGGCCGGTGCCTCAGAGAGGCAGCCATCGTCGCTGTCCAGTCCTGGCTCAGCTGGCTCGGGCGCCCTCGCGGCGTACGCCCGAATGTGGGCGGTGTACGTGTGCGTGCCGGCCGTAGATGCAGCACTCCTCGGTGCTCAGGGCGCGGTTGACAGCCGGCCGCTCGGCTATGGTGACCTGGTTCTCCTTCCCGCCGCCGTGCTCGCGGGCCTTTGGCCGACTCCGCGCAACCTTGTCGCGGCGCACCTCTGCAAGCTCCTTCTCTTCGCCGCTCGCCTGCCGTTCGTCTGGGACCACGAGTGGTGGGCGTCTCTGAACGAGGCTGCGCTCGTTGCCGCGTGGCTGCTCTGCCCGCCCCAGCGCTTCTGCTCGGCATTCTGCGCAGCCGCGCGCATGCAACTCATCGTCCTCTACGCGAGCGCGGCATTCTGGAAGCTGAATACGAGCTTCCTCTCGCCGTCGACGTCGTGCGCGACCGTCATCCTGATCCAGCAGCTCGCCGCCTACGCGCCCCGCGGCCTCGCGACGTCCATCGCACCCCTCGTCGGTAAGGCACCCTGCATGCAAGAGAGGGCTCCCTGCATGCAAGTGCCCACCACGGCGCCGCCCCTCCTCCCTCCTGAGCACAGGTGCGGTGGCCCCCGTGCTCGGCCCGAATTGCCCTGATTGCCCTAATTGCCCTAATTGCCCTAATTAGGTGCGGTGGCCCCCGTGCTCGGCCTCGTCGTCGAGTCGCTCATCCCCCTAATTGCCCTGATTGCCCTAATTGCCCTAATTAGGTGCGGTGGCCCCCGTGCTCGGCCTCGTCGTCGAGTCGCTCATCCCCTTGCTGCTCCTCTTCATCCCCACTTTGGGCGTCGCGCTCGCGCTCGCGTTCCACGCTCTCGTCCTCCTCACGCCCGCGCCCAACTACGCGGGCGGCTTCTCGGTGTCGTGTGCATGCCGGCTGCTCCTCGCGCTGCCGGATCTGGAGCAGGCAGGATCTCGCGGCCTAATCCCTGATTGCCCTAATTGCCCTAATTGCCCTAATTGCCCTAATTGCCCTAATCCCGGATCTGGAGCAGGCGGCGAGCGTTCAGCTCTTCTCGCGCGCCGGCGTGATCGCGGGCGCTGTCTCGAGCGCGTTGGTGCCCAGTGCAACCTTCGGGGCGTTCGCTGCCATCGGTGCGGCGCTCATAACGGCGCTCGTGCCTAATTTGGAGCGGATGGCTTTCTTGCCTAATTTGGACCGGGTGGCGCTCCTCCGCGGCCGCATGGCACCCCACCGCATGCAACGGCCCTCACCGCCGCTGGCAGCCGACCCTAATCTGGAAGCAGACCCTAATTTGGGAGCCCGACGGCTGATGCATGCTGCGAGCTACGCGACGGCACTGTACGCCTTCGCGCTGCCGGTGCTCGGGTTGCTGCATATGGGCTCGAGCTCGATGTAACGGCTGCTCCCACTGATTGCCCCTGATTGCCCCTGCGATGGGCTCGAGCTCGATGTAACGGCTGCTGCCACTGATTGCCACTGATTGCCCCTGCGATGGGCTCGAGCTCGATGTAACGGCTGCTGCCACTGATGGCGGAGTGCCACTGATTACGATTGAGTGCTTATTAGTGCCGCTGGCGATACTTTTAGTCCATCTCTCTCCCACTGTGTGCCTCTGATTGCGTCTGATTGCATCTGATTGCCTCTGATTGCCTCTGATTGCCTCTGACTGCCGCGTATGAGTCCATCTCCCTCACACTAATGTCACCGATGGCCTTTCGAGTGCTCACCACGGCGCCTGCGCCCCACAGGAACGCGAACCTGATTGCCTCTGATTGCCTCTGATTGCCTCTGATTGCCTCTGATTGCCTTTCGAGTGCTCACCACGGCGCCTGCGCCCCACAGGTACGCGAACCTGAAGCACTGGGGGGGCAGCAACCATCTCCTCGTCCCGACTGGACTCTTGCAGGTGCCCTCGAGTGCCTCTGAGTGCCACTGAGTGCTGACTGATTGCAATCAATCATTCACAGATTGCTCACTGATTGCTCACTGATTGCTCACTGATTGCTCACTGATTCCACTGATTGCTCACTGATTCCACTGATTGCTCACTGATTGCTGACTGATTCCACTGATTGCTCACTGATGCCCCCCTTGCAGGATTGGTTTGCCAAGAGAGTGCTCCCTGCATGCAAGTGCCCACCACGGCGCCACCCCTCCTCCCTTTTTTGCAGGATTGGTTTGCCGAGTCGGGGGGCGCTCTGGGCGACTGGTTCGGCGGCGGGCTTGTGCGCGTCGAGATGGCGCGAGATATGTCGAGCTCGGCCCAGATTGCGAGGGCGGGCGTTGGGGCTGGCACTGGCGGGCTTGAGTCACTCAACGCGTGGGTGCAGGTGGAGCCATCCCCAGCCGCGTCGGAGCTGCTGCATGCAAGTGCTCACCACGGCGCCTCCGCCTCTTCCCCACAGGTGGAGCCATCCCCAGCCGCGTCGGAGCTGCTGCATGCAAGTGCTCACCACGGCGCCTCCGCCTCTTCCCCACAGGTGGAGCCATCCCCAGCCGCGTCGGAGCTGCTGCGTGCAAGTGCTCACCACGGCGCCTCCGCCTCTTCCCCACAGGTGGAGCCATCCCCAGCCGCGTCGGAGCTGCTGCGAGCTGCCGGGCACAGCGGTACGCTGCGCTGAGTGCGACTGAGTGCACCTGAGTGGTCTGATTGCGTCCGACACAGCGGTACGCTGCTCTGAGTGCACCTGAGTGCGACTGCGTGTTTCTGATTGCGCGTGTCTGATTGCGTCAGAGTGCGTCAGAGTGCGTCTCTCCCCTCTTGATGGCATGCATCATCAGACCTCTCCTCTTGATTGCATGCTTCATCAGCCTGAGTGCGTCCCTCCACAGGCAAGCAACTCTCCGCGTACTACTCACCAGGGCGCATGGCGTCCCTTGATGCCGCGGGCCACTCCGTCTCTATCCCCGCGTGGCCCGTTGCGATGCCCGCCTTCGAGGTGCGCGCATCGGGCGCCCACGACGGCGCGCACCCCTCCAGACTCCCTCCCTCGCCCACGACGGCGCGTAGCCCTCCAGACTCCCTCCCTCGCCCACGACGGCGCGTAGCCCTCCAGACTCCCTCCCTCGCCCACGACGGCGCGTAGCCCTCCAGACTCCCTCCCTCGCCCACGACGGCGCCCCCTCTCCTGAGCTGCGCCATGTCCGCACAGGTGCGGCGCGTGCTCACGACGGCGCGTACCCTGGGCATTCGATTGGAGTTCACACTCACGCGGCTGCCTCCGGCCCTGCGCACGCCTGCCACGTGGCTTGAGTACAAGGGGCGTTCGGTGCAGGTGCGCAGTGACGGGACGTGCGTACCGGTACGGCGCTCTCGGTGGACCCTTGGCCGTTGGGCGCCGTCGTGGGCACCGAAGCGGGCGCCGTTCTGGGCGCGTGGCCGTGTGGAAGATGCATGCACGCCGAGCGAGGCGCAGCTAGCCCAGCCGCCGCCTCGGCTCTTGAGTGCGCTGCTGCTGCCGTACCCAGCGCCGCTGCTCGAGGGTGATGGGGCGGAACTCCACTGCAGTTCTTGAAACCATTCGGGTGCAGTTTACAATTGTATTAGTGCAGATTCCCGGGCGAGAATTTTTCACGTCCTGTGGTTTCATTGAAGATCGTCTCCATCATTCACGCGCCCGCGGCGCGTCGAAGACCCAAACGAGGGATGGCGCCGCACACGCTAGCGCGTCTACTGCCTGCCGGCACGTTGTCGGAATTTCCACCAATACATCCTCCTCCTTGCCACGACAATCGCTCCAACATCCGCGCAGCCTTCTACGCGCGCGGTGCGCACGTCTTCCAGCGGCAAGCGCGAGGACTGCTGCCCTTGAAGGGTGAGGCGCCCGCGGAGCCCAGGACGATGCGCCTAGCGTTGGTCATACCTTGGGTCAAGACTGGTAGCGTACGCTCGTCGTGCGAGACGACCTCACGCTCGTACGAGGCCAAAGCCTTCGGTGCGCCGTGCACGGCTTTTGGTCTGGCGACTCTGCCTCCGTCTTGGCCATTTTGGGTGGCGTCGGCAGCCATGAATGCTGACGTTGCCGACTTTCTTCTCATGCACGGACTCGACTACGACCCGTCCGAGTTCTATGTGCGTGCGGGCTTGCTAGCTCTCCCTCGCAATGTGCGCTCCATCCTAGTGCCTAACATGACGGCGCTGTACCAGCGACGGCTTCGGGTCCGTGTGGAGCTCACGGATGACAAGGTCAAGGATTTCAAGTGCGCCATGCCATGCCATGTGTGCTCTCGAGCCCACGCCGCCATGGCGGCATGGTCTGCCTCCGCATCGCAGACGCTTCGTGTGCTGACCAGCGCGCGGTGCACTCGTTCGGCACAGACCCGTGATCGGCCAGGTCTTTCGGCACTATCTGCAGTCGTACTCGCACTGGGCGTTTGGCGACGTCGACGTGGTCTACGGCAGGCTGAGCCATTTTCTGACGCCGCAAGTGCTCGAGCACGACGTGATCACGTTTCGCACGGACGACCTGTGCTATCCGATGACGAAGACGGTCTGGGCCGGCCAGCTCAGCGTCTTTGCCAACAACAACTGGACGAGGACGCTCTACAGGGCGAGTGCGGCGTGGTCGCGGATCGCGCTCGACCCGAGGTTCCTCTTCTTCGACGAGCGCTTGCTCCCATTCGAGGTGCTGCAGGTCGCGCCCGCACGGGTGGCCCTCGTGGTTGGTCAGCTCACGGATCGAAAGGCGGGACGACGGCCGGTTCCGGCTCACTTGGAGCGACGGATGCTGTGGCTGGCGGACAGCGGCCGCCTCGTCCTGTCGCAGTCTCACGGCACGGCCGGCTCGCCGCGCACACATTGCATCGAGAGCGAGTTTGCGGTAGTGCACCTGAACGTGTACAAGTTCAAGCACTTTGCCGCCACCATCAGCGCGGCTAGCGCGCGGGCCTTTTCGTACAGCGTGAGCGCGGGCATTGTGCCTTTGACCAACACGGCGCTTCCGAAAGATCCCGAAGCACTGGCCATCGTCGAGTCCCTGGCGCGCGGAGAGCGGCTGCCCACGTGCGAGCGTGTACCACCGCATCGTGGTGGAATCTCGAGCGCAACATACGAGGGCGTCATGCCCCAGTGAACACTCAGTGCGTAACTACGGAGTACCGACTTTTGACACAGTTGACCTATCTCTGCGAGTTGGTGTGGATATGGTGTGAACTCGAGTATTCCCGTATAGCACCTACACAGAGTTACCGCGTCGCGCTGACCATCTAAAACTTCGGTGCGGCGCCGCGGTGTCACAAATACGCGTGGGCAAGCAATGCAAGCAAGACAGGAGCTGAGAGCGCCACCAGGATAATTTCGCCGCGCTTGTTGATCTTCAGGCTATCGCTCCTCGTGACGGTATCCTCGTCGAATGTGTCAGCCTCGCGCAATATCGCACCCCACTTCTCGATGTTGGCGCGCTTGGCCTTCTCTCGCACCGTGCGCTCCTCTGCGTTCTCTAGCAGCTCATCGAGCCACCAGAGCCGCGGGTCGCCCGTTGGCTTGAGCAACCGTGAGTCGTCCCTCCTTGGCTCGTTGGCGGTGATGGATACGCCGCGAACTGCTGGGCGCACCAACATCGGCGGCGTCGATGGCACGAACGCAATGGCGAGAGCGACGAGTAAGCCGAACATCGATGTGTGTGAACAGGGCTGTTCACACTTCCGGAGCGTCATGTGTGTGAATTGGCTTCGTAGATTGGTTCAAGTGACAATTCAGTCTGTCAGTCAAGTTTCCCCGGTCCAACTGCATTTGTGTCATGTCGACACAACACAAGCCCGCGAGCAAGCCGTACACAATCGTCTTTGGTGTGTGAACTAGGAGGGGAAAACTGCGATGACACGAGATGATGATGTGCAAAAAAGACGATATGGGTAGGGGTGTGGTCGAACGCGCACTCTCTCGAATAATCTCAGAGAAGATCATAGAGCTGGGCTGAGAAGATCGCCACACGGGGTGCAAGGGTGCACGTTCCTTGATTTTTCCAATCAGTCCAGTGTCCACGCACCTAATGCTTCTTCACCTCGTGTCCGTCGCCGCCGCCGGGCTCTACGCCTCGATCAGCATGTCACCGGACAGCGGCCTTGCCTCGCTCTCGCGCCCAATCACAGTCAGCGGCCTGGGAGAGCCAGCCACTCTGCGTGCGCAGCTCGACACCGCCGCCCAGCGAGCAGTCCGCCAGGCCGTGCGCTCGACGGCCTCGCAGCAGCAGCTCGAGGAGGCGTTCGTGATGCAGACGAGCGCCGGAGGGCGCTTCGACAGCATCGACGAGTGGGATTCGCTCATCAGCTCCTCGTGGGCGTTCAGCGACGATGAGATGGTCGACACGACCTCAAGGCTGGCGGTGGACGATTACTATCTCATGCGGTGAGCGCTCGCAGCTCGCATAGGGCGACTGCTGGGCTCGGCGGATCCGACGAGGCAGTTCGTGTACGGTGCGCGCGTCTACAAGACGCTGTGTGCGTGTGACTCTGGTTTGCGGCTGCTGTGTGCGTACCGTCCGTAGACTAAGACACGTCGGAGTTGGGGAGAGGCCGCACGGCCCGCCGCGGGGGTGCGGCTGCCAGGGCCGCGCGCCGCCATGTACGTTTGGGCTAACTGTATAATTACGGCATCTTTGAACAGACTGACCTACCCACGATCATGAATCGAATTACAATTGCGTTCCGTCCGGTGGACCGGACGAGGTCGCGCCGGCCGCCGCGGCGCTCGAGAGCCGCCGACGGCGACGCCGGCGCGAGATACGTCGCCGATGCCGACCGCCGACCGGGCCGCACAGGCGACGAGGCTCGGGGGCCGGCCGGGGCCGCGCGGCGAGGCACCTCAGAGACCCAATGCAGAGACCTATAGACCGTAGTCTCTCTTTTTCAATTGCTCTTTTTAATCGCAGCACAAGTTGCGTTGTAACAACGTGGTCGCGAAACGTTGAAGCGATTCGCTCGTCGATGGTTGCTCAAAAAGCGTTTTAAGGTAGAATGTATGGTGTACAATTGTATCATGGTTAGGCCGTGTAACCTCTCCGCTTCACACTCGCCTGAAGTCCGACAAAAAACAATTTGCATGTTTCCAGAACTCTGTTAGCATGTCCAAGATTCTCTATTTCCTAGGGATGGCGGGCGTGCCGTTGCGGCTGGCCATAGGTTCGACACCGCGCTGCGTCGGCATCGACGAGGCTTGGCAGGGCATGCAAAACGCTAAAGAATCGCCGCAGAACACACGCGTGAGGACTGCGAATTCAGAGTTGAGCTTTCAGTCTCGAGCATGCTGCACAACAACACATCAGATGTTTTGAGAAGTGAACAGCTCGACCAAACGCTCAGGATGGTGGTTGACTCTTCGGAATGGACAAATGCCATATCCAAACAAGGTGAGCGCGCCATTCGAGTGGCAATCCTCGGCTGCTCAGTCAGCGCAGGGTGCGGGGCGGAAGACAGCAACCCAGCAGAGTGCAGCTTCAAACACTCTTGGGGCAGTCAACTGGCCTCTTGGCTTGACGGCTTCCCAGGCGTGCGTTTCAACGTGCAAATATGGGCTAGGCGAGCTGTGAAACCCGAGTACTTCAAGGCCTGTACAGACCGCTTCGTCTCCAGAGCCGACGTCGTCATGCTCGAGTTTCAGCCGACGCTTCAGGCGGATTCCATGCAGCGAATCAGCGAAGCGCTCGAGGAGATCGTGGCCGCTGTGCGCCGAGCTGCACCCAGGGCTCCAATCGTCGTTGTGGGGTGGCGCTCTGTGAGCAGCTCGGCACGAGGTCGGGCAGGTTCTTGCGAGACGGCTCTAACGATGTCGGCCATACATCTCGGCGTCGACCTCGTGCTCTCCGGCACACTGCTTCCCCTGGTGGGAAACCTATCGCTTCATGCGAGAGATCGCATCCACCCAAACACCCTGGGGTCCGAGGTGCTCGCACAGGCTGTGGCCCGGCTAGTGGCCCGCCACACTGTGGATGCCATGTGCTCGTCCACGAGAATGCATTTGGGCACCCTTCAGCCGAGACTGCCGCAAACAACAAGTCCCAGAGTGGATGAAAAAGAGTGGTGCACCGAGGACGCTCGCTCCTTGCCCGCTGTGCACACCAACGGCTGGAGCCTAGTAAACGAAGGTGGCTCAGGTCAGGCTTCCAAATATGGATACCTCTCCACCACCGCAGAGGCAGATGACTCCCTAAAGCCACTCACCTTGAACGTCTCTGCCATGCTTCCGGGAGTGACCTGCGCTGTTCTCAGAGGATCTCTCCTATACGAACAAAGCTGGCGCCCCTCCGCAGGAGACTTCTACGTCAGGTGCTCAGGCTCGTGCCTGTGTACTCAATTGCCTGGCGAGCCGTTTCCGCACGTCACTGCGCATCTGCCGAGCCTTGGCGCGACCATCACGAGTGCGACTCGCTTCATTATCCGATACGGGGTTGGAGACTTCAGCAACTGCTTCCTTCACGTCAAGCATATCAAACGAAGAAAAAGCAGCCAGCGCAACACAACACGCGTGCGCATCGACGGGCTGAATTTGGAAGTCTTAGATTGCCGGTCTTTGTGCTTCGCTTTGATGAGACCCAAGCACGTGTCAAGGGTCTCTTCAATGATAGGTGAGTTCGGGCGAGGTTGCGCTGTTGGGTACAGAGAAGGCAAGCCTGGACATTTGGGACCGTCGTGCTTACAGAACACAAGTAATGCGACTGATGCGAGAAGTGTGTGCGTGAAGACTCTAAGATTCTAGGGCGCCATTGATTTTATTAAATAGACCAGCGGGGACAGACGAGCGCGAGTGCCGAGAGCGACAGTCTCCTCAGTCTGAACAGTCTGAAGTGTCCACGACCGCGTGAAACCTCGGTGCACCTGCTCACAGTAAGCTCACGAGTTCAGAGTGTTCCGAGACGCGCCACGGACGACTAATTTACTAATCCCCGTCTCTGCGTCTATCTCCGCGGCGTCCCAGCTACCGAGGTACGAGCTAGAGACCCAACTCGTTACAACTACAACGCAGCTAGTGCTAGAGACCCAACTTGCAACAACAACGCAACTAGCTAGTAAGGGCTCCGCGCCGTCTCGAGCGCAGGCCGCCGCGTCCGCCCCTCCCCTCCTAATTGGGAACTCTGTTCCTGATGGTCGAGCTGTACGCGCGGCTGAGATACCCGAGCCGGGCGCCACTACCGACCCCGCCGGCGCCCGCCACGGCGCCTGGGCCTGGGCTTGCCCCTGTGCCGAGGGGCGCCGTGGCGGGCGCCGTGGCGGGCGCCGTGGCGGGCGCCGGGCCGTCCAGCACCGCCTCGACCGCCTGCCGCCGCTGCTTAGCGAGAGCGAGAGCCTCCTCGTGACTGCCGCAACTGCCGTGACTGCCGCCGTAACTGCGGCCGTAACCGCCGAGGCCCACCTCGTAACCGCCGTAGCCGCCCGCCCGATGGGCGCCCGAAACGGCGCCTGGGACGCCCGACACGGCGCCTGGGCCACCGGCCCCGCACTTGGCGAAATTTCGTGCGCAGCCGCCGGTGGAGCCTGTGGAGGCGTCGTGGTGGGCACTTGCATGCAGGGCGGCGGCGAGGGCGGCAGCGTCGGCGGCGCCCACTGACGAGATCCCCCAGCCGTGAGCCATGTGCTCATCACGGCGCGCGCCCACGACGGCGGTCGAGGGTCGTCCCGTGTGCTCATCACGGCGCGCGCCCACGACGGCGGTCGAGGGTCGCCCCGTGTGCTCATCACGGCGCGCGCCCACGACGGCGGTCGAGGGTCGTCGGGTCGCCGCTGCCGCCGCCGCCGCACATGCCGCCTGCACGGGTAGCGCCGTACTGGGCACTTTCACCGGCCTCGCAGGCGCTGTGGTGGGCGCTGTGGTGGGCGCTGTCGCGGCGGCGGCGGCGGCGGCGGCGGCGGCGGCGGCGGCGGCGTTATACCCCGCCCCGGCGGCGGCCGCGGTGCTCTGCACGGCGCTCAGCGCTGTTGGAGCCGCCGCCGGTAGCGCCGTGGTGGGCACTTGCATGCAGGGCGCCGAAGGCGGCGCGCACCGGCGCTGGCGCTCGTAAAACTGCGCCGGCAGCGCCGTGGTGGGCACTTGCATGCAGGGCGCCGAAGGCGGCGCGCACCGGCGCTGGCGCTCGTAAAACTGCGCCGGTGGCGCCGTGGTGGGCACTTGCATGCAGGCCGCCGACGGCGGCGCGCACCGGCGCTGGCGCTCGTAAAACTGCGCCGGTGGCGCAGTCAGGCGTGGCGTTAGACCTGGCGACTGGCATGGCGCCGTGGTGGGCACTTGCATGCATGGCGATCGGGCCACTGGTGTCGGCTGCGGCGCTGTCGTGGGCGCGGACGTCCCCGGCTGCAGCAGCGCCTCCAGCTGCTCACCTTCACAGCTGACCTTCACAGCGCCTCCCAGCTGTTCACCTTCACTCTCGCGCCACTCGCTCCGCACACGCTCCACCTCCGCGCGCTCGGCACAGCGCTCCACCTCCGCGCGCTCGGCACGGCGCTCGGAGCGAGCGCTCGGCACGGCGCTCTGTAGCTGCCGTTGCATCGCCTGGAGCTCGCTGCTCATCTCAAATCTGCGGACCATCTCGTTCTCGGCAACCTCCTTTAGGCGTCTGCCCTCCTCTTGCAGCGTGCGCACCTGTCATCAGTGGTCATCAGAGGTCATCAGTGGTCATCAGTGATCATCAGAGGTCATCAGAGGTCATCAGTGGTCATCAGTGGTCATCAGAGGTCATCAGTGGTCATCAGTGCCCTCCTCTTGCAGCGTGCGTACCTGCCGAGGCGCCCGATCGTCCGCCAATCAGCGGTCATCAGCGATCATCACTGGCCATCATTGGTGGTCATCATTGGTTGTCATCAGCCGCAATCAACCGCAATCATCCGCAATCAACGCACCTCGCGCCGGAGTGCCATGAGCTCCGCGAGATCGTCTTCGTCCAGCGCCGGAGCGGGCGCGGCCGCCGCAGCAGCAGCGCCGGCAGCCTCGAGGGAGCTCAGCCGGCGGCGGAGCGCCTCGTTTTCGGCCTCCTCGGCGCTGAGCGCAGCGTGCGCCTGCTGCTCGCCCTGCTTGCGCACGCGCTCCGACTCCGCCAGCTTGTCGGTCACCTGCTGCAGCGCGGCCGCTAGGCTGCGCGTGTACTGGACCTGCATGCACGCACTCCCGAGGCGCTCCGAGACGAGCCGCAGGCTCTCGAGCAGCTCCGACTGGCGGCGGGCGTCTGACGCTGGCCCTTTGACCTGCGCCGCCTCGAAGCCACCAGGCTCTCGGCCGCGGCGGCCGCCTTGGAGAAGGCGTCGGCCCATGTCGCGCAGTCGCGGTCCAGCTCGTCCGTGATCCGCGTCAGCGACCGCTCACGGTACACGCTCGCAGCCGCCGTGCGCAGCGTGGACACCGCCGTGCCCGGCCTCTTCGCCCGAAGGCTCGCCATCCCTTTCACGCCAATTCCTCTTTTCGCGACACAGCAGACCCGGCCTCACATGTGACTAAAACTCTTCTGGAGAGTGTGAACGGCCCTCTTCACACTGACTCTTCACACACTTTTCTTGGAGTGCGGCCTCAACTGCCCGCACTTGCCGTCCCCATGGCACGCTCGACGTCGGTCGAGGAAAAGGCCATCCACAACGCGCACGCGATGGGCAGCAGTGCAGACGTGCCGGGACCACCGGCGCCCGAAGCGCTCGATCTCGTCCTCGACCGCGAGGAGCTCGAGATGCTTCAGGTCTTCCACCGCTCCTTCAAGCTGCCCGGCCTTCGGCACGGCCTGCTCAAGCTCGTGTGCTCGGAGGATTATTACCCTGAGGAGGAGGAGGCGCCGCAGCTGCCATCGGAGGGGGCAGCACCGGCGCGGTACCACGAACCGACGGCTGCCGAGCGCCTAGAGGCCCTCAGGAAGCAGACGGAGGCGCTGCGCGTCCAGGCGGACGAAGTGCTCGAGGAGGAGGAGGAGGCGATTCTCGAGGAGGAGGTGACGCCGCCGCCGCCGGCGGTGCGGCAGGAGGCCGGAAGGCCGTCGTCGTCCGGCGCGCACGTGCGGGTGGTCCGCGCCAGCTCAGCCGCGCGCCCGGCGCCTGTGGGAAAGCCGCGCAGGTGAGAGCTCGGGCTCGGTGTGGCGGCCGATTGACTCAATGACAACCAGGCAGGGGCGTCGAATATGTCCCCTGAAGTAAGACGTATAGGTGAGCACTCTGCATGTGATTACAGTATGCTTTAGTTTCAACTCTGTACTCTCGAGAATACTCTCGAAGACTCAGCGAGAGGCTGCAGCGTGCAGGGGTCACGGGCTCTCCGGTCTGCCCCGGACGCGGACCCGTTTTAGACCCGTTTTACTTTTAGACCCGTTTCCCGTTTGCGCGCGGTTTCGGCTCGCGGTGGCCGCGCGCGCCGGCGGTGCGGATCATGAGGCGAACGAAGTCACAGAGCGAAAAGGGAAGCGCGGAGCGTCAGAGTGCCGCCCCCGGGCCCTGCCCCCGGCCACGCGTCAGGACGTTTGACCCATTTCTTCTCAGTCTCACAGGCGCCGTGTTGAGCGTTGCCCCGCCTCTCGTCGGCATCACCCTTAGAGGCGCCGTGTTGAGCGTTGCCCCGCCTCTCGTCGGCATCGCCCTTAGAGGCGCCGTGTTGAGCGTTTCCCCGCCTCTCGTCGACTTCGCCCCTTAACCTTCCTTTGCTGGCCGCGCGAGGGCGCAGCCGCAGCGGGTCCTCTTGGAGAGAGAGCGAGGCTTCCAAATTAGGAGCGGGTCCTCTGCCTGCACAGCTCCAAATTAGGAAGCCTCGCTCTGGATGCATGCGCGGGGCTCACCCTCAGAGGTTGATCCGCCTCTCGCCTCACTCTCTGCCTGCCAAGCTCTTGGCGCCCTTCCACATCCGCGCGTACCTGGTAGGCGAGCGCGCCGTGCTGAGCACTTGCATGCACGGCGGGTCATCAGCGGCAATCAGCGGCAATCAGCGTACCAGGGCGGGTTGCGCGCATACTCCGCGTCCTCCTCGCGCTGCTTGGCGATCCGGCGGCGCTCCGCGATCCGATGGCACTCGCCTGATGAGGGAGGCAATCAATGGTCATCAGGCGCAATCGAGCGCAATCAATGGTCATCAGGCGCAATCGAGCGCAATCAATGGTCATCGAGCGCAATCGAGCGCAATCAATGGTCATCAGGCGCAATCGAGCGCAATCAATGGTCATCAGGCGCAATCGAGCGCAATCAATGGTCATCGAGCGCAATCGAGCGCAATCACCCCAGATGCACACGAGCTCTGAGGTGAGCATCTCGCAAAACTGCGCCAGGTCGACCGACTCAGGCCGAATCGGGGGAGGCGTCACGCCCACCACGGCGTCCGCGCCCACTGCGGCGCCCGCGCCCGCGCCCGCTACGGCGCCCACGCCCACTGCGGCGGCGGTGTCGGGCGCCGTAGCACCGGGCGCTGTGCCGGGCGCGCACGGCTGCGTCGGGCGCTCCCACGTCGTGTGGCCGCGCGCGTCTGCATAGTACGGGCGCCCCGTCGCGGAGTCGTAAGCACACTGCCAGCCCGCGGGCAGTCGCGCCGTCGTGAGCGCCGTCGGAAGCGCCGTCGTGAGCACTGACGGTTCGTCAACGGCGGCGCTCACGACGGCGCTCCGCGGCGCGCCCTTGGCGTGCGCGCCGTCGCGAGCGCCGTCCACGGCGAGGAAGGCGAGCGCTAAGACGAACCATTCCAGAGGCGAGACGAGGGTGCGCGCCGTGCTGAGCGCCGCGCCTCGCGCCGCCGCCACCCAACCGCCGCCGCCGCCGCCGCCGTCGCCGCTGCCGCTGCTGCCGCCGCTCACCACGACGCTCGGCTCCGCCGCACCCGCCTTGCCTGACGTGGGCGCCGTCGTGGACAGCGGCGGCGGCAGCGGCGGCGGCGGCGGCGGCATCGGCCCTTGCCGTTCTGTGACCGTCGCGCCGCCGTACCTGGTAAGCGAACGCGCCGTGGTGAGCACGTGCATGCAAGGCAGGTCATCGGGCCTTGCCGTTCGGTGACCGTCGCGCCGCCGTACCAGCCTCGCAGCAGGGTATCGCACCACTCGTCGGCTGTATACTCTCGGACGGGTGCGACGCGGTACCACGATCTCGCCAGCCCGAGATCGTTCTTGCCCTCGTCGTGCACGTAGACACGCTTCTCAGCGGGCACCTGCATGCACGGAGGGGCGGCACTCAGCATGCAATGAGGGGCGGCAATTAGCATGCAATGAGAGCTCGTGCACGTAGACACACTTCTCGGCATGCAGCTGCGCTTCGTCAGATCGCATCTCCGCTGCGCTTCGTCAGATCGCATCCAGCTGCGCTTCGTCAGATCGCATTCAGATCGCACTCCGCTGGTCTTCACACCTGCGCCGTGGCCATCAGAGCTCAATCAGTGGTCTTCACACCTGCGCCGTGGCCATCAGAGCTCGCAGCAGCTCGAGGAGCGCCTCTGATGAAAGTTTCGTCACGGCCTCGCCTCGCACTGCAGGCGGCTCTCCCATGGCCTCGAAGATCGCCTCGAGACGCTCGGCGGTGTTTCCGACCGAGAGGACCCCGAGGGTGCCCGCCGCAACGCGCACGTCGAGCGAGGGCGCGCCGGGCAACGCCATCAGCATCCTCTCGAGGACGTACCTGATGAGGGAGGCAATTGGAGGTAATTAGAGGCAATCAGAGGTAATTAGAGGCAATCAGAGGCCATCAGCATCCTCTCGAGCACGTGCTCGTCCTTCAGTGGCGCAATCAGATGCAATCAGAGGCCATCAGGCGCAATCAGAGACACGTACTCGTCCTTCAGTGGCGCAATCAGAGGCAATCAGATGTCATCAGGCGCAATCAGAGGCACGTACTCGTCCTTCAGTGGCTGGCCGCCGCCGACGGTCTGGCGGAGGTGCGCGAGCAGCTGGTCGACGTGCAGCCGCTTCGCTCCCGCCTTGGCCGGCAGCTGCGTGATCGCGGAGCTCTGCACCTCGTTGAACGAGCGCAGGTCGAGCACCTCGTCCTCGTTGACGGGCTCTTGCGCGCGCAAGGCCTCCTCGATCGCGTCGCGCAGCTTGTTGGTCTTGTTGGAGATCCACAGCGAGTAGGCCCACCCGCCGACGAGGGTCAACACCAGGCACGTTATCGGATTGCGCGCCGGCCACGTGAGCCACGACTCGTCCGCGACGGGCTTGGAGGCGCCGGCGGCGAGCACGTCCGGATGCAAAGCCGGGTAGTTCGTCGAGGATGAGGCTGCGGATGGCGGTGGCGCAGCTGCAGCGGCGCTGCTGCTGCTGCTGCTGCTGCTGCTGCTGCTGCTGCTGCGCGGCAACGTGCGACGGCGAAGCAGGGGCAGCGCCGTTGTCGGGCGCACGAGGCCGCGACATAGTAGGCAGCGACGTGCGACGAGCATTTCTGAGGACTTGCGCGCCGCAGTGGGCACCGATCGACCAATAATACATGAGCAGCCGGGAATGCCCCATGGCGACCAATGCGGAACATGTAATCCGTGTGCTGAAGGTGTCGATGTCGTGAAGATGCGTTCACACTCGTCCCTTTTTGCTCTTCCTTTCGCCGCCACAGTTGATGATCGCCGACAGGTCCATTGTGCGCGCGGCGCACATCATCCTCGCCTCGTCCTCGCCGCGTCGCGTCGACATACTGAACAACGTGCTCGGCCTGCAGGCGGAGGTGATACCGTCCACGTTTCCCGAGGATCTTGACAAGAGCCGCTTCACGCCGGCCGAGTACGTGGCCGAGAACGCGAAGCAGAAGGCACTCGAAGTGTACTCGCGCCAGCGCGCAAAGGGCGAAACACGCAGCCTGATCGTCGGCGCGGACACGGTCGTAGTACGAGACGGCGCCATCCTCGAGAAGCCCACCTCCAAGGACCACGCCGTGCAGATGCTCGAGAGTTTGAGTGGACGATCGCACACAGTGATCACGGGCGTGGCGCTCGTGTACGCGCCCAGCACAGCGCACGGCGCCGCGGACGAGGCGCCGCACGTGCACACGTTTGTGGAGACGACGAGCGTCACCTTTGCACCGATTTCGCCCGAGAGCATCGGCGCGTACGTTGAATCAGGCGAGCCGAGCGGCTGATGGCCCTCTGATTAGCGGCTGATGGCCCTCTGATTAGCTTCTGATGGTCTCTGATTGCGTACGTCATCAGGCGAGCCGAGCGGCTGATTGACCTCTGATTAGCGGTTGATTGCCCTCTGATTAGCTTCTGATTGTCTACGATTGCGTACGTCATCAGGCGAGCCGATGGACAAGGCGGGCGGTTACGGCATTCAAGGGGCGGGGGGCTCGTTCTGTAGTGGGATCAGTGGCTGCTACCATAACGTGGTCGGGTTCCCGATGCACCGCTTCTGCGTCGAGCTCGATTGCGACCGGCTGCGCGCGTGGGTGGATAGCAAGCAGGAGCGCCGTCTTGAGCGCCGCGTGGACGGTTGAGCGGAGGAAAGGCGCGGGAAGAAGCGCCTGGTTGTGGAATCGATCCCCTTCGATCGCGTTCGTGGACTGGATGGGTTCGGGGCTCCCCAGCTGTGTGAATTCCTACCCTGTGAACAACACCTCGGAAAAGACACGATCTTGGGAAAAACTTCCTGAGACACTGATTGTGAAAAGACAAAAGTGCCTCAAAACACGATCCACAACTCTCTCGTATAACGGCTGCGATTCGTTTTGCTGAAGAACCCAAACGCACGCACGCTCGCGTGAATTCGGGGGGCATGAGGTGTGAGAATTCCCTAAAACAGACGTACGCGGACTTCGGCGGCGTCGAAACTCGGCAACACATGACGACCTCAGCCGAGCACGTGAATCCCGACTGGCGCACGACGCGAGAAGAAGAGGCGCCGTCAGCCTTGGGCGCTTTTTTCCGCTCGATCTCCCTCGGTTTTGGCGCCCTGAATCTCTTTGGCGAGGAGACGCCCGTCGTGGAGGTGGACAAGCCGGCAAGGGGACTAGCGGAGGAGGATGGACTGAAAGGATACAGGCCGGAGTCCCCTGAGGATGATCTGGAGCGCTACCAGATGTGGGAGTACATAGCGCCGGCACCCAGCACCACGGGAGTGCGGACGAGCTCACGCCCGTGGGAGCAGCTCACTGTGACCGACATGGCCTCGCCCGTAGAGGCGGGTGCCATCCTCAAGACGCTCCTGTCGTCGATCGCTGCGGCGGACAAGGAGCCGGGGCTCGTGCGACAGTACTTGGAGAAGGGACTCGAGCGCCACAAACAGAGGCTCAGCGATTTGGAGCAGAAGAATCTGCAGCTTCAGGAGTCGATTGACAAGTGCGTGCTCGCCTCGCCCTGAGCTGCTCTCAAGCTGCATGCAAGTGCTCACCACGGCGTGCTCGCCTCGCCCTGGAGCTGCTCACACGAGCTGCGCGCGCCCTGTGCCCGCGCGCCCATGCTGCCGCTGTCCACCCTTCGTGCCTTGGCAGGGCGCGCTCTCGTGAGCAAGCGGCGGCGGAGGCACTCGATGAGCAGCTGCGACATATCCACATGATGGAGAATCAGTTGCGGATCGTCAATCACTGGGTCGAAGATTGGGTAAATGATTGCTCACTGATGACCACTGATGACCACTGATGGCCACTGATGACCAGTGATGGAGAGTCAGCTGCGGGTTGTCAATCACTGGGTCGAAGATTGGGTAATTGATTGCTCCCGCCGCTCCCGCCGCAGCATGCAAGCGCTCATCACGGCGTCCGTCCATCTTCCCACAGGTCGTTCCGGTCAAGCCACTCCAGTCACAGCATGCCTGGCTGCATCAAATGGAGCAGGTGAGCTGATGACCACTGATGACCTCGACCTCTGATGGCCACTGATGACCTCTGATGGCCACTGATGACCACTGATGACCACTGATGACCTCTGATGACCACTGATGACCACTGATGGCCACTGATGATTGCGTCCAATGGAGCAGGACGCGATGCTCGAAGACGATCTCGATGAACGAGATGGCCAGGGCTCCCCCGCGGGCTTGGGCACGGGCAACGGCGCGGGCGTCGGCTCGGTGGCGGCCTCGCCGAGGTGATGAGACGCTCCTACTGTGCCGTGGTGTATGTCTACCATTTGCACTCTTGAGACGCAGCGCAGGCTTGATGGTGCTTGCATGCTCTTGATGGTCGCGAGTTGCCTATTTATAGGCACACGCGAAGCCGATCCGACGTGATCCAGAGAGAGGGGTACTCCGCTCTATAAAAGTAAAGTACGATAGCGCGATCGTAGGGCTAGGGTTAGGGCACATGGGCCAAGCATGGATCGATCCTGGGGCCGAGGCTAAATACGGATACGTTTTACCTTTCATCGCCGTCAAGACGGCCGGTTCGGTTCAGTTTGCGATGTGCCCGAACGGCCGGCAATCACACGGCAGATTAGTCGACCTCTCATGAATGTCCACGTCAGCACCTAATCCTGACTTGGCCGTCCCATTTGCAACCCCTCTTCTGGAAGGCCTGTTTCATCTTCTTAACATCTGCGGCCTGGAACCCGCTGTATGCCCATTCGTGCGTCTCACCCACCACGTGCTTCACTCGCATGTTGTCTGTAAACCAGTCACGTACACGCTTTTCCGAAAGGAACGTCACCTCGCACCCTTCGCAATCGACCTTCATCACCGCGACATCTCCTGCTGAATTGCCCATCCTCTGAAGTTGGGCATACACGTCAAGCGATGGCACCGTCACTGGGTGTATTTGGTGGGTCTGGTTGCCCAATTTCGAGACACACCGTTTCCCTCTCATCCCTGAATTGATCTGACCACAGCCGAGTGTCATCGGATTGCGGTAGAACATGCTCTGCATCACCGTCTCCTGCGTGCGATTCGGGTTGAACAAAAGCGTGGTTTGCTCGCCGTCACGGCCGATCGCAGCATTCACAGCATCCACACCCGGGTCTGTGCGCTCTCGAAGGCCACCGGCCTGAACGATGCGCACGCGCACGTTGTTGATCCAGCAGTTCCACAAGAGATAAAAGTATGTCAACGGAACTGGTTCTACTGCGAGGATGTGCAAAGTCGGCCGCAACCTCGCGACAGATATCGTGAAGTATCCCAGATTCGCCCCAATGTCCACGACGGTGGCACCTGCGTTTATGTCGCTGACCAAACTTCCTTTCTGGAGGCCATACCCATCTGCTGGCTCCCACATGAGCTTAGTGATAGAATTATCGTTTGGAGGCTGGACGAGCCTTAGCCTTGTTCCCTTTTTGAGTAGAATGGGCTCCCTTGTTGTTTGAATGAGTCGTTGGAGTGCCACGTGGTCTCCGTTGAAGACCTTCAGGCCTGCCTCCAGCAGCCACTCAGGCAGCGCACGGAAAGAGGCGACGACGCTCCCACCACCACCAGAGAATGTAGCCGATGAGGCAGCCATGGAAGAGAGAGGTGCTGCCCATAGGAATCCAAGCATGACCAACCGAGCACACGAATACGGGTCGTGAAGCGAAACTCCTGACTGCTGACTCCTGGGTGGTATTCTCACAACGCCAGTTTCATTTTCGCAATGAGAACTCAAGAGAACTCAAAATACCGTACTCCAATTCAGGCTCCGAAACGCCTCCTTTTTCAACGCCCAGTTTTATGATAACCACAACATATCCCTGTCTCGTCCGCGCTCTGGGCGCTGGGCCTGGGGGGGGGCGGGGGGCGGTGGATTGGGGTGTCTCAGAGTTTCGCGAAATTTAGAGAAAAACAACTTGCCAGAGGCGCCGCAGGCGCCGAAATTTTTCGAAATTTGCCACTCACCGCTCCACTTGCCTCTCAAGCACACGCAGTACACATGTACCGGATAATCATCGAAAGGTTCTTGTATGGCCCCCGCTCACTAGGTGGACATCTCAGACAGCACCTGACCTCAAACTGTCTCGCCATCTTCGCAACTTCGGCCCAGCCCCCCACAGCCCGCCGCGCCGCGTGCCGCGCGCCGCGCTCGCTCATCGGGGCCCACCCTCGTCCCCACTCCCCAGCCCCGCCGCACCCACGCTGGCTCGACACGCTGGCGCGTCACCGCGTCTTCTCACTTCTGAAATTCATGTTCGGTGACCAACAGTGGGCTACATGTACATGTAACAGTGGGCCGCGCTTGGGGATTACATCCAGGCGGCACTCATGCTCACGAGGTAGAACAACCAGCGTGCGCGGGTTGGCTGAACCTGAACCTCAATTCAACGCCGGGGCGAGCGTACACATGTAACAAGTGCTTATTCAGAATGTTCCATGACCCCCCCCCACAGAGCAGGGTAATGGTCTGGTAAAATATTGACATTGTTACACATGTAGTGTGTGCCGCGCTGAGTCTGGAGCCTCTGTCCGCGCTGCGCCCGCTGCGTGAGTGCGTGTGGGTTATGCGTGTGGGTTCTGTAGATTGCTCACGGAACGAATTTTCCGAAGAGGGGTGAAATCCACGAAATTTGCCATAGCGGGATCGAAGAGAAAAAATCGAAATTTTATCGAAATTTGTCACACACGATTCGAAATTATGGCATCGAAATTTCCTATGTCAGCCATTCGAAACTCTGAGACACCCCAAAGGGTTTAGGCCTCCGTTGGGTCAATTATTAGCGTATACAGTGACGTTCAAGGCTTGTAAACTTGACTTGACTTGACTTGGTTCGTTCGTAACGGTACCGGTAAAAAGACACCGGGGGAGCCGGGAACACACGGGACACGGTAGTATGAATACGTGCAAGTATCCGAGCGAGAAGCATGCCGTGCTCCAGCCCACAGGAGTGCGTCCTGCAGCATCGACGGTGCATCGAGCAGCGGTGTGAGCATGCGGAGGTCTCCGCTCTGCGCCGCCGCTCGGATACTGTCCTCTTTACTGTCTGCGTCAACTACACGCTCAGCAACGCAACGCTGCCGCGCTGGCAGAGGTACGCGGATATTCACGGCTACGATTGGCTCTGGGTGGGCTCCCGTAATGTCTCGATCACTGGCGTCGCGACGGCTGCGTGGGATCGCGTCTTCATCGCTCAGCAGCTCTTCAGACGCGGCTACCTGGACGTCATGCATGTCGATGGCGACTCGGCGGTGCTTGCATGGGAGACGCCTATCGGCCAATACGTGCGCAATGCGACGGGGCCGTTTGGGGCGGCGCCGGCGAGCTCTTTCCTCTACGTGAGTCAGGACGTCGGAAGATTTGGCCGCTACTGGCCGAGCGAACGCGACTTTCGGAGAGGAATCTCCTTGCACACAGACTCGCAGCTGACGGGCCCCAACAATTTTGGCATCTGGTTGATGCGAAACCACCCGAACGCGCACGAGGCGCTCGCAGCAGTAATCAGCCACTCCCAGAACCCGGGGCGCAGCTTCCAAAAGTTTCCGGCAGAGCAGGGCACGCTCAACGCCTGGTTGGGTGAGAACTGCACGTGCCACAGCGTGCGCGGGACCCGGGAGGCGAAGCGCAACGGAACGACGTGCCACTACGCACAGGCGCCGTATGGGACGTTTCAGCGTTTTCTCGGGCGGCTGGACAACAGTGTCCACCACAAGCCGCAGGATGGGTGGGAGAGCAACGTGAGCGCCGTGTTGCGCAGCTACCGGGAAGCGGGCGTGATAGTGCTCCATATGCCGTCGATGCAACTTTTCCAGGGCTTTCTGCGACTGACGTTCAGCGCGGTGGAGCGTCTGTTCCCGATTGGGAGACTATTGGGAGCATAGCTTCAGCGATCGCGAAGGTATAGGTCCGTAATAGGTCCGCCCTCAGCCACCTCTCTAGTGACAGACCGTTGTACATTTCCGAGTGAGTGAGTGAGTTATTGAGACACAGACACACCGTGGAACAATCACTCACTCACTCACTCACTCACTCACTACATTCCGGATACGAACGAAAAGGTCTGAGAAAAACATCCGAGATCGCCTCTGCAACTTTCAGTACATTACGAGAAGTCCGGCCATGAGAGCCTGCTTGCCGCTCTTCGTCGTGCTCTGCGGACTACTGGGCTCAGCATCGGCGCTCGTGGTGCCGGCGCGAGCGCTCATGCCGGAGGTCACGCCGGCGAGCGCCTCGCGCACCGTGCTCTCGCTCCGGACCGCGCGTGTGGCCATGCAGGTCGATGCTCCGGTCAGGCCAAAGGTCGACGTGCCACAGCTCGCGCCCACGAAGCCGTCGTCGGACAAGGACAATGAGAAGGCCAAAAAGTACAAGGTGTTGCTGTTCAACGACAATGTCAATCGGTGCGCCGCATCAGCACCCGGATGGCCGCCACGGCGCTGTACGCTGCCCCTGGTTAAGCGTCGCGTTTTCGTGGTGCTGCGCAGGCGCGAGTATGTGGCGCGCATTTTGGTGGGGGCCATTCCGGGCATGTCGCAGGCGGACGCGTACCTCGTCATGCAGAAGGCGCACAAGCAGGGAATGGCTGTCGTGGGCGTCTGGGTCTTTGAGGTGGCAGAAGCCTACTGCGACAAGCTCAAGAGCGGCGGCCTTATTGCGTCGGTCACGGAGGAGGACTAGCCAGAACGGCGTCGATGGATACACATAGGGCCGGCCGGCCACGGACAGTAGTAGAGCAGCAGCAGCAGCGTGCGTCACTCAAAGCACTGGCGCAGCGCGCTTGATCTCGAGGACCCATTTTGCTTTTTCTCCAGCCGCCCCCGCCTTCGTTTTGGCGGCGCGGCTTTGGCATTTTCCATTAGCACGCGCGCGCACTCAATACAAGGTGCGCACTCAATAAAACTGTGATGACTTTACAATAACACGAACTATCTAGAGACAGCCCCCGTGCACAGAGCGTGTGCGGCGTCGCGCGGTGTCGTCTGTCGATGACGACGAACGTGCGCACGACTGGCGACTGATTCCCGTGTCTGTGCACGAGAAGGCTGCATGGACTACGTAGTGACAGAACCTGGCAGGGTTCATCAAAAATACTTTCGGCCGAGCGTCTTGACGCGCGAGTCGAAGAGCGGCGACGCGATTGGGCTGTTAGGCGCGTAAAAGGGATTCATAAGCACCTTGACGTAGAGCTCGTGCACGTCGTGGAAAAAGGAACGGATCCCCTCATCGTTGCGTACGTCGTGGAGCAGCATGAGCTTCACGTGACCGGCAGTCACGTATGCAGAGATCATAAAGTCGTTGAACTTGTCCACCGACTTGAAGGCCATGCTCTGCGTGCCCCAGACGCTGTCGTCGACCATGTCGAGCGCGGCGTGGATGATGAACTGGTTGAGGTGCGAGTTGTCCTCGCGCTGCGCGTGCCAAGGGTGAGGAGGGCGCGCGTGTCAGTGACACGTGCGGCTGACGGAGCTGCGGGGCTGACTGTGGCAATCACCCGCTGCGCGTTCACAAACTCTGCCTCGTAGATGGGCGCGTCGCCCTCGGCGACTATCATGAACATGTCTGCGGGAGGGACGCGGCGCGGTGCGCTGAGCTGGGGAATAGCGGTTCGCACGCTCGATGATGAGCTGGCGATTCGCGGTGGCGGCGCGGCGCCGCCAGTCGTGGGGAGGACGCACAATTGCCGCCAGACATGGGACTTGTAGCGCCGCCCTGAGCACTTCGTATAGGGGACGAAGGCATCAGGTGAGTGCGCCAGATTGACGATTTCTGAGAAAACAGAAAGTTGCGGAATTCCGCATTGTGCATGTGAATAATTCCTTGCAATGGTGAGCCTACACTGCATGCCGATGATCATCATCAACATGGGCGGCGAGATGGTCTACATCCTCGCGCAGCGCTTGCAGGCGCAGAGCGTACCCATAGACAAGTCCAAGCGAGGTGAGCAGGCTCTCCTACGGCACCCTCAGCGCCTCTACGCGCAGGACTCCGCCTGCCTGCTCCAGTCTTCTGCGCGCCCCTCCGCGTGTGCTCACGCGCCTCTGATGCGCCTCGTTTCGACTGCGCAGTGCTGCAGGACGTCATCCGTACGATGTACAACCCAAAGTTCATTTCGGAGCTCTTCAGGCCACAGGACATATACGCGATGTCGTCGGTGCGGCAGGTCTTTGACCGATTGGCACACTCGTCGATCATGCGCCTGAATGAGACGAGCATGGACAAGCTTTTCGACCTCATGACGATGGGCTTCAAGTACCAGCTGCTCGCCTCGTCGTACCCGCAAGAGCTGATGCACATCACGCTCAACCACCTGTACCAGCTGCGTGCAAAGGTCGAAGATGCGCCGACGGTGAGTGCGCTCGTGGACGACGTGATCAGGCTGGTGAACGAGAAGTACGCCGTCATGCCGCCGCTCCAGTTCGCATCGCTCAAGCAGACGCTCTGCCGCTTCTTCTCCGATAAGCGTGTCAAGGTGTCTCTGTTTTTGCAGGACGGGCTGCAGAAGAATGACGGCGCGATCACGCTGCAGTACTCGGGGCCGCTGCCACCCGGCGTCGAGCTCCCGGGGCAGATAACGCGCTACGGCGACTCGCTCGTCGTGCTTCGCGTCGACAGCTACAGCTTCCCGGCCGTCGAGACGATCGACGGCGTGATGCCACTCGGCCCACCCATCCACCCGGCCCGCGGCGCCGCGTGCGAGCTTGGGATGAACATGTATTCCAAAGAGCGTGCAGCGCCGCCGCCGTCGGCGCAGTTGGCCGCCGAAGAGGCCGCCGCTGCGGCCGCTGCAGCCGTCGAGCGCAAGGGGCCCGGCGTGGGCGTCAAGAAGGCGGTGCTCGATTCGGTCGCGGCGGAGAAGGCCATTCTCTCGGCCGCGGCTGCGAAGGTGTCCAAATCAGACCTGAACCTTCTTGCGGATCTACTCGGGGTGGGTAGCCAGCAGGTAGGCGGAGCGAGTGGCGCGCCCGACTTCAAGCTCAACCTCTTCCCCGACACGTCGATGAGTGCCGGCAGCGGCGGCCGCTCGGGCGTGACTGTCACGAAACGGTCCGAGATGATCGTTCTTGATGGCGATGTGCGCGGCCACAACCGGTCGCTGCGCGAGATCATGGATGACCTCAAGGTAGGTGATGAGGGCGCGACCGAGGAGGAGGACGACCTCCTAGGATTGATGGACGCCGCCGGAAAGGATTAGCGCCCGCCCGACGTGCGAACCTGCCTCTCTGGTGCCGCACGATCGTGTTGCGCGTAGCCCTGCGCACTCCGCACTGGCCACTCTGGCACTGCGGCCCGCCGCCGTGTCCTGAGGGCGCAGTGGCCGGTGCTCGACCGTCACGTCATCAGAATGCACCGTTACTATAGTTAATCGATTCATAAAAAAATTGTTCGATTTATCAACCGCGACTCGTAGGGGCGTAACTCTATAGGCGACGACATCCCGCGACCATCCGACGCGCGACGGCACGTCGCGAGCGCCGACGCGCGGGGCGGCCGGGGCCGCGGGCCCGCGCGCGCGCCGCCGCGCGCGCCGGCCGCGCCACGGTTTCGGACGTCGTAAAAAATTATAATACGGGGGCCGGTGTTAAAAAAAAGTTTTTCTTTTGTCTCACCGGACCGTACCTAACGAGGCGGGTAACCTTCGGGCGGCTAGAACTCCCCCTTGGCAGGGGGCGGTTCGTTTGCGACCCCCCTAAGTGGAACCCCCACAAGTATAACGGCCTATACGGCCCGGGGTACATCAGTGTGATGACTCCCGGTGACCCCTTACCCCCCCCCTCCCGACACATCGAACCCCCCTTTTCCATAGGGGAAGATCGGGAGGTTGTGGAAAAACCATCCACCCCGGGGAGGATTTTTCGATGCGTTTCACGGCCCGCCCCCGGGTGGGGGGGCGTCGCGCCGTAGGGCGATGCGTTTCACGGCCCGCCCCCGGGTAGGGGGGCGTCGCGCCGCAGGGCGATGGCGTTTGTGTGTGTTGTTGCAGAAAGTCGTGTGTGGACAGTGTGTGCGTCAGTCTTGACTTGAGTCTTGACTTGTTTTTACTGGGAGGTTGCGTCTGGGATCGGCGGGTCGTGCCTTAAGCCGGGAGGGGGTGACTTAAGCCGGTCGCGGTGACTTAAGGGGGGGTCGTTTCGACTTAAGCCGGCGCGCGCCTTAAACCACCGAGATTGCGACTTAAGTCGGGCTTCCATGGCGGCGGTGGCTTAAGTCACCACGGTCGCGGCTTCGCCGGTCTGGCGACTTAAGCTAGAGCACGGCGCGACTTAAGCCGGCCGAGCAGCTCAAGTTGACTTAAGTCGACCTCATCTGGGCTTAAGGCACCGTGACTTAAGCCGCCTACTGTATACTGTACGCGGGTATGTTCTGTACTGGCTCCCCGTGTCTTACCGGTAAAAAGACACCGGGGGAGGGTGTCTTACCGGTAAAAAGACACCGGGGAGCCGGGACACACCATCCCAACCCACGTCCAACGCACCCAAGCGACCGCGAGACGCCGAATTACCGGTACTGAACATGTACCGGTACCGGTACCGTGTGTCTGTGTGTCGCTGTGTCCCGGCTCCCCCCGGAGTCTTTTTACCAGTAATGTACCGGGTATCGTTGTGTCCGGCTCCCCCGGTGTTTTTGAACCGGGTACATGTACCGGTACCCACGGTGTCTTTTTACCGGTACATGTACCCACGAGTACATAATATGTACATGTAATTTCGCAAACAACTTTCGGATTTAACCATAAACCATTTAAGTTTGCGAATTTATCTTTTGTTCTCTCCGGACCAATTGCTCCGGATCGCACCTACAGTAACGAGGCGGGTACCTGGTAACCTTCGAGCGGCTAGAACACCCCGCGCGCGCGCGCTCGCGGTACAGAACGGGTACGTGTACCGGTAAAAATTCCGCATGTGATGGAGCGTGAGGTCTTCCTTGGAGGCTTGCCCCGCGCCGCGAGTGGCCTCCATGCGCTGCAGCTTGGCCTGCACGAGGCCTTGCTCGCCTTTTCCGGCACTGAAGACCGCTCGGCGGTTCGGCTCCGACTGCACACGAAGCCGTGCGGCGAAGGCCTGGGCTTTGGCTTCGCGTGGTTGCCCGACGCCGAGGCGGCCGCGCGGCTGGTGGCGGCCTCGGAGATATTTTGCACCGTCAGCGGGCAGCGCGTGCGCGCTGGCATCCGTGCAGCGAGGGGCCGAGTAGCCGACGATGCTGACCAGAGGCGGCCACCGCCCATCAGCGAGCCGTGCTTGCAGACAATATGCATCGCGGTGGTCAAGACATGGCCAACGGCTGACGAGCGCGTGGCCGCAGCGCTCGAGGCATGGAGCCGCTATCTCCGACGCTTCGAGATCGGCCTCGAGCTGCAGGTGCTCCGCTCACCAGGGCTGAAGATGCCAAGGCCGAGGATGCTGGAGAGGGCGCAATACTGCGACGTGATGCTGCTGCTCTGCAAGGGCGGCGAGGCGGGCGGCGGCGAGGCGGGCGGCGGCGAGGCGGGCGGCGGCGAGGCGGGCGAGGCTTATAGCGAAGCGCTCCTTGCCGAATGGGTTGCTGAGGCGAAGGCCCTCAGTGAAGCGGGTCGGAGCATCTTGGTCGTCGACATGGCGCCTAACATGGCGTCCATGGGCACTGCGCACGGCCCCAGCCGCTTACTCTCTGCCCTGAGGCCAGCGGCAGCGGCAGCGCCGGCAGCGGCGGCAGCGGCGACTGAGACGACGGCGACGATGGCGACGACGGTGACGACGGCAGCGGCCGCGGCCTCTCAAGCCTCTCAAGCCACGAGCCGCGTGGACGTGTGGACCTCGATCGACTTGGCAGAGCTCTATCAGCGGGCCGGCGGCTGGCAAGCACCGACCAACACGACGTGGGAGGGCGCCCTATCTAACTGCCGCTCGGAGGACTGGGAGGGGGCGGCGGCAGCGGATGCAGCGGCGGCCAGAGAGGCGGAGGAGGCGGCGGCGGCCGAGGAGGCGGTGGCCATCAGTACGCTCGCAGTGCGCCGTGCAGTCGGCCGGCATCTCGGGAGTCTCCTCAAGGTGTTTGTGGTCGACTGTGACGGCGTGCTCTGGGACGGCGTCGTTTCGGAGGACGGCTCGCAGGGCGTTCGATTTGGGCAGGGTCACCTCGCGCTACAGCGGGCGTTGAGCCGACTGCAGCAACGCGGCCGCTTGCTCTGCCTCGCATCCAAGAATGACGAACCCCGCGACGTGCTCGACGTCTTCCGGCGGCGCAGTGGCGAGATGGCGCTTGAGCTCGAGCAGATCTCGGCGTGGCAGGTGCCTCGGGAGCCCTTGTCGGTCTGATTGCCACCTCCAAGTCGGACTGAAATGCGCCTGAAAGCGCCTGGTGGCAGGTGCATTGGGATCCCAAGTCGGCCTCGTTGCGTCGGCTCTCCGAAGCCCTCGACCTACCACTCAGTTCCTTCGTCTTCATCGACGACAATCCAGCTGAGGTGCTCGGTGTACAAGCTGCCTTGCCCGAAGTGCTTTGCATGCGCTTCCCCGAGGCGCCAGAGGAGCAGTGCGCCATCGTGGCCCATCATTGGGCGTTGGACGTGTGGGCAAGCGAGGTGAGGACTCCAGGCTTGCCTAATATGGGCTCTGATGACCTCTTGATTGGGCGTTTGCGAGGTGAGGGCTTCTGAGCAGACTTGCCTAATATGGGCTCTGATTGGTCTCGATCATTCTGGTTACCGCACGTCAGAGGCTCATTCTGGCTGTAGTGAGCACCATCGAGGATGCTTCATGGTTTCTGATGGCCTCTTGATGGTGCTTGCTTGCAGGTGAGCACCAACGAGGATGCGCTGCGTACCCAGCTGTACCGGCAGAAGGCTCAGCGCAAGGTCGCCCGGCGCGAGGCGCGCCACCTGCCCCTCTCCGTCTTCCTCAGGCAGCTCGGCCTGCGTGTTGAGATTCGATCTCCGATCTCCGGCGCCGAGCTCGCACGTGTGGCTCAGCTCACCACGAGGACCAACCAGATGAATGCGACGCTCCAGCGCTTTGGATCGGAGGCGGAGTTGCGCACATGGCTCAGCGCCGGGCGCGCCGCCGCGGGGGGCGCCGTACTGAGCACATCCGCAGGGGGCGTCACCATAGCTCGTCCTGCGTGTCCAATCACGCAGACGAACGTGGTCGCGGACACGAGTGATGACGCCGACGCGAAAGATGACGCCGACGCGGAGCCATCGGTCTCGGCCGATCGGTGGGTCCTCGCCGCGTGGTGCTCCGACCGGTTTGGCGTCTATGGGCTCGTGGGCTGTGCCCTGTGCCGCCTCCTCATGCCCAGCTCGGGGGCTTTGCCCACAGAGTGCGCCGGGGGGACGTCACTCGTGGTGCTCGACGCGTTCAACATGAGCTGCCGCGTGCTGCATCGAGGGGTCGAGATCGCGCTCCTCAAGCATGCCGCCCGCGACAGCGCGTCACGCGGCGCGTTGCTGCTCGCTCTGCCACTCATCCCCACAACGGGCGAGCGGAAGGGCAACCAGCTCATGCAGCGCTTCGTGACACGGCTTCACACCTGGCTAGACCAAACGAGACCGCATTTGGCAAATGCGCCCGCCTCAGCGCCGATTTCGTCACCCCGGGCGCCCATAACAGCGCCCAAGGCGCCCATGACAGCGCCCGAGGCGCCCATCACGGCGCGGTTTGTACGCGTCTTCGTCGGCCCCCGGGCGACGCCCGCTACGGCGCTGCTGCTGCGCGCGTCGGAGCTCGAGGCACTCGACGTCTCTGCCTGGCTGGACGCTGTGCAGGACGCGGATGACGACGAGGCTGAGGCCAACCATCAGAGGCCATCAGAGGGGCCATCAGAGGGGCCATCAGAGATGCAGGCCGAGGGTGCGGCTGGCAGCGCAAGCCGCGCAAGCAGAACCGATGAGGTCGTCGAGATGGCAGTTGCAGCAGCTGAGGGCGTCGGGGGCGCCGATGTGAGTGACGTCGCGAGCGTCGTCGCGAGCGTCGTCGCCCTACCCGCTTCGGCAACGGCCACGGCTGCACCCACCGCGCCCGCGCCCACTGCGCCCGCGCCCGCACCGACAGCCGCCGCGCCCGACCGGCCGCGCTGCTGGGATGCTCTGCTGGAGCACGCCAGCCAGATGCGAGCTGGGATCGTTCAGGAAGTGGTTGCGGCCGCCTCGCGTCGCTAGCGCTGTAATGGTCGCGAGCTGTAAAGTGGCCGTTTGGCACAGAGGTTGTGCACTTCTCGTATTGCACTAGCGTTCTAACTGTCTGTCCTTTCAGGGTCCGTCGGTGAACGCTGAACAGTGTGCCGCTTGGCTTGACCTGGTTCTACGCGCGCGGTGCGCGGTGACCGCGGGCGGCGGCGGGCGCGCGGGGCGTTGGCCCCGGGCCGGTGTACGGTACGTGTATAGGGGTACTCACCAGAGACCTCACGCCAAGGACACCGCGGAACCACAACGCCGCCTAGAACGCTCGATAAACCTCGGACCTGTTTCGTTTACGTTACTCCTGTGTCCTGTCGGTGTCGCGCGTCACCGCCGGTGCTGTCTGTGCTCTGACTCGATGTTTTTAGAGCGCAGATGCGATATATGGACGGGATGCTCAGACCGTCGCGGCGCCCCGGAGGGGAGAGCCCGAGGCGGCGCAACGCTGCGGCGCCACACTGCGGCGCAAGCATGAAGCAGCGCCCAGCGACGGAGCGAGCCGCGCAGCAGGCTATTTGGAGGCGAGGCTATTTGAGGCTGATGAACGCTGATGAACGCTCACTCGCCAAACTTCCTAACCTTTTCCTTGGTCGCGAGCGGCTTGCCCGGGAAGTTGAGCAGACCCGTGCGCGGCGCGTGCTTGCCCTCGTGGATGCGCGTCGCGCTCATCACGACGCCCATTCGGCGCGTGAGGGTGTCGGCCGGGCCGCTGGGCGGCGGGTCGGTCTGAAGTGACTTTCGGCGCGCGACCTCCTTTGCGAGCAACTTCTCGAGCGCCGCCTTGGCGCGGTCATAGTAGACCTCGGGGCCCTCCATCCACACATTGCGCACGAGACGCTCAAAAGGCAGCCGCAGGCGCCTTACGAGCTTGAGGGTCGCGGCAGCGTCGATCTGAGGCAAGTTGTTGTAGCGCACGGTGGCCACCGTCGTGGTGCGCACGCCGTTGGGCGAGATGGCGACAGTCTCCTCGTCGATATCCCGATGATCCTCGAGGAACGCATGCACCGCCTCGAGGGCGTCCACAGCCTTACCGGCCGTCGCGCACGTCGGGAGCACCTCCATGAGCGTGGCGAGCTGCACACACACCGCCTGGGAGTGGAAGAGACGTTTCATCTCCTTCGCTCCATCCAGGTAGTCGTTGCGCGTCTTCTGCGTCTGTGGGTCGCCGTACATATGATGCGGGATGTAGGGCGGCAGCCACGGCTGCGCCCACGGCAGCTGATCATACTCCTCGACATACAGCGGGTACTTGGGCACCTTGGTCACCTCGGTCATCTCGGTGCGCCACAGCGCCGTGCGCTCCGTCTGCTGCTCACGATGGTCGGGCGCGGTGTACCGCATCGTGAGCCCACGCCGCCGGTCGAGCCCCGTGAAAGAGGGGGGCAGCGCCCGCTGCTTGCGCCACGAGCAGAGGAGCGTGGCCGAGCCGAGCGGCGCGGGTGCACCCTCGGGGGCAAATGCGGCCAGCTTCCCACCAGGCAGTGGCACCTTGCCGACGAGGCAGCCCTCGCCGCCAATTGCAAGCTTCTCTAACGGCGTCTCGAAGAGCGGCGTCGGGCTGCCCTTGATACGCACGCTAAGGCACAGGCCGGGCTCGTTGGCAGGGCAGCTGTCGAGCTTTCGTGCCTCGAAGGTCCCACTATTCGGAAAGGTAGGGTCAGCAGCCACCGCCATTCGCGTGAGTGCCGCCACGCAGACAGCCGCGCCGCCTGGCGGCGCCAGGGACACCTCGAGCTCGGGCACGTTGCCATCCGCGTCAGGCGCCGGCGGCTCGGTGAGGGTGACGACCAGCTGCGTGAGCACTAGCTCATCATTTGCGACCGGTTCGTAGTTGGCACCCCAATAAAGGGAGTCGGATGCACCCAATGTAGGGCGTTGAACTGTTTGGTCGAAGGTGTTCAATAGCGTCTCGGCCGGCGCGCTCTGCAATCCTGAAGAGCTGGCCTCGAGCTTGCCACTGCCGGACGCGCGGAAGGTGGCGAGGGCCATCGTGTGAGCGGAGCGCTCGACGCCTTGGAACGTCTTATATAATATTAAAGAGGCGCTCGAGAAGGCGCTTGCGAATCTCGCCGGGACACAATGCGCACGTCCGAAGGAAATGCCTGACGCTTTACTGAGGCTGCTCTGTTAGAAAAGTTTTCTTTTGTCTCACCGGACCGTACCTAACGAGGCGGGCGACCATCGGGCGGCTAGCGAACTCCCCCTTGGCAGAGGGCGGTTCGTTTGGCACCCCCCTACGAGAAGCCCCCACCAGTATAA
>Ga0210246_100486_pt1 | contig 36343 bp, 15 predicted proteins | sample ChrtobMetaP3_8mM_FD_155469 | JGI IMG/M metagenome (GOLD analysis project Ga0210246, IMG submission 155469) | Chrysochromulina tobin associated microbial communities from unialgal haptophyte culture, Seattle, Washington, United States - P3_8mM | ecosystem: Host-associated > Algae > Haptophytes >...
GGCGGCGGAGGCGGAGGCGGCGGCGGAGGCGGAGGCGGAGGCAGTGAAGTTGACGAACGAGGCGGCGGCGGCGGCGGCGGCGGCGGTGGTGGCCTCGGCGGCGGCGGCGGCGGCGGCGGCGGCGGCGGCGGCGGCGGCGGCGGCGGCGGCGGCGGCGGGGGCCATCCCTTGGCATGCACATCCCAGTACAAGGGAGAGTGCGCCACCTCTGGAAGCGCCGAGGAGAGCGCCACCTCTGGGAGTCCACCTGGACTGAGGTCCTCGTGAGGTATCTCCTCTGCCGCTGTGAATGTGAATGTGAATTGACTGAGGTCCTCGTGAGTTATCTCCTCTGGTCCCTCGGCGCTCACCTCGGCGCTTAGCTTCCGGTTCCTCTTCTTCAACTTTGGTGATACTTTGTGCGCGTTGGGCTCGGCCTCGGGCATCGACTGGCCGTCCACGCGCAGCTCGATGAGCAGATGCGTGCTGCGCGGGAAGTCGAGCTTGAGCAGTGCACCCTCCCGCCAGCACTTGTAGTAAGTCCCAAAGCCGTGCAGGGCGCCCATCAGTCGCTCGGCGATGCCCGGCGGCAGGATGTACCCGATCGGGTAGATGATGCCCAGCTGCTCGGTCGGCTCGGGCTCGGCTTCGGTGCCCTCAGGCTCCAAGAGCGCCTCGTGTGCGCCCAAGAGCGCCCCGTGCCACGCGCGCACCACCTCTGGCGGACACAAGCGCGGCAAGCGCATGGGCATCACCCATCGGCGCCCCTCGACCCCTTTGTGCGAGAGGAAGAGGACGCCTGACGTGCACATGAGGAGCAGCTGCTGGCCATACTCTTCCAGCTCGAGCCCCAACGGCTCCCACATAGAAGAGAGGAGCTCCTCGCGCAGCTCACCCTCCTTGACCAGGGCCTGGATCGCTAGGGTCTGCACGCCACGAAATTGAATCAAGTGCCTCTCCGCCGTCGTGAGCGCGGTCGGGCGCGCCTGCCCGCCCAGTGGGATCTCGCCCTGTGGGATCTCGCCCTGTAAGGTCCCGCCCTGTGGGATCTCGCCCTGGGGGATCTCTAGCATGGCGGTGGGCGTCAACGCAGCGGGGGGCGCCGGGCTGAGCATGAGTTCGAGCGGGTTTGTGCTCTGGCTGGTGCCCAATCGATGGTCGACCAAGGGCTTGAGGAGTCGTGTCACGTGGTCGGGCTGCAGGAAGATGACGCCCCCCCCCGCAAAGAGCTCTCCCTGGTTGATGAGCAGGGTGAGGGCGTCATCGAGTATGGCTGCTTCCGGATCGAGAATGGCCGAGCACGGCTCGATCGTCGGTTGGACCTCCAGCTGCCACTTCCGGCGAGCCTCGGCTATTGTTATGTATGGGCGCGGCGCGACCCGCGTTTCTGTCCCCAGGTCGGGGAGCTCGTTTCCGATAGTTTCCTGGGACGCGAGGGTCGCTTTCACAGCACGGAGCGCTTGGCGCCCGTCACGGATAGCGCGCAAGAAGGACATAGCGAGCAACCAGGTGCGCGGCACAGGCATGCCCACGCTCGGAAGCAGCGCCGGCTTCGCAAGCACAATTAACTCAAGGCGTGACTTGAAACTGCTCAGTGACGCGTTGCCACCCGCCACGGAGCACACACATGCAACGCCCGGCTGGACCTTGAGCCGGCGCTTGCCCGAGCACCCGTCCTGATGGCGCTGCACCGCGCGTTCGAGCCACACCATCTGATCCTTGCACTGGCTCTCGATGTAAAAGACGGACCACTCCTTATCACGGCGCAGCTTGGCGTCGCATTTGGTGAGAACAAGCTGCACCACGGCCTCGGGCGCGCCCACCTGCAAGTAGTCGAGCCAGCGGCCGAGGAGCTCGTCATAACGAGCCTCGAGCTCGGCCACATCGAAGCAGGGCACGAGGAGCAGGTAGAGAGAGCCGGTGACGATGTATGGCTGAAGCAGCGCGGCATAGTGCACCTGCCCGCCCAGATCCCATGCTGAGAGGATGACCTGGCTCTCGCCTTCGCCCAGCACGAGCGTTGAGATGTCGAGCTGCACCGTGCGCTCGTCCTTGTCGGCCGGATGTGGCGCACCGTAGCGCAGCCCGCGCTGCAGTGATGTCTTGCCTGCCTCGCCGTGCCCGAGTAGCACGAGGCGCGCCCCCTGGCTCCGAGCCTCTCCCGATCGGTTGAGCTCCTGGAAGTAGCGCCGGATGGGCACGACGCCCTGCTTGGCGATCGAGAGCGGGGGGCGTACGAGCGGATTCTGCTTCACCTCGAACCGGTCGAGCTTGATGCAGTCGCAGATGGTCGGCTCGAGCTGCGAGATCAGATTCTCCGACACGTCGAGGTGCTTGAGCAAGCCGAGCTGCCCGATCGAGGGCGGCAGGTAGGTGAGACGGTTCCCCTTGAGGTCGAGCGATTCGAGGGATTCGAGCTTCCCGATATTATACGGCAGCTCGAGCAGCTTGTTCGAGCGCACCGAGAGCCGCTTCAGGTGGCGCAGGAAGCAGATGTCATCGTGCAGAGTCTCGAGGCGGTTGTTGTTGATCGTGATCGTCTTGAGATTGTGCAGCTGGCCCACGGCCGAGAACTCGACCAGGGCGTTCTTGTCGAGAGTGAGCTTCTCGAGGGCCGTCAGCCGGCCGAGCGAGCGGCAGAAGCGCTCGAGCTGCGCCGCCTGCCGCTTGCCCTTGGGCGTGTCGGCCAGTGCCGGGTTGGGTGGCGGGATCACCGAGTTCAGATCAAGCGTGCGCAGCGTGGGCGCGTGCACGCGGTCCACGATGGTGCGTGCGCCTTCGGTGCCGAGCGTCACGTTGTTGAGGAGAGAGAGCTCCGTCAGGATCGTATGTTCCGCGATGAGCTGCCCGATTAGGATGGCCGAGAGCGGATCAAAGCCCTTGCCCGAAAGGTCGAGGACCTTGGCGTGACCCACGCCCGCCGCCCCTTTGATCTGGAGCAGATGCATCGGCTCGAAGTTGCCCGCGAACGTGAGCGACTGCAAGGAGGCCGAGGCACGCACTGCAGCCGCAAAGGCCCGAAAGCCGGAGCCCGAGTACTCAAGTTCGCTCTCCGTGTACTTGGACACATCCGAGAGCGGGTTGTGGCTGATGTCGAGCTTGGTGAGCGTCGTGTTGGTCCGCAACGCCTTGGCAAGCGCGTGCGAGGCTTGTACCACGAGGCCTACGTTGGACAAATCAAGATCCGTGATCGTGTCGTTGAACCTGAACACGCTGACGAGCAGCCGCGCCGCGCCGAGCGCTAGCGCCGTGTTGCGCATGGAGAATTCCGTTGCGCCCTCGAGCACGTCGAACGCGTACGTGCGCAGCACCCCAATCCGGCACTGGCAGTCCTCCTCGAGCAGCAGCCCACCGAGCACCCAGAGCGCGTTGTCATCGACCGCAGTATTGCCCCGGAAGTCGAGCGAGGTGAGTGAGGTGTTCGACCGCACGGCGCGTGCCAGCATCGCGCCCGTGAGCTCATTGTTGGACAGGTCCAGCGAGGAGAGCTTGCACTGCTCAGAGCGCAGCACGTCGACGAGGGGCTGGCCGACGCCCGCGTCGGTCAGCTTGTTATGCCCGAGCTTGAGCGCCGTGAGAAAAGAGCACACGCCCTGGGAGAGCATCTCGCACAGGCGCGGCCCGCCACGCTCGCCCAGCCCAATCCCCGTCAAGTCGAGCGCGCGGAGAGCCGACTTGCGCGCAACGTCCAAATGCTCGAGCACGCCGCCGCCCTCGGCGCCCGCGCCCGGGTTGAGTCGAAGTGAGCGCACGGAGTCATTGGTGGAGAGGAGGGCGCCTACCATGGCCACGGCCGCACGTTGGATGTACGAGCGCTGCTCCGGTTGCGAGTCGATGGTGGAAATGCCCGCCTCCCATAAGTTGATGTGCTCCACCTTGTTGTGTCCGTTGAGGTCCTGCACTGGCAGCGTCGCGACTGTGCGCTCATTCAACTTGGGCATGTGCACGAGACGGAGCTCCTGGAGTGTCACGTTCGTTCGTAGCGCCTCAGCGAGCAGAGGGATGTGGTCCAAATTCAAGCCGATGAGCTCAAGTGAAATGAGGCGCGCGTTGCCACGCATCAGGCCCGCGAAGAACACAAACGAGCGGAAGGAGCGGATCTGCGTCTTGTCCTTGAAGTCGAAGGTCTGCGCCTTGGGCCCGTCGGGCTTCAGGTCGTACAGGTCCGAGTAGCCCACATTCCCGTTGAGGTTGCGCAGGATCGCCCTGCCAAGGATGTCGCGCTCAAAATCGCCGAGCTCCCCCGGTCCGCTGCCCACGTTGATCGCGGTCAACGAGTGGTTGGTCTTGAGCGCACCGGCGAGCAGCACGGAGTCGGACTGCTGATCGGACGTCCACGTAAGCGTGGTCGTCTCCGGCTTGAGCGAGAAGTTGTCGCACTGGAGGTAGCGCATGGTCGCCGTCGACTCGAGCAGCGCGTACCCGATCGCCTCCTTAGCGCGCGCATCCAGGTGGAACGACTTCTCGATGCGCGTCAGCGGCGTCTTCTCGACGACGGCGAGCGACTGGAGCGTCGTGTGCTCTCGCACGAGCTCCGAAAGCGCCGGCTCGCGCCCCGGATGGTTGTCCGAGAGGTCGAGCGTGCGCAGCGCCGTGCACGAGCGCAGCGCGCTGCACACGGCTTTCAACCCTTCGGGCCAGAGCAAATTCGAAGCCAAGTTGACGTCGGTGAGCGACTTGTTCGTCGAGAGGCCGCGCGCGAGCTGGCGCATTCCAGCCGGCGTCTGGCGGAGCGAGCCGAGCATGTTATTCGACAGGTCGAGGGCCGTGAGCGCCGTCGAGGTAGAGAACATGCGCGCAAGCCCTGCCGCGTCCTCATACTGTTGGCCGACCTTGTTGCCGCGCAGTACGAGCCGTTGCAGCGTCGTGTTGCGCTCCATGAGCAGCCAGAGCGCGTACAGGCCGACCGACTGGAGCTGACAGTTCTTGGCCGAGAAGTCCCAGGTCGGGCGCCGCTTGGCAAGCAACGAGCCCAGATGACCCGCCGCAATCCGGCAAGTGTTGTTCATGAACGGGTCGTTGAGGAACTTGGCCGCGAGCTCGTCCGAGGCCCAGCCCGCCCAGCCTTCGGCGGACATGATGAGCAGGTACTGCGCGAACAGCCCCTCCTGGAACGAGAGGTGCTTGAACTGGTACTGCGCGGCAGAGGTTTCGGTCTGCACCTCGAGCGTCTTCGTGAGCGGAATCCCCGCCTCCTCCTTGTCCAAGTGGAGCCACATGGTGAACGCGTCCGCATTGGGCATCTCGAGGAGCAGCGTGTTCGAGGCGTGTGCGCTCGAGAACTCGCGCCGTCCATTCTGCTGATTGATGACTGCCACGTTACGCAGCATCACGATGCCGCAGTCGTGAGCCTTACCACCGAGGAGCATTTTGAGATTGCCGTTGACGAGCAGCATCACCGTGTCAACGAGCTTCTTGGGCATCGAGAGCTCGATGCGGTTGAGCTCGGTGCGCTGCACCTCGGGCTTGGCCGCCTCGCGCAGGTAGTGGTGGCCGTGTCGGAAGACCTCGTAGACCTCCTTCGAGTCGAGCTTGATTGCGACCCGGTTCTCGGTTTGGTCCTTCTCGCCATCCTTTTTATGGGTATCCGTCGTGAGCTCATCGAACTTGATCGTCTCCTTTCGGCTTGCTCGCTTCTCGCGCTTCTTCTCCTGTAAGCCGCCGCCGTCGTCATCGGCGGTCATCTGCGAGCGGTCGAGGTTGAAGAGCATCATCCAGCGCCGGATGATGATGTCTGACGCCTCGCTGATGGACAAGTTCATCGACGCCTTCGTCTGGAGCCGTTTGGTCATCGCCGCCTGGATGCCGAGCTCGTACAGCTCGATGCGGTTCGAGGGTAGCTTCGTCAGGTCCTCCCCACCGGCGGTGAAGATGAGCACGAGCAGCGAGAGCAGCACAGGCACGCCGGTCGCGTCCACGAGGAAGACGAGCTTCTCCTCGAGCAGCTGGTTGAGCTTCTCCTCGGGCACCGTACCGAGGAGCCGATTGCGGAAGAAGTTGTAGTGCTCGTATGCCTGGTTAGACGGGTCGTGGCCGATTTGGGCGATTCGCGTGACGTGCACCTCCACCTCGCCGAAGAGCGCTTTGCCCTGGTACGTGAGCTTGAGCGTGCACGTGGCGTACCGGAAATGAGTCGGGTCGAGGTCGTGGAACTTATTGGCCAGGTCAAAGAGCTCGACGAGCACGAGCGCCTCTGGAGGGGGTTTGACCGGCGGCGCGGGCGGAGCCACCACTTTTGCGGCGCTGTGCGCCCCCCGCCGGCCGCGCCGATCGCCGCCGCCCTCGCCCTCGCCCTCGCCGCCCTCTCCGCCCTCAATTGCACCGGCGCCCTCGCCACCCTCGCCACCCTCTTCCTCTTTGCGCTCGATCGGCGGATAGACGACGCCACCTTTCGTGTCCACCTCCAACACCCCTGAGGCCCTGCATATCCGCGCCAGCAGCAAGTGCGCCTGCGGGCCCGTCTGGCACTTGACGCGCGCGCGCACGACGTCGGTCACGCACGCCTCGGGCAGCCCGCCGTCGCTGAAGCGCGTCGAGTACTCCTCCTGTGCTTTGGCCACGAGCCGCACCGGGTCCTTGTATGCGGGCAGCTCCACCTGCCGCGTGGCGCGGTGTCCCTCCTCATGCGCGAGCAGCTCGACCACCTTGCGGAACGTGCCGGAGAGCTCCTCTGCCGCGAGGTAGACCTCATCCGTGCGCTCCATGATGCGGTTCCACAGCGCCGCCGCTTGCCCGCCTGACTGATTGCCTGACTCATCGGATTTCGCGGCACGCTTAGCACGGCGCGAGCGGCTCGCACGATCCGGGTTGACCAAGGCCTCCTTGCGTAGCATCAGCCCGAGCTCCATGGCGACCTTACGCGAGGCAGGCGTCAGGTGCGCGAGCTCGCCCATAGCAGACCGCATGGCACTCTCGTACATGGACCGATGCGCCTGCGGTGGCACCGTAGACACGACCTGGTCCACAAGGTCGAGTGTTGTCTCCTGCGCGTTCGAGTCCGGAGCAGCGGCTTGTCCGGTGCGGCCCATGAGCAGGGTGCGATTGATCGCATGGAGCGTGAGCGACTTGGGCGCCGTGTTGGGCGGGAGCGGCCGCTTCCTCACGATGCGGTAAGTGTACGTCACCACAGTCTGCACCACCTCTTCCAAGACCGGCACGGCCGCCGGCACGGTCGTCAAGGCGGTGGCCGTGGTGGCCGCGGTGGCTGCTGTCGAGTTGCACGTGGTACCGGCCGTGTCGCTCACACCAGCCGATGACGGCGTGGACGTATTCACAGCAGCAGCGCCGCTGGGCGCGACGGCGTTCGCACCCTCGGTCGACGGCGCTAGCAATGACGGCAGCGAGGCAGCGCCGGCAGTGGCGGCAGCGCTTGATTGGATTGATTGGCTTGATTGGAGGGCGGCCAGGGCAGCGGCGAGCTCCGCGTCCGAATCAGAGACGGTCACTTCCGCAACAAGGATGTGCTGCCGCTCCTTGGGATCGTACGGGCGCTCCTGCTCCTTAAGCATACCGGGGAGCAGGAAGCGGCAAGGCGCGACGAGCTCCTCGAGGTCGTGCTGCGTCGAGTCGCGAAACTTGTCGTACACCTCGTCCAGCTTCTTGCGCACCTCGCCGAGCGAGAGCAGGTGCTCAAAGAACTCAGAGCCGTGCATCTGCACCGAGACGGCCGCGCGCTGCTGCTCATTCGAGAGCGCATTCAGGTTCATGATCACGAAGCGACCCTTGTACTTGGCGGTGTTGACTCCCTCGGGGCGCGACGTGACGAGCACACGGTTCCCGCTCGGCACGAGCTCCTGATGGATGAAGTACTCAATCTCATCACGCAGCCCAGCGGCCTCGTCGACGCCATCGATGAGCACGATGAGGGCACGCATCTCGAACGCTTGGATGAGCATCTTACGCCACGTCTCGGCCTTCTTCCCCGCGTACACCGACTCGATGTAGAGCATCAGGAGCCCGCCCTTGGCGCCGCCCTCGCGGATGAGGAAGACGATGCGCTGCACGTACATGACCATAGGGACGAGCCGGATGCCGCCGTCCGTGCGCGTCTCGCGAAGCGCTTCGGCGACGATAAAGGCCGCTTGCTTGATCATCCAGGTCTTGCCCGTGCCCGGACCGGCGCGCATGAGCACCGGCTGGGCCGGGTGCGTCCCCATCGGTCGGCCGGGCGAGGGGCGCAGCAGCAGAATCGCGAGGTCGCGCACGTCGTTGATCTTCCACTCGGCGGGGATCGACTTGTTGTCCAGCAAGTCGGTCGCGGTGGACACGTGCAACGTCTGGTCCTTGATGCGCAGCATATTGCCCGTGATCGCATCCTCGACGAATTCCTCGCGTGACATCATGTCCTCGCAGTAGCTCACACGCGCGGCCTCATACTCGCTCGCCGTGCCGAAGCGCTGTATCGAATGGTTGAACTCGTTGAGCGCCGCCGCGAGCACGACGTTCGCGCCCTTGATGGTGGTCACGTGGGCGCGCACCGAGCCATCCTTGAGCTCCTTCTTCTCGAAGAGGGTCACCAACGTCTTTGGCGCGAGCAGGCCCGCCTTGTTGCTCTTCTCGGGGTCTAACCCCTCGCGCACCATCAGCGGCTTGTATGAGATGACCGTGAACGTGGGGCGTCCGTCGCCATCGTCCTTCCCCTCGAGCTCGCGCAGGTTGAAGGAGCCTTCCTTGGTTCGCATCGTGACCCATCCGGTGGTCTTGACCGGGGGCAGCAACATCGCGTGCCGCGTCCCCTCCTTGACGTCAAAGTCGCCGTCCCACTTCTCTACGACAGCGTCGACGCATCGCTTATTGTGCAGGAAGAGGAGCCGTGTGCCCACCGCGTGCCGCGGCGCGTACGCGCGCACGACGGTGAGCGGCGACGGGTCCACGGAGCTGTCGCCCATCAGGCCGTCGAACTTGATCACCACCGAGTCGTCCCGTAGGGCGCGCTGCACCGTCGCGCACTTGCCCTCGATGGCACCGAGGCAGCGCACCGCGAGACGCGCGCCCTCACCACAGCCGTACGCAAGCCAGGGCGTCACCTTGATGATGGCGGTGTGCAGGGCACCTGGCTCATTCTCCAGGTGCCAGTCGAGGCGCAGCAGCAGCGTCGCCTCGCCATGCAGGCCATCGTGCTCCACGCCGTGCTCATCGGCCCGGTGCCACTGGTCACTGAACTCGACGCGCTCGACAAGCGGCGCATTCTTCACGGGCGCGATCTTGACGGACCCGAGCCTCTGATGCGTCACGAGCGAGCGCAGCTCGTACGCGCCGCTGTCGGGCATCGTCTTCAGGTCGCCAAGCACGAGCTCAAACGTGGCGCGGTACGAATTGAACATGAGCGCGATCACCGTCGGAGGTATGCCTGCGTGGCGCGAGGGCATCTTCGCTTCGTCGCGCCCGCTCGGCCGATGGGCCTCGCGCCGCTCGTACAGGGTCTCGTCGGGCACGGGCTCTGCTCTCTTGAGCCTCTTCTCGAGATCCGCGCACATGGCACGCACCGTATCAAGGCTTGCCGCGGCCTTGCGCTCAATCTCGAGGCGAGCCGCCTCCATCTCCCGCAGCGCCTGCTGCGTCCGCAACTCCGCCTGCCTGTTCGCCTCCAGTCGCTCCGCCTCGAGCACCGCCTCGCTCTTGGCCGGCACCCCAGGCGCACCAGGCGCACCAGGCGCACCAGGCGCACCAGCGGCTGCGGCCGCAATTGTCGCGCCGCCCTCAGTGCCACGGGCTGCCGTCCCGCCGCTTCCGCCATTAGGTGCGTTTGGGGGAGATTGAGAACGCGGTGGCGGCGACTTGTTGGACGGCATTGGATCCCGTGGCCCAACGCCTTGTTGGTACATCTTGTTGGCGGCTTCATGGAGGGCTTGTTGGCGGGGCGCCTTCGCCTCAGCGAGGGGTGGAGAGAACGACCGCGGCAGGGCGGCCGCTGTTGAGACCGCGGCAGCCGGCTGCATGGCAGCGGCGCGATCGACGGGGGCGAGGCTGCGAGCGCCATCTTTTGCGAGAAAGGTGACCCATCCGAGCGGCTTCACCTGCCCCTCGACCCATATTTGGGCGCGCTCGATGCCCTCGGGTGTTGCGCGTACCTCGAGCACGTGCACCCGCGTGCCCGGCTCGAGGTTACCCACCTCCGCGCTCTTATTCTCAAAGCCACTGCGCACGACGATCTGCTTGGGTGCACTCACGACACTCAGCGGGTGGTAGGCGGTATGGATGCCTGCCTTGCTCGTGATCGTGACCCAGCCTAGTGATCTGCCGCCCTGGCCCACGTCGCCCACGCGCACGCGCACGGTGCCGTCGCGCAAGGACACCGTCTCCAGAGTAAAGATGCGAGAGCCACCGAAGAGCTCCCCCAGCTTCTCCGAGTGGACCTCGGCCGTGGCTCGCAAGATCATCGGGCTGGGTGTGATCACCTCAAGCACACGTACATCGTCCGCCTGCACAGAGGCAGAGGTGAACCCTCGCCAGCCCACATACGGCGTGCCCGGAGGCGGGCACAAGTCGGCGGAAGTGGGCACCATCCGGTCTCGCCCAGCTGATCCGCTGCGCTTGGTAGCGGCAGCAGCTGCAGCGGCGGCGGTCGCAGCAGCGGCGGCGGTCGCAGCGGCCGGCGGCGAGGTGGCGATGATGAGGCCGGCGGCGCCGGAGGCTTTGGCCTTAGCTAGCACACTGGTGAGCACATTCGTCTTGGTCGGACCGTTGGAGAGCGCACTGAGCATCGCGCTGGCACTCATCACCTGACCGCCGCCGAGAGCTGAGAGCATGCCGCTCATCAGCTGGTTGCTCGCGGGCAGCACTAGGCCGGCAGCTCCCTCCTTGCTTATGGAGGTGATGATGCCGGCGATCTTGCCGTCGAGCGATGTGATGCGCGCGCGCTTCGAGCCGTCGGGCATCGTGCGCGTCTCGTGCACCGTCACCACGGTGCCCGCCAGTAGCTTGGCCGGTAGCTCGGCGGAGTTCAGGTCAAAGTCCTTCCGCAATCCGAGCGTCTTCGCCGCCAGCATCGTCTCGCTGCCGCCTACGCCCACGCCGCCGCCAGCCGCGCCCGAGGCCAGATCACGCTCCGGCGTCACGCTCGGAGCCATTGTCAGGCGCTTAGCGATCACTACACTTGTCCCCATCGGCCTGGAAAGGTTGGGTGACCGACCGCCCGGAGCTGCAGCAGCAGCAGCGGCAGCAGCAGCGGCAGCAGCAGCGGCGGCAGCGGCGGCAGCGGCGGCAGCGGCGGCGGCGGCAGCAGCTCCTGCTGCAGCACCGGATGCAGCGGCTGAGGCTGCTGCACCGCCACCTACGCCGCTGAGGCGCGGCACCAGCAGCGGCGACGCCGTTTGCGTCGAGGCGCCGTCCTCGCTGATCGGCGCAATCGCAGCGCCGCCGCTGGTGCCGCGCAGCGGCGGCGACGCAGACGAGGAGCGTTTTGTTTCCTTGCGGTTCGAGTTCTGAGCTGGCGGCTTGGTTGTACGCGAGGATGACTGAGACGGCTGCTTCGAAGAGCGCTTCGACCCCTGCAAGCTGCGGTCCGACGGCTTTGGTGGCGCGGCACCACCCTGATCAATCTTCATCTTGGAGCTGAGGTCGAGGCCCGGCGTGGCTTCCAAGGTATTGGCGTGGCTGAGCTTCTTCGTGGGCGAAATAGGACCCGGAAGCTTCGCTGGAGGCTCTGAGGCGGGCTGGAAAGCAGCGGCCGCAGTTGTCGGCAGGCCGGCGGTGGCGGGTAGCGCTGGAGAGCTGCTCCGCGGCTGCTTTGCTGCATCCTTGGTGCCACCCTTCACTGCTGAGGGTATCATGGCAGCAGCTGCTGCTGTGGGTCCCGGAATCCACCAGCAACGAGCCGGCCCGGCTGCGGTTCCTGCGCCGGAAATGGGTCGTCCTCCCTCTCCTCCTTTTTTGATATTTCCAACTTTTTGGCGCGTGGTGTCGGGCGTTTCTCGCCAGTGTCCACTTGGCAATGCTTGATGGAAGGCCAGTCAGTCAGTCAGTTATTTCGCAGTCCCTCCCCGCACTCATATACCGCCGTTTCGCAGTATGGCTCCGCGGCTCCCGTCAGTGACACAAGAATTTGTACTGTGGAAGCTCTGACATCTCGCTCACGGGGGCTACTCTGTTAGTGAGGTCGGTCTCTCCCAGCGGACAGGGTGATCGCATGCAGAATGTTGGCTTTCCTGCATTTCTGCATGCATCATGAGACATGTTATCCAAAAACTTATTAGCGAACAAGCGTTACAGATGCGCTTCACGAACGTGCTAATTGTGAGCAATGTTAGAACCTGGACGTTCTTGATGGACGCCATTACGCTCCATGATACGCTCCGTGACGCAATCGAATCGGCGCTCATGCAGGAGGCCATCGAGGATGATCAGGTGATCCTCGCGCAGCGTGCGCTCGTCGCACGGATGAATCCCGCCGAGTTCGTGGAGCTCCTTTACGTCGACAACAAGGCGCTCCTCAAGTGGCATGAGCACACTGTCCACGGCCATTTGTGGACCGTGCTTGCGCTGCGCCTACAATACACGTATCGCTACCGGCCGTCAACCGTGACGGCGCGTCTTGGCCTCTTCAACGCGATCTGCCGGGCCCTTAAGTCGACGCGCCGGCGACTTCGCGCCATCCAGGAGCTCCAACAGGACGTCCTTGCGCAGGCAGTGGTCTTCTTTCGGCAAGTGGGCGTGCCGCTTGCGAAGCGCGTACATGATCTACGGCGCATCCTCAGCACCATGAAGTGCACGAGCACCAACCGGCATCAGGTGGCCGCCGCCATCCGCAATAGACATCAGTCGCTGCTCGCGAACGGCAAGAAACTTTACGCGCTCGAGCTCGCCATGTGCCGGCTCGTCGACAACCCCAAGGACGCGCGTCGGCTGCAGCGCATCATGATGATAGACAACCCCCAGGCCACACCAGGCTTGCTCACGGGTAAGCTCCTTAGGCTGCACTCGCTGCGCAAGGCCATCATTCTCGCCGAACCGCCGCCAGCAACCACTGCTGCCACCGCTGAGCAGGGCTCCTCTAACGCTGACATGGAGCTTCAGGCACGTGCCCTCGAGGCCGCTGCCCTCGACGCGGAAGCCGCAACCCACGGCGCAGGCGTGGGCGACGACGACGAACAGGAAGCGGAAGACGAGGAGGCCGCTGCGCCTACGCCTGCACGCTCATGGATGCTGGCGATGCTCGACGAGCCTACGAACGCATCGGGGGCGAGCGGTATGGCGAGCAGCGAGCTTGCTATGCAGCGGCGGCGGCGCCTACTCGCCGCCGTGATGCCCAACCTAAAGAGCTGCTCCACTGTTGTGGAAGAGGCGCAGGCGCACCGGGAAGAGCAGCGGACGTTTCACGTGCGCATGGCGGCGCTGTACCATACGAGACTGCAGGTGCGCAAACTCCAGAAGGGTGACCATGCGGGTGCGGCTCAGGCGCGTTCTCTTGCCGATCGAGAGCTTTCGAAGCTTCATCTCGATTATGATCTCGATGGCAAGGCGACCGTCGGCGAGCGGCTGCCAACCGCCTCCGCACGGGCCTCGACGCCGCGTCGGAAGATCATCCGTGCTCTGCATGTTCCTCCCAGGCCGGCAGCCTCCCCATGGTCCGACCTACCGCCGCTCGACAGCTCCACCATCGTCTCGCCGACACACCGGCACAAGCCACTTTGGGTCTATGCCTCGCCGCCCTCGCCCTCTCATCACGCCGTCGCCGTCGATCCCGGCGTCGCCGCAGCCGAGGCCGTCCAGACGATCACGACGTCGGCGGCCGCAGGCGGCGGCTCGCACACTGACGTGATGCACTTTGTCAACGACACGGGCGGCGTTGGCAGCCGCAGCGGGTTCCGTAGCCACCTGCCCTCACGCCTTGGCTCTCGCCAGCATGCACGCCAACCACTCGCTTCTTCGGACAGCGTCGATGGCGCCCTCGGCTCGCATCTATCTCCCGCCCGAGCCGCTGCAGCGCGCGCCGCGTTCCAGGCGTTCCAGCGCTACCCTTCTACATCCCTCCTCGTCACCCCCTCGCCCATCTTCCTTGCCCTTCCGTCGCTCCTCCATCGCCCACCTTCGCGTGCCGCCCTCGCGCGCACCGCCGGCGGCGGCGTGATAACCGGCGGCCTCGGCACGCGGTCTCAAGCCTCAGCCTCGTCGCCCTCTCCCAGTGCCTCACCGCCCGCGTCGAACTCAAATCCGGATCAGGAACTGCTTGACCAGTTCGCCGCGGCGCTCGACGAGCAGCGGCAGGGGATGCTAGCATGCCCTACCAAGGCCGCTCCCCTTGCGCCGGCCGCTCTGGACGATCAGCTCTACCAGACGAGCATGAGCTCGTCGATCTCGAGGCACCCGCGATCCGGGCTGCGGTCGCCACCACGCCAAACTCGACCTCGCTTGGGGAGTCTGGATGATGCACTTACCTCTTCGTCCGGCCTTTCCTCTACCGACCTCCTCAACTCGTATGGCACGCCTCTCCCCTGGACGCCGGTCCGTTACGACTACCACTCACGCAACTACGTCCACAACGTGCAGCCCGTGTACCACTCGACGATCGCACCCGGTGCATCAAAGCAGCTCCGCCACGTCTGTTCGCTCTCTGCGCTCGTGGTCGATTCGTATGACTCTACCACCATCCGAGGACGATAAGAGTCATACCCCAAAGTTTGACTTGACTTCATTCGCGTGCACGCCTGTCCACGACGGATCCAAGATTCCGAGTAGGCGGCCGAGTAATATAAACAGCCAGTTCAAACACACGGATTCATTCACGGCGCTGCCCCCGATGAAAGCACTCCTCTCCGTTTTCCAGGGGAGTCGGCTCGGCGCGAGCGCTCGGCGAGTGTTAGAAATCACACAGACACACATTCACATTCACACAATCGCGTTCACACCATGGCGTGACTGGGCGCTCAGGGCCTCTAATGACCTCCACGGCCGCGTCCACGGCCGCCTCTGACGCCATCTCAGATTCGACCACCGACGCAAGCTCCACGGCCGCCTGCGCATTCGAGCGCCACGTGAGGCGTATCCACGCCAGTGGCAGCCATGCAAAGGCGCCGTGTGTGCTCGATATTTGCCCTACGCTCTGCACGCACTTCGCGATTGGAAGCTTGGATCTCGTGCAGGCTGACCTGCAGGCGGTGTGCAACTCGGAGGTGGCAGCCACAATCCTCGACTCGCTGACTGCAGCGGGGCTGACACGCACCTTCGGGCTGCGGACGGAGATTGTCAACTTCAAGAAGGCCCTTCTCCATGTCGTCGGTGACGTCCAGAAGCTCGAGCGCTCCATGGTGCGGCAGGCGAGCTTTTTTGCGAGCGAGTCGCCACGGTGCAAGATCGAGGGCCACGATTGCGAACTGTGCAAAAAGTGGCGCCGTGCACGTCAGCGTGACCTCGCGTTCTGCCAACGGCCTGATGGCGGCGACGACGGCTCGCCAGAAGACACCTACCTGCGCATCATCGAGTCGATCCACAGGATCAAAGGGCTGAGGATGGCTCTCGTCGACTTGCGAAGCATCCTCAAGCAGCTGTGCCTGCTCCCGCGCCATCCGGACGATGCGCACCGCATGCCGAAGCCGCTGCTCGACCTACCGAGGGCATTCTTCGCCGCGTCGGCGATCGCTCGCGCCGAGGCTGAACAACTTGAGGGGTCTAGAGCTCAGCCACTCCCTGACGCGCCCGCGGGTACCACCGCGAGCGCAACAGATAGCCAGCCAGGGATCGGCCTGCTTCCAGACTACTTCCGGAACGCGGTGGACATGGTGATGAGCGAGCTCCCGCCGCTCGCGCCGCACGTGCTCCATTACACACGTTGCTCCCTCGTCGCCCGAGGTGCTGCGAAGGCCCTCGCTCAGGCCGACGGCGCAGCCAAAGTCGCCCTTGCACTCGCACAGCAGCAGGAGAGGACCGCGAGGGTGCTTGAGCTCCTTCCGCACAGCCCACGTGGCCATCCATCGCTAGCAGAGCCATCCACTGGCTGTCCGAGTGCCGCACGTGAGGGCGAGCCGCTCTCGGCTGCTGGCTACGAGGCAGGCTCGCTCGCTGCGGATGACCGTGCGCTCGTCACGGCCTTGTCATTCGAGATGAAGGTCGGAAACAAACGGCGTGTGCTCTCGGCGCTCCACGCCGCAAACGAGCACCTGTTGGCCACGCTCCGGCTTGTGCTCGACGGTCGGGAGCATCCTTCGGCGCAGCGGCTCTTTGTGGCCAGCGACTCCTCGCGAGGGCAGAATGCGATATGGTTCCCCCCGCCCTTTGCCGGCATCATTCAGATGGCCAAGGAGGGGAAGGAGGCCTACGACCGGTTCGAGGTGCAGATGAACGCCGCGATCGCGGCGGAGGGCTGTCCGTTAGCCGAGCTGCTCAGGACACGGCTGACGCTGCTAGACGGCGGCAGCTTGACCTGTCGCGTCTGTGGGCTGCAGTATCCAAAGCTGTGGCTGGATCGGGGCGTGTGCTGGCGGTGCGATGACGACGAGCGTCTCGCCGGCCGCTGCCCTTACGAGGCCGTCCCCGCCAAAGGCAAGAGCAAGGCGCACCCCTTTTGCCCGCACGAGCAGCTGCGCTGTGCATGCTGCGACGCGGGGTTTCAGAGATGCGACATCTGCCGATTAGCGCAGGGCGACGGGGAGGCCGTGCTTGCGGCATGCGCGACCTGGCACCCGGACGTGCTCTTTCTCGATTTCGATCAGACACTGTGCTCGACGCGTAGCGGTGCAGACCCCCTCAAGGGCGTGCACAGCGTCGATGCGGAGCTCCACGAAGCTGCGACCAAGATCTCGACGCACGTGCTCACGAGGAACCGCCACGTGGTCCCAATCCGTCTCTTTTTGGAGGAGCGCGGGGTGCCCATCGTTGGGATTCATTCCACGCCCAGCGGTGACTCGAAGGCGAGTTACATGCAGTCCATCCTCACTCAGGACGCGAGGGCCATCTTTGTCGACGACGATGCCAACGAGGTGCAGGACCCCGAGATTGCCCGAGATACACGTATCTTCCGCGTGCTGTTCCAGCGGACGTGATGTGTCTCACACCGCTCCCGAGTCTCTGTTATCTTGCCGGCGCTCGGCTGTGGGGTATTTGAGAACGTTGGACGCTGGTTTTTGATCAGACGACGGACGCGACGAATTGACGTCGCGGTCGTCGTTTTCAATAGTCGCGGTCGACGTCGGGGAAACCGAACCGGGCATGACGCACCGCTCCCAGGGGTTTGTGGTCGTTCCGGTCGGCACTCGACTCGCACGGAGCAAGTAGTATCGGCGATGAATCGTTCCGAAACTTGGTTCACTGGAGAGCCGCGTGCGCAACTTGCGACTCTGCTTCGTGCACGGCGATCCGTACGATGGAGGAATCGGCCCGGTGGGTAACCCCGGCTAGCGGCCCCTACCGCGCGGTAAAATCTAGACGAGACACTAAAAACGACAAAGGAGGCGCGGCGGGGGGGAGCCCGCGGGTATAGGGTTGGTACCAAAGTCAACTCCCCACTTCCGCGTTGCTTCACAGCTTCTATCAGACACAGTCACACGAGTCTGCCTTCAGTTACGTTATGTCGCCCCCTCCCCCCCGCGCTCACCACACCGCCGTCTGTTGTATGGCATGTTGTATGGCATGTTGTGAGGATCTGGCGGCAACATCCGCGTCGTTCTGTGTACGAAGGCGACTCTCGAAGGCGACTCTCTCACACACATCTCTGCCAGCGCGCCGCGCGCTCTCACTCGGTCATGCTGTGGAGGCGGCGGGGGCGGCTGCGGCATCGGCGCATGGAGTGCGAGGCGCAGCCGCCTCCGGCGGCCCGCCTGCGGGGCCGCTGCCGGCGGGCGCCTCGACCGGCTGCCGGCTGCGGGACCAGCGCTCGGGGAAGTGCGCGCCGCGCCGGACGTACGCCTCGGGGTGGAAGCCGCGCCCCGCGCTCGCTAGCAGCTCCCGCGCCGCGGCCTCGACGCCCCCGGCGTGCAGCACCGACGCAGCCGTGGGCGTCTTGGTGCCCGTGGACGTGTCGAGCAGGCGGCCGAACTCATCCACGAGGATGTACGACGCCTGCATAGTCGCGTTGTCCTCCTCCTCGATTATGGACGGGTCGGACACGCCGGCCCGCGCGCGCGCGACGTACTCGGCGAACTGCGCAGCCGTCACGAGCAGGGGCGCGACGTCGTGCCCGCGCGTGGCGGCGGCGCCCGTGTTCTCGCCGCCCATGGGCAGGACCTGGAAGATCTTCCAGCGCATGGCCCCGGTCTCGTTGACGAGCGGGCTGAGGTCCTCATGCACGTTCAGCGCCGTGACGACCGTGTTGAGCTTGAACAGCACGCCGTGCTCGCGGCACAGCGCCGCGGCGCGGCGCACGTGGCCCAGCTGCCCGATGTCGGCGGGCCCCTCGCCCGCGCGGGGCGGCCGACCGCCCGCGGGCCATCGCCCTAGCTGGAACAGCGTGGCGGGCTCCACCGAGTCCACCGATACGCCCATGATGTCCAGGTGGCGCGAGTGCGCCTCGAACCACTGCGACGTGAGCCGCGAGCCGTTGGAGATGATGCTCGTGCTTTCGTACGCGAGCTCTTGCTTGCTGTAGCGCAGCAGCTCCCCTGCGAGCGGCAAGACGAGGACACCGACCATGAGAGGAGGGCCGTCGGTGGCTTCTTACGAGGAGGAAATCGATGAGGCCAGAGGGGAGGCGGCGCTACCGACAAGCCCGTGGTACTGCGGCAGGAGCGGCTCGCCGCCTGCGATGTTGAGTTTCACGGCGCCGGCCTCGCGGAACAGGCGCAGCACGCGCTTGCAGTCCGCCTCGGACAGCACGTGCGACGACTTGGCTGTGTGAAAGCAGAACTTGCACGCGTAGTTGCACTTGCGCGTAAAGAAGAAGTTGATGGCGCGGCCGTCCACGAGTGTCGTCGCGGCCGAGGGTACGGGCGTGCCCAAGGTGCGCGCGCACACCGCGCCCGGCGGCACCAGCCGCTGCCGGAGGGCTCGCAACATCTGCGGCATCATTCGCGCCTTCGCGCGCTCGGAGGGACGGAGAGGGACTCGAATTGCCGAAAGCCTCGAGTTGCCGAATTTGGTTCTCCTGTCTCGCTATTAATTAATGATGGAGCGTCAGCCACCTAATGTTGGCCGCGCGTTCGCTGATTCGCATCCTGCGGCGGAGCGGAGCGGTCGGCGGCGGGGCGGCAGCACGGCACCTCAGCACCGCCACCCCGTCGCCCGCCGACGCCGCCGACGAGGTGGAGCGCAAGTTCGCGCCGACGCCGCGCACGCTCGTGCTGCTCGCCTCGCTCGGCACGCCGCGCGCGACGACTTTCGTCGACCGCTACTTTGACACGCTCGACCACCTGCTTACGACGCGCGACATGTGGCTGCGCCGGCGCGACGCGCGAGTGGAGCTCAAGTACCCGATGGCCGCCCAAGACGACGCCGCGCCCGCGCCGCTCGGCGGCGTGGATTACTACCACGAGACGGGCGACTGGGCGCTCATTGCGCGCGTGGCGGACCTGGCGCGTCTGCGCGCGCCGTACCCCGCCCCCGCCGTGCCCCCGCCCGACGTTGAGCGCTGGCTCGAGCGCAGCGGCGTGCACTTGTTCGGCGAGCTGCGTACGCACCGCCGGCGCTACGTGCTGACGCTTCCCGTGGGCGGCGGCGGCGGGCCGCAGCAGCACCGGGTGCACGTGGACGTCGACAGCGTCGAGCTCACCGCGGTGGTGCCCGACGGCGGCACCGCCCGCGACGGCCGCGCCACCGCCGCCGCGCACGGGCGTCCTTACGCAATTGGCGAGGTGGAGCTGGTGGCGGCGGGCGGCGGCCTCGCGCCCGCCGCGGCGCTGCGAGATGTCTTTGGCGCTTTGGGCATCGACCCCGTACCCACAGTGCGCGGCAAGGTCCTCGCGTACCTGCACGAACACCGGCCGGCGCACTACGCGGCACTGGGCGCCAGCGGGCTGCTGGCCGCGAAGCTGGGATGAGTGTACGTCTTCTGATCGGAGTTAGCAGGTCAAACGAATCACATTGGAAAACACTCAGGATGCACTTAGGATACAGTATCCGATAACAATCCCCACCAAATCGGACAAACCCCACCTGACCCACAACGGTCAACGCACAACCAATACGCACAACCATCGGACAAGGGAAGGGAGCGAGGCCTCATCGCCTGACCCTATAAAGATATCGGTAGGCTCACCCATTTAATCTTTGGTTCTCTGTGGGATGGTACCTATACCGCGTACCTACATTAGACAAATGCCGACGCGTTCAAACGAGACTAAATATAAACTCACGTGAACGAAAACATCTCTCGTTTTGGGCAAAACTCCGATGCGTCGGAGCCCAAGCTACCCCTCCACCGACGTGCCATTTGTCGCCCGATATGGACCGGCGCTTCCGTGCCAACGGCAAGATTGACTATCTGGCCGACCCGCGCCTGTCCAAACTCACCTTTGCCAGCATCCAGAAGCACATTGAGGCAACGTGCGTGAGCCGTGGCTTTCCGGCTGTGGAGCTCAAGAAGAAGCTCTTTGGGTGCGCCACCAAGTTCGCGCTTGTTTCCGTTGCGGATGAGTTCAACGTGGAGCTCGAGACGCTGCTCAACGAGCTCGGTCCGATTAAGACCTTCACGCCTGTGATGCGGTCCATGAATGATGTGAAGTACATGGAGAAGCACGCGGCGGAGAAGGCGGAGCGCGAGCGGTCGAACGCCGCCAGTGCTCCCGCCGATGTCGCCGACACCTCCCACGCGCAGAGCCCGCCCCCTCGACGCAAAGCAGCCCCAGCCAATGTGACCGACCTCGAGGGTGACCTCAAGTTCATGGACCGCAATTCGCGCATGATCGGCGCCTTTGGCCTCGACGTGATTGCTAAGATGGTGGGCATGAAGGTGCTGATCGTTGGCTGCAAGGGCATCGGCATCGAGGTGGCGAAGAACACGGTGCTCGCCGGCGTGCACACACTGACGATCTTCGACCCGGCGCCCACGAGCGTGCGTGACCTCGGCACCAACTTCTTCCTGACCGAGGCTGACGTGGGCAAGCCACGCGCCACCGTGTGCGCACCCCGCGTGGCCGAGCTCAATAGCAATGTGCTTGTGCAAGCCGCGGAGGGCGGCGAGCTGACCGAGGCGCTCGTCGCACAGCACACGATCGCCGTCTTCACGCGCGGAAGCCGCACGGAGCTCACGCGCTGGAACGAGTTCTGCCGCAGCCAGAAGCATCCGATCTCCTTCCTGTGCTGCTATGGCGGCGGCGCGTGGGGCGGGCTGTTCGTCGACCATGGCGACAGCTTCACGATCCGCGACGCCACCGGGCGCGCGCCGCTCATCAAGCTCGTCAAGAGCATCGAAGTCAAGGAGGACCACGTACTCGTGCGCTACGACACGCCCGACGGCCAGCCTCCCGAGGGGCTGCCCGACGGCGGGCTTGTCGAGTTCGATGAAGTCAAGGGCCTCATCTCCGCCGGTGCGTGGGCCGAGGCGGGCAATCCGTCGGGAGGCTCGCTGAACAACGCGGGCCCGGTGCGCACGAGCCACGCGTCCGAGGATCCAGTCAAGACCTTCCGCATCAGCTTGCCCACAGACCTCAGCGGCCCTCCAACCGCGTGGATGGGTGGCGGGGTGATCACCGAGAAGAAGGAGGCCACGACCGTGCACTTCCGCTCGTTTGCCGAGTGCGTGCACAAGCCGGGCGGCGTGGTGATGGCGGGCGACGGCACGCAGGGCTTCCTGATGACCGACATGACCTTCTCGATGGTCGAGCTCCAGCTACACGTCGCACAGCAGGGCGTGTACGCCTTCGAGGAAGCCTCGGGGCGGTTGCCCAACATCAACGACGCGGCGGATGCCGCACAGGTAGTGGCGCTCGCAGAGGAGTTCGAGGCGGCGACGGGTGTGCTCGGCGGCATGGGGCTCGAGGTGGACGAGAGCGTCACCGCGCGCGTCGCCATGCACTGCCGCGTCGAGTTGCAACCCATGTCCGCCTTCTGGGGCGGCGTGGTCGCGCAGGAGCTTGTCAAGGTGGCGGGCAAGTACGCGGGCCGAGAGCCTCGGAGTGCCTCATGCACGCGTCTCATTGCCTCTGGAGTGCCCATGGACTGTCCTCATAGCCTCCCTCTTCACTCAGGTACACGCCCATCCAGCAGTTCTTGCACCTACAGTCCTTCGCGGCGCTGCCCGAGACGGCGCCGTCGGCCGAGGATGCCGCGCCGCTTGGCTGCCGGTATGACGATATGATCGCTGTGTATGGCCGAGCTTTCCAGGAGCGGCTGGGCGAGCTCCGTGTCTTCATGGTCGGCTGCGGTGCGCTCGGCTGCGAGTTCATGAAGAACTTCGCCCTGCTCGGCGTGTGCTGTGGGCCGACCGGCTCGCTCGTGGTGACCGATAATGACCGCATTGAGGTGTCAAACCTCAACCGCCAGGTACGCTGATTGTCGATGATTGCCACTGATGATAACGACCGCATTGAGGTGTCGAACCTCAACCGCCAGGTACGCTGATTGTCGATGATAGCCACGGGTGATTGCCCGTGATGTCCACTGATGAGCGGCCAATCGTCCGAATATGGCAGTTCCTCTTCCGCGAGGATAACGTGGGGAAGCCCAAGTCAGAAGCGGCCGCGGCACGCGCGCTCACGATGAACCCGAGCCTCAACATCGAGGCCAAGCAAGACCTGGTTGCCAATACGACGGAGCACATCTTCGACACCGACTTTTGGAACGGCCTCGATCTCGTGTGCAATGCGCTCGACAACATGAAGGCGCGCCTGTACGTCGACGCGCAGTGCATCTTCTATGAGAAGCCACTGCTCGAATCGGGGACGATGGGGACGGGCGCGAACGTGGACATCGTCGTGCCGCACTTGACTCGCTCCTATGCCGACGGTGGTGCGGCCGATGAGGGCGGCGGCGTGCCCATGTGCACGCTGCGCAACTTCCCGCACTTGATCGACCACTGTATCGAATGGGCTCGGGCAAAGTTCGAGGACCTCTTCGCCGACCCGGCCCAGAAGGCGGCCAAGGTGCTCGAGGACGTCAAGAGTTTCGTCAAGAAGACGCGCAGTGAGACGCTGCAGGCGACCGACGGACGCTCCTCCAAGATCTCCAAGGAGATTCCGAAGCTCAAGAAGCTGATCGCCACGCTCGAGATGGGCACCAAAGGCCCCACGATGAGTGATGCCGTCGCGCTGGCGTGGGCAGCCTTCCATGAGCTCTTCCGCGACATCCTTCTCGACCTGACCGAGCAGTTCCCGGACGGCTCCAAGGATAAGAAGGGAGAGCCGTTTTGGAGTGGGCACAAGCGCTTCCCCAAGGCCGCCCACTACGACGCGTCAAACCCGGAGCATGTCGCGTTCATGCTCGCCACGAGCAACCTGTTCGCGGCGATGCTCGGCATCCCGGGTGAGAAGCCCGGCGAGCAAGCTCCGACTTCGAATTGCATGCGTGTGCTCACTACGGCGCCCCTTCCCCCTTCCCACAGGTAAGAAGCCCCCGTCGGAGCTCAACCAGCCCGGCCCGATGCGCTGGCAGGCGCCGTACCGGTCCGCGGAGTGGCTCGCGGGGATGCTCGCCAAAATAGGTGGCCCGCCCGAGCGCGTCAAGGGTGCCGTCGAGATCGACGGCGAGGAGAAGAAAGAGGGCGCGGACGACATGGCCAGGGAGGAGGCGGAGCTCGAGCAGCTGCTCACGCGCATCGCCGACATGGGCGCTGGGGCTAAGGGCCACTTCGAATCGGCGGACTTCGAAAAGGACGACGACGACAACTTCCACATCGACTTCATCACCGCGTGCTCGAATCTGCGTGCGTCCAACTACCACATACCGACGACGTCGCGCCACAAATGCAAGATGATCGCTGGGCGCATCATCCCTGCGATTGCGACGACGACCGCCTCGGTCACTGGACTGGTGATGCTCGAGATGTTCAAGGTGCTCCAAAACAAGCCGACAGCGCAGCTGCGCAACGGCAACTACGACCTCGGATCGAACCAGTACATGCTGTTTGAGGCCGAGCCGCCTGCGCAGCTGGCGACCAAGGTGATCGCCTCTGCTTGCCTATGGTTGCCACTGATTGCCATTAATTGCCACTGATTGCCACTGATTGCCTCTGATTGCCTCTGGTGTTCGAAGACGAGCCACCCGTGCAGCTATCCACCAAGGTGGATAGACGATGCTCATCTCAAGGCCTCCTGTCGCCCTCCCCTGATGGCCTCCCTCATTGCATGCAGGTGGAGATCACGATGCCCGACCCCAAGGATCACCCTGACGCGTACGACGCCAAGGGCAACCTCGTCGACATGTACAAGGACCCCGACATGATGCTCGGCTTTGCGGAGCGGGTGCGCTGCTTCCCAGACCCGGGATGACCTCTCTGATGACCTCTGATGACCTCTGATGACCTCTGATGACGTCTGATTGCCTCACACCTCAGGTGCGCTGCTACCCAGACCCGCACACAAAGTACGACAAGATGTGGGTGGGCCCGGTGGCACCCACAGCGACGGTGCAGCAGCTGCGCGAGGCGATCGACGCGTGCTTTGCCGAGGCGGGTCTCAAGGCGGCGATGATCAACGGACCGACACAGCGGATCGAGTGCGAGAAGGACGAACACAACGCATCGGGCATCAAGGCGGGCTCGCGATCGCTGTGGAATCCTCTCCTCTCGTCCACCAAGGCCAACCTCGAGAAGCCGTGGGGTGCGCTGCTCTGATGACCTCTGATGACGTCTGATGACCTCTGATGACGTCTGATGGCCTCACTCATCAGGTCCGCTGCTCAAGGAGCTGACCACGCGCGACGAGATCAGGTGGCAGACCGTCGACGACCCCGTCGATGTGAGTGGCAAGCGGCTGTGTACTGACCTGACCATCCAGCTACAGAACGACGACGGCGACGACGTGAAGACGCCCACCATCATCATCAAGCTCATGCCGTTTGAGTTCATCTCGTACAAGGCGCGAACAGTGCGCGAGGTGATGCCGTGGCTCAAAGACTATGCCCAGAAACGAAGCTTAACCGTGGTCAAGTAGCGGCTCGGCGCTCGCGCGATCATAACTCATTGGGCTACAAAACATAGGTTGCAAAGGTCGTACTATCGTAGCATTAAACATGGCACCGACGGCTGTATATACTAACCTCCGAGCGATATAGCTCCAAAGTGCAAACCGGGGCTCTGGCACCACCCGGACGCCACGACAGTCGACGCTGCGCTGCCTCTGCCGGGCGGGACACCCGTAAGCCACCGGGCGGTCCGGTCGAGGGCCCCGCGTGAACGACCGCACACGATTCTTGTCGCGCGTAAAGTGCGCCGAATTCTAAAATTTCGACCTGCCCACGGCTACCGACACGAACGCCTCGCGCTTCCTACTACCACGTTCGTCGACTGAGTTACATAGAAGTTGGGGAACTCCTCGCCTCAATGCACAACCTGGTGACACGACGTAACGCCCACCTAACCCTCGAAGTTCATCATACCCGCCGCGCCGCTTGGGATACAGTCCCGTCCGACGCCCGGCCCGCCCTCAGCCCCCAAGACACGCACGATGCGCCTGCCTCAAGGCCGCGACGCGAGCTCCACGCTCGTGTCGCGTCTCGGGCCTCGAAGGATTATGATTCCTCATCGGCGAAGACGTCCATGAACTTGACGGCTTTGGGGAAGGGCGGTGGCGCGACGGTGGAGGTGCGGCCAGCTGGTGTGCTGAGCTCAAGGTCCACCCCCAACCGTGTGCGCACGTAGTGGACGACAGCCTGGCGCGCGCCGACGAGGCGATTGTAGTCATACAGCGCTCGAACGATCGGCTCGCCTTTCATGGCGAGGGAGACGGCCGCCTTGTCGTACGTGAGCATGTTGCCTTTAGCCTGTGAGCTATCGACCGTCGCGCATGGCAGCACGGTCGAGTCGTGAAATTCGCCGGTGGAGTTGTTCCGAAACGTTGAACCTTCTTTGAGGGCTTGGCTAGTCGATCGATCCAACCATTCTAGCGCCGCGACGGGCGTAAAGTGCAGTAGGAAGGTGCCATCCCCACGCGGGGAGGCAATGAGGCTGAAGTCCACCGCGCGGCCGCCAAGCTTCTTGCAGATGTAGCGACGCAACCCAACGAGCGCCGAGCGGATCGGCGGTGCCGAAGGTCGCCACGTGACCAAAGTGAGCGCGATGGCGTCGCTCTGGTCACCGATCTGAACGAGATCGATGTAGGCATCGAGGGCGGCGACGTAGGTGGGGCGTGCGACGAGGCGCAGGACGGGCCACATCTCGATGCCGCCTCGCGAGATCTGCGTGTGCTGGGTGGCGGCGATGGATGAAGACGCTTTGGGGTTTTGGCTCACCTCATGCGACGCCTCCCCCGGCAGACGATGCGCGAGGGCACCGGCCGCGTTGAGAACCTCGGCCTCGACCAGAATCTTCTCGAAGTCGTTTAAGAACCAGTTGCCCAATTTGGCCGACTCGTCCGCGACCTTGGCGACGCCGAGCTCAAAGGCGATGGTGCCACGTTGCTCCGAGAGACCCGACGAGGTCAATCCGAGCCCATGCGATTCGAAGTAGCAGAAGCCGTTCTTGCGAAACCGTCCGACCTCAGCAGCGCCAGCGCTGCGGCTGGTGGTCTGCGTGCCGTCGTCGTCGATCCCGACGAGATCGCAACGGCGCGTCCAGCAATTGACGAGGAAGCGATGGTTCGTGAACTGCTCGATCGTCGAGCGCTTGACGATCGTGTACTTGGGCGAGAGCATCACCGACAGCATCATCCTCTCGTGCTTTTTTCGATCGCCCTTGTACAGCCTGCCCGGGCTGGCGCGAATGAAGGACACGAACTCGTGCAGCTCGTCGAATTCGCCGTCGCGGGCGCGGTTGGCGGCGTGGAGGTCGGCCATCGTCTCGCGAAGGAACTCCTCGACCTGTACACGGCGCTCGAGCGTCAACTGCCCAAACGAGGAGATAATCTTGCCAGCGTCGCGTAGCCGCTGCCAGGCCGACGAGTGCTCGTTGACACCGGCACGCTCGAGCTCGTGCTGACGGACGAGCTGCAGCGCGGACTTGAGTTCCTCCTCTGTGGCGGCGAGGGGGGCGGGCAGCTTCTTGAGCGACTCGGGGCACATCTTCTTGAGCGCCGCCAGCATCTTGCGCTGTCGGCGAGCCATCTGTCCGACAAGGAGAGCCTTGATGCGCTGGCCCGCGAGCAACACGGCCGACTCCTCCCGTGTGAGGATATTGGGGAGGATGGTGTTGTCAATGGCTGACTCGCCAGCGGTCTGCGCGAGGGTCTGCGCCTGTCCTTTCTTGAGCTCGCGCGCCTTTTTGCCGAAGCTGGCGCGCACGTTCCCGTCGAGAGCACGCACCCAGCCGTCGTCCGACCACTGCGCCGGCACGTCGTAAAACCGGTACGGCGAGACGCCATCATACTCTGAACACTCGATGAGTAGCTGGTAGACGGCGGAGATGTTGGGGGCGCCATACCATTTCGCCGTCAGCTCGCGGCAGCGTGTGGCCCACGCCTCCCACTGCACCTGTGGCGGCATGACCTCCTCGACAGACACGCCGACCATGTGCCTCGTGCGCGTGGCCGAGAGCGCCTCCTGGAGCTCCTTGTAAAACGGAACCCACTCGTGGGCGAGGAAGGCTTGTTTTGCATCCGCCGTGCCAGAGCGGCAGAGCGCCGTCTCCAGCTCCTTGGGGACCACCATCACGCGTGCTGCTCCGCCGGCCTTACTGGCGTATGGATCCGCGACGAGAGGGGTCCACTTGCGCAGGCCGTGGTGCAGCGGCACAAATGGCGCCCTTGACGGCGCCAGCGTTGGCGCCAGGCGGAGCGAAGGAAGCGAAGCATGGCCTTTCGACGGCATGCGATTGAGTCGGCTCTCAAACGTCTCGAGCTCCTTCATTGTACGCTCGTGCTCAGGCGATCGGGTCAGCTGGATGGCTGGCAGGCGCAAATTGGAGGGTGACCGAGTTCCCAGCAGCGGCAGCTTGACCGGCGATCGGATGCCCGGCATGGCATTACCCAGCGCGTCCGACATCGTAACCGCGAGTACAGCGATCTTGAGACAATTGCACGTAGAGCGCGTTCGTCATTCTGCATGGGTTAAGTTTCGGCGCAAACTTACTGCACTGCACGATCACGTTCGTTCACGTTCACACAGTTGAAGAGAGGGCTTCTGCGCGCTCTGGCGAGCTAGCGCGATCAGCGTCAGTCGTTTTCGCAGATTGCGCACCCGCCGGCCGCACTGGCCGAGGATTTCCCCTACCAGCGCATGTCTTGATGGGTGACTTGGTTGATCGTTGACTTTGTTGCGTTTCATCAAAGCTCTGCCATTCACACAAACAATTCATTTCCACTGGCGCACTCCCTCCCGAGTTCATATGTGGGGCCTGCCCTTCTTCTCTTTCTTTGGCTGTATCGCAGCTCTCTGCCTACATGTGTCTCAGTCCGGAGTCCTGCTTTGTATTGTATTGTCTTCACAGCTGTCCTCCTTCCGTGTGTGCGTGTATTAACATGAATGAAGAGTTTTTCTTGCCTAAACGAACAATGCGGAAGGCAGGAAGCCAGTCAATCGCGACGAGCCGACGCCTTGTCTTGGTCTTCGTGCTGGCCTTGCTAGCTTTCGTTCTCTACTGGCTCCGCCGCCGCCGCCGCCAGCCGCTGCTGCTCACACTCAAAGCAGAGCCGCCTGCGGGCAAGCGTGAGCAACTGGAGCAGCGGTTGGCGGAGCGACTCCGGGAACAGTCCTCATCTGCCGATGACCACTCGACGATACCCAAGTCTGCGGCGGAGAACACGCCAGCCGCGGAAGCCGCCTCAATGATCACCAACAAGTTCCTCCCCGACCTGCCCACGTTTGTCTTCGGCGATCGCACTCTCTACGAGGACGGCATCCTCGCGCGCGTAGGCAATCTGTCACGAAGCGTGCAGCAAGAGTTTGAGGAGAATGAGCGCGGCAAATGGCTGCCCGAGCTACGCTGCGTGACAGAGCAGCCAGCTAGAGAGGCATACCCATCGACAAAAGGAGTGGCGCCAAGCGACGCCCTCGTGCCAAGCTACACTCGCGACCTCGGCCGTACCGGCTGGACGCTCTCCAATTTCCACGAGGCGCAGCCTACGGAGGGCAACGGCCCCGGCCAGATCCCCGAGCGTCTCTCCCTCGCCGAGACGGCCGTACTACGCACCTACACGGGCCCGTGGTTTCAGGCGATCAACTTCTACCTGCGCTACCTGCCAGAGGTACGCTGCTGTGACGCATCGCCGTACTATGAGCACTACGACCCTCGCCGTTGCTTCCTCGCCAAGCCCGGCCATGAGGACGTCTGCCACTTTTGCGGCAAGCCCAAGAGCAAGCACTTCATTCAGACGCTCGATTCATGGGCCACAAGTGCAGCGCTACTCGTGGGTGGCATCCTCAAGCTTCGCTTCGCCTCGACCCCTATGACAGTCTATCGCGGCGTCAAGGAGCGGTTCATCCGTCTGCCAAAGTCGTTTGTCGCGCCGCACAGAGGCGCGTTCGGATGCGGCGTCGAGCCTGCGCCCATGAGCACCACCGAAGCCAAGGAGGTGGCTCAGAGCTATGCCGGGGACGACTGTGGATCTCTCTTTCAGATCGAGTTTGATGCGGGGAATCTTGGAGCGCGGCTCGGTTTCCTTTCGCAGTACCCAAAGGAAGAGGAGCTCGTCTTCCCGCCGGGCACCATGCTCACCTGCATGGCGGTGGAGCCGCTCGAGGGCCAAAAGCACCTCCTTCGCATCAACTGCTCGATCAACCCCGACAGGCAAGTCAAGGACGCCATCGCAGCAATGATCACGCACCATGACACGCCCGGTCCGCAGGGCGGGCTGCCGAGAGTGTACATGCTCGTAGTGCTTCAGCCAACGCCTGTGCTCTTCGGCCATGTCCGTTCCCATCTCAGCCTGTTGCAGCAGCTTGCAAGTACCGAGCGCGCCCTTGCCGACCAGTGCGCTCAGTGGCCAGCCAAAGGGAAGGCGCCAATCTGCGTGCGAGACGCCGATCCTTCCGCCGTGCGCCTCTCGCTCGTGCGCAACCAGACACACTGCCTCGTATGGCTCGGCCGGGGCTACGAAGTGGCACGTTCCACGTGTTCAGGCTCGCTGACGATCATGACTTTGGCGGCGGAGATCAGTAAGCTTCCGAAGGTCTGTCGGCCTCGGGTTGCTCTCGTGGCTTTGCAGCACGGGGCGGAGCGCGCTGCAAAGCTTCTGAGTGACCACGGCATCGGCTGTGTCTTCTGGGTGCGCACCACAAGTGAACCACCTCGTGCGCACGAGTTACTATCCATAGTTGTCGACCGAATCCTCGAACATATTTGCGGTGGCTGTCTTGGCGAGCAGCTCATGAGATGCTTCGGCGAGGCGCGTACGAAGCTGTCGAGCCACATCTCAGATGGTGGCTGCGTTGGCTCGCCTACCAGCGTTGATTCGCCGACAAGTACAGCGAGCACTTCATCATCGTGGATTCAGAGTGAGATGCCAGCGTTGCGTCCTTCCAACCTCGTCGACGAATCGACGCACGAGTTGTGCGAATCACTGTCGTCGCTGCAGCTGCTCGCGTGCGACGTGCCAAAGGTCGAGGAGCTCCGAAAGATGCTTATCGTGCGCAGAGAACGAGGCGTCGCTGTGTGGGGCAGGAGCGGAGCCGCCACAGACGAGAACTTGGCGCATCGCTGCCGGAGCGTCGCTCTCGAGGCAACCATGTCACTACTGATCGGGACCACTTTTGAGCTGGTCTGGCGCATCTCGGACGAGCAGAGCCTCAACGAAGGCATGCGTCGGATTAAGGCCGCTGGTCCGCTCGCCGCAGTGCTCGTTTGGATCGATCTAGTCGAGTCGCTGCCGCTCGTGCAGCTGTCGACCCTACTCAAACCCATTATGAAACGAGCGCGTGAGGCTGCCTGCGCGGTTGTGCTCACGTGCATAGGAACACACGCACAGCAGATGCAGGCTCTTGACGAGGAGCTGGGCTTAGGAGTGAGCAGCTCAATTTATGAAGATTGATATGCATCCGAGTTCCACCACTGAGGAGCATGGTGTGCTGTGCTGCACAGGAGATGCTGCATATTGGGCAAGCGGCTGAGATGGAGTCCGATGCATCCACGCACCATAACGAGTTGCGCTTCACCCTACATGCGCCCGGAGGCCAAGCCGTGGATCCCATGAGCGTCGTTGAGCCAATAGCGCTACAGGAAGCTATCGAAGCCGCGCTCGGTGGGCAGCATCCTCTCGCAGCAGTGTACTTAAATGATGAGCAGGCAGTAATCGCGCGCATCCCGGTGACCGATGTAGCCTTTCTTCATGGACTGCGCGACAAGGTGCTTGAGGGTAGATTTGCCGTCGAGCTCACCGACAGGCTCCGCAGGCTGCCGAGCTCAGTCAGCCTGGACGTCAAGGTCGACCTCAGCGCATTTGCAGAGCGTTACGAGAGCAGCGTGCTGCATCTCGATAAGCTTACGAAGCACCAGCAGCTGAAGCTGCTCGAGTGCAAAGGCCACCATAGCGTTCGTGTCGAGGCACCAGCTGGCGGCGGTAAGACGTTCATTGCCCTGCACGAAATGCTGGGCGTACTCCAATTGGAATCAGCTGAGGAGAGCGAGAAGGCCGCGGTCCTCTTTGTCGCCCCGCACGAGGCCCTTGCCGTTTTCGTTGCATCCTGGATTGGAACACGCCTTAACAAGTATACGAGAGATGAGATGCTTCGCCGACTTTGGGTCCTTTTCCTGCCCTTTGATCAAGGCGTGAGGCGGGCCAGTCTGTCAGACGAAGGAAGGATCTTCTTTGAGCAGCCATCTGCTGACGAGATGCCCAAGGAATTCAGATTGGTCGTCGTTGATGAGGGGCATCACATTTATAACAACGCCTCCATGCGCGAAACGGTTGAGTCGCACATGGCACCATTGACACGACGCATCGTCCTAGCTGATGTGTCGCAGTCGCTCGGCCGAGACATTGCGTACCCATCCGCGCACCGCGTGGAGCTCACCGAAGTTGTGCGATGCTCGAAGCGCATCGTACAGGCCGCGTCCGTCGTTCAGCTCGGAGGCGAGCGGAAGCTGCACACGCAGTGCCATCACAAGTCAGACGGACCACCAGTCAAGTCGTTCTTGTTCGAGCTTGCGGCTCGTAGCAGCTCTGCAGAACGATTCCGCGCATACGCGGAGCGCGTGATGGCGGCGCTCGAGCACATCGCAAACCTGTTCCCAGGGTTCGAGCTCACCGACCGCGTCGCCATCCTCGTCCCAGACGCTCCCTTTCTCGATGGTCTCAAGCTCCAACTGATGGCCGCGTTCCAGGCGCGAGGCAGGCGGTCCGATCAGACGCCAGGGCAGCAGTACATTCTGATCGAGGCGAAAGAAGCTGCGGCTACCCTGCGCCGGCGAGGGCGGAGTAGCGATGGTGAGGCACTTGTCATCGACACGATCGGCAACTTTGATGGGCTCGAACGGCTGATTGTGATCGCAGTCGGCCTCGACGCACCACTCGACCAGGAGTCGGACGATGCTTTCTTGGAGACGCGCTCGCGGCTCTACCGCGCCTTGACGCGGGCGCACATGCTAGCAATGGTTGTTAACGAGGCTGTCTGTGGCGGCTGGCTCGAGTGGCTCAACCTCATCAAGCTGAAAGAGGGCAAGTTTGATCGCGAGGCGGAGCTCGCGCGCATGAAGGCGGATGCTGCGGAAGCAGAAGTGAAACGGCGTTTGGAAGCGATTCGTAGCCCGCTTGCAGTGGAAGTTGCCAATCACGTCAAGGAATTCCAAGAGGGCCTCGTCACCGAGCAGACTGTATGGGATACGGGTGCAAACAGCACCTCACAACCGGAAACGTTGAAGTTCAACCCGCTTCAGCAAGAGCGTACCTCCCTTGTTGGCGGCGGAGGCAGTGGGGACGGGGTTGGCGATGGAGGTCTCACGCCTCCGCGGACCGAGCCGTTGAGCGCCTTTATCGGGGAGGGCGGTGGACCGGTCACCATTTCTTTGCTTCACACAGAGAGTGGTGTAGCAAGCGATGCCGTTCAAGGCAGCTCACAGGGCAGCTCAAGTACGGCTCCTGCCTTACCGCGGTCGCCATCTTCGCCACGCGAGGTGATCACGCTTTGCCTCGAAGGTGACGTTGACTCTTTTGACGACTCGCGCGAGGACCGATTGAAGAGCGTATTGGCAGGGCTGTTGGGTCCGGAGGTCTGCAGCGGACCTTGCAGGATCCGCATCGAAAAGCCCGCGTTATCCTCCAAGATGAAGGCGAAGATTGGAACAAGACGGTGCTGCATCCGTGTTGAAGTCGACGAATCTCAGCTTCCGCAGCACAGCACAGCTTCCTACAGCAGCGACGCTGCTGAGTCGAGCGACTGTCAAAGCGACGACACATCCGTCGAAGACGACGTTGAGAACAAAGTGAAGGAGCTGACAACCACAAGTGTTTGGCCTTCTGGTGTGGGCGTTGAGGACATCAATGTAGTCTTCAGGCGCTTTAGCTCAGTCCTGCTCGTTTTGCTCGTGCATCCCGTTGTGGCGCACGTCCTATTCCAGCTCGCAAAGCAGCGCGATGAGACGTTGCGGCAGGAGAGTGTGAGGTGCTGCAAGCTTGGAGGTTGCGTTGCACAAATCGACGATCGTGCGGACATTGAAGACTGCATTCGCAAGACCTGTGACGCGGAGAGAGAAGCGATCAGTAAGATGCCCGAGTACCAAGAGGAGAAACAACTCATAACCGCTAATAGCAATGGCGGCGGCGGCGGCGGCGGCGGTGGCGGCGGTGGCGGCGGTGGCGACGTCGCCGCGGCCGCCGACGAGAAGGCGGCGGCCGAGAAGGTGGCGGCCGAGAAGGCAGCAGCTGAGGAGGCGGCGGCAGCCGAGGAGGCGGCGGCTGAGGCCGAGATCGAGATCGATGCTGAGGAGCAGACTGGGCCTGCTGACGACTCACTGCAGCAGAAGGATGACATGGAGCTGCTCCTCGCGGTCGCTGCACGGAAGCTTGGCATCACCACTGCAGGCGTGGACATCACCGTGATCCGTCAGCAGCTCCACCAGCAACTCGAGGCTGGCCTTGCAGAGGAGCAGCCACTTGTCAGCCCCACGGATGTCCACGACCTGCAGCAGCAGGTGGCGAGGCTGCAAACGCAGGTGCTGCGGCAGCAGGAGGAGATCGACGTTCTGCGCGGTAAGGGCGGCGCACGCGGCGCCCACGAGTTCGTCGTCGCGCAGTACAACATCCTCGCTGGCTACCTCGGCGACAACACGCAGCCGTGGTTCCTGTACGGGCTGGACCTTTCAAGTGAGCGACGCGAGGCCATCTTCAAGAAGTTTTACGAGAAGGGGGAGGACGGCACGTACGCGAATGCGGGCTGGCCCAAGTACGTCAAGGGCATCCTGACCGACGAGGAGCAGGCCATCGTCGAGAAGTACAACGAGAAACACTTTCGGTGGGACGGCCGGAAGGACAAGCTGATTACGGTCATCAAGAGCTGCCACGCTGACCTGATCTCGCTCGTCGAGTGCGACAACTACGAGAGCTTCTTCTTGCCCAACCTCAAGGCGGCGGGCTACGCGGCCCTGTACAAGCAACGCCCTCGCAAGTCGTCCGCGGACGGTTGTGCCATCTTCTACAAGGTGGGCGTCTTCTCTCTGATCGCCTCCGACTGCTTCGAGTTCGTCGACCGGTTGGACGCGAAAGGACGCGAGGTCAAGGACCGCGTCGGTCTGGTGGCGCTGCTCCAGCACACGTCGGGCCGCCAGGTCATCTTCATCTCGACGCATCTCGCACGGAACCCCGAGGACCCCAAACAGACGAGCTCGCGTGCGAAGCAGACGGCGCAGCTGCTCAAGGGGCTCACTGACTTTGCGCAAGCGAACCACGCGCTCGAGGCGCCGGTGATCCTCGCGGGCGACCTGAACACGACTAATATCCAGCAGATTGCTAACATCGCACGTGTTGTGTTTGAGCTCTGCTCGGAGGCAGTCCACCCGTTCATCTTCACCGCCTCGGCGCCGCGCTCATTGCCCACTTCGGTCACCACCACACGCAAGATGTGCATCGACTACCTATTCGTGCAAGTGCGTGCTGATTGCCTATGAATGGCCTCTGGTGTCCTCTGATGGCCTCTGATGGCCTCTGATGGCCGCTGATGGCCTCAGATTGCCTGAGAATGGCCTCTGGTGTCCTCTGATGGCCTCTGGCCGTCTCCTTCGTGCAGTCGACCCTCCAGGTGACCGACAAGGCAGACATGCCGATTCTGACCATGGACAAGCCCATCCCGAACGAAGAGCACCCGTCGGATCACCTACCACTGGTCTTCACGATCGCGTTCACCAAAAAGGCGGCGCAGATGGAGATGTTCGCGCGCTCGTGGGCGCTCGTGGTGCTCTCTGGCGCCAGCAGCCGGCCGAACGACGCGGGCGACGACCTGTCCCTCGCACAGGTGAGTGCCACTACTGGCTACTCGCCACTACTCGACCCCTCATCGACCCTTCATCGACCCTGATTGCCCCTAATTGCCCCTCATTGCACCGCATGGCAGCCACTCGCACTGCTCGAGCTCGAGAAAGCCTTTAGCTTCTTCGACCTGCAGGGCGATGGCGCCCTCTCAGTGTATGACCTGCAGGCCGGCCTTCGCGACATTGGGCTGCGCAACAAGCTTGATCAGGTCCTTGAGGCCTTCTCGAGAGCTGCGGCCAAGGCAGGGACGTCCTTCGACATCCATTCTGATGACGAGATGCTCCCGTACGACCTCTTCGTGTCAGTGTACCTCGCGCAGTTCCGCGAGCAGAAGCAGCTCTTCCGCCAGACCATGAACGACGCCTTCGCCTACTTTGACACCTCAGGCGACGGCAAGCTCGAAAAGGACGAGCTGTTCAAGTCGTTCTCGGCCGTCTGCCCCTTTGAGATTTTGCCCGATGCTTTCGATAAGATCTTTGCGCAGCTCGACGCCGACGGCGACGGGAGCGTCACCGCGGACGAGTTCATCGACTACCTGCTCCACTCGCAGCTCTCTCTCGCCTCGGGCAGCAACCAGGCCGCCATCGAGTCGTCAGCGTTTCTCAAGGGGGCCAAGGAGGGGAAGCGAGCCCCCCTCTCACAAGTGTTGTACGAGCGGTAGTCGGAGGGTGACCGGGTGACGTTTGTTTCGCCAAAAGGTCAAGTTCGAATCGGAGCGACGCACCGCGCCCGGGAGCGCATGACTGGACGCGCGATCGCCGCCGCGCGCCGGCGACGCACGACCTTGTTTGTTTGGCTTGTTTATGTTTTGAGACTGAGTCGCTCCACGCCCGTCCGGACTCCAGACTCCAGCTCCAACTTAGTAGGGTTAGGGTCTTAGGGTTAGGGTTAGGGTTAGGGTTAGGGTTAGGGTCTTAGGGTTAGGGTTAGGGTTAGGGTTAGGGTTAGGGTTAGGGTCAGGGTTAGGGTTAGGGTTAGGGTTAGGGTTAGGGTTAGGGTTAGGGTTAGGGTTA
>Ga0210246_100489_pt1 | contig 36259 bp, 35 predicted proteins | sample ChrtobMetaP3_8mM_FD_155469 | JGI IMG/M metagenome (GOLD analysis project Ga0210246, IMG submission 155469) | Chrysochromulina tobin associated microbial communities from unialgal haptophyte culture, Seattle, Washington, United States - P3_8mM | ecosystem: Host-associated > Algae > Haptophytes >...
CCCAGACGGCAATGTCATACTTAGGGCCTATGTCCGTAGTAGGGGGCAACACGACACAGCTGTCGACCGACCTCGGCGTCGCCGCCATCTCGATCGGCAGCGTCTCGGTGTCGTCGCAGATGATGCTTGGGCCCTCGCCTCCACCGCCGTCGCCGCCTCCGCCCTCTCCGCCGCCCGGCTCGCCCGGCGCGGAGTACTCGATCGTGATCACTGCAACACTGTCGATCGCAGGGATCGCGGGCAACGCCTCCGCTTTCACCGCCGCCGTCGAGGAGCAGCTCCGCGTCAACCTGGCAAGGGTGCTGGGCGTGAACGCGTCCGACATCACCCTTCACATCAGCGCGGGCGGCATCGTCCAGGCGTCGATCGTGATGCCGTCTCTCCCCGCGGCCCAGACGGCAATGTCATACTTAGGGCCTATGTCCGTAGTAGGGGGCAACACGACACAGCTGTCGACCGACCTCGGCGTCGCCGCCATCTCGATCGGCAGCGTCTCGGTGTCGTCGCAGATGATGCTAGGGCCCTCGCCTCCACCGCCGTCGCCGCCTCCGCCCTCTCCGCCGCCGCTGCCACCTCCGTCACCGCCGCCACCCTCCCCGCCGCCGCTGTCGCCTCCGTCACCGCCGCCACCCTCTCCTCCGCCGCTACCAGCCCCGCCACCGCCGCCACCGTCGCCCTCGCCGCCACCGCCCTTGCCCTCATTTCCGCCGCTTCCGAGCCCGCCCCCGCCTGAGTTTCCGCCTGGTGTACCATCAGATATGCCGCAACGGCCGCCGCCACCGCCAAAGGCGCCGCCCCCTTCGCCGCCGCCGCCCTCGCCCTCGCCTCCGCCGCCGTCGCCACCGCCACCCTCACCATCGCCGCCGCCGCCGTCGCCACGACCCCCAGCACCTTCGCATCCACCTGGCATGGCACCGCCGCCGCCACCGCCAAGCCCTTCGCTGCCACCCAGGCCGCCTCCAGCGCCTCCTCAGAGCCCGATTCCGATCTCCTCCGTCAGTGTCGCCGTTGACATCGACAGCGGCAATCTGAACACCCTGCCGGCCAACGCCTCAGCCTCACTAGCACAGGGGGTCGTAGAGTGGGCACTGGCGCAGCTCGCGTCGAGCATGATCGAGGCAGAGGGGAATGCGAACCCCGCCTCCTTGCGCGTGACCCTCCGCGACACCCTCCAAATCACTTTGGGAGCGATCCTCCCGATCGATCTGTCCATCACGTCCCACGCCGAGATCGTTCGTGGCGCGCTCCAAACGGTCGCATGCGACGGCACAGTTGCATGCTCCGTGAGTCTCCTGTTCGTTCCTGAGGAGGCGTCCCCACCCCCGGCTCCTCCGGTCGTGTTGGGAGATGTAATCGGGAGGAGGGCAGCTGAAGACGACGGTAGCGCCCACGACGGCGCCTCCGAGGAAGAGACGCTAGATCTCGGGAGATTCATAGATCTCGGAAGAAGAGACGGCGCCTCGGGGGAAGAGACGAGCAGCGCCTCTTCCAAATTTGGATCGTCAAGCGGCTCGGGTGGAGAGTCGAGCAGCCCCAGCGCCCCGATGGGACGCGAGAAGAGCGCCTTGGGCGACATCGGCCGCCGCGGCAGCGCACGGCACCTTCAGGGCAACGCCTTGGTGTCGACGAACAGCAGCCTCGGGTTGAGGACGACGAACAGCAGCCTTGCCCTACGCCTCGTGCGCGAGCGCCAGACGGCGAACCTCGAGTCGCAATCCCCCAGCTGGCTGCTCGCGGATGACGACACTATGCTCGAGAGCCGGCTGCAGAGCCTCTTGTTACATTCGCCTTTGCTCGATGGGATGTTTGTCGCCGTCCCGGGCACCAACGCGAGCACACGGCTGTCTTTGGACACAATCTTCGTCCAGTCGTTGAACCGCACGAGCCTGGGCGCCATCGTCACCTTCGTCGCCCGTTCGAATGCATCGCTCTTGTACGCGGTCGCGGACGCCTCCGAGCAGCTCCCCGAATGGCTAGCCAATTGGCTCCATGATTTCCGCGGCTGGGAGCAGCTCAGTGCGCCCGCGTTCGTGATCCAAGTCATATACGGTCCGCGATCCTCTGCTGCGGCCGCCGATGTCGTCGGAGTCGGGTCGAAGAACGCGTTGACCGGTGGTTCGGAGGACCCCACGACGCTCAGCATCTGGATCGGGAGCATGCTCGTTGGCGCCCTTGGCCTCATCATGATGATGATCTCCTTCTGCAACCTCAACAAGAAGCGCCTGCTCAAGCAGCTCGAAGCGGAGAAGCAGGCCAAGCAGGGACACGCGCTCGACACGGCGCCCAACCTGCCGGCAGGAGACTCGACGCTCGACACGGCGCCCCGTAGGCAACTGACCGACTCGTCCCCCTCGCGCGGTGGCGACGAGTCGGACTCTGAGCTGCCGTCGTCCGAGCTCATCGTCGTGGACGCCGTCGAAGTCTCAGAGAGCGACGAGAACATGAGCACGCGTCACCATATTGCACGGTCGGTGAGGTATACCTTCCTAATTGAGGCGCCACTCGGCGTCTACCTCCAGCAAGCGAGTGGGTACGTCTTTGTCGAACGGGTCATCCCCGACCTGCAGGCGCACGGGGAGGGTGTGCAGGAGGGCTCCGTCGTACTCGGCCTCGACCGCGGCGACGGGTACACCGACCTCACGGGCATCCGCTGCGACGAGATCATCGCGCAGATCGAGGCGAGCCCGCGCCCCTTCACGCTCATCTTGCGGCCGCCGCACTCGGCCCCGGCGTCGGTGTACGCTGACCGTTTTGCAGACAGGCATATGCGCGAGGCGCGGGAATTGCAGTCGCCCGTCGGCGGCGGGGCGCAGTCAACCGAATCTCAGCGAGCTCGGCGCATCTCGGAGATCTCCGCGAATCTCGGCAATCTCGGCGAGAAGCTCGACGTCGACTCCAAAACGGACGTGGATGGCGAGCGCCATGGCGAGCGCGAGGATGAGGACACTGCGGACGTAGAGCCGCCGTATGCAAACAACGCGGACCGACGCCTGCCTTCGCGGCCCGATTCGAGGGCGGGACGTCCTAATTTGGAAGCCTCCTCGAGGGGCCATTCCGAGTGGACGGATGTGATCCGAAAGCATGCACAGCCGGACGAGTCCAAATCAGGCGAGCCCAAATTAGGAACGTCCTCCTCCGAGTCCAAATTAGGGACGTCCTCCTCCGAGTCCAAATTAGGAACGTCCTCCTCCTTCCAAGAGCGTTGGGCGAGCGACGAGGTGCCCTTGGCGCCGGTCGACGAGGTCAGCTACAGGCAGAGCTCGGCGCTCGCGTCATGGCTGCAGCAGTTGCATGCGGAGCTCGTCGAGGCGCGAAAGCCAACACAACCAGAGCCAGAAGCTGAACACAAAGACGCCGACGACGAAGACTCACCGGAGCCGCCAATGCCGCCGCCGCCGCGTAAGTGGGGCCGCATGCCCGAGCCGCCGCCGTCCGAGCCGCCGCCCGAGCCGCCGCTTGAGCGGTCGGCGCCGCGTAAGTGGGGGCGGTTGGCTGACGAGTACCGCGGCAGCTCCGAAGAGGAGCTCCGACGCCGATCTCGCGGGAGCTCCGACGATGAGCTTCGACGGATCTCCGAGTCCAAGGAGGCGCTCCTCCTATCGGTCTTGCGTGCCGTGCGCGAGCGCCACGGCCACGACGTCTACCGTCGTGTGCGCACCGCGACGCACGACGTGATCGCGCGCCGTGAGGCGTACGCGGCCGCCCAGACGCTCACACTGCTGCTGGGCGAAGATCGCGACCTGCTCGGCACACTCAGTGACCTTTTGCCACTGGGAGAGGGGGAGCGCATCGAGTGGTTTGGGGCCGTCCCGTGGGTGTATCGCGCCGACGGGAGCCAGCTACCCTCATTTAGGAGCGCCCCCCCCGCGACGGCCGCGATCGAGTATCCGGAGGCGAAGAGCTCACGAGATCGAGATCGGACCGAGATCGAGCACACGGAGGCCAGGAGCCCTCCGGCCGTCTTCTCGAGAGCACTCCTCACTGCGCTCGAGCCGACGCCGCCAAAGCCACCTCTGGACTCACCAGCCCAGTGGCCGAAGCGCACGCCGCCGCCCCCGTCCGTTCCGCAGCTGGCGCGCGCGCGCCGGCCGCAGCCTCCCACCGAGGTGAGCGACCGGCCTTCGCCGCCGCCACGCAAGGCGTGGTCCCAGCAGCCCCTTGCGCCGGCGTCGCGCTCACCACGGCCACCCCCGACGCCGCTCTCGAGAGTGAATCTCGAGCTGATCTCGGCCCGATCTCCCCTCTCGCGAGATCGGCTGCTCATCCAGGAGGGGCCGCCGCTTCGCCCCCCTTCCTCCACGGAGGAGTCGTCCGACTCGAACCGATCGCTCTCTCCCATCTCCTCCTCGGGATGCAGCTCATTCTCCGGCGTCGACGTGGCCCCGGCTCGGCCAGTGCGTGAGGCTAGCTACCTCTCGACGAGCTCACCGAGCACGCCACGCACGCCGCGCGAAGGTGCCCAGGAGGGCGCGGCGTCCTCTCACGTCTCTCCGCACGAACTGACGCGAGGGCCGAGCTACGCAGCCAACTACGGGGAGATCTCGGGGAGATCTCGGGCGGTCTCAGGGGAATTCATCGGGCCGAGCTACGCAGCCAACTACGACGCCGCCCCGCACGCGGCTGCTGCTCAATCGGTGCGCCGCGAGGAGCTCGCCGAGATCTCGCCGAGATCTGCCCGAGATACTGCCCGAGAGGCGCCCCTCGCCCAGCTGGTACGCCGCGAGGAGGGCGCGTGTGGCGCGACGCCTCGAAAGTGGGCGCGTCACTCGAGCGAGCAGGAGGAGCTACCGGCCGAACCACTGGTTTCGTCACTGGACCCCTCGGCCGGGCACGCGTCCTATTGGGCCCCCGAGCCGCCCCCGAGGCGATCGTTCGCGAGCTCGAGCTCGCCGCGCGTGACGTCGCGCGTGACGACTCCCCTGGCGCGCCTGCCCTTCCAACGCGATCTCGACCGCGAGATCGACCCCTTCCAACGCGACCTCGACCGCGAGATCGACCCCTTCCAACGCGATCTCGACCGCGAGATCGACCCCTTCCAACGCGATCTCGACCGCGAGATCGACCCCTTCCAACGCGATCTCGGTCGCGAGATCGACCCCCGCCCGTCGGCGTCTTCTGCCCAGACGTCTTCTGACCAGAAGGTGCTTGCAGGGGCGACGGCATGGCTGCAGAGGGCCGAGGCCGACGTGAAAGACTCACCAGAGGCGCATCACAGAGCGAGAGGATCCGCAGAGCCCACTCCATACGCTTACCGCCCGAAGCTACCGGTCTCGGGAGCCGACTACTACACGGTGATGCAGATCACCCCGCCCCCCGAGTTGCCTGCTAGCGCGGCGCCACACGCGCCGCGCAAGTGGGGGCGTCTAGAGGACGCGGAGGACGAAGTGTACTCACCGTACAGCACTCGCAGGCCCATTGCGGAAGATCGCGAAGCGGCGGGCGAGGAGTGGCCTGATAAGGAGTGGCCTGATCAGGAGATGCGAGGCGGCCGCCCACGGGGAACACGCGACGGGGACGCGTCAGGCGCCATGTCGGGCGCAGCGCCGTCGGCGGCCACGTCGAGGCAGCGCCCAGGAAAGCGCCCCGCGATCTCGATGGGAGCTCGCCCCGCCGGCGCCGCATCGTCCGCCTGTGCCTCCGGGTACACATCGGGCGCCGAGATGGGCGCGGCCTCTGGGTACGCATCTGAAGCTTCATCGGACGCGTCCGTCTTCAACTCGATGGCTACCATGCGACGCGTGCGCGAGCGTTCGCGCGCGCTCAAGCCGGCGGCCATGCCTCCGTCAGAAGCTCCCGTCGTGCCGGTGCTACCCACGTTGCCTATGATGCCAGTCAACCTCGGCGCCCACACGACAGCGATGCAGCGCGTCCAGTCGTTACGTCTTGGGGCGAGTGGGCCTGAGCGAGATGGGGCCCAGCTCGAGCTGCCGCGCATGTCCTTCCGGCCGCCCTCGGTGACCTTGATGGAGCCCTCGCCGCAGGAGTCACAGATGCGATGGCTGCAGCACCAGCGAAACACGGATCAGGAAGACTCGCCTGATCGCGAAGATCTGCAGACGTGATCGGGATGAGGAATACCGCGGCCATCCCACTTATGGGATGGTGTGAATTGTATCGTGCTCACATCATGGGAGGTGGGGGAAGGACTTAAGGGGAGGACGCATGTCGCATGTGATGCGGTGGATGCGGGGCTCCATGCGGTGACGTAGGCGCGTTGGATGGACCATCGCGCCTACCCGTGTCTGACGATTACTGTGACTGTGTGAACGTTTGATTTCTTCCACTGGAAGCCAACCGTTTCATACACCGCGTACATACCGCTGAAGACGCGACACGGACCGGACAGAATTACCCGATGCGCTGCACAGAGAAGACTACCCGAAGCCTCGCGCACCTAGAACGAGGTGCTCTTAGGTCCAATGGTCACGCCTTGGGTGGTGCCGTGATGCGGAGCTTCCACTCGACTGGAATATCTTGCAGGCATTCCGCTTGCATCTTCAGCCACAACGGAGCAGAAAGGCACAGCACCGGCTTCGCCGTGCCGCCTGCATCTTCCACATCGCTCTCCGCAACATCGTGGATCTCAAAGGAAGTATCTCCCCCCCGCAGGTTGAAGATCGATGAAGCAGAAGAGCGGTCGATCGGGCGCACAAGCCGCGGGTTCGTAAAGTAAACCGACTCGGCGGCCGCGGATCCGAGCACCAGGACGGTGAGCACCGCAAGACGCACCATCGATCGATTTCGGCGATGAGCGTGCGGGAAGAATTAGGAAAACGGCAACGCGTGTCTGACGAATTTTCGGGGTACATATGGTCCTGGGCAAGTCAGACAGTCTCTCAGAGAGCGAGACACGTCCATTCCACACTATCACTTCAACCAGCAGCGAGGTCAGTGGCAATGAATTGTGTGATCGATCGACTCGGTTGGGAACTTGGTTGGGATTATTGTTGGTGTATAATCATATTGGAATGAAAGTTGGCGATGGATTGTGTGAAAACATGATGTGCGACAAAAGGAAAGTCCACACCCGAATTAAAACGTTAATTAGCTCCGCGACCAAGGGGCTGGCCCAGCCCCTTGCCGCGACGTGAGAAATGGCTTCACGCTCCAGGCGGGGCGCGCGCTCTCGCGGCGCATCGGCTCTATCAGCATCCGACGCGCGCAGCTCCAGCGCATCCTTCGAGCTCGTCGAGGAGGGCAGCGACAGCGGTACCGCGAGCATTGAGGATGCCTTGGCCGGTCTGTCATTTGACAGCGGCTCTTCGAGCAGCATGCCGGTGGTGCAGCCCACGTTGGCCAATGTGCGCGCACACACGCACGCACAGGCGCAGGCGCAGGCCGAACCATCGGTGCGCCGCCAGTTTGTCTGCCCTGAGCACGGTGCATTCTGGAAGAAGGTGCCGGCGGCGGGCAACAAGCGGAATGGCGTGTGCGTGGCGCAGTGCAAGAAGTGCCCAGTGGTCGACGGCGTGGGCCTCAAGTACGTGGCGATCCCAGTCGATGAGGAGCGCGGCAAGGGCCTCTATCACTGCCGCGAGTGCGCGAGCACGTGGACGTCCAACACGGCATGCCGCAAGCTGGCGCAGTACTGCTTCGCCGAGGGCTGCACCGCGCGCGACCACATGATAGGCGAGCTCCCGAGCGAGCTACGCGCGCCTGACCCCGGCTGGATGCGTGCGCGCCGCTTCGCGCGCGCGCGCGCGCGCAACCCCACCATCGACGAGCATGCGCCGTTTGACGCCGAGGCCGGTCTTGGCGGCGAGGGCGGCGCTGCGGCCGAAGACCGGCCTAGGGGCACCGGCGGCGGCGCCGCCGCCGCCGCCGCACGCCGGCGGCGGGCCCACTTTTGCGCGGGGTGCGCCACGGGCGCATGCAAACAGCCACCGCCGCTCTCGCCGGTGCACGACTCGACCGGCTCTACGGCGGCGACCATGTCCGGCGGCACCTGGTCCACCGCGAATTCCGAATGGTCGCTCGGCTCGGTGCACACTGAACGCTCCCCCGCGACCACCTCGCGCTCGCGACGGCGCAAGTTCCTCGGCGGCGGCCGCGCGGCGGACGAGGCGCCCACGACCCCTTGATGAGGGACGGCTGTTCACACTCATGAGTGATGGGACGGCCGTTCACACTCATGAATGAGGGATGGCCGTTCACACTCATGAGTGGGCATCAGAGGCCGCGCAGTGGACGAGGCACCAACGACCCCTCCCACCGTACTCCTGCCACGTGCCGGCCTGTTCCATGGTCTTGTCCTGGTGTAGGGTCGGCCGTGCCACGACTAGACAGCTGCACTGTGACCGCTTGCGCTTTTCGTTCGGATGATCCTCGATCGGTTCGCACGACTGAACCGGGCAGCGTGGGCGACTGCCGTGCGCGGACAGCGGACAGCGCGGACGCTCAGCTCCCGAGTCCGGGATATGAGCGCGCCGAATCGGGCAACCGTGAAAAGTGTGAAGAACCCCGCCCTGGGTCTACCTGTGAAGTGTGAAGAGCCCCGCATTCCCTCCCCCTCATTAACCTCTAACGTCGTCACACGCACACTTTTCATTTGCCCTGTCCATGCTCGCGAGGAACAAAAGAGCCAAGTCCGTCCGTCACCCCCTGCCCTCGTCATCCGAGGTCAGGCGCTATCTCCGTCCTCGAGATCTCATCTCGGTCTACGAAGCCTCGTCATGCGGCTTCCAAAAACAACAACACCTCGTGCGGCGGCTTCCATACGAGGCAATCACAACGCTTCGTCCGGCGGCTTCCAGGCAGAAGCCACCCCTCCGCCCGCCGCCGCCTGCGCACGCTTGAGAGCGAACAGCTGTCCACCGGCCAAGCTGTCGGCAAGGTTCCCACCCACCCCGCCATCAGGCTTGGCGGACTGCGCAGCCTTGGCCGAGGCCCCAGCGAGCATTTCGCGCTGCGCCAGCGCCATCGCGGCGTTGTCGGTGCCGCTCGCGGCCGCCGCCCTCTCCGCCCGCTTGGCCATTTTGAGCATGATCTCCGCCTGATGAGATCGCAATCAGAGGGGCAATCAGAGATCTCCGCCTGATGAGATCGCAATCAGAGGGGCCTTCAGAGGGGCAATCAGAGTGGCAAGCAGTGTGGCAAGCAGTGTGGCAAGCAGTGTGTCAGGAGAGGTTCAAGCAGAGGGTCAAGCAGAGGGTCAAGCAGGGCCCTCAGCGGCAGCTCCGCATACCTGCATGGCCTTATCCGCGCCAGGACCTCCCATGCCAGGTAAGGCCATGCCCATATTAGGAGGCTTGCCCGCCGCCGTCGCGCTCGCGGCCGCCTTACGCCAGCCTTGGCCAGCGCCCTCGGCGGCAGCGGCCTTGCGCTTCTCTGCCTCTGCCTCGCGCACCTGTGACGGAGGGTAGATGCGCCGTGGTGAGCAAATGCATGCAAGGCAAGGAGTCTCCACCACGCGCTGCCTCTTCTCAACCTCGCCGTGGTGAGCACATGCATGCAAGGCAGGGTGAGCACATGCATGCAAGGCGCTGCCTCTTCTCCACCTCGAGCACATTGTGCTGATGCGCCTTGGACGAGGGATGCAATCAGAGATCTCCGCCTGATGAGCTCGCAATCAGAGGGCTGATGCGCCTTGGACGAGGGATGCAATCAAAGGTCCTTCGAGGCACTCAGATGCCATCGCGCACATTGTCCTGGAGCGCCTTGTCGAGCGCCTTGACGAATTCGTCCAACGGTCGGAAGAGCTCTTCGGTCGTTGCCGTCGGCTTCTCGGCCAGCCATTGCGCGAGCTGCTTCATCGCGCCCTCGGCGTCCGCGCACTCCTTCTTGAGCTCGTCGAGCCGTTTCGTGGAAGTTTCGAGGAACTCGGCGAGCAGCGGCGTCATCGGGTCGCCCTGCCACGGAGTTCATTAGTGGCACGGATGCAATCAGAGGTCATTAGTGGCACGGATGCAATCAGAGGCCATCAGAGGCCATCTGAGGCCATCGGATGCAATCAGAGGCAATCGTACCTCCTTCTTCCCAAGATCTCCGCCTGATGAGATCGCAATCAGAGGGGCAATCAGAGGCAATTGTACCTCCTTCTTCCCAAGATCTCCGCCTGATGAGATCGCAATCAGAGGGGCAATCAGAGGCAATCAATTGTACCTCCTTCTTCCCAAGATCTCCGCCTGATGAGATCGCAATCAGAGGTGCAATCAGAGGCAATTGTACCTCCTTCTTCCCAAGATCCAGCTGCTGCTGCGCCTGCTCCACCGAGGCCACGAGCTTCGCGAGCTCGCTCTTCTTGTCGCTGAGCGAAATCTCCTTGGCATCTGGGAGCGAGTTGAGCTCGCCTTTGAGCTCGTCGATGAGCGTCGTCGTGAGCAGTGTCGCCAAGTAGTGAAGCAGCGTCGTCTTGGCATCGGCGCTCTTGACCTGATGAGGGAGGCAATCAGGCGCCCTCAGCCGCACTCAGCCGCACTCAGCCGCAATAAAGCGCTCTTGACCTGGACGAGCTTGGCGAGATCCGTCAGCTTGAATCCATACGCCCCCCCTCGAGCGGAGTCGCCGTTGAGGTAGTTGCCCAGCCGGAGCACTTGACGAAGCACCGTCTTGAGGGCCTTCGAATGGCGCACCTGATGAGAAAGTCAATCATAAGGGAATGAGAAAGGCAAACATAAGGGAATGAGAAAGGCAATCATAAGGGAATGAGAAAGGCAAACATAAGGGAATGAGAAAGGCAATCATTAGGGAATGAGAAAGGCCATCGCAGGGGAATGAGAAAGGCAATCACAGGGGTTGAGGAGGTGCTCCTAAGAGCATAGGAGAACTGATGAGAAAGGCAATCAGAAGGGAATGAGAAAGGCAATCACAGCTCCTAAGAGCATAGGAGAACAGGCCGCACACCTGCCCCGTAGCAAACGTGACTGCGTTGAACTCCTCCTTCAACGTCTCCCACAGGGGTGTGAACTGCTGCGTCGCGTGGAGCGCCTGCAACCTCGCATCGAGACGTTTCACTTCAGACCTAATCAGGCGCAATTAGGCGCAATCAGATGCAATCAGGCGCACCTGCAACCGCGGCTCGAGACGTTTCACGTCGCGCAGCGTGTAGAAGTAGCGCTCGACGCGACCGAGGGCCTCAGGCTCGCCAGTGTACTCCTTGAGGACCTCGAGCTCTTCCGCGGTGGGCAAGCTCCCGAGCATGGCTGACAACTGCTCGGGATCGAGGGGATGCGTGGCCGGGTCGAGGACGGCCGCTCGGATCTGCCATATTAGGGACGTTCGTACGCGCGGCATGAGGTCAGTTACATGAGGGTCCATCCAGGTAATGAGGGTCCATGTAACTGACCTCATGAGGGTCCATCGAGGTAATGAGGGTCCATCGAGGTAATGAGGGTCCATCGAGGTAATGAGGTCAGTTACATGAGGGTCCATCCAAAGGCAATCCGAAGCGGCCATCAGAGGCCATCAGGGGCGATCAGCGGCCATCAGAGGCTATCAGAGATCACCTGCTCGTCAGACATTCGCAGACGCGCGAGGGCGATCGCGATGTTATTCGAGCGTTTCGGGTCGATCAGTTGGACGGTCTCCTTCTTTGCCCTAGAGGGAGTGGCAGGAGTGGCGGCTGCACTGGCCTCGTCCTTGGTATCGGAGCGTCCACGTGTCTCACCTGATGAGGGGGGCAAATCAGGGACCTGATGAGGGGGGCAATCAGGGCGTCCACGTGTCTCACCTGATGAGGGGGGTAATCAGGGACTTGATGAGGGGGCAATTAGGGCGTCCACGTGTCTCACCTGATGAGGGGCAATCACGGACCTGATGAGGGGGGCAATCAGGGCTTCTACGTGTCTCACCCAGCCCAAACGTCGATTCGAATTGCTTGGCGTCCAAGAGCGCTTGGGCTTCGTCCACCACGTCCTTCTCGAGCCAGATTGTGTCGGCGACCTGCAACAATGCGTGGCTCTCATGAGTGGCCATCAAGGATGCGTGGCTCTCATGAGTGGCCATCAACGATGCGTGGCTCTCATGAGTGGCCATCAACGATGCGTGGCTCTCATGAGTGGCCATCAAGGATGCGTGGCTCTCATGAGTGGCCATCAACGATGCGTGGCTCTCATGAGTGGCCATCAAGGATGCGTGGCTCTCATGAGTGGCCATCAACGATGCGTGGCTCTCATGAGTGGCCATCAACGATGCGTGGCTCTCATGAGTGGCCATCAACGATGCGTGGCTCTCATGAGTGGCCATCAAGGATGCGCGTGAATCGTGAGTGGTCGTCGTGCGTGGGCAATGACGCGTGGGCATCACGTGGCGCTGTCGTGGGCATCACGTGGCGCTGTCGTGGGCATCAGGTGGCGCTGTCGTGGGCATCACGTGGCGCTGTCGTGGGCATCAAGAGGGCATAGGCCAGTGCAGACGCCATCAGTCGCGATGAAGAGGGCATAGGTCACCTTCATGTCGGGTAGCTTGGACCAATGCAATGGGCGCATCGGCACGGAAGGCTCCGCCTTCTTCTTCGGCGGCGGTGCTGGTTTCGCAGGCACTACAGGCGTGTGAACAGGCACAATAGGCGTGTGAACAGGCATAATAGGCGTGTGAACAGGCGTGTGAACAGGCACGGCCGGCAGCGGCATTGACGTACCGGTACTCGGCGCAATAGGCGGCGCTGTTGTGGGCGCTGTTGCACTGCCGGGCACCGGCGGCGGTGGTGGGGGAGCAAGCGGTGCAAGGCCCCCGGGCAACGGCGGCGGCGGGAGCGGCGGCGATGCAAGGCCCCCGGGCACCGGCGGCGGTGGTGGGGGAGCAAGCGGTGCAAGGCCCCCGGGCAACGGCGGCGGCGCGAGCGGCGGCGGTGCGAGCGGCGGCGGCGCAAGGCCCCCGGGCAACGGCGGCGGCGCGAGCGGCGGCGGTGCAAGGCCCCCGGGCAACGGCGGCGGCGCGAGCGGCGGCGGTGGAAGGCCCCCGGGCAACGGCGGCGGCGCGAGCGGCGGCGGCGCGAGCGGCGGCGGCGCCGGTTGCTTCTTCAGCTGCTCAACCTCCGCCTTCAGCTTCGTCAATGCGGCCTCCTTTGCGCTGATTTCACACTTGAGCGCGGCCACCTCTTCGGCGTTCACAGCGCCCGCCGCATCCTTCACAGCCGCCTCGGCCGCCTCGGCTGCCGCCTTGGCCGCTGCCTTAGCCGCCTCCGCCGCCTTGCGCTCCGCGTCGTTCTGAGCGCTCAGCGCGGCGGCCACGGCCACCTCTGCGCTGGCTGCAACGGCCCTCGCCGCCTCCAATGCCGACCTGAGCTCCGAAATCTCCGACCTGAGCTCCGATATCTCCGACGGGTCCTGTGCAACAAACGAGGATCGCGCCGACAAGCATGCATCCGCCGTGGCGGGCGCTGGACTCATGTGCGGCGGCGAGGTCGTCGAGGTCGCCCGGGAGATCGTCGCGAGATCGGACGGGGTGCGCGCGGGCGTCGCCGGCGCCGTCGTGGGCACCACGGCCGCCGGCGCGGTACCGGCGATCTCGGCGAGATCTGCGCGCATCTCGACGATCTCGGCGAGATCTGCGCGCATCTCCTCGTCGTAGACGGCAATCTGGATCGCGATGATCGTCTCCACTTCGTCGCCGCCGATGACGTTCATCATCGGGCGCGTGAGCTCGATGAAGTCGAGATCAGCGAGCTCATTGCGCATGCGCACACGCGTCCCGATCTCAGGACAGCCCGACACGATCGCGTTGATCAGCGTGAGCCGATGCGCGTGCGACCTCGATCTGGGCTTCCGGAGCTCGTCGACGAGCAGCTTGAAGGGTTGCGCGGCGCTGGAGGAGGCGGCGGGTGCGGAGCAATGGAAGTAGTAGAGCTCCTCGAGTGCGGTGAGGACGACACGGTGGCCTGCGGCCTCATAGAGCGCGACCGCCGAGAGGACATGCACCGCCATCTGCACGAGCTCCTCCTCCTCCGCGAGAAGCAACGACCCACCTGCGTAGGGGGAGCGCCGTGATGAGCACTTGCATGCTGGGCAGGCTCCTCCTCCGTGCGCATGCATAGGGAGAGCGCCGTGATGAGCACTTGCATGCTGGGCAGGCTCCTCCTCCGTGCGCACTCACGACCCACCTCCGCTAGCAAAGGCCTGGCACACGAGGGCGGGGGACGTGATGACCCCAGCGAGCCCCTTGTCGGTCCGAATGAGCGCCTTGAGGCATCTCATCGCGATCTCGATCCGCTGATTGTCCGAAGGCGAGCGCTCCGAGTAACGGCAAAGCCCAGCAAGCAAGGTGGACAGGGCGGCGGTGCCCGACGGCTGAGAGTTGACGAACTCGGCCACCTGCGAAGGGAAGGCGCCGTGCTGAGCACCCGCATGCTGGGCCAGGGCGAGGAGCCGATGGTGTGGGCGCCGAGGTGAGCACTCGCATGCTGGGTCAGGGCGGCGGAAGGCGCCGTGCTGAGCACTTGCATGCTGGACAGGGCGGCTCACCTGAGAGACGGGCGCGCCACGGAGCCATGCTTCAGTGCCGAGCAGCTCTTCCAAATCTGGATCGTTGAGCAGCACTGCCGCGTAATGCTCCGGGCCGGGCCCTTCACAGGCACTAAGTGTGAAGTCGTAACCTGCCATCAGAGGTCATCAGTGGTCATCAGAGGTCATCAGCAGCCATCAGGGGCCATCAGAGGTCATCAGAGGTCATCAATGGCCATCACATCAGAGGTCATCAGCGGCCATGGGTGACCGGCCATCGGAGTTCAGCGAGAATCAGTGGTCATCAGTAGTCATCAGCGGCACCTTTGAGCATATCTCGCTTGATCTCCTGTCATCAGTGATCATCAGTGGTCATCAGTGGTCATCAGAAGTCATCAGCGGCACCTTTGAGCATATCTCGCTTGAGCTCCTTGCTGAGCTTGAAGATGGCCTCTGCTTTCACAGGAGGCAGGCCGAGCGCCGAGACCATCTGCTTCAGCGCCTCGTCCAGCTGCTCGTCGGGGATCGCGGGCGCCGCCGAGGCCGTCGTAGGCGCTGATGACTCGACCACCCGTGACGAAACCGCCGATGACGAAACCGACTCGGTGCGCGCCAAGTCGCTCTCAGGCTTTTTCGCCATACCGAAGAAGCCGGCGGCACGGCCGAGCATACCCCCCCCCGAGGCCTTTGCGGCCGGCGCGGCGCCGCCCACCGTCTTGCTGCGCCCCAGAGCTTCAAGAGGAGCCTTGGGCGGCGCCACGCGGGCGCCTTCCTTTGCGACGGTCACCGAGGCGGAGCGCTGCATCGCGTCGCGCGTGGCAGCCTCGAGGTTCATCCCGATGTTGGCGAGCCACATCTGTCGGTCGTCGGCCGACTTGGCGCAGTAAATCATCTTCGCGTGAGTCGTCTCGATGATCAGGTACGATGGCGTGCCCGTTGGGGGCCGCACCCCCGCAAACTCATCGTACGACCTCGCGCTCAACACCTGCTTCACGTCATCCTTGCTTCGCGGCGGCCCGCGCGCGTTTTGCGGCGAGTCATAGTAGACAAGGTCCGTGCCCCGGAGCACCGCGTACAGCTTGTTCCATTCCTTGTTGTTCTCCTTGAGCCTGAAGAGGTAGCCCTGGCACTGGTCGATGCCAATGGAGGCGCGCGACGACGTGCGGAGCAGCATCGATGCCATGCCGTCGAATGGGCGTCACCGGCTACGCAGCGGGTTGCCGCGACTCCTCGCGAAGCCACCGAGCGAGGCGACCCAGCCCCTTGGTGCGAGAGCAAGCTCATAGGAAAACTTGACAAAACTAAGTTCCGGCGCGCCCGGACATAGTTGCGGATTTCACATCCCACGTTAAATTGCCCTCTCGGCAAGACGCACACGTGAACGTGGGATGTGAAATCCGCAACATCCCAGACATCCGCATAGCGCAACGGTCCGGACCCCCAAGCACGAGGGCCGCATCTCTGCGATATCTGCCTGTCTCTGCATGGACGAGCGTGGCCGGAGTTCGCTGGCGGCGGCTCGCTGCCGCGACGGCGCCCGAGATTGGATCAGATTCCCATAGCCTATTCCGACACTTGCCGCGCACGGACCGTCAAAATGTGTACTCTAGAAAACGTGCCCCAGCCGGCGCGCGACTGAGCGCTGTGTAGTTCGCGTACTGTTCACTCTTAATTCCGTGGAACCGAGTGCATACCCGGATACCGCGTCATAACTGGAACCGAGAATGGCTCGATACTATTGCCGCGTAGACGCGCAGCCGCTTTGTGTGTCAATCATCACTCTCGTGGTGACCACGCGGAGTCGCACTTGGTGGGCGCGGAACCGGGGGCCGACTGTCTGACCACAGCGGCGGCTCGATATTAAGGTGGGGCAACAGCGTCGGCCGCGGATTGAGCACGAGCCCCGACGTTTTCATGATCGTGCTCATCGCTCCGGTCGTTGAGAGCGCCTCGAGTCGCTGCGACCGTTGCGGAGCGCGGCCATCTGAAGCCGACGGCGGCCTCATCAGTGGCAGCTCCAGCTCGGGTGCCCAGGGCGGCACCAGCACTTGCTCACGCGACGATCGGCGCGACGCTCCCGCTGAGCTGACGGAGACGGTGCTGCTGCCGGCGCTCGTGTGCGTCATTGAGGCTGAGCTCGAGCATAGACTGCCTTTGCCTAGTTGGGTCCAGGCACCCACGCCGCCCTGCCTGATTTCGGTCCAGCGCGTGTTCGAAGGCGCGCCGCGCTGCGCCGGCGACAGCGGGAGCGTCGGCAACGAGCAGGAGCTGTGCAAGGTGCCGTTACTGCGACTGCTCGTGTGACGGTTGCTGGCGTTCGCACGCTGCTTCTTTTGAAGCGGAGCATCTGATGCGGACCGCTTCGAATATGGCAGCGGCGCGCGTGGCTGCAACACAGGCTCGTCGTCGAGAAAGACGTGGTGGTGCAGCGGTGCGAGGGCGTTGCGCTTTTCGTGATGCGGGCACGCGGAGGGTGGGTGCCGGCGTCGGTCCGAGGGCCGTGATAGGCGCGACGCTGGCTCGTGAAAGCCGAGGGCTGCGAGTCGCTCTCGCAGCGACCGTGCATCCATGCCCATTGATGCGGCAATCTGCTCTGGACGCCTTGTGTCCCGGCGGGCGTCTGCAGCGGCGAGCTCCTGCGATAGGAATGGTGCGAGAGTGCTCCAGTCGTCGAGGACTACCGTGAATGCGGCCTGAGTCGGTCGCGACGGCGAGATGATGGGCGAGAGGGGTTCCCCCAGCAACACCATGAGAGTGCAGACTCGAGACGAGGGTTCGAGTCCGGACGGTTGCTTGGACGCGCTCATTCGGTTGCAAGTTCGCGGAGCGGGAATACACCGTCGGCGTCGCGGCGTGTGGTTCAGGAGAAAGTAGTTTACGTCTCGCGTTTACGTGTTCTCGGTTGCTCTGGTTTGAGTTTATCGAACCCAGCACGCATACGCACGGGTAGAGATTGCAGATTCCCAGTGACGCCGATCATGACGCCGATCCTCTAGAGTAAGAGTTTGTAAAACTCGACCTACAAGTACAACTGGACTCGCATCACTCCCAGGGCGGTTTGGGCGGCTTTACCTCGATGCCCATCCACTCCGCATACGAGCCGCCTACCCCTTCAAATTTGCCTTTGCCAATGCGCGCGAATGCACTGCTAGGCCGCAGCGGATCTTTGAGATCGATGCCGTTCCGCGGGATGTTGTATTGCCCCGGGCCAAGGTTGCCCGCGCCACTCTTGTACATGGGTTGCCCGCGTACAACCTTCGTCTTCGTCTTCATCACCGAGTACCTTCGTGGCGAACGACTCATGTTGACTGTCATCGTGCCAAAGAGGGCAACAGGCGACGCTCCGATGTGATCGAGCTCGTAGAACTGATCCAAGCCAGGCGACCGTCCGATTGGCGCGCCGTTCTCGAGCGGGTACGGCTTGAACGGTACGTGAAAGAACGGAGGCTTGCGTTCACCTTTGGCCCACGGTGCCGAATGGGTACCTGGTGCCCGTGGCAAATGGCGCAGCTGGAGCGCCTCGTCTGGCGCAAAAGGAACATTGGCAGCGGTGCTCGGCCTGATCTCTGCCTTCTTGCTTTTTGAGGCAAACGCGCTTCCCTGGCGTAGAGGATCGAAGATTGCGGCTGCCTCTTTCGGGATTCCATAGCCGGGCTTTGGGCTGTACATGCCCGGTCCGCGCTCGGGATCGATGCATAAAGCGGGACGCTGCACCGAACGACTCTTGAACACGGCTTGATACGGCCGATTCGATCCGTCTTGGTACTTCGTCAAGGAGCCGTGGAAGAGGGGCATCGCGAAATAGGCGCAGGCCGACAACCGGAAAAGCGGCTGTTTCTTCCAGGCCGCGACGCGTTGTGGCAGTTCCATCGACGAGAGTGTTCCAGTATTGTCGACACGGAGGTAGCCAGTCTGGGGGGACCAGTCTGGGGGTGTATTCTTCACAGCGAAACCCGCTCGCGAACGCGCTCGCGCGCGGTCTCCGACCCCTTACGTGCGAACCTCTTGTGCTCCCCACTCTCTCTGCAAGCATGATCGAGCATGTCGTTCTGTGTAAAACGACTCGATCGTTCACGGTCGAGGAGAAGACGAGCATATGCAACCAAATTAAGCAGATTCCGGGCGTGCTTAGCATCACAGTCGGCGCCAACTACACCGCACGAGGCTTGGAGTACAATACGGGCATCGTCGTGCGGCTTACTTCAAAGGAGGCCGAAGTGGCGTACCAGACACATCCCATACACGTGGGCGTGCGCGACTCGATCATTAAGCCGCTGATCGACAAGGGCACCGATGGGACGCCGCCGATTCTCGTGGTAGACTACGAGTGCGCAGACGTCACGCCAGGAAGCCTGACTGGGGCTGCGCCAGCCCCGGTTTATCATGCGGCTGTGTGCGGCCTGGCTGTGGGAGCGCTGATCGGATGTGCTGCAGCGCTAGCGCTCGTCAGACCGCGGTGAGATGCGGAGTGTCATGCTCGCTCGAGACATTTGTCAATTGAGTAAAATGACCGTGCGCCGTGAACGGCCGCTCCAGATGTGAACTAGCGGTGGTGGGAGAGAAGGTGGATCGTAGTTGTACCGCCTCGAAGAGCGCCACATCTGGCGTCTGAGCTACGCGTAGCCGCTACACCGAGCAGCTACTCTTACCACCGTGGTACGACGGTCGTTAACAGCCATCTCGCGGATGGACGATGGTTTAGTAGCGCCGCTTCATTATCCTCTTGGATCCACACAGCTCGGGGCGCGCGCGCGCCTGGCGCCTCGTCATCTAAATTAAGGTCGAGCTTTGGCCTTCGGCTGTCTTCCCCGCCCGCAGTTTCTCGAGCTCTTCCGACAGCCACTTGACGAGCTCCGCATCTTGCGTGAGTGGGTGCGGCTCGACCGCTTCCAACCGTGGGGCAAACCAGTACGAGACCCTCTTGCGCCCAGCGTTTGGCGATGCAAGAATCGAGGCGTGGTTGAGGCCACAGGTCTCCTCACTGTCGCACATCGGCGCCGCCAAGAACTTGAACACTTGAAGTCCCCACGCCGGGAAGGTAGAGGCAGCAAGATCAGTGTTGAGCAACCCAGGGAATGTGCCCATCACGTGTGCGTCGTCTCCCAAAGCCCGCTGCATAGACTGGAGCCAGGCGTCCGCGGCGACTGCAGTGCCGATCATGAGCTGAAAGCCTTTGAGTAGCCCAGTCACGCCATCGGGTCTCATCCCATCGGACAGAAGCAGCTTCAGGCTGGGCTTGTCAAACGGCACTTTCTGGCCGGAGGCGAGGACGGACATCACACGCACGGATTTGCTGACGAGCCCGTTCCGCACGAGTGAGCTCATCACACAGTGGCGTGAGACAAGGTCGATAGAGAAGACTTTATGGATGCCTTCGGCGGTGTGCGCCTCCGTCGCGCTGGGCCATACGCCCACTGTGAACAGCACGAAGTCGAAGATGATGCCTAATCGCACAAGCTGCTTCTCAAACGCGTCGCAACCCTTGACCGTGGACAGGTCGGCTGAGATACCACCGGGCGCCACGGCAGAACGGCCGACCACAGTCACTGAGCCACCAGCGGCACGGATGACGTCAGCAGTCGCCTTCCCAATGCCTTTAGTTCCGCCGATGCACAGCACGTGTTTGCCCTTGTACACGTGCGCGAGCTCCGCGATGGTCTTTTGCTCGGCGACACCACAGTCTAAGTCGTATGGGCAGAGCGTGAGCGACATTGATGAGCGGACAAGCCACCGGAAGGGCGCAAACATGGCGCTCATGTCCACACGGGGTTTGACAATTCACACTGCGACCGACCCAAATCTGTCCCATTGGAGGCCCACGCCCCTCCTCAACACCTAATCTTGCGTGCCCTCCATAGATTCCGAGAACAAGCCACGCGGAATTATATTCTGGGCTGGATGCAATGCGTGCGACGTCGGCCGAGGAGCAGGAGGAGGCGCCTACGGTGAAGAAGGCCAAACACGAGGAGCAAATACGCGTGCGAGCGCGAGATGGAGAGGAGGCCACATTGTCGCGCGATGCAGCCCGACTCATGGGCACCTTGAAGGATCTGATGGATCTCGCCACCTCCGAGGATGGCATCTATCCCATGCCCACGATCATGGCCTCGACGCTTCAGATGGTGTGCAAGCTGAACGACCCAGACTACACGTGGCCGAGCTCGGACGAGCGTTCGCTCTTCCAGCTCATCCAGCTCATCGAGGACGCCCTCTATCTCGACGCCCCCATCGCGCTCAAGCACATCCAGCGCGAGATCGCCTCCCGACTCAACGGCAAGCGCGCTCCTGAACTCTGCGCGCTCATCGGCGCGGGTGGTGACTTTGGCAGCGCGGAGGAGCACGCGCCGCCAAACGCCGAGCCGGCATTTGTACCGGAAGACGTTGAGGCGCCGCAGCAGCCGGCCAGCTCCATGTTACCGCCCGAGCCGCTGCAGCAGCCCTCGTTCTCGGCGGACGCCATGGAGGCTGCTCTGGGCCTGGTGGACGTGGCCACGTTGGCCGAGCTCAAGGGCGTGACTCGATCTTGGCGGGCGCTGGCGCAACGTGTCCTCTGCTCGCGCCTGTGCCACCGCGACGGGCAGCCAGTTCCCACACGTCTGGATGAGATCACCGACCTTGACGTGGAGCAGCTCATCGAGGCCGGCCGGCCCGGGGACGCGGCCGTAGCGGGGCGGATGCTGCCTGGGCTTGCGCGCCTCTATGGCTACGGCTATGTGGTGGACGTGGCCGCCGTTCGGGCCGCGAATCTGGAATGCGGGATGGGCGACCGGGACCGCCCTTCATTGCTACATGGTGCTGCTAAGGATGCTCTCAACAGCTGCATCTCAGGGGAGGGAGAGCCACCGCTGAGGCTGACGATCGCAGCCGTTGCCTGTGCGGGCTCAGGAGTCATTTGCGGCATTCCGGTGCAGCAACTGCGCGAGGACAGCGTCACGGAGCTCAACTTGTCCAATAGGGGGCTCCAAGTGCCTGCGGCCATGCTTGTCGCCTATCTCATTCCTGCTACGTCGGTGCTCAAGAACTGCAACTTGCTCAAGAACAGGTTCGACGTTGAGTTGGCCAAGAAGCTCGCCAAGATGGGCATGGAGAAGGGCATCATGCTCTCGGGCATGACATGCGACCAGACGGCGGCCACCTTCTCGGGCCAGAGCCTAGAACCCGCCGACGCCATCCTGATCGCGTCTGACCTGAAGTTCATGGTGGTGGTGACCACCCTCTACCTCCAAGTCAACGGCATCGGTGATGAGGGTGCCATCGCAATCGCGGAGGCGCTGAAGGTCAACGCGGTCTTGACCACCCTGTCCCTCTTCAACGGGCTCTCAAAAAACGAGATCGGACCCAAGGGTGCCAAGGCGATCGCGGAGGCGCTGAAGGTCAACGCGGTCTTGACCTCGGTGGACCTCGGGTTCAACTCCATCGGTGACGATGGTGCCAAGGCGATCGCGGAGGCGCTGAAGGTCAACGCGGTCCTGACCGAGTTGCGCCTGTACAGCAACAAAATCGGCGACGACAGCGCCAAGGCGATCGCGGAGGCGCTGAAGGTCAACGCGGTCCTAACCAAGCTGTTGCTTGGTCACAACAACATCGGAGATGCAGGGGAAAAAGCGGTGCGAGACGTGGTGAAGGGCAGGAGTGGATTTCAGTTGTATCTGTAAATTGTGTGAAAGCACTGTGAACATGTGTGGGCCTGCCGCTCTTTCTTTTATCAGGTTTTCTCTCAGCTCTCTGTCTGCATGTGTCTCATGGCAGGCCTGTATTGTATTGTACTGTATTCTCTTCACGGCTCTGTTGCTTACGTGTTGTGTGTATTAACATGAATGAACATGTGTGTGTTAACATGTGTGGGGGCTGAGATAGTCCCGGAATGCGGAAACCACACACCACGGCGCGGGAGCGATGCCCGCAGCGGCTCCCGCAGCGAAGAAGCTAAGATCGATGCCTGCCTTGAATTTCGCCGAGAGGCAAGTCCTGGTAGCCGGGCAACCACCGTGCAAATGCGCGGGCGCGTTCCCACCTGCCACCACTGAGTACCGCTGCCCGAGCTGCGCGCAACTCCTCTTCACAGCTCGGGCAGTCCTCGACGAGGTCGATCTGCTGCCATCCGAGTATCAGATTGCGGGCGTATGCGGCTCTGGTCGGGCGCTCCGCGTGTGCGCACAATGCGTGTGCCATGGCGTCGATGAGGTGTATTTTCGGCCTCACAAGATGGCGCCAGGCCTTGCGTGTGCGTGTGGCCAAACGGCGATCTATCGCATCCTGTGCCCACAGCTCGGCGTCGGCGGCGCCGGCATGGTCGTGTACGAGAGCAGCCTCTGTGCGACGCCTGCTTCGAGGCCCATCCTAAGTATCACGGCCCTGACTGAGCTCATCAAGGCGGCGTCCAAAGATAAGCAACTTCTCCTCATCAAGGGCGGTGAAGCTTGGTGCCCTTTCTCGCGCCTCCTCGACGACTGTGTGGCGCGCTTTGCGAGCACGGTGCAGCAGCACGAGGACGAGCTCGCTGACGTCGACGCGCTTCTCAAGCGCGTGCGCTTCGCTACTCTGGAGTTGGGCTGCACCGACGAGGGCGCCCACGAGGACGGGCTTACTGACTGGGTCTGTTCACAGCTCGCCGTGCCACGTGGCCTACCGGTGCCGTGGCTGTGCGCGGTTTGGGACGGGCGGCGCATCCCGCTGGACAACTCCGTCGGCTCCAAGTGGCAGTGCCAGGATGGCTTGCTGCTCGGCGCGAGCATCTGCAAGGCGTCCGGCGCGCTCCCTCTCTTGTGCGAGAGCATCCTTAGCGGGAAGGGCGTCCTTTGACGACGCTAGGTGAAATTGAGTTGTAGGAGAGGCAGTTTAGAGTGACTTTACGCTTACACGGCTATGCCCGTACAGACTTTGCACACTCAGAGCCCGTCGCCACGTACTCGCTCAACTCCGTGTGGAGAGACTCTCGCCTCGCCTTGACCCACTCGGGCGTGACACGCTTGACCGCGTCCGAGACGGCCTCGGAGCTCCCAGAGCTCGCGTGCACGCCCACGAGCTCCTCGGCGATGCAGAGTGCATGCACGCCGCAATCGAAGCCGTTCGTCTGCTGCGGTATGGTCATGCTCACGAGCTTGAGAGTCGGACCCCTATCCGCGGGCTGCAGCAGCGGGATGAGCTTGAGTGCCACGTCCTTGGCGAATGCGCCATTCGCGTTGCCGCAGCTGTCGTAGTGCTCAAATCGGCTCGGCCCGCTACTGTCGGGCCCTGTGCGACGGCGGCGGTACACGAGCAGAGACCAGTGGCTTCCACCGCCGGCCACGTCGGCGTCAGTGTTGTTGTTGACGGGAAGTAAGACCAGCGAAGCAGCTGCGAGCTCGTCCGCGAGCGTGCCGCCGCCCTTGTGCCGTGGCACCGACAGCATCGCACCGAGCGACGCTGAATCGGGCACCATGGACGCCGTGAAGCTGAGCGAGGGCTCCAGGATCAGGAGGTCGGCGGGCGAGCCGATCGCGCGGTGCAAACGCTCGAGCTGGAAGGCTATGACCTGGTCGTTGAGCCAAGTACGTGCCACGAGCGTGTCGACATCGTCGACAGTCAGGACGATGTCGCCGAGACAGGCTGACATTTCCGGTGGTGAGGGGAGAAGGGCCTCAGGCACCCTCGATACTACACGACGACGGAACGAAAGTTTGTGTCCAAAAGCGGCCGTCCAAACAAATCACGAAATGATGCCCTTTCACGTGACCATCGATTCGAAACGCACACGACGACGCTCAAATTTGGAAGGGCTTTTTGAGCAAGTCGGGCTACTCGGGCTCGGCACACAGGCCGGATCCGGCACTCGGGCCGTCTGCTTGGAGCGTCGCCGCGTGGCTGGCTCGATCCGTAACCATGTTCACGGCGATCTCACGCAGTGTCGAGGCCTGGTCCGCCGATGCGGACGCGCGCGCCAAGGCCGCCAGCGTGTACGAGATGCCGCTCAAATACGGCATAAAGGATCGGCAGCCGAACTGGAAGGACACGAACATGGCGTTGTTCGGGACGGAGCTCGAGAAGAAGATCAAGCACGAGGCATCGATGCACGAGCCGCAGTGGCGCGAGGCGGGCAAGGTGCCCGGGCTGCAGCTCTGGCGCATTGAGCAGTTCCGGGTCGTGCCGTGGCCGGCCGAGCTGTACGGCCAGTTCCACGAGGCGGACGCGTACATCCTGCTGCACACGTACATGATCGAGGCGGGCAAGCTCTCATACTCGGTCCATTTTTGGATCGGCCACCAGTCGACGGCCGACAAGTACGGCACCGCCGCGTACAAGACTGTTGAGCTCGACGACTACCTGCATGGGGCGGCGGTGCAGCACCGCGAGGTGCAGGACTGCGAGTCGCTTCTGTTCCTGTCGTACTTCCCGGAGGGGCTCACGTACCTCGCGGGCGGCACCGAGAGCGGGTTCCGCCACGTGGAACACTTCGCGCGCCCGCCGGCGCTGCTGTGGATCAAGGGGCTGGTGAACGATGTTCTGTTGACAGAGGTGGACGTGCATCGACACTCGATGAACAGCGGCGACGTGTTCGTGCTCGACTGCGACGAGGGGATCTTCCAGTGGAATGGTCGCGACTCGAATGGCTACGAGCGCGCGCGTGCCGCGGAGGTCTGTGCCACCATGCATGCCGAGCGAGGCAAGTCGAAGGTACGTTGATTGCCACCTGAGTGCACCTGTGTGCATCTGATCGAGTCTGATCGCGTCTGATGGCGGCTGATGGCATCTGATGCCCTCTGCATGCATGGCTGCTTTCAGGTGACTGTCTACGAAGAGGGGGACGAGCGAACTTACGACATGGCGGGCGCCTTTTGCAAGTACCTCCCCACAGGGAGCTGGTCGCACCGGTGCGTGCATGCGAGTGCGCCTAGTTGCGCCAGAGTGCCTGAATGCAAGTCTCTGCCCCTGGTTGCATGCAGGCGTGTGGATAATTTGGGTTACGACAAGTCGGTGGCGCGCGCCGAAGCGGGCGGCAATGACTGGAACGTGAAGGCCTTCCCCAAGGCGATCTTCCGGCTACGTGTCGACGAGGACAAGGGCGTCGAGCTCGAGCTCGTTGCGCAAGGATACATTCCACGCACGCACCTTGACAGCCAAGGAGTCTTCGTCATTGACAGCGGCTTCGCCATCTTCCTCTGGGTGAGTGACCTCTGATGACCTCTGATGACCTGTGATGACCTCTGGGTGAGTGACCACTGATTGCCATCGATTGCCACTGATTGCCACTGATGACCTTTGGGTGAGTGACCTTGATGACTCTTGACAGTCTCTGAGTGCATCCCTCATCAGGTTGGCCAGGACGCGCCGGTGCACGAGCGCGTCGCCGTCTTCGTCGCTGGCCACATCTACGTGCACGAGCACGGCCGGCCAGCGTGCCTACCCGTCACCCACTACCGTGACGGGTACGAGACGCACCAATTCTGGCGCATCTTCCCGGACAGCATGCAAGTGCTCACCATGGCGCCATTTCCCCACAGGTACGAGACGCACCAATTCTGGCGCATCTTCCCGGACCCGCCCCAGCTCGAGCTCGCGCCGGTGACCAACAATTACGACAAGTACGCGAACGCGTACATCGACGTGTCGACCCAGAGCTGTGTGACCCCTTCGAATGCCTGGGAGAGGAAGATCCCCAAGTCGCTCTACTCGGTACGCCCTTGATTGCCACTGATTGGCACGGATTGCGACGGAGTCCCACTGATGATTGCGCCCTTCATCAGGCGCATGCCTGGGCCCTCTCCGAGTACCTGATTGCCTCTGATTGCCTCTGAAGACCCCCTCGATTGCGTCCCTCATCAGGCGCATGCATGGGCCCTCTCCGAGTACCTCGCCGCGGGGCTAGGCGACGCTCGGATCGCCGATCTGAGCTATGGTCAGCTCAAGGATTTTCTGACCGTCTCGGGCAAGTGCTCACCATGGCGCCCCTGATTTTCTGACCGTCTCGGGCAAGTGCTCACCACGGCGCCCCTGATTTTCTGACCGTCTCGGGCAAGTGCTCACCACGGCGCCCCCTTTCCCCACAGGCAAGTGCTTGCGCGCGGAGCTTGATTGGGCGCGGACCAAGTTCGCTCTGGTCGTGCTCACGGAGATGAAGAGCATCGACCTGACGCCGCTCCTGAACACGTACGGACCGCCCTCTGATGCCCCCTGATGAGCTCGCTGATGAGCTTGCTGATGGGCTCTGATTGCCTCCCTCATCAGGTGCGGCCCGCCTAAGCCGCTCGCTCAACTCGACAGCCGCTTCGACGTCGAGCAGGGCGCCGACCCCGAGGATGCCGCCGCCGCGAGGGAGGCCGCGTCGGACTACCGCAGGGCGATGGGCGATACCGCGAAGCGCGTCCATCGCGCCGCAACGGCCGCCCGCGAGCGCGCGATCCAGGCGAGCCATGCCGAGAAGAGGCCGACCTGCATGCTCGTCTGATGAGCTCGCTAATGAGCTCTGATTGCCTCCCTCATCAGGCGAGCAATGCCGAGAAGAGGCCGACTTGCATGCTCGTCTGATGAGCTCTGATTGCCTCCCTCATCAGGCGAGCCATGCCGAGAAGAGGCCGACTTGCATGCTCGTCTGATGAGCTCTGATTGCCTCCCTCATCAGGCGAGCCATGCCGAGAAGAGGCCGACCTGCATGCTTGCTCGTCTGATGAGCTCGCTAATGAGCTCTGATTGCCTCCCTCATCAGGCGAGCAATGCCGAGAAGGCCGACTTGCATGCAGAGCTTGCGGCGCTCGCGTCGACCGGCATGCTGGACGGCATCAAGAAGCTGGATCGGGAGATTTGGGAGCTTGAGGTGCCCTTGATGACCGCTGATGACCCCTGATCTGGATCGGGAGATTTGGGAGCTTGAGGTGCCCTTGATGACCGCTGATGACCCCGGATGGCCCTCAGATGGCCACGGATGGCCACGGATGGCCACGGATGGCCACGGATGGCCACGGATGGCCACGGATGGCCACTGATGGCCACGGATGGCCTCTAATTGCATCCGATGGCCACGAATTGCGCCCCTCATCAGGCGGAGCGCGAGGAGGCCGCGCTGCGCGAGGCGATGGAGGCCGCCATCAGGAAGGCCGAGCGCGATGCGCGCGCGCGCGCGGCGGCCGCGGCGGCTGCCCATCATCGCGCTGATGAGGCCGCGCGCCGATCCGAGCGCATGGCGCGTGAGGCTCGTGAACGAGCAGAGCTCGCCCGAAGGAGAGCGGTCGAGGCGCAGCAGAAGGTGGAGGCGGAGATTCGACTCCACTGATGACTCCTGATGACTCCTGATGACTCTTGATGACTCCTGATGACTCCTGATGACTCCTGATTACTCCTGATTACTCTTGATGACTCATGATGACTCAGGTTGAGGCGGAGATTCGACTCCAGGCCGAGCGGCGGCTAGCTGAGCAGGCGCAGGAGGATGACATTTTAATCGAGGAGGCCAAGGCGCGAGTTCAGCTCGAGATGACGAAGCGGGAGCGTTCGGATCTCGATGATCTCGGGGCTCCGTCGCTCAAGCCCGCGCCGCCGGTCTTCGCCGAGTCGAGGCTCGTGAATGAGCGAGGTGTGAATGAGCGAGGTGTGAATGAGCCGGGCTCGCCTGGCTTCCGCGCCAAGGCCAAGGGCGGCGCCCAGGGCGGCGCTTCGCCCCGGCGCGTGCGATGAGGGCTTTGGATCGCCTGATGACCTCTGATGACCTCTGATGACCTCTGATGAGGGCTTTGGATCGCCTGAGATCGAGCGGAGGTGAGCGAGCTGCGAGGGAGATCGACGAGAGCGGGCGAGCGAGGAGACCGTTCGCCCACAACGGAGCCCTAATTAATTCTTCATATCTATTGCGGCTCGTGGCATCAAGTTTCGTGGAGAGTCTGCGCGAGGATCAAGTGCCAGCGGCTGTGTCGTCGAGCGGAGGCGTAAAACTTGTTCGGCACTCGACGCGAGTACGGCTCCTTTTGTGTTATTGTGTGACAGGTCTTGAAGGTCTGTTCTCACATGTGGTCGGTGCGTCCGTGAAGCGTGAGGGCGCCGCTGATACTCTCGGCTTCTCTACCGGGGGCACCTGTGAGAGAAGTTAATAGCAAAGGGGTAGTGGGTCAATCGACCGTGCCGACCGGTCCCCGGGTGGGAACCGATCGGCCTACCACACACCTGCGTCCAAGCACCCCACATACAACTATGGGCATACTCGTCCGACACGGGTGGGCGGGTGGGTTCGGACACAAACTATGCCCCGAGACGCGCGGCTCTCTCAGAGCCGACGCGACGACGACGTCGCAAACAGCGACGCGTCGTCTCCCCGCGTCCCTCATTCACATGAACGCTCCCCGGGTACCTCGTACACACACACGAAGGTCCCCGAACGTATCTCGGGTGATACCGGCTCGCCTCCGTCCGGAGTCTGCCGATCATCCCCCCTTCCCAACCTCGACCGTTTCTCACCTGAGAAAACGGGAGTGCCTGCCCTCGCCCGCGCTATCCTAAGCGCGAGCGGAGGCCTCTCTTTCTGCCTCGCTCCTTATCGAGCTCCCTCCCTGCGGCCGGAGCCGCGTGACCGCGTCACCGGTCCTACGTGAGGGCGCCGCTGATACTCTCGGCTTCTCTACCGGGGGCACCTGTGAGAGAAGTTAATAGCAAAGGGGTAGTGGGTCAATCGACCGTGCCGACCGGTCCCCGGGTGGGAACCGATCGGCCTACCACACACCTGCGTCCAAGCACCCCCAGCCCGTCGATCACATCATCCCCGTGATCTTCGCCGTACTCATCCGCTCGCGGATGCTCAGCGATGCATAGTGCACTTGCATCGCCAGGAGTAGAATCTTCTCCTGCCAGCCAAAATAGATGTCGATCTGGTCGGCGGTGACACCTGTCACGTGCCTGTAGCGTCTGGCCACTGTGTCCCCGAGCCTTCGCAAGGAATGGGTCGACCACTTGGGCATCGCTCCTGGCGCCAGATCCAGATCGGGATCCTGGCTCACGCCTCCCACGCAGCCCGCTTGCCAGGCCTTGGTGAGAATCTCCTTTGTAGGCGCAGAGGCCGTCGAGGTGCTGTATGGCATCAGCTTTGGCACCTGGCGGTTCCCACCCGTCGTCGCTAGCAGCAGTGGGCCTGGCAGCTTCTGCGCCGTGTACCCGAGGGCGCAAAGGCGCGCCACCACTTCGTCCAAGCTCGCGTCCGTCGAGTCGCCCGACGCGACGTTGATGTACTTCTTGGTCTGGCTCTCGCTGCCGCTCGCGGCGTACCGCCGCCGAGCTTCTGTCTTCGTCGTCTCCAAGTGACGAAAGACTGAGATGGACTTATCCTTGCTGAGCACGTTCAGCAGGCGGTTCATGCCTTGCTCGTTGAGCCCTAGCAAGCTAACTCTCGCCACCCAAAAATCCGGTGTGATCACTCTCACCCCGGCCTGCACGGACGTGAGCATCTTGAAGCCGGCTGCCTTGCAGTATGCCATGATCGTGGCTGCCACGGGAAGCTCACTCGTGGCCGTCACGGCGGCCATGTCGAGGTAGCGCGAGTACCCCGTCTTTGAATGTTCCAACTTGAACTCGACGATCGACTTCGTGATCGCATCTGTGCCCATCGGGTCCTCGATGAACCTCAAGTTGTTTGCGAGGATCCCATGACTCTCGCCTCCTCCGCAGACCTCCCCGATGCGGCATCCACCCACGCCTTCGCAGATGAACTGCACCTTTTCCCTGAGCGCCACGAATCCCGACGGGTGCTTGAAGCGCTCGTCGATGCCCTTTTCGAGACACCACTTCAGCATCGCGGGCGTGGCCGTCGTGGCCGTCTCGTGCTCCATACTGATGCCGTCGAGCAAGTCCTTGGCGTGCGCCTTGACCGAGCCGTCCTTGGTCACGTCTGGGAGCCCCAGCTTGACCATCATCGAGCCCGCGGTCCTCATAACCGACTCCACCGAGCGTGCCCGATCGGCGTCGATGGCCATCCACGTCAAGAAGTTCTTGAACGACTCGGCGTTGTGGCGCGGGAGATGCAGAGCCGCACCGTCCAACACCCGGCCCATGCCCAGGGCGTACCTCTCCTCCAGCTGGGTGTAGTCGGCGAAGCCAGCGGCCGTCGTCTCCTTCCCCTGGTTTAGCTCGAGCACCATGGTACGCCTGACGACCCGTTCGATCTCAGCCGATGGTGAGGCGATCGAGCCCGGGACCACCAGCTCCTTGAGACGGCAGTCGACGCAGCGGAAATTCCCGAGCGCCGCGAATCCGCGCCCCATCTGCGCACACGTCTCCACGTGCAGGCGGCGCCCGCACCCGCTCAAGCACGCGGTCGACGTCTCGTCGTGGTCCACACCGCACTTCCCTGCGATACACAGGTCGATCATCGCGAGGCGCGCGTCCGAGAGCTTCTCGAAGAGATGCGCACGCTTTACCAGCGAGCCCTTGACGGCGGGCCCACTCGCAACGACCTCCGAGGCGCGCTCGAGGGTCGTCTGGCGAATGAAACGTGCCGCCTCTTCTTGCGTGGCGAAGCTGCAACTCGAGCTGTAGACCGAGTCGTCACTGGTGGCCGACTCCACCTCCCGCGGATCGACGAAGACCCCACTGATGCCCACAGCGTCCGAGTACACGCCGAAGAAGACCTTTGGCGCCGTCGCCACCTCGACCTCCGCGCACGCCTGTGCCTTCGTCTCAACATCCGCCCCTTCGCGGCACCCGGCCTGTGCGTGAACGAAGCCGAGGCCGCGCGACTCCATCCTTTCGCCGGTAATGAAAGGCAGGCGGCACCCACCGCAAACGATGCCGCCTCCACCGTACTGACAGGGCTGAGTGCACACACCGCCAACCCCTTCGGGCTGGCCGCCTCTCACCCTCGCGTCCCTGGGCGCCACCCGCCCTTCGCTGCCTCGGTTGACTGGGTGCTGCTGCACAAACAGTTGCCCGAGATCCGCCGCCACCTCGTCCAAGCTCTCCTCGAACGGAACGTAGCTCGGGGGCGACGCGCCACCCGCGCCCGCGGGTGCCTGTGCGTCGGGGGTAGACGCCCAACCTGCCTCAGCCGGCTCCCACCTGCCACCCGCAAGACGTATCTCGGTGTTCGCGAGCTTGAAGTCGAATGGGCGTCGTTCCACCATACCGCCTGCCGTTCCCACGGCCGCACCGACAAGGTGATCGACGCTCCAAAACTGCCGCGGATCGGCCTCATACGTTTCCCGATCCGGTGCCCTCTCTCTCAGGAACACCGGACCCGCGCCCACCTTCCGCGCGGCTTTGGTCAAATCGAGCCGCCAGTATTCCACCACCAGTTCCTCGCCGTCGTCACTGGTCACCTGGCAGAGGCTCCCGACGCCACCGCCCTCTGCGAGTGCGTACACAAACGAGCCGGGCAGCCGCGTGTCACGCTCGAGACCGAATCTCGACGCCAACTGCACGGCACAGGCGGCCGCGGCTGGTCTCGACCCTCCTCTGTCCGCCGACGTCGCCGCTCTCTGCACCTCGCTCTTGAGAGCAAATGGGGAGGCCAATTGCACCGTACGCGCACCTGCGGCGCGAGGGAATAGCACAAGGGATAAAGGTCTCCGGTTCGTGCAATCCCCCCACCCAGACACCGTGTGCGCCGACAGGCAAGGGCTGCCTGCCGGGTAGTGTCCCACCACGAGGCCATGCTTCAGCATCTTTGCCCACGCCGGGTCACCATCGGCAGGCACCAGGGCGAGCGCCGTCGGCCTCTCGCCCATAAACTCGACCATAGATTCCTGGACCCTCCGGAGAGCCGATCCCACGGTCGAGGAGGTTGGGTGGACCCACATCCGCCTCCTCCCGTCCTCCGTCGCCCCCGCAGTGCGACGACTGGCGAGCTCCCTCTCGGCGCCGATGAAGCTCGTGAACGGCCCGTAGAGCTTGTCCAAGCGAGAGAACTCTACCTCCCGAAGCCTGAAACGAGACTCCTCCACCGCGTCTCCCCTCGAGGTCTGATCGGGCCGATCCAGCTTGCTGCCCGGGGTGTGGGTCACCCTCAGAGTGAACCCGTGCCTCTCTCCCAGCCTCATCAGCCGTCGGACTAGCTCCTGCATGTCCGCCGCCTTCGACGAGAACTTGCTCGCGGCACCCCTCGCCGCCATATTATCCGTTTCCACAAGGACTGTCTTCCCCCTCAGCCGCTCGCCGCCCACAGTGCACACCCTCACGATGCCGAGTAGTTCTCGCCAGTTGATCGGCCGACGACGTTCGGCGTGCGTGAACGCGAGCGATGACTCCTCTCGACCCTCCCAAGGGCGCCAGACTCCGCGAGTCGAGATGCCCGCGCCACCACCGAAGGTCGCGCCAGAAAGCTGCTGAGATCGAGAGCTCGCGCCACCCGCCACCGCTCGGTCTCACCTGCCCTCGCTGCCAGTCCACCAAAAGACCCTTGAACTGGGTCAGCATGCCTTGCATGTATGTGCGGCCCCCCGCCACCACCTGCGAGACAAAGACCAGCTTCCCCAGGAAGCTCGCGAGCTCGCGGGGATCGGCCTTCAGCTCGCCCTCCTCGGGCTCGCGGGCCATCCACATCTCCATCTCCGCGATCAGCTTCGCACGTCTCTTCTTGGTGATCGTGATCCCGCGCAGACCCTCGACGTTGCACATCAAGAGACCAAGGAACTCGATGCACCTGCACGGCCCACGCTTCTTGTGCGGAGCCCACTGCAGCCCGCGAGCCGCAAATTCCGCCTCGAGCATCGACATGCCCTCGCGCGTGAGACCCTCGTCATCACCAATCACGAGTACGTCATCAACGAAGACGTAGAAATGAATCCCGCGCCCCGCCGCCTGCTTCCTGAGCCGGGCGATCACCGCCTCGGTCAGTGCGCAGAAGAGCCGTGGCGACTCGATGTACCCAAACGGTAGGCGAGACGCCCACATGAGTCGACCTGTGCCCGGGTGCCGAACCACTAGGCGCTTCTTGCTGTCGTCCGCGATCGGGACGTGGATCGTACGACAGCACAGATCCTCGGGAGTAGCACAGTGATCTGACCCCTGGGCAAGAACAAGAGCGTGTTGTTCCCCACTAGGGAAGCGAGCGCCGTGCCAGTGCTCCCATGCTCTATGGGCTTGATCTCGTTCATCGGGGACCACCACCCCGCTGGGCCCGCCATCACGTCGTAGTCGCCCCTCGCCCGCCCACGAATAAAACAACTCGCGCGCCTCCGATGCAAGCACAGTCGCTGAAGAGGGTGGCGGCACCGGCGCCTCATCGCCCTCCAGGAACACGGGTCGGTACATCGGCCCCTCCCGGCCCTTCGCGACTGCAATCACGGGCGGCGACCGAGCGGCACCCGGAGTGGGAGACACTCGTAGGATCACCCTCGGAGAACGTCTCGGAGCCAAAACGCCGCGAGTAAGCCGGTTGAACTACACGGTCCACGCCGTGAGCGGCTCCACCGGAGCGCCTGATTCCCTCCGTGAGCCCCCCTTGCCCGCAGAACGCCACCACTGCCACGGGCGTGTGACCCGAGCTCAGCCGTCGCAGTAAGCTGACGTAGTGCCGATACCACCCGTTGGCCCGAGCGGCAAGATCCACTGCACGCGAAGTGCACGACGGGCCGCAACCACAGCCTCCCAGAGAGTCCTCCCGCGCACCAGCACCCCGGCCACCTGGCCGTCGTCCGACGGAATGCCGCCTGCAAGAAACGCACGTGAGGCAACAGAGCGCGCAGGTACCCGCGGCGCCGCGGCCCAGGAGGCGCCTTCACGCCCTTCTCCTCGAACCCGTGCGAGCCCGTAGGCACCCCCTCGAAATTTTCGGCCCTGCTCAGTCGCCGCCTCTTGCAGTCGAGCGCCGTTCCGGGCTCCGGCGCCGTCGTGGGCACCCCCGCCTCAAACGCCTTGTCGGTCGTACCGATCGCCTCGCCCGCAGCTGCAGAAGACGCCGCCGACGTCACTGTCCCGGCTGCTTCCGAACCCTCCGCGCCCACTGGCGCGGAACAGTCACTCCCTTGTGACTCTCGATGCTCAACTCGTGGGGGCGCATGGGTGGGGGAAAACGGTAGGCTAGCAGAATGCCTCACCGGTCCACACACCTCCCCATGCGCCCGCCCTAAGTTGCCAGCCTGATCCCCCGGCTCATCAGCCAAAGTATCCTGCTCACTCGACTTTCCCAAAGTCAAGTCCATGGTCGTCGCGCCTGGTATGTCTCCCGCCCCGACGGCCACTCGCACGCCCTCGACGACCCTGCATGCCTCCCGGTTCTCATCCGTACGCACCTCGATTCCGCATGTCTCAGCACCGCCCTCATCGGGCGTACGCCCGGATGAAAGGGCGGGCGTCATGGAGCGGGCACTCGAAACGCACAGAGCGGAGGCACCATTCTCGTCAATCACGTGCACGGGGCATCAGCCCCCGAGAGAACCAAGCTCGGTTCCCCCCCACCGGTCTGACTGGCGTCAGCCGGCCACCCCCTTTGACTCTATCGCCGAGGGTGTAAACTCGAGCACTCATACGTCCCGTTGAATCAGCGCGGCCTCGAACTTATCATCCGCCATCATCAAAGACTCGTGGTGCCCGCTCAGCTCCTCCAGCTCCACGAGCTCATCGTTGACGAGCCCGCTGGCGCCGCAAACCAACGGCGGAGCGGATGAACTGTCGGCGCCGCCTCATTTCGCCTCGGCGGCTGGCTTGATCGCCGACGCGAGCTTCTTCTCGCGCAGCTCCTTGCCCTTCGCGGTGCTGCACGTCGCAGCAAGGTGCCCGTCCGATTGGCAGATCCAGCACTTGCTCTTTGGCCCCGGCGTGCCCGATCCCTCGAGCTTCTCGAGGCGCGCCCCGAAACCATCGAGGCGGGCGCCGATATCCACGAGGCCCACCTGCAGGTCGGAGAGCGCGGCCACCAGGCCGGCGCCGCCAGAGCTAGGCGCGGGCGTCAGCATCTCGGCGAGGCATTCACGCGTCGTCGACCGAGACACGCCCGCACCGTCGAGGACGATGATGCCACGCGGGCCCGTGCCCTTGCGACGCTTGTCCTCGGCCGTCTCCTTCGCAGAGATAGAAAGCTCGACGTCAAACGGGATAGGGATACCGCGGCCCATGTACTTCATCCTCACCTCGACCATATAAATGATCCAGGCCAGATCATCGCGGATGTTCTGATCGGCCTTGTTCACGAACGTGAGTATCTGGATCGCCGCGCGTGCGAAGCACGGCATCAGGTTCGAGTTCGTGAGGCGGTGGCAAAGATCCGTGAAGAACCTCTTGACATCACTCTTGTCACCAGAGATGAGTGCCTCACCAAGGAGAGTGTCAAGGTTCTTCCCTCTGCCACTCCCCTTGTTTGCCTTCGCCGAACGGATCGCCCCGACCATGTGCATGTATGGGCTGCCGTAGTTGAAGCCATCCACCTCCTCCGGGCCCACGGCGCGGCCAAGGGCGAGTGCGAGTTCGAATGCGCCCAACTCACCGAGCGTCGTCATTTGCTGCGCTGACAGATCGGCCGCCATCTCCTTTGTGATGACCACAAGCTTCTGCGAGGCATCCATAGTCACCACACCCTGGTACAGAGCACGAAACCACGCGGCAAAGCGCAGCTTCTCCGACGAGAGCACAATGGACGTCTGTGCCTTGCACACATCGTCGATCACCGCATTCCAAACGAGGAGGCGAGCTTTGATGTCTTCATCCACGAGGACATCCGTCGCATCCGGAACATCTCCTTCGGTATACAAGTCATCGCCGAAGGCAACCTCCAGGAGTTTGATCAAGCGTGCCGGCAAAGGCGTACTCACGCCGGCGATGGTCACCTCCACCCCCAGCCATGCAGTGTTCGCTGCTGCATCAAACGCCATTCGGACACAAACTATGCCCCGAGACGCGCGGCTCTCTCAGAGCCGACGCGACGACGACGTCGCAAACAGCGACGCGTCGTCTCCCCGCGTCCCTCATTCACATGAACGCTCCCCGGGTACCTCGTA
>Ga0210246_100491_pt1 | contig 36199 bp, 24 predicted proteins | sample ChrtobMetaP3_8mM_FD_155469 | JGI IMG/M metagenome (GOLD analysis project Ga0210246, IMG submission 155469) | Chrysochromulina tobin associated microbial communities from unialgal haptophyte culture, Seattle, Washington, United States - P3_8mM | ecosystem: Host-associated > Algae > Haptophytes >...
ACTCTTGTGTTTGAATGAGTATGTTCCTAGACTCCTCCAGGACCCTCCCGGACATCAAGGAGGGTCTCGGAAATCCGGACATGTCAGGAATCTTGCTAGATTCCCCCACTTTACTGCTCAGTTGGCCTAGTTATGCACGTAACAAGAATGCTCTGGGAGCTCTTCGCGCTGCGGCGTCTCGGACCCAGTCTAGGACCGCAAGACTTCCCTTTTCTAATCTCTTCCTACTGTCCTGCGTGTCTTGTTCTCTGTACTCTGAAACGACTACGCCAGTCGCACGGTGCAAGAGCTGGCTTCTATGCAGTCCTGCCGGTTGTACGGCTGCGGCAGCTCTGGATCGTCAGCGAGCCCCAGCGCGGTGGGGTCCCAGGCGGGGTCGCCCTTTGCCGGCAGGCACGCGCACACATCCCCGCGTTCGCCCGGGAAGACGATGCGGCGCGGTGTCAGCGGTGCGGCGCACGTGAAGGTCGTCCACTTCCCATGCGCATACATGGGCTGCGGCGGCGGCGAGCTCTTGCCGCAGGCGGGCGCCGCGTCGGCGGCTGCACGCGCCACCTCCTTTGCGGCGAGCCCAAGGCCCAAGCACTCGCGGAAGCGGCGCAGCGCGTCGGTGGGCGCGCCCGAGGCATTGTAGAAGCGGCCGTGCATCAACCCGGCAAACGTGTAATTGGAGTGATTGGCGTAAAAGCGAGCCCAACCGGAGATGCCGAGGCACTCGCCCGGCTTGAGATCGTCGAGGTCGTCCGTCGCATCCTTTTCAAAGTCAGCGGTCAGGAAGGCGCGGGACACGTCGGAGCCGTTGCAAAATCCTTCGTATCCGGTGCCCGAATCGTAATGCACACGCCCCGCACTGACATCATACACCTCGCCAATGATGACGAGCAGAAGCGGCGGAAGCGTTGCTGGCGGCTCCTGCATCTGTGACGGCAGCTCCTGGAGTGCAGCGCGCCGAGCTGTCGCTGCGGCAACCAGCTCTGCTGGCGAGAAAACCCGCGTGCCATTGATCGTGAACTGCTGCCCGCCACTCCGATCAAAGATCGGCGTGGATATTGCGACAAAATACGCGACGACGACGACGAAAATGACGAGCGCAAGTTGCATTTTGAGGGCGTTCATGACGTCTTTCTGATTTACAGTGGCGCTGAAGGCGCTCAAGGCGCTCTAGGCGCTCATGGATGTTGATTCAGCACGATGTCAAGACAACTCAAGACAAGGCAAAGTACATGTATTAGGAAAACGAAAGACACCGGGCACATGTTGATACAATGGCTGTGCGAGTGTATCCTAATTCAGTGCGGTGTGACTTGACTTTAATCTGATGACTCCACCTGTACATGTACCCGTAAGTCCCACGAGATTCCATCCTCCATCCGCGATTCCTCGGTCCAATGATGGCTCCGTGGAAATACACCATGCCGCCTCCGTCGCCGTCGCGGCACAACCTGGTCGACGTGGTCAAGCAACCCATTCCTAGTGCGGTCATATTAGCCGAGGTGCAGCGTCTGCTCGCCGAGGGCGCGGACGTCAACCAGACCAACGGGGACGGCCAGACGGCGTTGCTGTGGGTCTCCAACATGAACGATGGAGTCGCGATAGCCACCGCGCTGATCGAGGCGGGTGCAGACGTGAACAAGGCCGACAACTGGAGCCACACACCAATGTATTACGCCTGCCTTCATGGACTCGCTTCCATGACCCAGCTCCTCTCTTCACATGGGGCCTCGCGCAATCTCACGATCAAGATTCCCGGAATCAAGCGCACGTTGGAGGAGACGGCCATGCAAACGGGTAACTCCGCCCTCGCCGCCTGGCTCGCCAGCTCCAGCAAGTGGACGACGCCGCTGCACCACCTCGACATTATCCCCACCCGACGCGCCCACGCTCTCTTATGCAAGGGCGCCACTGTACTCGCCGCCGCCATGCCTGGAGATCCCACGCCGCTCTCGCTCGCGCGCGAGCTGCACGCCAAGGGCAAGGCGGCTCAGGGATCGGCGGCGGCTTTGGTGCTGGGCTGGTGGCAGCTGCGGCGGCTGGCTTTGGCGATGGGCACGCACAAGCGACTGGGCGCTGAGAGTCCGCTCCGCCACCTGGACGGCCACCAAGATCTGCTTGAGATGATTGCAGAGATGAGTGGCTGACGTGAGGTCTGAGGATAGACCTGCATCCCCTCTGCCTTCGTGCTGGGGCTTCGTGTTCCCACTTGCGTCCAGGGGCTACTCTGCGCGTTTCACCCGATGATGCTTGTCACAATGCTTGTCAGCATGTTATGTACTTTTTAGGCCATCATACCGGCGCCAAAACTTGTGTATAGCTCTCATCGGTCTCTCTGACTGTGACTGTCAGCGTGGTATCTGTCAGAACAGATCTTAAATTACCGTCCTGGCGACTGCTGTGGACATCCCACACCCGCATTTCGATTTAAAAGGTCGCGTATTACCCCTAGCTTGTGGATACCACAGTGGATGAAAATGCCCCGCGGACACTTCAAACTTCTGTTCTGGCCTTTGGTGGCCGGAGCCTGCCGGACCTGCGCGCGCCGGAAACACCCCCAGGGACTCACATTCACAGCCAATGTTTACACTCCTGATTCAGGAGGCGGCGCGAGGCGCACGCTCGCTCGAGCATGCGCAGCAGTGCGGCGGCGCTCGTGGCTGCGACGCTGTGCGAACGTTGTGACGAGGACGCCGACGGTTGCGCGTGCTGCGACGAGACTTCTGACGAGACTTCTGACGTTCTGATCTGGAAGTCTACCTTGGTGTGTGGCCGAACGGCTCGCCAAGGGGCTGGGAGCCCTTGGGCTCGCATGGTGGGCAGGTCTCGAGCTGCTCCGCTGGCTCTTTCTCACCACCCACTGATCGACTGCCATCAGCACTGTCAAGTGGACGATGCTGAAGGTCTTGATACTCTGCATCGGATTAATGTGGCGCTCGGCGTGTCGCATGCTGTGCTGCTGGCTCTGCGCCACCCTGGTGGCGATGCGAAGGATGTGCGGCGGCGCAATCGGTGGGTGCTAGATGCATCACGCAGATATGGCGGCGCACATTTTATTCCGTTCGTCACCATCATCGAGGACGACCCAGGAGCGGCCGCAATGTTCGAATCAGCCATCGAGCACGGCGCTCGTGGCCTCAAGCTCATCGGCTGGTCGGGAACATTCATCAAGCAGTATGATTATGACCTGCGCTCCAGCGTCATGAAGAGCGTGTTCCGTCTCGCCGAGGCGCGCCGCGTGCCAATTCTCGCGCACGTATGGCTCGGCTGTCAGCATGCTCCGCACCGTGATTACGTGGCCGATCTCGACGCCATTTTGAGTGAACATCCTGAATTGCGCTTGATCTTGGCTCATTGGGGTCTAGGCTTCAGCGCGATGACCCTACCTCGATTGAGTGACCTCCTTTCCCGCCACACGAACCTGTACCTAGACACGAGCCTTTACGGCGGAGGTCGCGCCAAGTGGCTGGGCCGTGCGTCCGAGCACAGTGCAGCCCTTCGCCTCCTCGTTCATGAGCACCCTGGGCAGATCTGCTTTGGAAGTGATGTGTTTGGGCAGCGCTTCATGGGCGCGCAATATCATGAAGATGCGCTTCGAACTTCGTACGCGATGGTCGCTGCCGATGAGGTGCGCGCTCGGCCAGGGGAGTTTCCGATGGATCCTCAGAAGTTCGACGCGGAGGGTGGCTGGGGACCGACCACGTTCGACGCACGCGCCATGCGTGGCCTCGGGCTTGGAGGAGCGAATCCCGAGCTGCTGGGCAAAATAAGTGCTGACAACGCCGCGAGTTTACTTGGAGTGAGGGGTGGTGACGGAGAACAGCTGAGAACTCCGTCCGAGATGAGAGGGGCACCGGTGTGAAACCAACGTGCCCGCGGGGGGGTGCGTCTTGCCGAGATGGCAAAAAAACGGGTGTGAATGATTGCTTGTCCTTTCAAATTCACAGCCAAATTCACACGCCGGACGGACCAAACGGTTGCAGCTCTTCACTGTGTCCTGTTTCACTGTTAACAAGAAAGCCCAAACCGTTGGGTCGTATGGACGTGCGAGAGCTCGCAGGTGCGGACGCGCACGGGCTGCTCCGCCGCAAGGCGTGGGAGGCTCTCGGAGTGTGGATCAATTCGCGCATCGCGCGGCAGCGTGGTGTCTACGTGCCCAACCTCTTCCAAATCTATTGGAAGACGCTGGCGACTGACGGCAATGGCTCGCGGCTCAACCGGCCAGTCTTCGTGCTCTCGGAGCGCTTCTGCGAGAATTTTGGCGTGAAGCCTGCCGTTGCTGCCGAAAGCGGTGTGCCCGCGCCCGGCACGGGCGACGAGGTCAACTTCTACCGCCTTGCAATTCAGCACTCCGAGGGCCTGAGCAAGGATCAGGTGTTCACGTATGTGAGAGACATGCTCTTCCGGCTCGGCGACGCCGCGAAGCAGGGCCGTGAGGTGCGCCTCGACGTCGGCGCAGGCATCCTCGTCATCGTTGGTCGGGAGGCGAGCTTCGAATTCAGCGGCGGTCTCGGTGCGGGCGCGGCTGCCGACGTCGGAGACGGCGAGCACAAGAAGGTATCGCATCTCGACCCGATGCTCGCCGGACGGAACGCAACGGGCGGCGAGTCGCTCGCGATGGCGGGCCATGCCGCTTCCGGTGCGGGCAGCGCCTCGCCGACGCGGCGCTCGGTGGTGCTCTTCGCCGAGCCTAGCCGAAAGGCGCTGAGCGCGGAGGAGGAGGCTCTGTTTGCGGACGTGGACGCGCTCGACCCGGAGACGGTGCTCGCGGCGGCAGAGGAGGCACCGATGCGCACGGGCGACCTCGAGGCGTTCACGCGCACGCGCCTCGGACAGGTCATGGGCGTCGATCCGAAGACCATTGCAGACCGATCTATCGAAGATGTAGGGGCTGAGCTCACGGCGCGCGCAGCGTCGCTCGAGGCGCAGCTCCGGGCACAGCGCGCTGAAGGCGATAAGCTCGAGGCGCGCCTGCGCGCGGGCACCCCGCCCCTGCCGCTGGGCGCGCGCGTCAACAAGCCCGCGCGCGTGCCGCCACTCAGCAACGCACCCAAGCCCACGGACGCTGCGATCACCGGCATGGACCTTATGGGCAGCGGCGCGCTCAGCATCAGCGGTAGCGCAGGCGGTGGCAGCGCAGGCGGTGGCAGCGAGTTGCGTGGCGCGCCGGCGGCGCGCCGCAGCGGCGGTGGCGGTGAGTCGCGCGTGGGCCGCAGCGGCGCGGTCGCCGCGCCGCCACCGCCTCCGATCCTCTCCGTCGGCTTTGCCTCCAATGGCCCCGTTCAACTTGGGAGCCTCGCGCCGCCCAAGCCGGCAGTGCTCTTGGCCGTGACCCAGCGTGCACCCCGGCAAGTGGACAGCGAGAAGGTTCCCACAGCGCCACCGCTGCCGCCGTTCCGCTACGCGCCGCCGCAGCCGAATGACGCGGCGAATAAAGCATGGAAGAGCCACGCAGCGCCCCAGAAGCACTCGAGGCCGACCGCGCAGTACGGCCGCGCGGTCGGCGGGCCTGCGCCGCCGTTTCTCGCCGCGCCGCCGACGGTGGCCGCCGCGCTCGTGGCCAAGTCGCAAGGACTCCGGTAGAGCGCGGGTACGTCGCTTGGAGATGTATGACACATTGATGCATGTCCATGTGTAAGAGGAGTTCGACCGGGATGTCGCGCTCAACCGTGTCGAGGCCGCCTTTGTGAAGAGCTTTTTCAAATGAACCGCAAGCACCATCCTAGATGTACGCGACCATGTGAACAATTCCGCCCGCATTTCACTTGACTTGACTTGACTATCACGAGGAGAGAGATTCTTGTGCAAGTTTCTTGGGGCTTCCAGGAAACCCCGAGACGCTGTGCCTGGGATCGATGCTAAGCAGAAGGCTTTGCGTTTCCACGACCGTGCTGCTGCTGATCGGCTGCTGCGCCGGCTGGAGCGCCGGCAGTAGCGGCGCGCCCTCGGCAATTCTGCGGTGGCGCGTCCCCGTTGCGATGCAGATGGCCACAGTGGATCTGGAAACGCCAGTGCCGGTCGGGCCCGACCCGTACAAGATGGTGGGTGATGAGCTGGACTTCATCAAGCGGAGCATCAAGAAGCTGCTCAGCTCCAAAAAGGGCGAAGGGGCGGCGCTGACGAGCAACGGCGTGCTCACTATGGCGGCGCGCGAGTTCATGGACCGCAAGGGCAAGTCGTTCCGGCCAATGCTTGTGCTGCTTATCGGCAGGGCGACCAATCCCGATTTCACGACGGGCCCGCTGCACTCAAAACTCGCAGTGATCAGCGAGATGATCCACACCGCCTCGCTGATCCACAACGACGTGCTGGAGGAGGACGAGACCGACACCTCGCAGGGCACGCTCGTGCACCAGGAGGTGGCTCTCGAGGTGGGCAACAAGGTGTGCATCCTGGCTGGCGACTTCCTCCTCGCCAAGGCAGCGGTGGAGCTCTCGTTGCTCGAATGCTCGCCGGTGACGGCGATCGTCGCGCGAGGGCTCGAGGCCATCTGCGAGGGCGGCATGCAGGCCTTCCGTGGGGGCGACTCGCCTGAGGGGCTGACGCTCGAGGATCACTTGGAGGCGACGGGCGCGTCAGTCGGAGAGCTCATTGGCAACTCGTGCCAGTGCTCGGCGATCCTTTCGGGCCACGAGCCGGACTCGACGATTGCGCGCGCTTGCCACCAGTACGGCTACAACCTCGCCATGGCGCGTGAGCTCATGAAAGAAGCCGACGAACTTGATGGAGCGCTGCGCAAGATCCGGCGCAACCCCGAGAAGCTCCGCGACACTCTGCCTAGCTATGTGCGCGTACCGATCCTCAAGGCGGCCGAGACGTACCCCGAGGTACGCCAGCTGCTCGCTGGCTCGACTTCGCCGAAGCTGGCAGCGATGCTCGAGCGAGCGGGCGCGGTGCAGATGACCCGCGAGCTCGCGGCTGAGCATGCTCAGGTGGCCGCCGACGCGCTCGGCGTGCTGCCCAACTCGGCGACGCGCGACGCGCTGATAATCCTGTGCCACAAGGTGATCACCGGCACGCCCCTGAAATGAGGGATGCCGTGAGAGATGCTGCATAGAACCTGCATGATTCCCGCCATGCCGAATGCGGAACGGAGTCCTCTGTGCGCTGTGGCCTTCGAGCCTCACCCTATCTCGTCTGTCGTGTAAAATTTGCGACTCTGATCGTAGGGTCCCGCACGCGCATAAGTAAGGGTGGAGAATGCTGAGAGCCAAGGTATGTATCAACTCTTGAACGGAACGATATATTACTGTCCTGAACGTGACACCTTACCTGACACCGCCCGCACCGGCGTCCGGCACCAGAACCATTCTATGGATGTCTCGCAGCAGTCTTTTGCTCGGCGGGTGTGTGCTACTGCTGTCCACTCTCGTCCAACTCCATGCCTTGCAACCCGGCTTTGAACTTACTCACCTTGAACTCGTCGAGCACAGTTTTCTGCTCCTCTTCTTCGCGTCGAGCCAGCTCCCACCGCGCTGCCTCTTCGGCTTCTTTTTGAGCACGTGCCTCTTTTCGGCTCAAGAACCCCATCGGACGACCTTCTTCGTCGCGCTCCTTGGAGAGCACAAAATAGGACCCGCCCGCTGGCCCGGAGTAATCCTCCTCACTGTTGAAGCTGCCTGCGTCGCTTTTGCGCAAAGGGTCGTCCTCGCCGTAAAAGCTGCTCTTGCGTTTGCCATAGAATTTCGCCCCTTGGCCGAGCCGGCGTCCCATTGCGTCATCCGCAAAATTGTCAAGCTCACTCAAGAATTTCTCGAAGAAGTTGAGCTGCACCGCTGCATGCCGCGGCTTAGGAGCGGACTGAAACACGGCAAACAGCACCGCGACGGTCGTCTTCATGTGGTACTTTCCGGGACTTCGTCGTTCTATTTCGAGCTCCTCGTAATTCACTAGTAACACAGAAGTACTTCACAAAAACCCATTTCACACTCTTTCATGAGAAGAATTCCCCCACAGCCCCAGTGCACTGTCACATAACCAAGGATCCCCGCCGGGGGAAATGACCCCCCTTAAGGGGCCCCCTACCGCTCGCACTCCGCCACACAGTGAGACGGCCTTTTTCCGCTCTATCCTAACGTGATACGGTTCAGCCTCTCCTCGTTAGCGCTGTGCGAGGCGTGCGTGATCTGCGTCGTGGTGGCCGGGTCCTGCCCGTCTCTGTCCTCCTCTGGCCCCGCGCGGGCGCCACCATTGGTCAGCACGACGGGCACGGCCTGCTCCAGCTTCCGCTGACCATTGGGCGAAATGCGCTCGCAGTCGCTGATGTCGAGCACTCGAAGGGCTCGGAGCGCCCGCTTGCGCCCGGTGGCAATGAGCTCGGCAGTCAGATCGGTGAGCTTGGTGCAGCGTTGTACGCTGAACCGGCGCAAGCTGTGGGCGCGTGGAAAGTAGCCCGCAAGGATCTCGTCAGTGAGCTCGTCGCATCCGCCGAGCTCGAGCACACGCAGCCGCGCGCAGCCCGGGCCCATCCGCGGAAGCGGCTTCTCGAGCACCGCAGCTGGCAAGCCGACCGAGCCGGAGAGGTCGAGGTGCTCCAGATGGGAGCCAAGCTTCGCGCCAATCATCGTGAGTCCGTACCCCTTGGAGTCGGGCCCGGTGAAATCAAAGGGCTTGGAGCGCGCGCTCCCAGGAGCGGGCGGTTGGAACCGTGTATGCAGCACTGGTAATACTCGTTGGGCTCGGTGACACCACTAGTGGATGGCCAGCAAAAGGAGAGCTGCTCGTAGCCGATTCTGTGTGCAATCGAATTGTAGCAGCCATGGCCAAGACCTTTGGGCACGCCTGGCGAGGTGCTCTCGCCAGAAGGCGCGAAACATGCTGAAGGGTTCAGTTTGGCCTTACCTCGAGGGGCGTTAAAGTATCTTGAGTCGTGGGCGTAGAGTGAAGCTCCCACCGAGGCATTGAATGCCCACAGGAGAGCTCTCGGAACGACAAAGAGAATATCGCTTGAGCAATTCCAATTCCGCCACTGTTGCATCTCGCACCGGCTAGCAATCCCGATTGTGCTCGAGTCCTGGCAACCATGCCATGTGCTAAAGGGCTGGAGGATCCTAAGATCGTAACGCGATAAGATCATCGTGTCGAAATCTGCTGCCCACGAACTAAACAATTGCAGTGCGCCGCGCACATTTTGCCCTTGAGTCCGTGCAATAACAGTGGCAGAGCTATGAACGTGCTTTCCGTGCCACGAAGCCAATCGTTGTAGCAGCGTAATATTTGCACAGCCCCGTGGGTCGATGGGCAAGAAGACACCAACTTTTGCGCCGCAAGAGCGCAGTGATTCTGTGATCATGTCACGCTGCGACTCCATGATTGCATCTTGCAGCATAACGCCATGCTCATGGCAGCCATAGCGATACGCCTCGCCGCGGATGACCAGAGCATATGTACGACCGGCTATGCTAGATGCACATGCATGGGAGTTCCAGTTCCGCTTGTACCAGTTCGAAACGCTACGATTTGACGGCGACTCTGAGAGTGGGGGTGAACGCACATCTCTCTTAGAGAAATTCATGCTCGCGTCGTCCTCTCGTTGCGAGCCGTGCGGCTCCCCCTGGGGGAAAAAAACAGAAAAGGAGTTTCATTTGATAAGGCATGCAAATTCCCCCGAAACATAGCGTGACCGGAAGATAGGCTAGAGAAAAGGAACTTGGTACTCAGAAAAGCTTGGGGCCCGCCCCCGGACCCCCAATTAGTGAACGGGGGCGCGACGGATACGTATTCTTTTCGGAATACTCAAAAAGCCCGCCGGACCCCCACTTACTGAACGCGGCGGCGGATACGTGAGGTTGGACACGGATTCGTTGCGAGCGAGCGCAAGCCATCGGCGGCCGAGCACCTCGAGATGCACCGCGGGCGAAGGGCTGTGTGCTTGAGCACCAGCAAGGAGCACCAGCACATTGACCACTTGCTGCACGATGGCTTTGGTGTCCACATCGATGGGACTCGGCGACGGCTCGCACGCCATCGGTACGGGCGGCTGATTCGGAAGGGCACCGAGCGCATTCGTAAACGACTCGAAGTCCCGCTCGAAGTCGGTGTCATGGGTGTGGCGAACATCGCGACGAGGAGCAGGCGGACGGAGCAGCAGCGCATGCAAAATGCTTGACAGTGCGCCAACGAAGGACGTGCGAGACCCTGAAGTGCGCAGCTCAGAGTAATTCAAAAAATCGAAAACGCCTACAATTGTATCATAAGTAATTCAACGAATGGTTTTTCCTTATTTATGCTAGCAGCTGTAAAACTTCGTCTTCTATTTCGAGCTCCATCGTTCCACAGAAGTACTTCACGGTGCGGTTTAGGCCCCCACTCACGAACCACCTACTTTTCACACTCTTACGTGTGAAAGTTTCTCGAAGTATTCTGTGGAGTCGAGCAGATATGTCCGCGCGAGAAGCGTCGGTCGCTCGAGCGCGTGCAGCGCTCGAGGACATTGAACGACGACTTGCTGGCGGCAGCAGCCTTGGTGGTGGTCTCGGCCTCGGCGCTGTTGCGAGTCCGATGCTCAGCGCCACCACAGGTCCCATGCTGCCAATGCTGTCAGGCTTGCCAGCTGCGCCTGCTGCCTTTGGCGCTGTGCCACCGCCGTCCGAGCAAGCGAACGCCTTTTTTGCCTCGCTCGGATGGTCTCCGACGATTCCACCGCCGCCACCATCCGTGCCGCCACCATCGTTTGACGAGTGGCGCCATTCGGGCGCATCGATGGTGCTGCCGCCGCCGCCGCCGCCGCCGCCGCCAATGATGATGATGATGCCGCCGCCGCCGCCGCAGCCGCCGCGGCAGACCGGCTTCGACGTGCTGCCACAGACGCCTGGAAGCGCGGCGGATGCGCAGAGCCTGGCGCTCGAGATAGCCAAGCGGATGGCGGACGCCTTCAGCGCCGCGGCGGCTCCGTTGCAGCAGCAGCTCGCCAGCATGGCGCCCAGCATGGCGCCTCCTCCGCCCAAGAAGACGCTCGACGAGCTCTTCGCGCGCGAACGTGCGCGCATCGCCGCGGCTGAGAAGCGCAACCTCGCTTATGTAGCCGAGCAGCACGAGGCAGCCAAGGCGCGAGCCAAGGCGGCCGCGTGCGCGGCCACAACGGCCCTGAGAGCCGCTTCGAGTACGGCCAGCGCCTCGTCCTCCACTCACGCCGAGGGTGGCTCTGCAGCCGCCGACGGCGCGCCGGCGGCCAAGGCCGCGCGGCTCGATGACGGTTCGCGTCTCACGCAGCGCTCGGCGGCGGGCGGCGCGGCGGCGTGCTCGGTCTACGTCGCAGGTCTGCCTCACGACGACGCCCAGCCGGAAGAGATTGAGATGCTGATGACCTCTGATGACCTCTGATGACGTCTGATGACGTCTGATTGCCTCCCTCATCAGGTCTGCCTCACGACGCCCAGCCGGAAGAGATTGAGATGCTGATGACCTCTGATGACCTCTGATGACCTCTGATGACCTCTGATGACCTCTGATGACCTCTGATGACGTCTGACTGCCTCCCTCGTCAGGTCTGCCTCACGACGCCCAACCAGAAGAGTTGGAGCTGCTCATGGAGGCAGTTGGACCGGTCGTGCGCGTCAAGCTCTACCGCGACGCCGAGGGCAACGCCAAGGGCGATGCGCTCGTCACGTACCAGAAGGACGCGGCTGTGCTCGGCGCCATCCAGCTGCTCAACGGGCGCGAGCTGCGCCCGGGACAGCGCGCTGGCCAGCGCTGGCCGGTGGACATCTCGCGACCGGTGTGGAATGGTGGGGCAGTCGGCGCGCCCGCCGACCGACCGGCTGGCCCAGCCAGCACGACTTGGTCGTCGACCTCCGCGGCCGCGCCGCTCGAGGTGGCCGCGCCCGCGCTCGTCGACCTCCGAGGCGCTGCAGCCGCGCCCGCCCCAGCCGCGAGCAGCATCGCCGCGCCTCCTCGCCTCATCCCGGGACTGACCCGCATCCCAGGGCTGTGCGAATACCAAGCCATGCTCAGTGCACGAGCGCAGCCAGGCAAGACGGTCGCAGCCGGTGCGAAGCGCAGCGCCGCAGCCAGCGGCGCCAGCGCCGCCGCCACCGGCGGCTCGAGCTCCAGCGCGGCGGTGGCGGCGGCGCCATCCCGCCTCGCCCACCCGAGCGATGTGCCCACGACGGCGCCGACCGACGGCGACATGCTGCGCGTCGTAGTGGTACGACGGTTGTTCCTGCCGTCGGAGGTGCCGTCGGCGAGCGCCGTCGATGCGCGGCGCGTGTGGGCCGCGCGCATGGTCGATGAGCTGTGGGAAGAGGCCTGTAAATATGGCGAGGTCGAGCGGATCGAGCCGCTGCTCGATGGCGACGCCCTTAGCTCCGCAGAGGGATGTGCAGCGATCCGCTTTCAGTCGGTGCTCTCCGCCGCCGCCGCCGTCGACGCGCTCGACGGCCGCTTCTTCTGCGAGCGCGCGCTCAGCGTGGCGTTCGACGACGGGCGCGCGGCGCGCGTGTTGCCAGCGGGCGAGGATGTGCGCCGTCAGCAGCGCTTTGGGTTCGGCGAGATGGCGCAAGCATACCAAGAGTCGATGCGCGTGCTTCGGCTTGCCTCGGCGGAAGGGGCACCCTTTATCGGCTGCGCGGCCTTTGTCGCCGAGCTCGAGCACTACCAGTACGCGGCCGCCGGCGCGCACGGTGCCGGCTACTATCGGCACGAGGGCGCGCCACCGCCCGACCCATACGAGCAGGCGAGTGTCGTTAATTGCCTCTTGATTGCCTCTTCTGAGTGCCTCTGGTTGCGTCGCTGACCAAGCGCCGACCCGACGAGCAGGCGCGCGCCGTGTTGGTGCGCGCGAGCGAGGCTGGCGCTGCGTTCATCGGGTGTGGGGACCCCTCGGGCATCCGTGACCTTGACGAGATCGCGAGCCTCGCGCATGCATATGACTTCCTCGACGGGCTCGAGGGGCGCGGCTTCTACCGGCGGCTGGACGCGCCGCCTCCGGCCGACCCGATCGAGGCAGCTCGCCTCATCCTACGTGAGGCCGCCTCCGAGGCCGCCGAGTTTGTGCGCTGTGCAGATTACGTCGGCCCCTATGCGGGATACGAGTACGTGTCGGACGGCCATCCGCGTGCGCTCGCCGAAGGCGGCGGCGGTTACTATCGACGGCCCGACGCGCCGCCGCCCGACGCGGCCGAGTACTCGCGCCTCGTCCTCCAGCGCGCCTCCGCCGCGGGGGCAGCCTTCGTCGCGTGCGCCGACCAGGTGACGAAGCTTCCGGGCTATGTGCACCGCGATGGCCCCGAGGGCCGCGGCTACTATCGAGTGCTCGAGCAGTGCGCGCCGCCGCCGCCGCCTATCATGACGACCACGCTGCCAGCAGCGTTTGATGACTTCCTATCCACGATGAAGGCGCTAGGCGCTGTTTAGTGGGGTCTCGGTGTGCACGCGCGCGTGGGGGAGTTTACCGTAAGGTTCGCTAGCCGCCCGCCTCGTTAGGTACGGTCCGGTGAGACAAAAGACTAGCTTTTCTACCGTCACGTTCTCACAGTCTTCAAGTAGAGCGCTCGTGAAGAGTCGCCCTCGAGCCGTCCGCGAATCTCGTCCGCGCCCTTTCCTGATGTTCAGTGATGCTCAGCGCCGAGCTCAGCGCGAGCGCGACATTCGTCGCAGGCGTGCTGAAGACAACCAGCAGCAGCAGCAGCGCAGCGCCCAATCCCCGGATCGGAATCCACTGCAGCAGCCGCCGCCAGTGCCACACAGACGAGCACCTTCTGATGTCCCGACTCCCGAGCCACCCGAAGATGACGGCAGCGCAGGCCATGCAACTCACTTCAAACATTTGGACTCAGCCATGGGCCTCGCTCCACAGGACTGCTGGGGACGCCCCCTTGCCACTGCCAGCGCTCCGGCTGCAGATACGCCTCGAGGTGGCGTGTCTGCCCATGCGACTGTGACAGAAACCGGCGGACTGGCGAGCGCCAACAGCTCCGGCAGCCTGGTGGAGAACGTCCTTCGGATGGACACGGATGACGACGAGGCGTCACCAGCGCAGCGCATGGGCGCTCCTCCGGTGGTACGCTCGGACAGACTGCTCTCAGCCAGCCAGCCCGAGGTGGGCCAGACCGAGGCCGAGCCGATCCCGAGCGGCATGGCGGGCGGGCGCACGGTCTTGGACTTTGGGCACACGGCCGTCGAGCTCGGGTTCACTGAAGCGGACATCGGCCACACGGCGATCGACATCGGCCGACAAGCCACGGAAATTGGCCACACAGCCGAGGGCCACACGACGCTCGACGTCAGCCACTCGGTCGTCGACGTCGGCTACACGGCAGTCGACGTCGGTCTGGAGGCGGCGGCGGCCGAGGCGGCGGCCGAGGCGGCGGCGGCCGAGGCGGCGGCTGAGGCGGCGGCGGCGGCGGCCGCAGCGGCGGCGGGGGCGGAGACAGAGCCGGAGTCGGAGCCGGAGTCGGAGGCAGTGCGAGCTTCTGGAGCGGCGGCCGCGGCGGCGCCAGCGCCTGTCGATGACGCCGACGCCGAGACCGAGGAAGAGGAATCGTTGGGCCGGGCTGACGAATCTTTGGGCCGGGCTGAGGCGAGGCAGTGCGCGGCACAAGAGCTCGTAACGGCCCACGTGGCCGCAGCCGCTTCATTTGCCAGCGAGCATACGCCGGCAATCGCAGGTGCGGCGGCAGCAGCTGCCGCTGCGGCCGGCACGGGTTGTACGGGTACCGGTACGGGTACCGGTACCGGTACCAGGATCGGTTCCGGCTCCGATGGTGGAGGGTTGAGTCAGTTACTGAGACACGCTGCCGTTGCGATGCCCTCACCGCCCTCGAACAACCGTCGGCGTGCTGATGCGTCGCAGCCTCCCCCGATGGGCTCCATCTCACCATATGCCATCGCTTCCGAGCCGCGTGTCTACGGCGGCACTGCCTCCCAGATCGACAGTCTGCTTGCCACCTCGCCACGCGTGTCGACGGGCTGCTCGGACCGAGGCGCAGGCCGAGGCTCCGTCGGCTCCGCGCCTCCCTCCTGTGCTCGACCCCCGGTGCACGGCTCCGCACAGTCCGCTGCGCAGCCGTCCGCCCACACATCGTCGCATGTTTCGTCGCATGCATCGTCGCATGTTTCGTCGCATGCATCGTCGCATGTTTCGTCGCATGCATCGTCGCATGCAACGTCGCATGTTTCGTCGCACGCATCGGCAGACGCGCACGCGCATGCGCCTGTCCCATGCGGCTCGCCTTCATCGGTCGCATTGAGGGCATCGCACCCGGGCCCGTGCTCGCGCAGTGGGAACGGCATGTCGGCTTCCGCCAGCGGCTCTGACGAATCTGACGAATTGTCGTCGGCAGCCCAAGGCGCCGTCTTGGGCGCCATCGAAGCCAAGGGCGCTCCCGGCGCTGCCGCCGCCGCAGCAGCGCCCGTAGCTGGCACTGTTGCCGTCGTTCCTGCCGCCGCCGCCTCTGCCACTGTCCGTGCTGCCTCCACCGTTGCCTCGGGCGGCCGCCCTGTCAATCTGTATACGCGGTTCGCGGCGCCGCATTCAGCCACAGAGTACGAGGACGAGCACCGTACCGAGCGCGAGCGCCGTCCCGAGCACGAGGCCGCCTGCCCTGCCGACACGACGGCGCTGCGCCTGGGCTCCACCCAGGACCTGGATGAGCTGAGCTCGGAAGATGACGAGGGCGACGACGCGGCGGGCGCCGCGGCGAGTGCTGCGGCGAGTGCTGCGGCGAGTGCTGCGGCGAGCGTGGCAGGTGTGACGATGGGAACGCCTCTCGGAAATCCTCTTGGAGACGTTACGGGGATCGTCGCGGACGTGGCAGCGCCAGCAGCGCCGGCGATGGCGGGTGGCGCCCAACCTCCGCTAGACTGGCCTCAGCTCGATAGTGCTCCACCGGAACCGAGCGCCGTCCCGAGCACTGAGCCGATGGCCTTCGAGGTGCCCATCGAGAACCCAAATATGGCATTGGAGACGATCCCATATATGGGCGTGGACGGCGAAAACGAGGATGTGGACGAAGAGGATGAGCCGGCGCCGACGCAGCTGGGGATCAACGAGCCCGATCCGGCTGGTGAGACGCAACATGAGCCGCTGCTGCCGCTGCTGCCACTACCGCCGCCGCCGCCGCCGCCGTTGGAACTGCCGCCACCGCCGTCGCAGCTCCCTCTGCTGGCGCTCGAGTCCTTCCCTGCGGCCGGCGCCCTTGAGATCGGTGCGCCTAGCGAGGGCGGTGCCGCTGGCCCTGACGACGTGCGCCACGAGAAGCCACGAGCCCGATGCATGCAAGTGCTCACCACGGCACCCTCCTCGAGCAAGCCAAGAGCCACGCAAGGCACCCCTCCAATGCCGTTGCCCCCCAACGCCACTGGGCCGGCGGACGGCCCAGCACCGAGTGACGCGACGCCTGATGAGAGAGGTCATCAAGGGCTATCAAGCGCAATCCATAGCAATCGAGGCAGTGGACCGGCGGACTACCCAGCACCTACTGACGCGGCGCCTGCCACCTATGAAGCAGAGCCGGCAGTTGAAGGAGGGCCATCAGCCTCAGGCAGGTCCTCAGAGCAGTCCACGGCGGCAGGTGTTGGCGCGCTGCGCCGTCACGGCACGCCCCGTCACGGCACGTCCGAGGCGGCCATGCTGCTTGGCCTTGGCAGGGGCTCGACGCCCGACTCGACGCTCTCAGAGTCGGTGCAAGCCCAGGCCGCGCCCGCCGAGCCGGACGAAGCCGACGAAGCCGACGAAGCTGCGCCCGCCGAGCCGCCGTCGACCTCTGTCGAGGACGCCGCAGCGGCACTGATGCGCTACCAGGGCGACGCTCCGAATGCATGCACGCAGCCGTACCCGCCATCGGCGCCGCTTGCGGGGGCAGGGGCCGCCGTCATGGCACTGTCGGAGCCCGCCTCGCAACTCGCGGCCTTCGAGCTTGCGGAGAGCGTGGCGGAGAGCGTGGCGCTGGCTCATGGCGCAGATAGGGCGCAGCATGAGGCATCAGAGGCATCAGAGCGAGAGTCCGAAGTGATAGCGGCGGCGCGCGAGGCGGTGGCTGCGGAGGCGGCGCAACTTGCAGGTTTGGAGGAGGGGCAGCAAGGCCCATCGCTGTACCCTTCGTGGCCGCCAAGCCATCGGCCCAGCCAGCAGCTCAAAACGAGCCAGCAACCACCCACGAGCGAGCAGCCGGGCATGAGCCCGTCTTTGAGCCTGAGTCACCAAGTCGCTAGTGGCATGGGCGCCGGCATGGGTGCCATCGCCGAGGATGAGGAGGCGGAGGCGGAGGCGGAGGCGAAGGATGTGGAAGCAGAGAAGGCGGTGGCGGAGGAGGCAGCCGAGGGCGGCGCCGCATCTGCCCAACACGGCGTCCTTTGGGTGGAGGCGCAGACGGGCTGCTTTGGTGGTTCCGAGCTGTCGGCGCCGTACGACATCGCTGTGGGCTGCCCGTCGCCAGCGGAGGCAACCCCAGCGGCAGAGCGATTAGCGGCAGGGCGATTAGGAGCCGAGGGAGACGAGGCGGTCGAGACGCCGGCACATGCGCCCCGTGCTGAGGCGGCGGCTGCCTCCGGCATCGTCGGCGGCATCGCCGGAGGGCTCCCAACGGCAGTCCAATCCTCGGCTGTTGTGATCAACCTTGATAGCGACGAGGAGAATGGCGGGGCCACGAGCACCTGGCAGCGGGGAGAGGCGGCGGTAGCGGAGGCGGTTGAGGAGGCCGAGGGGGCCAAGGCGCCACCGCCGCTGCAGCCCATCAGCTGCCTTGTGCGTGCAGAGGAGGAGGAGGAGGAGGAGGAGGAGGAGGAGGAAGCGGAGGAGGGCAAGGAGGAGAAGGAGGAGAGGGACGACGACGACGACGAAGACGAGGAGGAGGAGGAGGATGAGGAGGAGGAGGAGGATAACGACGACGACGGTTCGAAGATGGCACTTCTGCCAGATGAGGACGAGCTGCCATGGGAGGCGCCCCCACCCAAACGCAAGCGCAAGAGGGTCACCCCAAAGCCGCCCGAGCCTCCCCCGCCCCCAAGGCATCCCCAAGCCACCCTCAAGCCACCCGAGCCTCGGCAGAGCGCGATGGCGGCTGCGGCGCGTGCCAGCCCAAGCCGCAGTCCACTCGAGGGTGAGGGCGAGGGGCTGGGCACAGGCGAGGGACAGGGCGTGGGCGAGGGCGTGGGCGAGGGCGTGGGCGAGGGTCTGACCACACCGGCCAGCGCGAGTATGAACCGTTGCGACAGCCTGCACGAGAGTCTCATGAGGAGCGGCGAGGGCCAGGGCAGCTCTGAGACCCGACAAGACAGCTCGTCTCACCGCGCCTCATCTCGCCGCGCGTCGTCTCGTCATGAGGACTCGTCTGCCGCGGGGCGCAGCCAAAGGCGGGCCAGTGGAGGGCAGAGCGGCCTTCGCGCCTCCGCGCGCTCTGCCGCCAGTGCGACAGTCGCGTGCGACAGTCCACCCGTGGCGGCCTCCGAGATGGGGATGGACTCGGAGCCAGCGGCGGCGGGCGCCATGGCGTCAGACGAGAGCTCTGAGGACAACCCCTTGGCGTGGCTCGAGGCGCCTCGCTCTCGAGCCGAAGCCGAATGGGCCAAGGGGGCTGTGGCGGCCGCGCCTCCGCTGAGCGGCCAACGCTCCGAGCGAGCAGACGGAGGGGCGAAATCAAGGGCTCAGCCACTGCCCATCGTGCCACCCATGCTGATAGCCTCACAGGGCTCTGACGGCGCTGGCGCGTTTGGCTCGCAGGAGTCACCATCTGTCGACCTCGACGACGTGCTCGCGCTGGCAGTGTGCGCCTCAGGTGCGGCAAATCTGGTGCGGGCTGTCCGAGGCGGCAGCAGTGGCGGTGCATGCTGCGGCCAGGCGGCGAGTGATGCCAGGGCGGCGCGTGCCAAGCTGCCGCCACCGTCACGTAAGCGACCTCTCGCACCGCCGCCGCCTTCAGTGTCACTCCTGTCGCCGTCCGCAGCCTCGCGCGCTGAGAGCGGGAGTGTGAAGAAACGTGCGCTCCCCGGTCGCTCGAGGCTCTCGAGTACGTGTGATGCGCCGCCAGAGTCTTCGGTTGCCGCCGTCCTTGGTGCTCTCCTCGCCAACGCCGGCGCCACTGGCTCGGCTGCCGCCTCCTCAGCGTCAGCAGCAGCCAAGGCGCCTGCACCCAAGGCACCACCGGCGGTGCCAACGACGGCGCGGGCGGCGCCGCCACCGCCACCGCCACCGCCACCGCCACCGCCTGCTGGTTCCAAGCGCCGGGCCGCTGAGCCATCCGCCGAGCCGACCCCCGCCGAGGCCAAGCCGAAGCGCGCGTGTGCAGCTAAGGCAGCCCAGGTCTGGGCAGCGGCGGCACCGGGCGCACGATCGGCAGCCGCCGCCTCGCCGCCCGATCGGCGCGCTTCTCGTGGCCACCTTTCCCGCGCGGCGGCGCGGCGGCAGCCGCCGCGCGGAGTTTGTCGTGTCAGACAACGAGGGTTCGTGATCGTGTCAGATGAGGAAGAAGAAGACGACGAGGAGTTTGAGGCGGAGGACGAGGAGGAAGCGGAGGAAGCAGAGGAGGAGTTTGAGGCGGAGGCGCTCCTCGCATCTCGCCTGGGCGACGACGGCGGCCTCGCGTACTTGGTACGTTGGAAAGGCTACGGCGAAGCTGATGCGACGTGGGAGCCACGAGCGAACCTTGAGGGAGGCTGTGATGAGCTGTTGCGCGAGTTCCATGCACAAGGTGCGCTCGACACGGCGCATGCGAGTGCGGTGCGCGAGGAGGCGGCGGAGGCGAGGACACTTCCGGGACACTTCCGGGGCGGATCCGAGGAGGTTATGGACTTGGACGCGGGTGCGCCGATGGAGGCCGCGGAAGAGGAGGCCGCGGACGCGGCCGTGGACGAAGAGCCCATCGTGCCGACGCAGCTCGAGGTGATCGTAGCCACCCAGTCGATGGCAGTGGCTGACGAGGAGCAGCCAGCCGCCCAGGACGACGCGAGCGAGGCCGCAGCAGACGCGGCGCCGGCGGAGGACGAGGAGGCCGAGGAGGTTGACGTCGAGCAGGAGCAGCCGACACAGCTGGACGCGTCGCCGTGGGCACGTACGTGCGTGGGCGACCGGCTGGAGGCACGCGACAAGCGCGGCGCGTGGTACTTGGCCAGGGTGGTCGCGCTCCGCGGGCTGGGGGCTCGCCGTCAGGTGAAGGTGCACTTTCATGGCTGGAGCGTACGGCACGACGAGTGGATTGCTTTGGATGCGGGTCGGCTGAGAGAAGTGGGCGCGGGCGCGGCGGCCGGGGCCGAGGACGAGGCCGGAGGCGCCGACGATGAGGCCGGAGGCGACGACGATGATGCTCACGTCGACGCTCACGAGGCGTTGTATGCGGAGGCGGCACCGGATCTAGCAGAGGAACCCGCCGCTCCCCCCGCCGCTGCGACGGCACCGCCCGACACCATGCTTCGGGATGGACTGCGCTTGGGTGATTGGTTACAGGCGTGCGATCAGCAAGGTGGGTGGTACGGGGCCAAGGTGGTCGACCTGCGTGGGCTGGGTGTGCAGCGCGAGGCGAAGATTCATTTCCATGGATGGCATAAGCGGCACGACGTGTGGATTGCTCTCAACGCGGGGCGGCTGAGGGAGGACCGCTCTGCTGAGGGGGCGGTGCTCGCGACGGCGCTCCGCTCGCCTGAGGGGATGCGCTCGCGACGGCGCTCCGCTGGGGGGACGACGGCCAGCGCAGCCAGGGCGGCCAGGGCGGCACGAGTTCCGGAGGAGGCGGAGAAAGAGGCGGCGGAGGCAAAGGAGGCAAAGGAGGCAGAGGACGCAGAGGAGGAGGAGGTGGTGGGTGAGGATGGTGAGGAGGAGGAGGGTGAGGAGGAAGACGAGCCGGAGCCGCCTTGCCGTGTGCTCAGCACGGAGGAGGTGATTGCTCTGCGCGTGGGCACCTCGCTTCAGGCGCGCGACTCGTTCTCCGAGTGGTATGATGGACGCGTGGTCGATGCCCGAGGGATAGGGTCGCATCGAGAGGTCAAGGTGCACTTCCTCGGATGGAATAAGCGCTTCGACGAGTGGATTGCTTGCAGCAGCGGCCGGCTTCGGCAGATCGATGACGAGGACGAGGGGGACGAGGGTGAAGAGCCATCTCGCCCTCGATCACAATCTCGTCCTCGATCTCGCGCGCTCGCTGAGACGTGCGACTACGGCGCGACGGACGAGGCCGTTGCGGAATCGCCCATACCAAGTGACGGCGGCCGCTCCGCCGGCGGCCGCTCCGCCCGCAGCCGAGCGTCACCAGGTGGCACGCGTATCGCCCTCGGTAGCGCTGGCGCTTCCTCTGCGTCCGGCGCCGCCGCAACGGCCGGCGCCGCCGCAACGGCCGGCGCCAGCTCGAGCGACGCAGCGGCAGCCGGCGCATGCAGCCGCCTTTTCGTAGGCGCTGCCTTCATGCTCACCGGCTTCACGGATGACGACCGCGCCGCGCTCGAGGCGACGCTTCGTGTGGCGGGCGGGCGCATCGTTGACGTGGCGCGGGAGCAGGGTGCTGGGCTGGTCATCGTCGAGAGCGACAGTGAGAGTCTCTTTTACGATCTGCACCGGCTCGTGGCGAATCGAAAGCTCGTGCTGCTCGCCGAAGCTTGTGCCGAGGACATGCCAATCAGGATCACGGAGAAAGTCCTCTTTGGGCTCGCGTACGGCTGCGTGCCCCTGCGCCCCAGCTGGGCCCATGCTTCCCTCATGCAGAATTGCTGGCAGCCCGTGCCCGGGGAGTACGCGGCCAAGCTTGCCAATACCAACGCGTCCGCCGCCGCCGGTCGCGGCGGCGGGCCCAGAAGCCGCAGCGTCGATGCGTCGCCCGATCGCGCGAGAGCGCAGGCGTGGACGCCGCTCTTGAGCGGGTACGTCATCGTTCCCACAGGCTCCGATGACTTTTGCGCCAAGTGGACCCCGCTACTGCGCGCCGCCGGCGCCGAGGTGCGCACCGACCTGCCGCCGCAGCACCATGGCGCCCGCGACCACGTGTCGCAGCGCTGCCTGGTCCTCGTAGAGAAGGATGCCGACGAGGCGGCGGTCCGCACGAGGCTTGAGCGGGCTCGGGCCCGCGAGGTGATCGCGATCTCGCAGGATTGGGCCAAGCACTGCCTGCTGCAGCAGCGCGTGCTGCCGCCCACCGACTTCATCTTCAAGCCGAGCTCGAAGAGGTGACCGTTGAGCTTCCTAGAAGTTGAGGAGCCGCAGGGATCACACAGCTCACAGTGAAATTCACTCATCACTGTCGCGGCGCAGAACGGCGCAGTCATAGTGTAGCAATGGCCGATGTAGCAATACACTCACGCATACGAGAGGGTACATATAGGGTGATTGCGACTACCCGTAAGTATAGCGTGTATATAGCGTGTAGCGTAGTGACTCGTAGAGACCTGACCGGACTTGAGAGACAGTGCCGCGGCCCCGCCCGCGGCACTGCGCGGCGGCGGACAACACTCAATCAATAGTCGGAATTTAACTCTCGGCTCGGGCCGGCGGCTCGAGCGTTCGAGAGTACGGACAATGTCGAATGCGGAAAAACGTTGCTATGCGAAAGGAACGCGAAAGGCGTTACCAAACGAAAGAAGGCCTAATGGAACACTTCTACCGTTCTATAGCCCTACCATAACGTTTCTTAACTCAGGCTCCACTCGGGCCGCCAAGGTCCTACTGGGTTTGACTCTGCGGCCGCACCCGTGACCGACGCGTTCGCGTGACAGCGCACGACGTGCCAGGTCTCGTTACGGCTCGCGCAATTCAAGGGCGTGCCTTGTCGCGAAGCTGCACGAGCCGCGCCGCGCGCAACGGGCAGAGAGGCAACATTGAGGTCGGCGGGTGCCCTTTGCATTGGCGATATGAGAGGCGACGTGATAGGTCGAGGGAGCGGCAAAAGAGAGGGCGACAAGACGATGGATGGCATGGACAGCGAGGCGGCAAGAGACGAACTCTTGAGCGGTGGGCCCGCAAGAGGCGAGCAGGCCATTTGCATCTGTGCGCGCGATGAAGTGAATGCGTGCGCGTAGCTGGTGGCTTTTGCCCGACTGCTTGCCATATCCACTGCTCGGATGGGCCCACAAGCCGCTGGCGCGAGGGCGGGCGGCGTGCTCAGCGCCCCTCGAGGCGGCTCACAGGTCGGCGTCGGCATGATGGACGGCCGATAGTCGCTCGCACGGCGTGGCGGCGTTGCCGAGATTCTTCTCCCGATGGGGAACGCGCCCAGCGCCATAGTGGCGCCCTCAGCCGCCGACGGCATCGTGAACGTGATGCTCGTTCCATCACCATCGGAGAGGCTCTCGATGGCGCGCGCGATCGCCGCATTGGGTGCCGAGGGGCGCAGTATCTCGCCGAAGGAGCCCTCGAGCTCGACGACACGCGCCGCGAGCAGACGTGCCGTGGTCCGCATGCGGTCGAACGCCTCCGCATCGCAGTGGCGCGCGTGCCTGAGCGCCTCCAGCTGGTGCGCGAGCTCGGCTGTGCTGCCACGGGCGCCGCGCACTTCCTTGCGGCGGAGCTCGTCCATCTGGGCGCCCATCTCGGCGCGTGTGGCCACGAGCTCTGCCTCGGCTTCGTGCTTCTGTTGCAAGTGGAGCGCGACGCGCTGCTCCGCCGCCGCCTGGCGCCGCCGCGCGTCCAGAATCTCTTTGCGCCCAAAGTCGCGCTCGGACTCCAGCAGCGCCGAGCGATCCATGGAGGCGGCCGCAGCCTCCTCGACCTGCTTGACCAGCCAGCGCAGATGGTGTATCTCCGATGCAAGCTCGTCCTTACGCTTCGAGGCAGCGATGGCCCTCTCCTCTGCCGAATCGGCCACCTGCAAGAGCTGCTTGTCGCGCTGTGCCGCCTCGAGCGCCGTCCTAATCAGTGCGGTCTGCTGCGCTTGCAGCGACGCCTTTTCCTCGCCGATCTCTTTTGCCTGTGCCTCCAGAAACTCACGCTCGGCGAGGGTGCGGTCCAACATCAACTTCGTCTCTTGAAGCTGAGTGTTAATCCTTTCGATCGCGCCCTTTTGATGCTGCGCGCCCAACCAGTGCACAACGAGCTGCTTTGCACTCGCGCGCTCTACCCTCTTTTGCCTGTGCGCGAGGCCCACCCGGAGCATCGCCTGCTGCCAGCGCCAGCGCGCACGCTCACGGCGATGTTGAGTCTCCATATCTTCTGCGAGCACGCCTTTGAGCATCTCGTCCTCCGGGAGCACGTCTGCGAGCCTACTGAGCCGCGCGATCAGAGCATTCTTGTCTGCAAGCTCGCGCCGCATCCTCTTTGTCTCCGCTGCAAGATAGGAGGCAACCATATCATGCTTACCCTCATCTTCCACTCCAGTTGCGCCGCCCGCCGGCGCCGCCTGGCTCTGCTCGTAGATCTCGCTCAGATTGGCCTGGCGCAAGAGTCTCAGTCTGCGGTTATCCTCCTCAAGCCGCTCCACGTGCTCCTGCAGCTGCTTCACCTGCGCGGCGAGTCCGTCGCGAGGGCTCTGCGCGGGTTCAGGCGTGGGACAGCGTGAGAGCCCGTCGGACATCGCGCGGCGCAACTTTTGAACTTCTGTAACGCCTTCGATACCGGTACCGTATGTATAGGTGCGCCGATCGAGTATAGTTTGGGAACGGAAAATAATACATCCCACACATAGCACCTCGCCCCCTCCCTTCTTTGTATGGTATGTGAAGGAGGGTGTATTTCAGGTGATTTTCCATGCGACGGCCGAGGACGGGCTCTATTGGCCGTGCTCGTGCGCGGACATCGTGCTGGTAATTCGCGTGCATGAGCGCGTCATCAAGCTCGTCTTCCAGTTCGGCACGAAGGAAAAGTGCCCACATCCCCGTTGATAGCGCGAACCATTTAGGCGCACTGCCAGCCATCGTGGTCGGTTAGCACGCAGCCATCCTGCGAGGCGTCTAGAATGTAGCCACAGACCTTTTTGCCAGTGGTGCTCGAGATGATGCAGGCCTTCTCAGCGCCGAACTTGAGCATGTAATCGAAGAAGGCGAAGAAGACGCCTGGGAAGTTGGGTGCATAAGGAAGCGTGAGTGCGGCGCAAGTGCGTGATGGAGTGCCAGGCACAAGGAAAACTAGGCGAGCTTGATGGCTCAAATGTCCAGCGTACCAAGCAGCATGACTAGGCCCAGGGCCGCGGACGCCACGTTGTTTTGGGACATGATCACGTCACCATCTGGACGGAGCAACAAGGAGGCGTCAGAGCAGCGCGTGTTTTGTGATCCATCGGATGAGAGTTCAAAGCCTCTTGGTCACTCACACTCCGTGCCGGGCAGCACTTTGTGAATGGGTTCGTACACCGCCAACGCAGGCAGAGGCGCAGCCAGTGTGACTGCAGTTGCCGACAGCTTTGGTGAGATGGGAAGCTTGAACGCCGACGCAAAGGGCAGGACGAGGACGAGGAGCTTCATCACGTTATATGATGATGGATGCCGATAAATTGACGTTGCGCGGAGAGTTTTGGACTCGGGTTCGGGTGCAGGGTTCGGGGATGTATCGGAGATTGGATCACCGAAAAAGGGTCAGACGAAGTCGACTGCACATCTTCGCGAATCACGGCGGGTGTGTGTCTGGCCGAGAGGGCCCTGAAACGAATGAAGGAGATCGAAATCTCAACTTCGAGTTTGATATGATGATGCCGCTATGCATCCCGACAGCAATTCTCAGTGCGTTGGTCGCGCCGGTGAGCACCAAAGATCGAGCGCTCAAACGTTTCGATGGGTTGGTCTCACAGCTTGCTCATGCCAATGGCGTGTTGGTCGTCGATGGCGATAACACGCGTGGAAAGTCGGGTTTCTCGCTGTCGCATGAAGCGCTGCTGGGTCGCACGGCGCGATGGGCGCAGCGGTCTGGGCTCGAAGGGCGTTGCATCGTGCTTATAGATCACGGATCGTCCGCGGACGCCTTCCACATGCCACAGCTGGGCGGCACAGCCGTCGCATTTTCTGGGCCGGATGCGTCTGCCGACGATGTTGCGGCGAGAGACGTGGCATGGTTCCAACGACGTGGGCACGATGTGATGCTGGTCACGGCCGACTCGGGCCTGATCCAGCGGTGCCGCAAAGGGCCATCGGGGCGTTCACTCATTGTCGCGCCGCCGCAGGCGCTCCTTGCCGCCATCGGCCACGACTCGTCGTCGGCCTTGCCAGCATTGCCCGCCTTGGCTGCCACGGCGGCGGCGTCGCCGCCGCCACAGAGCCTGGACGAAACTCACTTGACGGCGCTCGAGGCGGAGATGCGGGCGCGCGCGGCGGTGACGCGCGCCGATCGGGCGCACCAGCGCGTCGCACGCAATGCCAAAAAGGCCGTCGCGCTGCAGAAGCAGCGAAAGGCGCTGCGCACAGAGCTCGAGACGACGCTTGCCCACTCGTCCGAGGTAGGCGCACCCTCGCTAGACCAGGTGACGGCGCTCGGCGAGGGAGCGCTCGAGATGGGCGTGCAGCAGCAGTGGCTCGACACCCTCGTCGCACGCCGGAAGACCGCCGTGCGTGGCGCCAAGCACACTTCGGCCGTCCCTACTGAGCATACTTGCGATCGAGTCGTCCTCGCCGAACGGTTACGCCGACGCTTACGCCGACGGCAAGAGCGACAAGTCGCCGCGGCGGTGGCCACGGGGGCTGTGGAGAGGGCGGTGGGCTCCTCGCCGTCCGCGCGGTATGTGGCGATGCTCAACGGCGAGAACCAACGCGACGAGCATCCAGCCACCGCGGCAGCAACCAGTACATTCGCCCCGTACTCGAAGGAAGCGGCGACTTCCGCGGCCAAAGTGACCGTGCTGAGCGCCGCCGAGCTGCGCGCCTCAACGCGTGCGGAGGTGGCCCAGCTCGTCGCGGCGCCCGTCGGAATGGCGTGGCGTGAGATGCTACGCGACAGCGCCGATGACAGCGCGCGTGACGAGGGCACTCTCGAGCCCCTCGAGCTGACACCTACGAGTGACGAGCGAATGGCGGTGCGCATGCTGCGGGTGAGCCTACGCGACGGCGTGCGCCCGATTGAAGACATGAGCGGCAGCGCCAAGGCAGAGCGCGGCGGCGGGCGGCGCGAGAGGCAGCGCAAGCGGCGGCACGCTCAGGTGGGCATTCGACTCGTCGCGTCGCATCGAGTTGCCGCGGCGATGGAGCGAGATGCGATCTCCGATGCGAGCTCCGCGGAGATTGATGAGGATGATGACGTGCCACCGCCCTCGACCGCTGATGCAGCCGCGCTGAGCACCCCCGTAGCCGCTCACTCGGGCTCTGCTGCGAGCCGCTCGCAGGCAGAGCCGTTGGACGTGGCAGTTGACGTGGCGCGGCTTCTGGTCGTATCGGACACCCACGGCCATGAGGCCACGCTCACGCACGTGGGCGCCGCCGACGTCGTCGTGCACTGCGGTGACTTTGCACCCGACTTTGCGGCGGAAGGGCGTGCGGGGTCGCGCAGCGGCGAGGGCACTGAGTCACGGGAGCACGAGGATGCCGCGGCACGGCTCGACGAGTGGCTGAGCCGACTGGAAGCACCGACAAAGCTTGTGCTGCGAGGCAACCACGACCCACCGGTCGCGGCGTTCCCACTCTCGGGTGCCACATACGTGACGAGCGTGAGCCAGTTCGAGGCTGCTGGCCTCTCGTTCACACTCGTGCCGTACTGCAAGGGCCCGCTCCGTGGCAAGCTGCCTCCCTCTGATGTGCTCGTCTCGCACGTGCCGCCAAAGCGGGTGCTCGACAGGGCCACGGGCGGCGAGGAGGCAGGCGATGACAGCCTGCGCACCGCCGTGCGACGTGCCACGCGCAAGCCGCGCCTGTGGCTCTTTGGGCACATCCATGAAGGCGCAGGTGCGGCGCGCGTGCGCTTCGGCACGCGGGCGGATCCGGCGACCGTGCTGGTCAATGCGGCGAATGCCAACCCGGGCATCGCAAGGCGCCTCATCCAAGGGCCCGTGATGATCGAAGTAGAGATGCCGTGAACGACTTAATGGTGATTTTGAGCAGCACCGTAATACACGCACACGCACACGCATCACGGCAATACAGTGTTTAACAGTATAAAACGGCGTTAGCACCAACCTCGGCAGATTTGGACTTTGGTGCCATGGCGCGCCGCGCGCCCATGCCGTGCGCGATGCGGTGCCGTGGCAGAGTCCGGTGGTGCCGCAACGCCCACGCCAATCCGCACCGTCATTTAATTGCTCCTCTGAGCGGGCCACGCATAGGGTGGTAGTAGAAGACGATCCCGGCGAGCGAGAAGCGGCAGTAGCAGCGTCGCAAGCATGATGGCGGCGGTGGCCTTCGCCTTCATTGACCATCCCCTGGGGTCGATACTGAACATGGGGGACGGCGGTGGCTGCAGCGCGTCGCCGACGCGCACGGAGCCGCCTTCAACCACGCGCGCATAGATCCCGAGGTAGGGCCCGTGCTCCGGAAAGTGCTTCGAAAGCAATCCGGGCACGTCGGGCCGTTGTGCTGAGCGCAGATGTCGGAGAGCGTTGCCGAGGTCTTCGTGGCCGTCGACGTTGATGGCATCGCAGCGGACCGTGCGTTTCAGCACCTCGAGGGTGGCGCCGCCGACACGGATTGTGGACCCGACCCAGTCGAATTCGGCCCAAGCGGGCACGCCCGAGATCACAATGTTGGGGCGGAATCGCGACGGCTCGAACGTGTTGCCCGTCGCCTTGTTGAGTGCGGCGATTGTCTCGAGGTTGACGATATGGAGGACGTAGCCGCCGGCATCTCCCACCCGGAAGCCGGCGTTGGTATTGCCGAAGTGGTGCGGCCGATTATCGGCAGGGCGCACGAGGCGCACGCCCCTGCTGCTCGCGTCCGAAAAGAAGGTCTCAACACGCTCACGCTCGTCGGCGTCCGTCAGCCGAGCGACGAGCAGCGACTCGCCGTCGGCCCGGCGGCACACGGTGAGCTCGTCGGTGGCATCGCTATACCGCGTTTCGAATGTCGCGAGCAACTCGCCGGCTGTGTATGCACATAGAAAGTTACTCTTGTGGGTCCATGCGGGCGCCTGCGAATGAAAGCGTGTGAGCGGTACATTCGGATCGTTGGCGATTGGCGGCTCCTCAAAGTGGAGGGCCCACTCGCGGTCTTTGGGGAGGCCACGGTTTGGAACGAGCGCCACGGTTTCGAGCGCGTCGCGATCCAGACCCTTGACGGTGTATCGATACAGAGCCTCGACGATCGGCGCCATTTTGTGTGAACGCTTGCTCGCTCGAGACGGCGCCGGGTGCTCGAGACGGCGCGCAAAATGCAGCCCTTCGCGCATAATGGCATGCCACTGCCGACCGGGCTGTCTACTGTCACCGCGCTGCTGCACATGGAGGGCGCGCTGCTGATCGGCACGGCCAACGGCGAGCTCCTTCTGCTCGACGCGGCGAGCGGCTCTTTGCTCGCTCGCGCACGCGCACACGAGCGCAGCCCCGTCACTCACCTCGCGTGCGACTCGGCGACCACGTTCGTCTTCGTGCTACAGTCGGGTGCGGTGTCGCACGCGGCCTGCCCACTGGCCGACGCATCGCTGCTTAGCGGCGGCGGCGCCGACGACGTCGCGACCATCGACCTGCAACCGCCGCACCCCGAGTGCAGCGCAGTGAGCTGCATGGCACCGTCGTGGTCGCGCCGCCTCGGCACGCGTCTGTGCTGCGCCTGCCTTGGCGAGTACGCACTCCACGTGTTCGGCTTCCGTCAGAACCATGGCGACGACGTCGACGGCGACGAGGCCGCCACGAGCGGCGACCTGCGCAGCAGCACGACGTGCGAGCTGCAAGCCATCGTGCCGCTGCAGCTGCCGCTCGGTTTCGAGATCGCATCTGGGCTGGCGTCGCTTGCATGGGCAGCGGACGACAGTGTGCTGCTGTGCGACGGCGTGCACTTTATGCTTGTGCCACCCCTGCCCATGCCGGGCGGACCCACGCGGCGCGAGAGTGTGCCGGTGGCCGCGATGCCCGTGCGGACGCTTCAGCAGTGGCTCGAGACGCCTCACGCGCGCGACGGACGGCCAGGCGGGCATGCGCGCACCTTTTCGCTGGGCACGGGCGAGACGATCGTACTCGGACCGCGCAAGGGTGGCGGCACCGTCGCTCTCACCTTTGAGGCCGCCGATTGGAGCGTCCTGCAACGCGAGGCGCCGGGCACACCCACAGGTGCTCTCGGCACCCTGAGCCGACCAGCGCTAGCGCTTGACGGCTCGGGGCCTCCGCTGGACGCGGTGGTGGGCTGGCCGTTGCTGATCACGTGCTCGCGCGGCCACGTGCGCATATACGACCTCGTTGAGGGGCTGCTGGTCCAGGCGATTCGCCTCCCGGCCAGCGCGACCGCGGGCGGCGGCAGCGGCGGCAGCGGCGGCAGCTCATCAAGCGTGCCGATTCGACTGTCGGCGCGCGGGCCACACGCGGTCGCACTGTCCGTCGGGCGCGCCCTCTTCCCCGTACCGGCCGCGTCGGGCGGCTGGCTCGCTCGGGAGGTGCAATGGCTCAGGCAGCTCGCGGCACGGCCATGGGATGCGGCGCTGGTAGAGCGCCATCTCGAGCGTGTGCTCGAAGGACGTATTGAGGGGGTGCGGCATGCCAGCGCGGAGGGCGGCGACGCGGACGGTGAAGCCTCCGCCGTCCACCCCCTCGCGCGCGCTATCGGGCGGCTCGGGGGAGAGTTTGAGAGGTGGGCGCGTCTCACAGCACGTGCCGAACCGACGGCCGACGACTGCGTGGCATCGTGTGTGCAGGCGAGGCTTGCCGTGAAGAGGTTGGTGGCGGAGGTGCTCTTGTGCTATCCACAGCTCGCGCCACGCGCTGCCGCCGAGATTGCGTATGGCGCGGCGGGCGTCGAGCTCGTGAGTGCCGTCGAGATGGCCGCCTACGAAGCCTTGCGTCGCCCGTTGGTGAGCGTGCATATGGAGGCCTATGCGGCGGAGATGACACTCTATCAGCAGCAGCTGCGACTCCTCGCGAAGCTCAATCCCGAGCACCTTGGACTACCGAAGGCCTTTTGTGGCGAGCCGTCGCCGCCACCGCCGCCGCAGCAGCTGCTGCAGTCGTCGTTGTCGTCGTCGGTGACGCCGCAGCAGCCGTCGTCGTCGTCCTCGCAGACGCTGCAGGCGCTGGCATCGGCGCCCCTGGCCCCAGCACGCCAACCGTACGCGAAGCCCGTGGGGCGACTGCAGCAGCTGCCACAGGCGACCACTCCCACGCGCGCGCTCGCCTGCCTCGTGGACACGTGTCGCCTGATCGCCCAGGCTGCCGAGGCGCTCGGGGCACCACCTCCCGCTGCGGACGAGCTCGTGCCCCTCGTCGCGTACGTGATCGTGATAGCGCAGGTGGCTTCCCTCCCCATCGAGATGGCGCTGCTCCAGGGACTGGCCACCGACCATCAACAGGCAGGCGAGCAAGGCTACTGCCTGGCAACATTCGAGGTGGCTATGCGATGGGTTCTCACCCTCAAATGGGATCAACTCACTTTCGCCGCCGGCTGCCGCCGGCTGCCGGCGAGCCGCGCACAGCCTTCGAGCCACAGCGCACAGCAGAGCGCCGCGCCAGCCGCCGTCGTGAGCCCACCCACGATCAACCCGTCGATTCGTCAGTCCATGGAGCTCTTGCGTGCACTTGAGGCGGAGTTACTCGAGACACGTGCGGAGGCGCTGCGTTCGGCGCTCCTACCCACACCGCCTACTGCACTGTGGGACAAGCGGACCGGACGCCCTATCAAGCGCGGCTCATCGACCGCGCCACTTGCCGCGCACGCGCTCGATGGGGCTGCGGCGGCGCCAGCGGCATCCCATGTGATTCCCGCTACGGCGCCGCTCGCCGAGGCGTCGGAAGATACGGCGCCATCAGTCAATGCAGCGTCGGCCGATGCAGCAGGGGCCGTTGCGGCAGCGGGCGGTGAGCGCCAGCAGGACGTGCAGGCGCCCGGCATGGCGCTCGAGAGCTTGGGCGTTCGCGAGCTGCTGGCAGAGGCCAAACGACGATCAATCGACTGCTCTGGGTGCGTCGAGCGTGATGAGATCATTGCGCTGCTGCGATCGGAGATTGGATCTCCGAGGTCGGGGGGGTGGCGCGTTGGGCACTCTCCTCATTCGCCACCGCCTGCGCCTGTGGCTCCCCAGGTCGCCTCGCCGCGCCCGTCGAATCCACTCGACTCCCTGCCGCCGACGTCGCCGCCTCCTCGACCCTCGCCGCCCTCGGCTGCCCTGCCAACCACCGCCTCGCTATCATCAGTGCCCGCTACCGTCGCGGCGCCTCATTTGGACCAGGCTGAGGAACGATTGCCGCACTCCTCATCTGCGTCGGCCGCGCCCGCGCCACTCTCGCGAGGGGCCGCGGCCGCACAAGTGCTGCTCGCGCAGGCCCTCTCAGACCGCCAAGCCGCCGCCGCGGCGGTCGCGAGAGGTGACGTGCCTGCGATGGCGCACTCGAGTGCCGCTGCCGTGCCGCCGCCCAAGCGGCTCCCACGGATGGGGGCCAAGAGCCGGGGCTGAAGCTTTCTCAGCGTGACGCGGATTGCGATGCCAATTCTACGGGCGCCTTGCCACAGTGACTCAGTGAGACTCGTGCGTCGTGGCGGTCTTATAATTAACCGATACGCATGGCGGCCCGGCTCGCGGCTGGATTCGGACGGTCGCGCTATAGACGTCTAGATATAACACCCTTTCAGGGTTGTAGCTTGTACGCCGCTCGCCGGTCCCTCGCGACCACGGTCGGATCTTCTGAGGCTCGCAGAAGACCATGAAACCGCATGTGTCCTGTGTGACCATCTCAGAATCTCAGATGTCCCCGCACCAATCGGCATGCGCTGCTGCTGAGCAGAGGAGCATGGCCTCAAAGGTGCTTGAAGCCTCGGCGCATAAAGTTCCCCTGGCCCGGCACGCCGTTTGGGAACTGCTGCTGCAGTGCTGTCGGCGGCTGGAACACACTCGGCTGGAACACACCCAGCTGCTCGCTCATCTTGCGCTGCAGGATCTCGGCGAGAGCACGCTCGTAGTACCGGCGAGGATCGGTGGCCTCGGCGGTCGGGGGCGGCAGCAAGACGCTCTCGTCGAATCGGACCGATTTACTCGCCGTCTGCACGCGCTCAGGCTCTGGACGCTCGGCAGGCACGCCGGGGAGAGCGGGCCGGTGACGCTCAGGAGCAGCGGGCGCGCCAGGGGTTGCTGCAGCGGCCTTGGTGTGAGCGGGGGTGGCGGCCACTTTGGCGGCGGCCGCAGAGCTGGCTCTTGTTGTCAAAGCGGTCGCCGTCGGAGGAGGCAGGTGGGAGAGAGGGGCTGTGCCAGGAACTGGCATTCCCACCCGAGGCTGGAGCACCGGCGCACGACCGTTCGTGTACGAGCCCAGCGGATTGAATTGGGGCGCGGCCGCATCTGGTGCTGGCGTGGAGGGCATCGCAGGCTTTGTACGCGCAGCCTTAGGGGGCGACGGGATCAGCTCCCGGAGCCTGTCTTGGGAGAAGGGATGCAGGCCAGCGGCAGCTGCGGCAGCTGGGGGAGCTGCAGCCGGGGCGGGAGCGTTGGAGGCGGCGGAGGCTGGGCGAGCAACGGTATTGATATGAACCTCAAAGTGGAGCTCCGTATTCGGCGGCACCTTGGGGGGCATCCCTCGCGCGCCATACGCGAGCAACGGCGGCACGACCAACCGCGCTCGTTCGCCCTCAAGCATGCCGACGAACGTGAGGTCCCACCCGGGGATCACCTCTCCAGCGCCAAGGACGAATTGGAAGTGTGCGCCCTCGTCAAAGCGGCCCGACGGAGAGGACGGGTCGTCGCCCGCTAGCCAGCCGACGTACGTGACATCGACCATGTCCCCCACAGCGCACGGCTTGCCATGCCCCACTTTCAGAGTGGTCTTCTTGACCATCGGCAGTGGCTCAAACGTGGACAATCCAAGCCGTTGTGTGCGTGTCGGCACGACGCCCAGAGTCTGAGGCGCCAAGGCCATCGATGGCAGCAAGACCGCTTTGGATGGCGGCGTCACTGCGCTCCGCGGCGCAAAAGCTGGAAGCGCTGTACTCTGCGACATCATCGTGCCCTGGACGATGGAGAATTTCTGGCCGAATGCATTGCCGAGCGGAGCGATCGCACCCCTGTTCAACACGGGAGGCTTGTTGAACACACTGACCGTGTATGGCGTGGTGGCGTCACGCCGGCTCCACTCGTGGCTGGTCCGATGCGGGAAGGACATTCGTCGCCAAGGCGGCTACAGCGGCGGCTACAGCCGCGGCGGCGACGGTGGCGGTGTCAAAAAGAAACACATCCAACTGCTCTCTGCTCTGTGTGTGGAGGATTTGATGAGGAGTTTGATTGACGTGTCTCTCAACGCAAGTTTGGGGGGGAGAGGGGGGGAAGGGGGGGATGGGGGTTAGCGTTGTCCGTTGACGTGCCTGTCCAGTTGCACCTGAGTCACCTTTACTGAAGAGTAATGTTTAGATTGCCACCGCCGGCTTCCCCACCCAGTTAGCAGTTTGTCGTTTCGTCGTTTCGGGGGTGTGTAGCCATGGTGAGTAGCTCTTACCTTAGTTATCTGCTGGTCACACACACCTTGCTATTGGACCGGTCACATTCTTTGGCGCGGGGCGGGCGCGACACTCTCACAAGTGTCCTACAACAGGGACACCTCGCTACTACCTTGTCCTGCCACGTGCTCCGCCATGCAGCGCCGTGCCCAAGCTGCCCAAGCTCTGAATGCCTGGTTTTCTGCAAGTACCATTTCCACATGCACCTATGGTGAAACCAAGGCGCCACGCAGGAGCAGCCGAATGCGACGAGGTTCGTCACACGCTCACACCATGCCCTGACACCATGCTCATCTTCGGCTTCAAGACAAATGTTGCACCAGTTCTGCGGTTCCGCACGCTGCGCGCGCGCGTACTCGCCACAGGCAGCGCTGGCGGTGGTGGCGAAGGCGGCGACCGCAGCAGAGGCGGTGCCTCGTCGTCCTCGTGCCTCGTCGTCCTCATCCTCCTCGTCCTCCAGAACATCGTCCTCTTGCGAAACGCGTTGACGGAAGCTGGTAGCCACAGCATCATTGGTCGCTTGCTTGGTAGCTTGGCACGCTCTGCACTTGTGAACTGGGCCCGGTATGTGACCCCGGCGCCCGGGCACGAGGAGCTTCTACAGGAGATGTGGCGGGAGTGCGCACAGACAATGCATGAATGCAAGCCCACCGCGAGAAAGACTTATTGTCAGCTCTAGGGGGCTGCTCGGCGGCAGGAGCACCATGAAGATCTCTTCCCTGTGCACTCAAACATGATTCTTAAGTCTGGGGACATTCTTGAATATTGTGCATCTGACGTGCTTCGTCGCTGCAGCTCGTGCGGGAAGTGGTTTAGTAGCTTGCGCACCACTGCACATAGGTCCGTGAGCTCCACTGCTGCACGGGTGCCCACAGCGGCCTCGAATTCGCACGTGAAGCACTCACTCCATTGCAGCACAAGCTCGTCACCTGGAAGGGGTCTCTCGGCATGCTGGTTGGCCAGGAGCGCCGCGGCTGCCAGCTGACGCAGTGATCCACCCCCAATGAAGGAGGAGAATCTTGATCATGTGCTGAGAGACGGTTAACCGCCCTTCTTGGTGCCGAAGGCGCTGAGCGTGTCCTCGTAGGCCGCGAGGTGCGCGCACACCCAGAGCATGGTCGAGTAGAAGGCGTTGGCGACCAGCGACTGCCGTGTCGTCCACGCAGGGCATCATGAGGAGTTTGATTGACGTGTCTCTCAGCGCAAGTTTAGCGCAAGTTTGGGGGGGAGAGGTGGGGGGAAGGGGGGGAATGGGGGTTAGCGTTGTCCGTTGACGTCTCTCGTCTGCCTGAGTCCAGTTGCACCTGAGTCACCTATACTGAAGAGTAATGTTTAGAGTGCTACCGCCGGCTTGATCCCCACCCCTGCACACGATCCGCACGGCTAACACGGCGACTGTAGCATTCATTTATCCTGATAACAATCGCACCCAAAAATTCGACCAAAAAAAAACCGTCACCCCCCCAGCCCCGAGGGGCTGCCTTTGCCGGCCCCCTCATCACAAAGAGTCACAAGAAATCTCGCCTATACTCCCGCGCGAGCGCACTCCCGGGTTTTTCGTCATTCCGCCCGGTAAACTTGGTCGCGTGTTTGACTTGAATTGCTGTTCATCAGAGCTACACATGTACACAAGCAGCCTGGTGAGCGCGACAACCCGGTCCCTGCTAAAGCTAGACCAGGCTTACATCGCGGTGGGTGGGCGGGACCACTCCGCTCTCATCAGAGAGCCAGACGAGAATGCGACCATCGTTCGAGGATCTCCTCAACGAGGTGTAAGCACCCAGTCCGTGCCAGCCGTTGGAATTAAATCGGGATGCGCATCAAACCGTTT
>Ga0210246_100492_pt1 | contig 36138 bp, 25 predicted proteins | sample ChrtobMetaP3_8mM_FD_155469 | JGI IMG/M metagenome (GOLD analysis project Ga0210246, IMG submission 155469) | Chrysochromulina tobin associated microbial communities from unialgal haptophyte culture, Seattle, Washington, United States - P3_8mM | ecosystem: Host-associated > Algae > Haptophytes >...
GTGATGGCGATGGCGACGGTGGTGGTGAAGGTGATGGTGGTGGAGGAAATGGTGGAAACGACGGTGGGGGTGATGGGGGTGGCGATGGGGGTGGCGATGGGGGTGGCGATAGGGGCGAGGGCGGCGGTGGCGGCGGTGGCGGCGATGGCAGTGGCGGCGGCGGCGATGGTTTGGGTGGCAGTGGTGGCGGCGGCGGCGGCGGAGGTGACGGCGGAGGCGGCGGTGAGGGCTCAGGTGGACTCGGGCTAGGCGGCAGCGAGAGCACTGACTCTGCCGGCTGCTTATCCGCCGTCACTATGCTCAGTAGGCTCAGCGGCCCAGCGGTCCAGAGAATGAAGACGACGATTCGCATAAACATCGGGTGACGGCGCGGGATGACGACGATGACGAATTGCATTGACGAAGCTCGGCGCGAGTGTGAATTGGATCCTCATGCATCTTAACTGCAAACATCGTCTCGTTGGCCGTTGTTTACGATGGATTTTGTGTGTGAGTGCAGCGGTCTCATGCAAGCGCGTCCCCGGGGGGCGCGCCTACATGACTACACGCCGGGGCGCCGCTAAGGAGGTGAGATTTCCTGGCTTTCGCGCACGCCAGACGGCGACGGGGAGCGCCGCGCCGATCGTGTGTGAATTCAGAATTGTGATGCTGATGGGTAATTTGGGCTCTTCGCCGCCGCCAGCAAAAGACGCCCCGCAACCCCAACTCAGCCCGGTAGGGGAGCGCGCTTGAGTGTGGGAACAGTAGTTACTCGTATGACAAAAACATGCTCATCTAACAAAGTGTGCGCCGTCACGTCCGCGCGAGACGCGTCCGGCGTCAGCTCAGCCATCTCAAAACACACATCATCTCTCTAAGAGAAGGTAAGAAGACTGTCGCGTGCTGCTAACATCACACGGAGAGCTCCTCATGATCATGAGTGTGCCGCCTGATCGAGCGCAGCCCACGTCGCTGGGCACTGCTCTCGTGGCGTGCGCCTATTCCCGGGGGCGGATGCCGACCGGGAGCGCGAGCATAGGTGCTTGCATTGTGGTCAGCGCGACGATGGGCAGCAGCGACGCCTCTGCGACGGGCCCCACTGCGGGTGCGACCTCCTCCTCGGCGTCCGCAGGGAGCTCGTCGCCCGGCGCCGCTCCAGCCGCGCCCGATTGGGCGAGCATGCACGCCGAGCGCAGCTCTTGGTTTTGCGCGATCAGCGAGCGCACCGCCTCCTGCAGACTGGCCACCTGGCTTTCGAGGTTCTCCACGTGCTGCTTTTTGCGGTGCCGGCTCAAGGCGGCCGAGTCGCGGTTTCGGCGCATGCGGCGCAAGTGCTTATCCTCGGCCGAATCGTCGAAGCCCTCCGACGGCGCTTGCTCCAGGTCCTCAGCCTCACCCACCGTGGCGTGAGTACCCATGGACGGCATGTTCAGCGCCGGTGCGACGGGCAACGCGGCGGCGTAGGCAGCTAAGTAGGTTTGCTGGACCTCGGGCGTCATCGACAGACCGTACCAAAGCATCGACGGATCGACCACCGGAGCGGCAGCTGCCTCGGTCATGGCCGCCTCTGGCAAGTGCACCTCACGGACCGCCTTCTCTGCCGCGGAGTTGCGGCATGCGAGGGCGGGGCTCTTCTCGGGGGTCTTCTCTGCCGAGTACAGCACCGCCGGGTCCTGGTCAACGAGTATGATCTCACCCGCCACTGCTTCTAGGATGCCGTACACACTCTGATCCTTCATATGTCGACGTGGCAAAAGAACTTGGCCGGGTGTGCAAAACTTCTTGGGAGAAGCATAACGCTGCCAGTGTAGTTCCCTGCCTGCACATTTCGAGCTGCTCTCGTTATTATCCAACACTCCAAACTGAGCGAACTTTTGCCGCGCTGAGCGGGCGCCGCGCGAATCGAGCTTGACATCAGGGACGCCCGCTCTTGCCGAGCTCCGCGAAGAAGAAGTCTTGCCTCGGGAGCATGGTGCGCTCACGTCCGGCGTCGCCCCCGCCGATTCCGCCGGGCCTCCCACACCTTGGCTCCCGCATCTCGGTCGCTTGGTCCACCGGCTGGTATGACGGCGTCGTGGCCAAGCACACGGTCGAGCTTGACGGCAAGTCGTCGATCGTGGCCTACACGGCCATCGACTACGATGATGGCACGACGAGCGCGCACATCTTGGAGGACCTCGAGTTCAAGCTCCTCGACGGCGCCCCCGACAAATCGCCCCTCGCTGCCCCAAGCGACGCGTGTGACGAGTGCGACGACGACGATGATGCTGCCGATGCCGCAGAGCGAGAGAAGCCCAGCAACACGGCGCCGGCCGGCGACGGCCCCTCGTCCTCTGCCGCGGCCACTGCCGCCGATCATGCGACGGCTGCTGCACAGGTGGACTGTGGCACTTGTTCGAACTGCCTCGATAAGGTCAAGTTTGGCGGACCAGGCATCAAGCGCAAGAGGTGCGTATCCATTTCGATCGGCGCAAGCTTCCAGGCGCAAGTTCACAGACGTGCAAAAGCACACGTCGACGCCCCTTCGACCGCAGTGGATACGACGCCGAGCGCACCTGGAGGGCCCGCGCCAGCGCTGCGCGGCGCGGCGGCCGCGTCGGCCGCGGCCAAGGCAGCGAGGCTGGCGGCGCAGGGCATCGTGGCGCCGCCGCCGGGTGCGGGCGCCGCCGCGACCGCCGCGGCCCTCCCCGCTCCGCCCGCCCCCATCTCGCGAACCCACTCGGCCTCGATGCGTCGCGCGAGCGTCGAGGGGCGCGACAGCGACTTTGCTGCCAGTGCGCCTGCCACCGCTGCTGTACCCCAAATGAGCGCCGTGACGACGGAGATCAGCCTTCCGGGGCACGTGGAGGACGACGTTTGGCAGGTGGACAGCCTCCTCGCGTGGAAGCGTCTCACCCTGCATGCAAGCGCTCACCACGGCGCCTCGCCTTCCCCACAGGTGGACTGCCTCCTCGATCGGCGCGTCGATATGACGAGCAGTTTTCGCAGCAAACGTGAGCGTCTCGAGTACCTTGTGCGCTGGAAGGGCTGGTCTTCCAAATACGACAGCTGGGAGCCTAAGAAGAACATCGACCCTACGACGGTGGCCGAGTTCGACGCAAGGTACGACAAAGGTGAGATGGCCCCGATGCCCGATCACGACGCCCGGACCAGCGCGACGCCCACCGACGTCTGGCTCGGCCACACGCCGGGGAAGAAGCTGCGCACCGCTCACATCGGCGACCGGCACCAGGCGGAGCTGCCTGGGCCGCCATCGTTTGCCGCGCCGCCGCCCGCGATGCCCCCGCTCTGCCAGTGCGTCGAGCCTTCCGTGTGGCATGACGTACGGTGGCGCTGCGCGAAGCGCGTGCAGCATCAGCTGCTGCACCCGCCGCCGCCGCCCGAATCGCGCAAGCAGCGGGCCTCGCGCAGCGGCCGCCTCGCCAGCAGCGGATCAGCGCCCGTGGTGAGCGTGGGCCCCGGGTGCTCTTCAGAGGTGCCGGCGTGCCTCGAGGCGGAGTCTGCCGAAGACCCGGGCCAGCGCGCGGCCATCCGCAAGGTGGCGGCAGTGGCCCGCGAGGGTGAGCTGCTTGTGACGTCGGCGGAGGCCTCGAAGGCGGCGGCAGTGGCGACGGCGGCGATGCTCACGGCGAGCGCGTACAGCATCGAAAGCGCGCGCGCGCTGGGTGGCTGGCACTTTGACTACTTTCGCGAGCTGCCCAAGGAGTCGGGCAGGGCCCCCACGAACCGCAAGGGCGCGATCTGTACCACGCCTGGCTGCTCCCTTCCCGAGTACCACACGGGATTGTGCACGTCGCACTCGGTCGCCGGCCAGCGCCAGCGTCGCCCCACGGTTAAGAAAGGCGGCGGGCGCGTTGACGTCTACGTGTTCGATGATTGGGCCGTGAATCCCAAACGCTCGCGCGACGATGGCGGCGGCGGCGGCGGCGGCGGCGGCGGCGGCGGCGGCGGCGGCGGCGGTTGCGCAGGCGTCGCTCGAACTGATGCGAGCGTCGCCGGCAAGCACAAGGTCGATGCGGCGAACGCCGATGTCGGCGCGGCTGCGGACGAGCCGGCGACGGTCGACGCGGCGCGCGCTGCCAAGACGAGCCGCTTGGGTAAGCGCAAGACCGGCTTCGGGAACGGCTGCAAGCCCAGTCGCAGTGGGAAGCGCAAGCCCCTTGCCTCCGTGACGGGGTCTTCGGCCGGCGCTGCCGATGCGGGTGCCAACAGCGAGGCAGGCGACGCATCCGAGCAGATGGCCGGCGGCGGTGGCGGCAAGGAGGCGGACGAGGTTGAAGGGGCGGACGACGATGAGAACGGCGCGGCGGATGAAGGTCAGATGTACTGTCTGTGTGAGGACCCCGCCGCTGATCCGGACGACGGCGTGTGGCTCCAGTGCGACGAGTGCCGCCGCTGGTGCCACGGCGCGTGCGTCGGGCTGTCGCTCGAGGCAGCTGAGGAGCTGACGGCGTTCACGTGCAAGCGGTGCGAGCTCGAGGAGCAGCTGGTGCACAAGATGCAGCAGCTCGAAAACGAGGCGGCCGAGGGCGAGGCGGCCAACAAGGCGGCTGCGGAGCCCTGCGAGCACAGGGAACGCACGGGTTCCCGGACGCAGGGGCCGTCCGACGAGCAGGCGAAGAACTACGTGATGAAGATCAAAGCGCGCTTCGCCAAGCAGCCCGAGGCGTACAAAGCCTTCCTCGACCTCATGAACTCGTACCAAAAGGAGCGGATGACCCTCCAGGAGGTTTACGCGCAGGTCTCACATCTTCTCGAAGGGCACGCCGACTTGATCAGCGACTTTTCGCAATTCCTGCCCGTGCCCGTCAAGGCGGCCTCAGAGATGGCGGCCTCAGACGCGGCCTCGGAGATGGAGGTTGAGGTGGAGGTGGACGCGCGCCCCCCGCCGGCACCGGCCGCCGCTGCCTCGAAAGACGCCTCGGCGCTGGTGCGGCGCTGGACGCTCCTAGAGGATGAGGTGTTCAGCTTGCTCCTGCTGCTGCGCCCCCCCGATGCCACGTGGTCCGATCTGGCCGCACAGATGCCAGGCCGCTCGGCGGCGGATTTGCAGGCGCGTCACCGGTCGCACCACGCATCGTCGATGCCGCTGCCGCTGCGATCGCCGCTGCTGCAGGAGTGCGTCAAGGAAGATGTCCAGGAGTTGCCCACGGCTGGACATAAGATGGACAAGAGCCTGGAGAACGGCGCCCAGCCGTTTGCCTGCAACCACGTAGGCTGCAACAAACGCTTCTCGATGTCAAGCAACCTTCGTAGGCACTTGCGCACTTGCCATAGATCACCACCAGCAGGGGGGTCGCTGGCTGTGTCGGTCATGCCGCGCGGCTTCGAGGCTCCAGCTGCGATGCCCAGCGAGACGAGGGATGATAGGGATCGGCGCGAGGACGACATCGGCGCAAAGCGCGGCGAGACGGCCAGCCTCTGCAAGGCATTCCTGGATAAGTTTGGCGCGTTTTGCGGATCGTGGAAGCACATCGAGAGTGATGCCCGCCAACTCGCTGACGAGCTGGTCACTCAGGCGAGTGATCGTGGCGCTCAGGCGACGGCTTTCACGCTCTCCAGCTTACGCAACGTGTTAGATGCGCGCCACTCCAAGAAGCAGCGGAAGGAGAAGAACAACCTCACCAACGAGCAAAGAGCCGTTTGGGCGCAGGTCATGGCACTCGCGCCGATCGCGCTGACTGAGGAGCAGCGGGTGGCGGTGGAGGCAAAGCGAGCTGCGGCACAACGGCTTCTGGTGGGCAAGCAGCTCGAGCGCGAGCGTCGTGCCGTCGCTGCCGAGCTCGGGCCCACCATCGGCAGCGGCAATGGAAGTGGCAGTGGCAGCGGCAGCGTCGGTGGCAGTGGCGGCAGCGGCAGCGTCGAGCTCATCCAGAGCTCCGCGGATGTGCACACTTGCGCGATGCTGGCCGCGCAGGCCGAGGCTCCCGCCGCGCGCGCCGAGGCGGCCGCGGCGCTCAAGGAATCGGCGAGACTGAGCGAGTTGCTGGAAGAGCCGAGCGTGCAGCCGGGTCGCGTTTTCTCCTCGGCCCAGGCTCTCCAGGTTCCCATCCTCGCGCCTGTGCCGCCTTGCGCCGTCCTGCCGCCGTCCGCCGTCTTGCCGCCCGATGCAGCCAAGTCGCCCGCCATGGCGCCCGCCACGGCCCCCGCCATCGCCACCTCCGCTGCCGCCCTTGAGAACGCTGCGCCGTCGAGCACCCCTTTATGTGCGCCCGTCGTCATCCCTCCTGCCTCCGCACGCTTCGCCGTCGATCCCTCGGATGTGATGGCTCCAGCCTTTGTCGCCTGGCCCGGGCGACCTCGCAGCTTTGGCGTGTTTGTGTATGCCGTCAATCCACCCGTGGGCTTCCCTGCAACCTTGGTTGAGGTCCCCGCCACGCGGCGCGACACGTTCCCGCCGTGGCGACGGCAAGGTGTCCCGCGCGCCGTCTGGCGCATGGGGTCGACCGCGGGGCCACCACCAACCGTCATGCCATGCGATGCCGCGACGAGTCACGCCCGGCATGGCGCGCTCGACGATGCTGTGCCCGACGACGCCGTCGCCGACCAGGCGGCGCCGTACGCTGCCTCGGATGACGATGCCGGATCAGACGATGGCGCGTCGGATGACGAAGCCGAATCAGACGATGGTGCGTCGGATGACGAAGCCGGATCAGACGATGGCGTGTCGGATGACGACGCTTCGGATGACGACGCCTCGCCTGACGATCATCTTGCGCAGCCTGAGCCCATGCCCGGCCCTCTACTGCCCCTCATGCAGAGCATGGCACCAACCGCCGATGCGATCTTCAAATCCGCGTCGTCGGAGGCGATGGCCCACGCGCTCGCGTCGCAAGAGCTCGACGCGCTCAGCGCGGCGGAAACCTACCGGGGAGCCCTCGAGCAGATGACCCTCGCCTCTGTTGGCGCATGTGCGGGCGATGCGCTCTCGGTCGCACATCCGGGCGATGCGCTCTCGGTCGCACATCCGATGCAGTCGGTCGACTCCTCGGCGTTGCGCTTTCGGGTGCTGCGCGAGGCATGCCCCCTGCCCCCGCCGCCCTTGCTCGAGGCATCTCTCATCGGGTTGCCTCCGTGGCTGCACTGAAGATGCTTGACCTTCCCGCGAGCACACCTCTAGGCTGCCTAGGGAGGTCCTGCGATGGGCTCACTGCTTGCGGGGGGCACGCGACGGCGCAGAGCACCGGCCGAAAGGGGGCACGGCCACGACGCGTGCACGTTTCCACCGCCCCTACCTGAGGAAGTACGAGCATGGACTACGAGCTTGGATTATTTTGGCATGGCTATGGAGTCTACGGTGAGAGTCTACTGTGAGAGGAGGCTCACCGCGCGCGACACAGACAGCAGCCGCAAGCGGAACAGATGGTTCCGGCAGGGCCCATCTACTACTCTGTAGTACGTGCAGGGGTCCGATTGCGGCAAGCACCATGGCGCGCAGGGTGGAGGGTTCTAGTTACTGCCTGCGTCCCTGCGACTACAGTACATTTCAACGAATGATGACATGTTTGTCCAAGTAGTAGAGACATGGTACGGGTCTTGTGGGTGGTGAGGAGCTGGAGCGGTGGGGGTTGGGGGAACAAGTTCGGGTCCCGGGGTCCGGAGCGGGAGCAGTGGAGATGATTATCGTACAGCCGGTAAGATGAGAGGCACACGGACGCGCGCGCGCGCCGGGGCCGGGCACAGATTGCGACAAATTCAGAATCACAGGCAATCAGCTCGCACCCGCAGCCGCACGCTCACGGCACGTGCCAATGGGCACCGCCCGTGCGCCGTCGTGGCCCGACCCCACGCCCACCCCTAAGCCCGGCCCACCCCGGCGCGAGTCGTCGTCACACACACTCAGTTGCGTCACATTGCGACTTGGGACACTTGCGCTCTTGCGGGTGTTGTGTAGTTGTGACGTTGTGTTGTGTTGCGGGTTGTCACGTCGTGTTGTGACGGGGAACTCGACCGGGACCCCGGGTATACTAGGCCACACGGTATCGTCTATATACGCGCGTCTCCGGTATAACGTATGTTCTATGTACAATTTTCCCCCTCTATAGCTAGAATACGCGTTTTTTGGGTATACCGTGTACCGACAGGCGACAGCGTGTACCGACAGGCGACAGAATTATAACTTATATCGTGCCCTAATTTATATAAACCCGGCGGCGCCACAGCCCGCGGTGCGCGGAACATAAGGGGAAGCACGCGTAAACGCAACATGGTGTGTAGGAGTAGCGGTATCAACGACCGGACAAGACTGTATACCATTCATGAAAAGATTGTAAATGTATTACTTGGCATGCTACGTTGAAACGTTGAGCAAGGAGTGGTGAGAGGGGGGAGCGCTTCCATGTGTAGAAGTATTATGGAGCGAGTTCTTTCCTGTCGTCGACGAGCTTCGTGGCCTCATCAGGCGCGGAGGCAGGCGCGCTGCCGTCATTATTGCGCTCGCCAAGGCACCGATCGAGGCTATTGCGGCTTCGGAGCACCATTTGGTCATAGCATTCGCTCTCGACGGTCTGGTCCGGCAGCGTGAGGACACCCGCCTCGTGCAGCGCGAGCACGGCCAGCCCGCTCACGATCACGCAGAGTGAGAACACGTAGCCGGACGCGCGGTCTGCACTCAGCGACTGGTGCTCGTTGAGGACGCAGAAGCTCGCGAGCGCACCAAAGGTAATGAGACTGCCCTGGAAGATGGTGATAGCGTCGAGAGCCTCAGATGACTGCAACGTGAGCACGAGCGAGATGGCTCCGCTGAGGGAGATGAGCGCCGCAAGCCCAAAGAAGACGTACAGCTCCCACGTGTTGAACGGGTTCTCGCCGTTGCATCCTTCGCGCGAGTCGGCCTGCGTGGCACATTCGACCAGGGAGACTACAACCTTTGTCATGATGTTGTTACCGAGCAGCGTGCCCGCGAAGGCGGCGCCAAAGAGGCGTCCGCATTTGGTGCACGCGAGGCGCGCGGCGAAGACCAACCACACAGACAGGCAGCCGAAGTAGATGAGCGCCCGCTGCGTGCTGAAGAGCAGCAAGTACTCACTCGCCGTTCGGTCGATGTGCTCGTGAGGGCCAAACGAGCCCACGCCGATCGTGCCGATCAGCACGGTGCATGCTGCGTAGAGGCGCACGCGCGTGAGCGTCTCACCGAGTGTACACGGCGCTAGGAGCAGGTTCCATACTAGAGCCATCCCGGAGCACGACGTGACAATCGCCATCGACGCGAAGCTGAGTGCCGTGGCATCGCCGGGCGGCTCCAAAAGCAAGAAGCAGCAGCCAAGCGTGTTCATCACGCAGGCTCGGTCGCTCGTCTTTGATAGTGCTGCGCGACGAAAGCTATGTTTTGCAAGCGTCCCCACGAGCGTCGTGCCTATGGCCACAATGACGCCAACGTACCACATGTCATCTGGCCTGATCATGCCCCCATCGAGCGGGCTGAGACCGAGAACCGGATCGAGAACCGTTTGGACACCATGATACGACATTTGGCTGCTATCAAGGCTGCCATTGATACTGCCGATACTATCTGAATTATATCGGCCGGAGTCCGTGATCGACGATCTGAATTGAACATCATGTAAGGCGTGGAAGACCTCGACCTCGTCGCGAAGTAATGCACTCATGCAACCGCGCGAGAGGTGCGAGTCCACGGGACGGTGCTTGACGTCGAGGCTGCATGACGCAACCTCAAGAAAAAAACTTCCTAAAATGGAGTCGCGCGAGAATTCCTAGTGCAAGCTATTGTTCAACTTCGCCCATGTCTGCTGAAGCAAAATCATACTATTAACACAGGGACCAGAAATAATAGACACGTCGACAAATTTATGAATCCTCTTCGCTTTCATCAATCTCCTCTTCAACGTCTAGCGTGGCAACCCGCTGCTGACCACCAAGCTCTGGAGCCAGCGTCGACAGGAGATGACGCACGCAGCCGACGAGGCAGGCCAAGAGCACGATGCCGCCCGACAGCTGCGCCGCTGAGTGCATGCGGAGCATGTGCTCATCAATTGGCGGAGGTGGGCTTGGAGGCATAAGGCGTGGAGGCGGACGCAGGGGTGGCAGCGGGTGCGGAGGCGGCGGCAGTCTTGGTAGACCGGGAGGCGGTGGGGGCGGCGATTTCGGCGGCCGAGGCGGCGGTGGTGGCAGCCTTGGGTGGGGTGGGGGCGGTTTTGGTGGTGGCGGAGGTAGATGAAGCAGCAGAGTGCCCACCGAGCAGAATGAGCAAGCCTGACAAGAACACTTCGTACAATGATCTGCCGCGTGCTTCTCGAGACAAAAGGCGCGGCAATCGCGATAGAGCGCGTGCTTTTCGAGCAACGAGGGACATGAATCTTCGATTCCGGAAGCTGCTGCAGATGCGGTCACCGCCGAAGGCGGGCTCTGCGTGCCCAGATTGCACAATAGATTGCCGCCACATTTGGCGCATGCCATTGTGGAGTCCGCGCAAAAAAGGCTGCTTGCCATGTGGCTGCACGTTTCGCAGTCGGTAGCGAGCGCATCGACACAGCAGCGCAGCGCTCCTGACATGCGCGTATACCAGATTTCGCGTTCTCTCGTCAGGTCAGCCCGCACGGCGGGCAAAGTACGTGAGGAATTCTATTGCATGCACGTTTCCGTTCACGTTTTTTGCGATTTCGGCGCGACGCACAACCCGGTCCCGTGGAGACGGCACCGACCGTGGAAGGCGCTGACCTTGCATAAGCACGTTCCCTGAATTTCGTGACTCCTGCTTTGTAACTTACCAAGCTAGAAGCTACCTACACATTGGCAGGACCCCCTGAATTGCGGTGGGGGAATTTGAATTTCGTGACTATCCGTTTAGACAACGGGGGTTGCCGCGTGCTACTACCAAGTGCCTACATGCTACTATAACGCGACCTGAGGTCCTGACGCTGTCGCTGATGGTACTTGGGCCCAAAAAGTGGTAAAGACAGCTAAGTAATGATAGATGCGCTTGATGGCTTGTCACCGCACCTCTCAGTCTCTCACGGGGGGTCACTACTCAGCTGGCAGGACACACACAGTGCAGCCCGCGCGGCACCAGCAGGTCGCAGCGCGCGGCACAAGCAAGCCGAGTTAGTCGAAACTGACACAAATACCTAAACAAGCGCTCTCGAGTTCGGCTCGTCGGCTTCGGCGAGCCTGTCGAGTAGTACCCCGATCGCAAGCGCCACGTCGGACGTCACCTCGTGCGCGCCTTCATACCGAAGGAGCGGCTCGGCGAAGGCCCCAGCGGCCGTGCACGCTGCGAGCAGTTTCTCAGCGCTCGCGACCGGTGCGATCGAGTCCTCAGTTCCAGCTGCGACGAGCACGAGGACGCCATCGAGGACGCTGGGCGGGAGATCGGCGTGAGGTGCCTGCGCAGCGAGCTGTATGACAGCCGCCGGACGCGGCAGCAGCCGCTCTTCGAAGGTGGCCGCGCGCAGAGCGACGGCCGCGCCCTGTGAGAAGCCCCCGAGGACGAGTTTGGCACCGGGCGCGGCCGCCTGAGCAGCGAGAACGCATGTGGCCAGCTGTCGAGCGGCGGCGCTCAGCCGAGGTACGAGCGTTGAAGTGTCCTCGGGCGACCAACCAAACCATTGGCGTGGCGTGCGCATCATGGCCTCTGGTCGTCCCTCGCTTGAGAGCTCAGGCGCACCGGGCAGCACAAACCGCACGCGACGGCGCGCTAAGTGGTACGCTAGCCCGTAGAGATCATCACCGAGGACATGAATCCCGTGAGCAAGCACCACCAGTAGCAGTGGCGGCTCGTCGCTGCCCTCTTCTTTCTCGGCGACGAGGCAGCGCAGCCCACCGAGGGTCTCGACCCGCTGGCGCACGCCCCCTGGCGCCAGCTTTCGCTGCCCTTTCTTGCAAGGGAGCGGGCCGAGCTGCCCACCCATCTGGCACCACATGACGCATTCGGTGTCGGTTGCCTCGTCCGTGTTGTACATGAGGTTCGGGATACCTTGGGCACGGAAATTCTCTTGAAAGTCGTACAAGAGCTCCTGGCGCACAAAGTGGTCGAAGAGGGCATCGCGACTCGCGCCAGCCGCGTCCGTTATCTTCAAGTTCGCGCCGCATGCCTTGCGCTGGGTCTTCACCTCGCCGAAGACATTCTTCTGCAGGCTCAGACGCGTTGCCGCCGTCGGAGACGAGGCCACTGGCTTGCTGGGCGGCGCCGTGGCTGTCTCATTGTCCACACGCTCAAGCAGCGTGCCAAGCTCTGGGTGGGAGAGCATGATGAAGCCGCCCGCATCGAGGTGCAGCCAGCCGTTCTCAACCACACCGCTGACTGTGGCCCCCGCATTGCGGCTCCCAATCAGGGTGGCAGTTGATTCCTTCTGGTTCCGCACAGCGACTCGCGGTTTGTAGACCACGCGGTAGGTGCCAGCGCCGCTCGGCGGTGGCGGTGGCGGCGGTGGTGGCGGAGCGGGTACCTCTTCGGCCACCACTTCAGTTGGAAATCCACTTAATGGCCGGTATGCCCCATTGGACTCAAAGTACTTGTACACATCGTCGTCATGCCAGCAGAGCATAGCGTCATCTGGCAAAGGCGAAATGTCGTGCGCGAAAAGCTCGTCTCGGATCTCCTCGATGCGCTCGTGCGTGACGTGCATGTGCCACCTCAAGAAGATCGCGCAGGTGCTCGCTTCACGACTTCACGCTGTTCGTTCGTTTCAGGGCCCTCTCGGACGTCACGCGATTTGCGTCCAAACACACAACTTTCCAAAAGTCAAGTCAAGTCAAGTCAAGTCAAGTCAAGTCATGTCAAGTCACGTCAAGTCAGCCTGTAATACAAGCCTCTCTATCAGCCATGTTCCGAACCCGGTGCGAGAGAGCGAGAGTGAAGATGGCACAATTGGCACATTCTTTGGCAGTATACGCGGGCAATCGATACGCATAGTTACGGCGCGGTGAGCAGCGACCAGCGTGAGTGGTCTGCCTCACCTGGGGTGGATTTTAAACGACTGGTGCTCGGAGACGGAGTTCTCTCACGAAATTCACCGTCAGCTGGCTGTTAACTGGCTGTGTGGAACACACCTCTCACCTGTCACCTCGCTCACCCGTTTAGCGAGCTCGAGACGAGAGCCCGGACAGAGGTCACGAAGCTCACGCGTTATAACTTATATCTCGGAGGCACGCCAGTCGAGTGTAGACTAGTCGAAATACTCTACTACCCACCTCTCGAACCGTCCGACGGGCGACGCTGTGCTACATCAGTCACCTTACGCGACTTGTACAGTACGCGTATGGTCGCTCACACGCGCGGCGCACGCGCGCCAGCTGGGAAACTCTCCATCTTCTCCACCTTCGAGCTTCCCCCCGCTGCCCCACCCTGAGCGCGTTAAAGCTCGTCGTGGACGGGTGGCTCCTTCCCCATGACAAAGTGGAGAATGCCGCCCTGCATGAGCTCATCATACTTGATGGTCACCCCATCGAAGCGCTCGCCATTCCACTCGAGCGACTGCACATAGACATTGTCTGGCGACTGGTTGGAGGCTGCGATGACGAGCGGCCGCGGCGCACCTACGTCGAGCGTCACGTTGGCGAAGAGCGGGCTGCCGACGACGTAGCTGTCCGACGCGGGCGAGAGCGGATAGAGCCCGACCATGTTGAAGAGGAACCACGCGCCCATACTGCCATTGTCCTCATCGCCTGGGTACATCGCATCGTCCGCCCGAAGCATGCTGTTAGAGCGCCGCAGCCACTGCTGCGCCTGCGTCGCGCACTTTCCGGTGACTGACGAGTCAAAGGCCACTTGCATGTGCTGGAGCGCCCACACGGGCTGGTTATTGAGCTCCCACTGCCCCCAGGCATTGACACCCATCTCCGTCATCTCGTGAATCAACGAGCTGTATTGGCCACCGCTCCCAAAATGGAAGGCGCTCGAGATCGTGTTCGCTCTCTGCACCAAGTCGCAGCCGTCAAAGCCGTTGGCCTTCAACGTCGTTTGGAGCGCGATCGGGTCATATGGCACCTCGAACCGGTATTGCCAGGGGCCCGCCTCCGTGTATCCAGGGCCTGGACCCCACGCAAATTCATCAAAGCCGTCTTGGAACGTTCCGTTGGCATACTTGGGCCGGAAGTGCGCGAGCTTGGGGTCGAAGAGCGTCGTCCACTTTTGGGAGCGCTTCAGCAGGATCTCCGCCTCGGAGCTTCGGTTGAGCAGCCGTGCGGCGTTGCCAATGGCCCAGTCAGAGTGCCAGTAGTTCATGGACCTAGAGACCTGAGCCGAGCCGTCCTTGCACTCGAGGGGGATGTAGCCGTGCTCAATGTACTCGTTGAGGCACGCGCGGCCGTTCCCGCCCGAGTTGCCTCCTTGAGAGCCTGGAATGCGAGGGTCGACCATCGCATTCCGCATCGAGGCGGCGAGCAGGCCAGTCGCGTTGACGCAATACCCCTTGGCGCGAGCGGCGGGCACGCCGAGCCCGTGCGTCGCCGAGATGGGTGAGGAGCCTACGCAGTGCGGCAGCTTGATGATTGCCTCCGAGAACGTTACCTGCGCAGGGGCGCACTTACACGCACTCAGAGGCCAGGAGACGCAGTCGGACGCAATCAGACACCATCAGTGGTGGCCATCGTACGTCCGACATGGTGCCCGTCATGCCGCCGTTGCTGCCTGGGTGCGCCCACTGCGGCACCCATCCACTCTCTTCAAACCTCATCAGCCACCCCTGCATGCTCTCAGCGAACCGCTCGGGGAAGAGGAGAGCGAGCCATGAGTAAGTTGTCCGGTACGCATCCCAGAAGCCCTGGTCCGTGCTGAAGACGCCGTCCTCCTGCTTGCCCGTGTCCGGGCTCCAGTGGATGGCCTTCCCCGTCGCATGGTCGATTTCCCACAGCTTACGCGGATACTTAGCGGCGCGGTACATGCTCGAGTAGACGATGGTGCGCCATGCCTCCGCCTGCTGGTCCGTGTAGCCAGGCCCCAAGTCATTGATCGTCATGCGCGACGTGACATCGTGCCACGCCGCCTTGTTGGCCTCCATGGCGCTCTCGAAGCTCACACCTTGCACTTCAGCTGCGTGATTGGCCTGCGCCTGGGCCGGCGAGATCATCGAGGTCGCGACTCGGAGGACCAGCGTGTCGTCGTCGACGTCCTCGGAATGGAAGTCGAGGAAGCCGGTGCCGATGTCGAGGCCCTCGTGACCGAATCGGAAGGGCTGTGCCGGCTGCATGCCGTCCTGACCGCCGCCAACCGTCGCGTAGAAGTAGTGAGCAAACTTCATCTCGCTGGCCGAGGGTCCTTGATCTGTGCGAGTCGTGTGGCCCGTGAGGACCGCGAGGCCGTCCGTACCACTCGTACCGTGCTGGACAGTGTCGTTTATCCAAGGAAGCCCTTTCTCCAACGAGAGCTTCGTGTTCATGATCGCTTCTACTCGGCGCGTCGTCTTCCAGCCCGCGTCAGCAGCCGCACTCGTGGACGTGTCCTTTGGAAACTTGAAGCGCATGATCGCGCCGTGCTCGGTAGCCGTGACCTCCAACGTGAGGCACGACTCCGCGTTGCAGTACGCATTCATCGTGTGCTTTTGGTAGTACGGCAGCCATGTCGATGACGCCGGGTCGTAGGCAGAGGCGCTATTTGAGTCGCCCATGTTACCATCAGTGAGGTAGGCGAAGAAGCGCATGCTACCATAGTCTTCGCACCACGGCGACGGCTGGTGCGTCAGCCGCATCCCGAAGAAGCGAAACGACCTAGAGTAGAACCAAAAGCCACTCCGCGAGTGAGGGTCACTCCCCGTACCATCCGTCTCAGGAGCGAAGCCGTTGAAGCCCCATGGCATTTGCGTCTCAGGCAGCACGTTGCCCCGCGACATGTCGAACAGGTTTCTTGTCCCACCGAGGATGTTGATGTACTCTTCAGGGCTCTTGGGGAGGAGTGCCGCCGTGGCAGCAGTGAGGAGTGCTACAATTTGCATTGGTTTTGTCACAATCAAAGATAATTATGGCGAGAGACAGCCACTCGATGGATCCCAGGCGAATGCTCACTACGACGCTATCGTGCAAATCCTCGGCACGGCTTTGATCAGAACTCTCGCCGGACACGCCTCTATGGGCCCCGGATGCAACGTTTGCATTGCGGAAGCGTTGCGGTCCGATCGGATGGAGGCTGCGCTGTCGAAACACGAAAGGCGCTAAGCGCGTGTGTAGAGCCGGGGCGAGCGAGTACAGTGAGAGTTGATGTGTGCATATGTGGGTGTACCCATATCCACGGCACGGCTTCTTGATTTGAACTCTGAGAACTGAGACCGGGAGCTAAACTCCCACCTACCCCACATCCCCACTGTCGATCACCGTTCACGGTGTCGCGAGATGAGTGTCGCGACTACAGTGCCCCCGTAGCGGACAGAAGCTACCGCGTTGGTCTGCGCGTCCGTGCCGAGCTACGCACGAAGGTTCACCATCCACATCCACCCATCCATCATTCTGACCCCATATTGACGTTTCACATCCAGCTGTGGACCCGCATGACCGTAGGCGGCGCGGCGATCCGCGGCTCCGCGCCGCCGCCGCCGCCGCCGCCGCTGCCGTCGCCGCCGCCGCTACAGTGCGCCGCTGCCGCGCTACGAGCGCGAGCGAGATTCTCCGCCACGGACTTTGCGCTCGCGAAGCTCGAGGCGGAGGCCGATGCCACCCCAGAGGAGACCTCCCTAGAGGGCGCCGAGACCTCGAGGCAATGCCTGACCCCCATGGGTACCCCGAGGCCGCCCTCACCGAGGCCGCCTTCACCGTCAGCGCCAACGTTGGCGCCGCCGAGGCCGAGGCCGCGCCCGCCGCGCCCGCGTGGTGGGAGGGAAGATGGAGGCCGAGGATCCCATCGTGTTCTCGTGGGGGGGGAGAACGAGTGGGCCTGCGCGGGCTGCGGCTCAGACACGCGTAAGCGGCTCTCTTTAAACCACAAGTGGAAGTAGAGCTGGTAGAGCGCCTCGACGTTATGGCCGGCGGCGCTCGTGCCGACGTCTTCGGCGTGCCAGCCAAGCTGATCGAGCAGATTGGCCGTGCTGATCTTGGCGTCGGTGTCGTCACCACAGATGAACATGGTGGGAGTTTCGCCCTTGAGCGAGGGCTTGACCAACAAATCGGCGCCAACGGAGTTGAAGCACTTGACGATCTTGGCGTCGGGAGCCAACTTCTGCAAGCGCTGAATCAGGCTCTCGTTGGCGGCGGTGAAGTACGGCACGATACCCTCCTTGGCTTCGCCGCTGATGGGGTTGGTGGCGTCGAGGACAACCTTGCCGGCCAGAGCGCTCGAGAGGCTCTCGACGACCTCCTCGGCAATCAAACCCTTGAAAGCCAAAACGACGACCTCGGCACCCTCGACGGCGGTCTCAAAGTTGCTCTCGGGAATGCCCGTCTCCGCAAAGAGTGCCGCCCGCTCTTTACTGTCCCTTTCGAAGCGCATCGTCGGAGAAGGCTGACGGGGACGTGCTCCGATGATGACGTCGTGGCCTACGTCTTTGAAGCCCTTGGCAAGAGTCGTGGCCACGTCGCCTGAACCAAGGACAGCAATCTTGTTGACTCCGCCCTTGGCAGGTGTGGAGGCGTACATCCGTGACAGTTGACCAAGTGTTACGACAGCGACACGCCCATCGGCAACGGCATCGCCTGTTGGCGGTGCCGGTGGCGGGTTCGAAGAGTCGGCAGGCGGATGCGACCTTGGCTTTGGATGCGTCTCTAAGGGGTCTCGACGAGGTCCGCAGATAGTCCTGTTCAGCCCGCAGGAGAAGAACTCCTCGAAGTCCATGAGTTGTGCGGGCTCCGTTTCCGCCGCCCGGCCACCCGCCGCACGAAGGCTGACTCGCCAAAGGTTTTTTAAAACAAAATAACCGGCACTTAACCGGATACGGAACAAAACATGCATGCACCCTTTGCGCATGTTACATGTAGCGCACCGAAGACTGCGGAGCTGCTCGCATGGCGACGGGGGCGCACTCAGAAGTGGAAGTTCAACATCGGCTCGACATAGGGCAGCGCCTTGTCGGAGGCGGAGAAGAAGGCCATCGGCTCGCCTGCGTAGGGCTTGACGATGCCCGTCAGGAGGGGGACGGAGCCGGGCACCTTCGACTCGGCAACGAAGGCCATGATCCCGATCTGTGCCAGCCGACCGTTGTTGATCTCCATGAGCAGGCCCTTCTCCTTCTTCTCGGCTGGCGCGTTCTTCGAGAAGCCAAAGGGGTCGAAGAGGTCAAGGACGGGGTGGCCGATCGTGGCGCGGAGCGGCGCAAAGGAGGGCATCACGCCGGGCTTGCCGCCGCTCATGTAGTGTTTGTTGCCCGCGGCATTCTGCGCGTAGTTGCTCTCGCTCCAGATCTCGAGAAGCCCAACGAACGCGAGGATCTGAAGCTTGGCGCTGGTGGGGAGTGCGTCGAACTCTGCACAGGGATTCGGCACAAATTAGAAGAGAGCGGCCAAGAGAGAGAGAGAGAGAGAGAGAGAGAGAGAGCCATGGAGCGACACCCGAGAACCTCCGCAGCAGGCTGGGTTCGACCTTCATGGACCTCACGGGAAGCGGGACCGCCAGCAGCAGCAATGTCAGCGTAGGTGGTGCCAGACAGCGTCATGGCCCAGGGCCAGTGGAAATTCGACTGCACGACAAAGCCAACGAAGGCAGCCATCGCGACACGGCCGTGCTTGATCTCTGCCTGACGCAGAAATCCAATCGAAGACTCCTGCGACTTGCCCCAGAACTCCATCTGGGCGAGCGGCGTCGGGTTGTAATAGCCCAAAGACGGGTTGAGCTTCTTTGCCAGCACCATCAGGTCAGCCTCCGTTTCCATGCGAATCGTTGCGCGAACATTCGTGGAAACGGCGGAGCCGGCGAAGCTTGTGGGCAGGGACACGAGAGCGAGCATAATGGACTGAAGAATGCGCGAGATGGGTTCCGGAGAAATGTGGAAGCTTTCCCACATGATTTAATTAGGGTGGCACATAGATTTACACGCGTTCACGACATGTTGGAAGATCTCTCGCGGTTGTCAGTGCTCTCAAGTCACAACAGGAACTCATAGGCATGGAAAAACTGCTGCGCCGTGTACAGGGCACTCGGCGGTCAAGGCATGGATACCGCAAAAACACAGGCTGCAGCATGTACACAGTTGTATCCGGCTAGTTATACATAGTAGGCGATACACGGCTTCCATCGCGTGCGGCTGCGCACGCGCGCGCGCGCCCACACATCCCAATCGTTTGCACATCTCGTTCCAGATCTCGTTGCTGCACCGCGCGAGACGCGCCGAACTACACGGCTTAGGGCCAGCCGAGGGTGCCGACCTTCGCGAGCATGTCGGACACAAAAGGCAGCGAAATGTCGCCCTTGGCGAAGGGCGCCATGACCTCGCCGGCATACGGCTTGATGCCGGGGATCGAGTCGAGGCCGGGCACCTGCAGGCCCTTGGAGGCCGAGAGCATTCCGATGATGCCGATCTGAGCGAGGCGGCCGTTGTTGATCTCGGCGAGGAGTGCCTTCTCTTTGCGCTCCTTGGACATGTTCTTGGTGAAGCCGAACGGATCCCACAGGTTCAGCGGAACCGGGTGCGGGAACGCGAATTCGTCTGAGCGCGACAGCTTGGGGAAGTAGCCCGGCTTGCCGCCGCGCACGTAGTGCTCAGTGCCGTCGGCCTTGAGAAGGGTCGATGTCTCCGAGATCAGCTCGAGGAAGCCGATCGCGCCCATGATCTGCAGCTTGGCCGCCGTGGGCAGGGCGTCCCATTGGTCAGCTGGGCCGCCCGCGGCCGAGATCTCAGCGTGCGTGATGCCGCTCGTGGTGAGCGCCCAAGGGAAATAGATGCCGTTCGACTGCACGCAGAAGCCGACGAAGGCCGCCATCGCCACACGGCCGTGCTTGATCTCTGCATGGCGGAACCAGCCGATCGTTTCGGGCGAGGCGGCGCCAATGCCGAGCGGGTCGAAGTAGCCAACGGTCGGGTTGAGCTTCTTGGCGAGCGCCTCGAGGCCGGCCTTGGTCGAAATCTCTGCAAATTTAGAAACGATGGACGAGTTGTCAGCGCATGCACGGCGACTCGGGAAGGCAGGTGCACACGTGCACACGTCGCGCGCCGCGCGCGCCGCGCATCAAGCTGCCGCGCACCGCCCGAGGTCCACGGCTTCGAGGCGGTGGAGAATTCATCGGTGAAGCTCATCGTGGCACGGGTGGTGGCCGCGGGCACGGTCATGGGCGCGAAGCCGAGCACGGGGGTAGCGAGCATGAGAGCCATTTGGATGAGCAAAGAGCGACGACTGAGGGGTGTTGTGTCAATGAAGTGCGCGCTTCTCCAATTCGAGAAACACAATTAAAAATATTGTGCCCGAGACAACGTCAATTCCGGTTTCGTCGCGGTTTCCCGCACACACCACACCGTCTCAAGGGACGGCTCCGCTCCCCTCGGTCAACACAAGTACTGAGTACTCGCTCGCTCGGGCTACTCAATTTCTCGCTAGTGAGGTCGGTCTCTCGGCTCTCTCCCAGCACACCACACAGTGTGATCTCTGCTCGCTGCCCTATACTACCGGGCGGGATTGTGATAGGCAATCAGGTGGAGGGTGGGAGGAGGTAGGGAGGAGGGGGACACAACGGATCGCCATCACTAAGCAAGCAACCACCGACACAGAGGAGTCTCGGTGTCGCCAGGAGCCTCACAAACGCCGTCAGTCCATCATGAGTAGAGTCCGCTCCATGGTCCGCTCGTCCATCGCGGAAGAGTCCGGCGGCTCGGGCGGCGGCGGCCCGGGCGGCGGCCCGGGCGGCGGCTGCTGCGGCTGCGGATACGGCGGCGATGCGAGCATCGTCGTCGTACCGGTAATGCCGTTGGAGTTCGCGGACGGTGGCAGCGGCAGTGGCCACTCGGCAGCGATTCGTTGGACGAGCAAGTGGAGGGCGGGCAAGATGTTGCGCGGTGGTTGCGGCGGCAGCTCGCCGAGCGCGAGCAGCAGCTGCTGCACGTTGCGCCCGAGAAGCAGTACCGCGTGCTGCAGCTTCATGGGGTCAGCACCCTTGGGGTACAGAGGGTACGTGGCGATCTGCTGTGCCTTGAGCGCCGTGGCCGTGGCCGTGGCGCCGTTGCCGTTGCGCCCGCCATGGCCGGCTGCGGCCGCGCTGGGGGGGTCGTCAATGGAGCACCGGGAGGCGCCGAGCCGGACCGGGTAGCGCAAGGTCACCGAGAGCAGCCGTGCCACGTGAACCACGAGCATGGCGGCGTCGCCGAGCACGGCGGCCACGTCCTCCTCGTCGGCGCTCGCGTTTTGAGCGGCGGTCACGGCCGAATGAGCAGGCCCCATCGGGCTTCCCATAGTAGGGTGTCCCATCGTGCTCGCCGGCGTGGGCGAAATGCTACCCGTCGCGTCTGACTGGGGAACCAAGGGCTTACCCCCACTACCACCGCCGAGGAGTTCTAGAGGTATGGCTTCACAGAGGTCGAGCAGTAGCTGTTTGCGCCTTACCTGCTCGCGCCGCTTGCGCTCGTCGAGGAGCACCGCGCCGCCCTTGGTCGCGCCGCATGCCACCTCGCATCGCTTCTTGAGCGCGACAAGTGCGCGCGCAGCCGCATCGATCCGGCCGTTGGTCTCACTAATTAGGGTGTGCACCTGCGCGATGAGATGGCGCTCCTTGGCAAGCGCCGCCTGTGCGGAACGCTTCTCCTCGCGCAGGGCCGCGAGCGTCGCCTGCTGCGCGCGCCGCGTCTGCGACCGGCGCTGCCGCTCTGCCCGCCGCTCGAGCAGCGCGTCGGCGCGCGCGCGCAGCGCTTCGTTCTGAGCGGTCACCTGCGCATGCTGCACGGCGAGCGCCTCGACCTTGGCAACCCACGCCTCCTGCTGTGCCACCGAGGTGGGCTGGGGCGCGACCACGGGCAGAGCCGGCGGCTCGTCCGCGTCGAGGCCGGTGATCATTGAGGCCGGAATCGCTGAAACCGACCCCGAGACGCCCACCAACGGATACTGCCGAGCGAGCGCTTCGAAATCGGCGCGCTCGAAGCATGTGGACGTGCTCACCCCGGCACGCTGAAGCGCCTCCTTGATCTCCTTCGTAGAGAGCGACTCGTACCACGCGGTCCTGGGAGACGGGCTCACGGGCTGGCCGGCCACGGCGGGCTCGTCCTCCTTCTCCTCCTCCTCCGGCTGCTCCTTGCGGCCGACAATCCCCGCCGCCTCGAGGGACAGCACATCCTCGAGTGGTAGGCAGGGGCCGTCCACGAAGCGCAGCAGCAGCACGCCTGGAGGCAGCAATGGCAGGAGCGCCGACGGATCGGCGTCGAGATGCGCGAGCGCGTCGAAGTGGACGGTGCGCTCCCACAACAAAGGCGCGTCAGCCGCCACTGCGCCGCCCGCCGCAACACGGCGCAGCACCAAGCGCACGGCGCCCGCCCAGCCCGCGCCCGTCGCCATTGCCGCGGGATCGACGTCCCACTGCGGCGCCAGCGAGCAGGGCGCCACGGCCGTGCGGAGGAGCGGCGCGCCGCTGCTCGCGGGCGCGTCGCACGGCGAGAGCGAGGTGCGCACAGCGCCTTCCGCGACCGCGCGCAGCGCCGCGGCCGTGGGCGCCGGGAGGTCGAGGTTCGCCAGCCATGCGGGCACAGCCTTGCTCGTATCTAGACCGGCACTGCGGGCATCCACGAGGACGCCAGCAGCCCTCTGCTCAGGCGTGCTCGCCGAAGCCACGGCCACGGCCGCGGGCGGCGGCAGCAGCGGCCACAGCTCGACGAGCAGGCCGCTCGAGCGCGTGCCCGTGTCGAAGCTCACACGGTGGAGCGTGATGCTTCGTAGGTGTCGTAGGCGTCGCTGCCAGGGTGGTAAGGTGGGTCCATTGAAGGTGTACATGCTGAGCAAAACTCGCGACTGAAGTGATGCCGGGGTCCTCTGTGGAAAACATGTTTGCTGCAGGTGAAAACATGTCCGTGCGAGACGGCTCGCCAAAATCGCGTAACCCAGACTCGAAACTTGGCAAGTCGCTGACGGAACTCAAGCGACCGCAGACGTAACTGCCATCCGCTTTTCCGAACTCTTCTAGATAGTGAGAAGGCATGGCCGAAAACCCGCGCGCCGCCGCCCGCCGCCTGCCTTTCAGGTCTATGCGGGCTGTGCGCCTGCGCAAAACCCCTCACCATCTCCTCTGCAGGGCGCCGCTCCTGTCGCCTGCGCCGTCGTCGCGCGCCCACCAGTCACCGCTGACCCGGAACCGTTGCCCCGCGCAGCAAACAGCAACGCACTCATGCAGATCTTCGTCAAGACGCTCACTGGCAAGACGATCACCCTCGAGGTCGAGCCGTCTGACTCGATCGACAACGTCAAGGCCAAGATCCAGGACAAGGAGGGCATCCCGCCCGACCAGCAGCGCCTGATCTTCGCGGGCAAGCAGCTCGAGGACGGGCGCACCCTTTCGGACTACAACATCCAGAAGGAGTCGACCCTGCACCTCGTGCTCCGCCTCCGCGGTGGCATGCAGATCTTCGTCAAGACGCTCACTGGCAAGACGATCACCCTGGAGGTCGAGCCGTCTGACTCGATTGACAACGTCAAGGCCAAGATCCAGGACAAGGAGGGCATCCCGCCCGACCAGCAGCGTCTGATCTTCGCGGGCAAGCAGCTCGAGGACGGGCGCACCCTCTCGGATTACAACATCCAGAAGGAGTCGACCCTCCACCTTGTGCTCCGCCTCCGCGGTGGCATGCAGATCTTCGTCAAGACGCTCACTGGCAAGACGATCACCCTGGAGGTCGAGCCGTCTGACTCGATTGACAACGTCAAGGCCAAGATCCAGGACAAGGAGGGCATCCCGCCCGACCAGCAGCGTCTGATCTTCGCGGGCAAGCAGCTCGAGGACGGGCGCACCCTCTCGGACTACAACATCCAGAAGGAGTCGACCCTCCACCTTGTGCTCCGCCTCCGCGGTGGCAACTGAGGGCGTTCCACGGGCTGGCCCCCGCCACACGCGTGAAGTCTGCTGTATGTTAATCAACAGCCTCGTCTAATGACGTCCTGATGAGAGCGAGGATTGCGGGTGCCAGTGAGATAGCTGTGACGAGCTCCTTTGCCGTAAAGCGCACTGAAACACTCAGCATAAACGGGGATAAATTTTAAATATATTGCAATATCGCGGCTGGATACGCAGGAGGATACGTTGCCGACTCAACGCTCACGTGTCGCGCACCGGTACGGTAGTAGCAGACCGCGCTAACCGCGCATTATACAAATACATCGTTCAAGCTGCGTCCAAATCCTCGGCCAGCCGCCTGAGCAGCCGCTTCTCACTCTCCACCTTGACGAGTGGGGTGAACTGTTTTCGCCCCTCCGTCTTGGAGCGTCGCCACACCGGTTCCATCTCGGCACGCACGATACGTACGCGACCCTTCTCCACGAGTAGATCGAGGGCGCCGTCGAAGTCACCCTTCATCCGCTCATCACCGTCGTCATCGACGTACTCGGCGCCCGACGCCAAGAAACGGATGCGCGCACCTGTCGGCAGCGCATCCACCAACTCCAGCCGCTTCGCAGCGGCCGCTGCTGCCCTCGTGGGCAGATCGAGCACCGTGAACGGCGAGCGCAGCAGGGGCTCCTCGTCCTCTCCAGTCGCGCTGCTCAGCTCGCGCGCCCAGCCGCGCACCCACGCAACCATCTCCTCACGCGTCACGTGTGAAGGCGTGCGCAACCTTGCGATCTCCGGCCCGAGCAGCTTGAGGAATTCGTCAGCCCAGTCGCCGCTGCTGCCCGCGCCAAGGGAGAATCGGCAGTCCTCCGCCTCGGGCCTCCGCAACGCCTCACGCACGGCCCGTGTGGCCAACGAGGGCGACACAGCTCCCTCGAGCACGTCACCAGCCGCGATCTGGATGCCACGAGGCGCCCGTGACGGCGCCTCGCTTGGGAGGTCACGCACCTCGAACCGCATCACGGAGCTCACTGCGCCGACTGCCGCCGCCGCAGAGCAGATGGCCTGCTCTGCGGCTCGCTGTCGGTCGAGCCCGAGTCCGCTGAACACGTTCCGGAGTGCAAACGCCGGATCGAAGGTGCGATCGACGCCGCGCGGCGCCAGCAGCAGCACTCGGCGCAGCGTCGGCGGCAACACCCGAGCTGCGGCCGCAACGAATGTCGGGCTGACACCGCCGTTAGATACAGCGCCGCTGCATACGAGGACGAGCCCTTCGCACTTGGACAAGGCGCGGCGGAGCGACCCAGAGGCAGGCAGGGTCGGGTCAGCGCACCCCGGTGGCACGTTCAAGGAGCAGACGGTCGCATTGTACCCGCACGACGCCAGACCGTCGACTAGCGCCGCGCCAAATGGGGAGGCGACGCCGGCCACGATGATCGAGGCACCTCGAGGCAGGAAAGAACTTTTGAGCGGCGGTACTGTGCTAACGTTGCGGCTTTTGAACGAAGGAGGCGCGGCCGCCTCGAGCTCATCGAGCAGGACCCGCGCTCGCTCGGCCAACGCGTCTCGCTTCTCGGCCGCCATGGCCTCTGCCTGCTCCTCCAGAAACTGCTCCACCAGCTCAAAGTCACCTTTAACCTGCGCGCCGACAGCGGCCACCTCGTCCTGCAGCTCGCTGATGAATGCATCGAGATCGCGCTTTTCTCGTGCCGCCGCAAGAGCTGCTGTCGCAACATCAGCTGAAACCCAATCTCTCAAGCCCTCAAGCTCGAGGAGAAGCACGTCCAGGCTGTCGCGGTCGAAGCCAGGGTCCAATTCGGCATCTAAGCGCGTTGGCCGTGAGCGCGTGCGTCTGTGTGCATCCGTGTGGAGTCGACCATCATCCGTGTGCAGCCGAAGATGAACGGGCGGCGATGTAAACGCTGCCGCAGCCATCAGCACGGTCGCGGTCGCGATGAGCATCGCGTCAGAGGAGAGCCCAATAATGGAGAAGTGGAAAGGAACTTTCAAGTTTCGTCGTACGATCAGGAGAACGCCTCGTTCCCCTTTTCTCGAACACAACTCTGTGTGTACCGGAGCCAGCGCCGCGCCGCGGCGCAGCGCGCTGCTCTACCCAGCCACCAAGCAAGCTAGTTAGTCGAAACAACACAAGTACCTAAACAAGCGCAACCGAATACTCCTGTAGTCAGCGGAGTAGGAAAGAGTGGGCGGAGAGGATGGACCCACTCTTGCTTGCTTGCTTGCTTGCTTGCTACCCAGCCACCGCAACCGCGATGGAATCCGTGGCCTCCTTGAGCAGGGCGGCTACATCGGGTGCGGGCCCACCCGACGGCCGCGCCGCCCTCATCGCGCTCTTGGTGCGTATGAGATCGATCGCTGCGGCGCAAACGTCCCGCGCCCCAACAGCGCCGAGCAGCTGCAGCACCGCCATGCTCTCCTCCACCAGCGGACTGCTCTTTGCCATGCTCTTTGCGCCCGGCACGGCGTGCAAAACCTGGTGCACGGCGACGGCGGCGCGCAGATGCGCTGCGATGGTATGCCTGGCCACGAGAGAGGCGTGCGCGGCGGCGCGAGGCCATGCGTGGGAGAGCAGGCAGTGGATGAGCTTGAGCGCGTCGCGCGCCCCTTGGAAACGAGCGCTCGCTGCCGCGGCAGCAGCGGCAGCAGCCACAGCAGCAGCAGCGTCATCCGCCTCGGACGCCGTGATGACCTTGAAGACCTGTGGTCGGATGGCAGCGCTTGCAGTCTCCACCTCTGCGTCCAGGAGATGCACGGTGGACTTGAGCATGGGTGCGAGCTGGCAGCAGATACGCAGCCCAAACTGCGCGATGAGCGTGGGCAGGTGCGCCAGGTAGAGCCGACGGGCCGCCGGGTACGGAGCCACGTACAGCAGCTCCGTCGCCATCGCCTCAAGCAACGAGAGATGCTGCGCCTCCCGAGCTCCGGCGTCGGCGAGCGCATGCTCGGAGGTCGCATGCGGCCACGCCGCAAAGAGCGCAGGCAGCAGCCAGCGCAGCACGACGCCCTCACGGAACACGAGTAGCCTCCGAAGCTGATGCACCACGAGTGCACCTTGCCAACGCACGTCAACGGTAGGTAGTTCGTCGATGCAGTGCGCGATCGCCCGCAACACGGAGGCACGCGCAGGCGCGTCGAGGACGTCCGACCAGCGCACTAGTAACGGCAGCAGCTTGTGCGCGTCACTCGCGCTCGCCAGGTACGGCCGACGTAGCGATCGAACGCAGTGGCTTAGAGCGGCGGCCCAGCGCCGCGTGCGGTGGGTGCTGCGCTGCGCCTGTGCGCACTCGAGCTCCGCGTGGAGCAGCCGGCAGATGGGGCCGTGCAGCACGGCCTGCAGCCTGACGAGCGGCATGCCCGCGGCCAGCGCGACCATCGTCGCTGCCTCCGACGCTTGAGCTGCGAGCGAAGGTAAGTGGCACGGCTCAAGCCATGATGGCTCGATACCTCTGGCATCGTCAGCCACGCTCGGGCTCTCCACGCCCCCCTCAGCTGCGACCTCGTAGATCCCAACCAGCAGCCGCACTGGCAACGGACACTGCGAGCGCACAGTGCGCCGAGCAGCGTCCGCATCCGCCACCTCCTGTTCCATCGTGGCTCGGCGGCGCTCAGTGGCGCTATTGTTGCGCGGCGGTGAGGCGCTGGTGCTAGCGTCCGCCGAGATGGTGAACGAGGCGCTGCCCTTGGTCATCTCCAATAGCTTCAGCAGCAGTTGCAGCGCGGCCGCGGTTCGGGTGGGCCAAGAACCGAGGGCAGGCGACGAGGACGCTGAAGTGCCATCAGCCCAGCCGTCGAGCGCCGCCTGCACTTCCTTGGTTGGTAGCAGCCAATCCGGCACACGAACCATCAGGGCTTCTGCCATGGCGCTGCAATCACTATCATTCATGTCTTCAAGCACGCGGCTGGCATCATGACGGAGCGCGTCGTCGGAAATGAAGGCGAGCATTAAGAACGGGTCTGGACGTTCATGTTAATACACACAACACGTACAAAGCCCAGAAGAGAAGACAAAACAAACCCCCCAAAACAAGGCCCCGAAGGAAGACACATGCAGGCAGAGAGCCGAGAAACAGCCTATGAGAGAAGATCGGCGAGACCCAAATATGAACTCGGGAGGGAGCGCGCCCGTGGACGTTCACACCGCAACTTGGCCCTCGCGGCGTTCACACGATGCGACGGCTCCTAAGTGAACCAGACCGATTTGACCAGGTAACGCCAGTATGTAGTACATGCCAAATGCACTCGGAGGGTGCAGGAAATTCCTCGCCGGCCTCGTTTTTCTCAATTCCTTCTTGTCGTACGACGGTCGGGCCTGGTGGACATGTGTGTGGACACGCGCACGCCAGAGGGCTTTCTCATACGTGCATGTGTGATGTGAGTCGCTCTCTGACTCCATGACATATGTCTCTCGCGTTCGCTCCAACATCTCTTCAACAAGACCCGCTCATGTACGCCCGTGCCTCATGCGCGAGCTCGGAGCAGCGCCTTGCGACCGCACGGAAGCGGCCATCCGTCTTCTCGGGCCAACGGTGCGCATAGGCAAACGAGCATGCGCCGCTCAGGGCAAGAAACTTGGGATCACCTATCAAGCACTTGCCGGTACCAAAGCCGACCATTGCCCCGGCTACGGCCGCATCGACCACGGTAGCGTCCCCTCGCTCGGGTTTGATGGCCTTGCGCAGGGCGGACGCCCCCTGCTCCACGCGCGAGAGCCACGATTCGAGAGAGCGCCGCGCGCCCTCGTCGAGCGATGAAGTGAGCGGGATGACGCTGCCTCGCCCAGCACCACCTCCACGCAATCGCATCATCTCACCCAGCTCGCCTAGGCCCGCGTCTTCTGTTGACGGAATCGCAGCGCCAAGCTCTGCCAGCACATAGTCGCGCATGCGCTCGAGCGCCACTGCCTGCGGCTCTCCGCCACCCTTCCTCGCTCGCGCAATCCTGTCTGCCATCGCCTCGCGATACGCGGCGAGCTTCTCATCGAGGCTGTTCGCACAGCCGTACACTGTTGCGCCGGGCTCGGGATTTTGGACGAACGGTTGCAGCAAGAGTGTTCTTGCCTCTCGCAAGGCGGCCTGCGCCGTCTGGGGTTGATCAATCAGGGATCCAAGCAACTGGGCCATCTTGACGTTCCGCGATTGTGGATCGCGCGGCTGCGGTAGATCAACCGAGGGAAAGATGTTCATCCGCGCCACGCCCGAGCGGGTGAAAATATGAGCCGAGCGGAGAACAGGAGCCGAGGGGAGGAAGAGGAAGCCCCACACGAGTCGCTGCATTGTTTCCGAAAGAACGCCCAATACGACGCTCCACCGGCTCGTGTGGAGCTCGCCAAATGGGTGGTTGTGGCACACCAGAGAATCCAGAGAGAAGTACACTGTAGCATTTGTCTCGCCGGCTTTGCACCTATGCTCGGTTTTCACTTTTGTGAATTCTTTTGTGTCTCGGCCGATTTTTTTGGTCCCCCCCGACGCTCCGCGATCGATGGGTGCTGCTGCACAGCCGCATCAGACGCCTCTCACTCCAGGCGTGTGGGCCTTTTTAGACTCGCCCGGATCCTATACGCCAGTGGCACTCTCGTCTACCAAGCTCGAGCGGCTCCGGGGACGCTTTGGGGATTTCCCCGAGGATACAATCCCGCCTGCAGTGATGGCGCCAAGCCATGCAGCTCCCGCACTACATGAGCGCAGTTCTCCTATCTGGGGGCCGCCAGATTCATCGCCGCCGCCAGCTGGAGCCGAGCCCCCAGCTGCAGAAGCTCAGCCCGTGATCACCCCGCTGAATCTGGCGCGCAGTTTGGCTCACCATGCGGCGACCGCTGCAGCACCTGTGGCTGCGCCTGCGGCGGCAGCACCAGCGAGCGGGAGCACCTGTAGCAGCAACAGCACCAGCATCAGCAGCACCACCACCACCAGCAGCAGCAGCGTGAGCAACAGCAAAGCCGTGCTGCCCAAGGGCGCGTTCCCGACGATCTCGCCAGTGCCAGGCGCGTCGAAGCCGCTTGCGGACGCCGCGCTGCATCCGACGCTTCTCAAGCGCTGGGAGCCGCAGCACCGGCTGGGCGCGGGCGGGTATGGCGTCGTGGTGAGCGTGTGCGACAAGGCGTCCGGCGCGATGCTCGTCGTCAAGAAGATCTCGGACGCCTTCATCTGCGCAGCCGACGCGCAGCGCTGCTTTCGCGAGGTTGCGTTCCAGAAAGCGGCGAACCATCCAAACCTACTGCCGCTTCTCGCCGTGTCGGTCTCGGCAACGGACCTGTACCTGTTGTGCCCGCCGATGGCGATGGACCTGCAGGGCGCCTTGCGACACAACCTGCTGCCTCACGCGCGTCAGAAGCGCTGCGTACTCTATCAGCTCTCGTGCGCGCTCGCATACATGCATGCGAGCGGCGCGCTGCATCGTGACCTGAAGCCAGCGAATGTGCTGCTCGATCTTGACGGCCACCTGCGCCTGTGCGATTTTGGGCTGTGCCGGAGCACGCCGACCCCCGACGAGGCCGCCCTCGCCACACCTCGCGCGCCGCTCGATGCGAGCAACGCGGCGGAGGTCGATGGCAGCCAGAGCGTGTCTGTAGGCTCGCGCTGGTACCGCGCGCCAGAGGTGCTGCTGGGCGCGAGCGTGTACGGCGCCTCGGCCGACATGTGGTCCTTCGGATGCATCGTCGCTGAGGTGCTCTCGGGGAAGACACTCCTCCTCGGCTCCTCCAGCCTTGGACAGCTGGCCAAGATCCTTGAGGTGACCGGTGGCCGGCCGGAAGCTGCTGAGCTCGCCGCGGATCTGAACTTGCCCGAGGAGCGCGCGCGCGCGGCGCTCGCGGCGCTGCCGATCACCCTTGCCCCGACGCGCCTGAGCAAGCTCTTGCCTCGTGTGCCTGCGGATGGCATCGATCTGGTGAACTCGTTGCTTCGGCGCCGCCCGACGGAGAGGGCGTCCTTCGACGCTGTGATTCGCCATTCGTATCTCGTGCCCTTCATCACAGAAGACGAGGGGCCTCGGCGCGCGTACGCGGCTGCGTCAGTGGGCACGGCCGATCGTTTCATCGCGCCGCTCGACGACCGCCGCCAGTTTGCTCCTCGCACATACCGCGAGTATTTCGAGCAGCACCTCGCCGAGACACTCGAGGCGTACCATGAGGCGCCGCCGCCCGCAGCTGCCCCGTCGGAGGCGGACATGGGCTGCTGAGGCGCGGATGCGGCGCCGTGGTGAGCGACTCGTGGGTGGCGCCGTGGTGGGCGCGCTGTCGCCTCCTTGGGCGGGCGAGGGGCTACGGGCGAAGGAACGGAGAGTACAGAGTACGGGACTCGAGGACGGCTCTCGAGGGTACGTGGGGGCGGACCCCCTGTGGCGCGCCCGTTTCGCCCTGACCCAGCTCCCCAGGACGTGGGCGACGTGCTTCCTGAGGGAGTGAGTGCGGTCCAGAGTGAAGACGGTCCACATCGTGTGGCAGATGGGCGGGCGGCCTGTCTGGATCATGGATCTTGGATCTAAGCCAAGGGCGAACTGGGGAAGGCGAGGGCGCATTAAAAGGTACCAGTTGAGAGTTGTTTCAGAACCCCACTCCCCAGACGTCCACGAAGCCACGAAGCACGATACGCCGCGCGACACGATGCCCGTGACGCGCGCAACCCACACCCGCGTGACCCGAGCGAGACGCACGACCGGCGGGCGGCGGGGCGGACGGATACAGTTACCGTACCGTCTACGGGTAGGGTACGTGATACATTACAGGTCGGGTCCGGTTCCGTCCACGTCTGCTCTCTCCGTTAGTCACGCGTCCTGAGGGAATGCCCTCTGCCGCTCGCAGAGACTGTTCGCGCGAAGCGCACTCAAATACACCCGATTGAAGGTGCGGGCCGCGAAGCCAGCGGCGACCAGCTCCGCAGCTGGTTCATGAGGTCCTTGGGCCTCGTTAGGCCTTGGCGCACGGCTGGACTCGAACGCACAGTGCACGATCGTTCGCACACCCGCACCGCAGCACCCCCGCGGGGCGTCCAAAGCCAAATAGCCCCGCGCCTCCCGTCGCCGCCGCCCTCGGCGCTCCTCTCCCCGCCGCCAAGGCTTGCCTGACGTGCCCATCTCGGCGCCTTCACCACGTGGGCTGTGCCATCAGGTCGGTCACCTGGCGCAGGTTGCCCGTGCGCTGGAGCCAGTCGCGGAAGCCTGCGTGCAGCGTCGCCTGCACCTCGGAGCGCACGGCCTCCGAGCAGCGCAGTGCGGCGATTTCGTCACGGAAACGGAGCATCCGCGTCACGTGGCCGACGAGCGCGTCCGCATACTCTGTGGGCAATTCGCACACGGGTGCCGCGCCTTCGCCCTGCGCCGCCGTGTGGGGAATGTCCATCGGCACGTGAAATGGCAGGAAGCGCGCGGGCGGCAGCAAGGCGCACGCTGGCTCCGCCATGCTTTCGCCATGCTTCTCGCCATGCTTCTCGCCATGCTCGGCGGCGGCGGTACCGAGGGCGAGTGGACCAGTCGACGAGACAGGCGTGTCCCAAAAATTGGCATGCAGCTGGGGAAGGACGCGGGCGGCAGCCATGTGGCGCGGCAACCCGTCGTAGATGGTGCCGAACGGCGCGAGGTGCACGCGGTGGTTCTCACCCATGAGCAGGGGCGGGCTATTGACGCACAGCTGGAAGGTGCAGTTCGTGCAGCTGGAGAGGCGCAGCGCTTGGCATGTCGCCACGAGCTTCATGTTCGCGCAGTGCGACACGGTGACCACGCGGCTCGCGGCGCCCACCACGACGGTGCAGCCGGTACAGCCGAGCAGCTCCACGCCACGCACGGGCGCGAGCGCGTAGACGTAGCAGCTGTGGCAGTCGATCAGCTGTAGCGCCCCGCCCCCTAACTCAGCTTCACGCAGCACGAGGGTCCGCCGTTTGGAGGCGTGAAGGCGAAGCACGCTGCCCGCCGGGCCCGCCTCGGCCGCCTCGGGCGCCGCGCCGAGAGTGCCGCTCACGGCGGGCTGCTCGTGCTCGTTGTCGTCCGGGGTGAGGACGGCCGGGCGCGCCGGGAGCACCGCGGGGGTGCACGCAGGTTGCCCGAGAAAGTCCATATTTGAAAGGCTGCCCGCCACCGCCGACGCACTGACGGAAGGGGTGAGCGGCGTGGGCGGCGGCGGCGCGAGCGGCGAGCGCGAGGGCGGCGCGGCCGCCGCCTCGGCTGCCGGCGAGGCGGGGCGCACCTCGACGAGGGCGCCTCGCATTGCGGGCAGCACCGTGCCCATTGTCGGCAGCGCCGCGCTTGGGTGCGTCGACCATATGCCAAGCGCCCCGGAGACTGAGTCCGCGCGCTGGCCCCGCGAGGCGAGGCGCGCGGCGGCGGTGCGATCGGGGCGCATCAACAGGCCCAGACGGTCGAGCTCGCTCGCGTAGACCCGCTCAGCTCCCGCGGCCACAAGCTGCAGCAGGGTCGGCAAGCTCCCTTGAAGCATCTTGCGCCGTCGCCGCATCGCCTGCATCGACTGCAGGCGCGACTGCACGGCGAGCGCGCGCGCGTTCGGGTGCGCGCCACCGTCGGCGGATCCATTCGGCTGCTGCAGCTTCGACGGCCATACCTCGCCGCTCGCGGCCTGCGACCGTGACAGATTGGTCGCGTTCTCACCCAGCTCGTGCTGTGCCCACTGAACCCAAAGCAGCAGCAGCATCGAGCCGAGCGGCACGCGAAGGGCCTCATCGGTCGGCATGTCGCGCTCGTCGCCGCGCGGCTGCGACAGCACGTGCGCGAAGCGCATGCATGCCGCCGCCTGCGACCGGCTCATGCTGAGGCCAGTCTCGGCGAGCACTGCCCAGGTGTCGAGATTGATGGGGAGGTCGGTCGACGCGGCCCGTGGCAGCTTCAGCACGTTCAGCAGCGAGCTCTCCGTAATCTTCGCGCCAGAGAAGTGCAGCAGGCCGTGCACCCACACCTCTGGCGAAGGCTCCAGCGCCATTGTGCGAAAATCCCGCGCTTCACGGATTGCGCCGCCTGCCGGTAAAAACCATCGAAGCCACAGCGGGCCGCGGGTAATTGCACAATTCGGGGAACTGGGGCAATGAGCTGGGGGTACCCCTGGGGTGGTAGGCCTTCATTTTCGATTTGAGGCTGAGGGGAAGCTCACACCCGACCGTCACGCGACGCACTGACAGTCGCGCTCACCGCTCTCGTCTGACGTCTCAGGCCCGGTCACCGTCGCGCTCGCTCGCCGGCAGTCGCAATGGGCAGTCGCTCCACGACCTCCGTCCCGGCCGCCGTCCGTGCACCGCTGCACCCCGGACCCCCGGGCGCCCGGGGGCGCCGGCCGACAGACTCCATACAGCACAGAGCATCACACACGCTACCCTGCATCTCACGTTGACTGATATAGTATATTACAGCGCGGCTGTTCATCTACTGTTCTTCTGCCACGCGGGCACGCATGTTCGTTGCGGAACGACACCTCTCGTAGACCAGGTACGGTATCCGAATAGGACGATTTGATTTGGCCATGCGGCTCTGAGGCTTGCGCTCTTCGCCCTCTCTCGGGAGCGCGCGGTCGACCAGCGGCCATTCTCGCTCGCGCCCTCGCCTATGCACATGCGCGGGCTGAGGCCGCTTCTCGCGGCCTCCGCCCGCGTAGGCTCGCCGTCGCACATGCTCAACAAGCCGCCCTGCTGTGTCTCACGTAGGCACCTGGCCGCAAGCAGGGATCGCGGGCGGCGGCGGCGGCATGAGCTCGGCCGGACTGCTGTTGCAACACTGTGCGGACTGCTGTTGCTGCTGCGAGTCGAGCGCCGAAGAGGCTGCCCAACACTCGGGCGCACCTACAGCCTTCGCCGCCTCGCCGCCTCGCTGCTGCAGCAAGTTGAACTGACGCTCCGTCTCCTCGACGAGCTCTCCGAGGGTCTCACAGCGGTAAAACGGCAACTCGACGAGCGCGCCAATGTACTCGTTTCGCAGCTGTACGCCCAGCTTTTTCTCGAACTTTTTGAGTATTTTGCTCACGGCCGTGAAGTTGAGCGCTACGAAGTGTTGGAGGAGCAGCAGCTGGAAGTTGAGCGTAACCAGCGAGTGCTGGCATGCGCAGCGAAACTGCGGCTGCGGCTTGCCCACGCACTGCGCGCACGACAAACGGGCAGGGTTAGGATGGCCGAGGAGCCGTGCGGCACGTGAGACAGTTGGCCAAGATACTGACTGCGGCACTCGCTGTACTGGCCGACGTCGCAGTGCAGGTTGGGGCGGCATCTAGAATCAGGTTGGGGGGTGGCGAGGCCATTCGGCGGTGGCAGCGGCGCACCAGCTGGTCGGTGTACTGGCCCAGCGCGTGCAGCAGGATCACGGCGTCCTCGACGCGATCCATGTAGAAGGTATTGGCCTTCTCGACATAGGGGTCCAGCAGTGCGGTGAAGCCGGCAGCCACCTCCTCCGGCGGCCGTGAACCTGCGTACGTGTGCGACGGCGATGCCGGTCAGTCGAGGCCTACCGCCGAAGTGAGTTGATTTTGATCACGCGCGCACCCTGGGCCTCCGCCTCTCGATTGATCGCCTGCTTGAGCAGCTTGTAATCGACCATGTATTCGCTCCATTGAGGCAATCGGGCATCGACCGTGGCGCGTAGGATCTTGCCAAACTTCATTTTGCTCCCGGTGGATGCTCTTCGTGGCGCACGTGCGGCGCGGTCTCCGCTCTGAGGACGCCCTCCGCTCAGGATTCGGGAAGATCCAGTTGGGCCGGATGACTCTCCTCGTCGAAGCGACGAAATGCAATCTCCCCCGTTTTGACGTACAAATGACGAAAATGTTTTTCGATCAATCGGCAACAGGACACTGATTGCTTGAGTGTTCTGTTACATGTATCCGGATTCCGTGCCAACTCTCAGAACGCGCGAGCTGTTTCAACAATGACCAATGTTAGCTTGTTTCTAGTAATGCTTTCGTATGGGGTGCCGGGCGGCCCGAAACAATGAGCAACATTCACGCCAAAAAAATGAATGTTGAATGGTGAATGCTGCATTCAACATTCACCATTCAACATTCAACATTCGATTCCCCCCCCCCGAATGTTCTTGTATGTTGAATGTTGAATTTCGTTACATGTGAACATATGTGTCTTGTCTTGCAAGTTGTCTTGCACCGAGTGTAAATTGGTTGTCTTTTGTTTCAATTGTTTTGTTTCTTTGAGAGACGACTCGCACGTGGATCATGGTGCCAAGTAACAAGAAAAAACCAGATCCTACTCGTCATTCAGTTCCCAAACAGGTGTGGGGTTAGGGCCTTATAAACATGAAAAATAGTAGACCACTCCCCCTTGGGTCAACCATTCAGTTCCCAAACAGGTGTGGGGTTAGGGCCTTATAAACATGAAAAA